>Ga0210389_10000020_pt1 | contig 159733 bp, 148 predicted proteins | sample IncBWH28OmetaG_FD_160127 | JGI IMG/M metagenome (GOLD analysis project Ga0210389, IMG submission 160127) | Forest soil microbial communities from Barre Woods Harvard Forest LTER site, Petersham, Massachusetts, United States - Inc-BW-H-28-O ...
CCGCGTCCCTGGCGTGGCTCGGCAACTGTAACCCAATCTCACTGAGCGAGATCCTATGTCCAGCGTGACCAGCACTCCCGCCCCTAAAGGACTGGAAGGCATTGTTGCCACCAACTCCAGTATTTGTTATATCGATGGCGACCGCGGTGTTCTGGCATATCGCGGAATTGACATTCACGAACTGGCCGATCATTCCACTTTTGAAGAAACCTGCTACCTGCTGTGGTTCGGGCATCTACCAACTCGCGCCGAACTGAAGGATCTGCAAGGGCGCCTTGCGCAAGAGCGCCACCTCGACCCGGGGATCATCCAGCTTCTACGTGAGGCTCCCCGTACCGCATTGCCCATGGATGTTCTGCGCACGGCGGTTTCGGCGCTGGCATTTTACGATGCTGACAATAAGAAAAATGACCATGAGGCTAACGTTCGTAAGGCGATCCGGTTGACTTCGCAGATCGCGATGATCGTAGCCGCCTATGACCGCATTCGAAAAGGCAAGCCGGTGGTTGATGCCGACCACTCGATGTCGCACGCCGCCAACTTTTTACTGCAATTGAACGGAACAAAACCTTCCGCCACGGCCGAGAGGGCTCTGGATATCGCTCTTATCCTGCACGCGGATCATGAACTGAATGCGTCTACGTTTGCGGCCCGCGTAACAGCGGCGACTCTGTCGGACATGCACTCGGCGGTCACATCGGCGATTGGGGCACTGAAAGGCCCTCTGCACGGTGGGGCGAATGAAGCGGTTTTTCGGATACTGGAAACGATTGATCGCGAGAAAGCCGACCCCGTCGAATACGTTCGCAATATGCTGGCGCAGAAGAAAAAAGTTCCTGGGTTCGGTCATCGCGTCTATCACACCGAAGATCCTCGGGCCACTCACCTGCGGGTCATGTCTCGCGATTTAGGCCGGTCCAGCGGGCAGCCTCAATGGTATGACATGTCAGAAAAAATTGAGCAGTATGTTAAAGGGGACAAAAAGCTTAACGCGAATGTCGATTTTTATTCCGCATCCACATATCACACGCTGGGCATCGATGAAGATCTGTTTACCCCGATCTTCGCCATTTCGCGCATAAGCGGTTGGGCCGCGCACATCATCGAGCAACTGGACGATAACCGCTTGATTCGTCCTCGGGCGGAATATCTGGGGCCGGACTATCCCAATCGCTATGTGGCGATGGAAAAGCGTGGATAGATCAGTGGGTTGGCAGAATCGTGGGCCGGCAGATCATGGGCCGGCAGATCATGGGCACGCGGTTTAGTGGTTCAGCAATATTCGAACCTTTAATTTGGCGCCTTTCGGGCGCCATTTGTTTTTGCCGAGTATCATTCGGGCGGGACATTCGATAGAAAACAGATAGAATATTAAAGATGATGCGCCGCATTTACCTCGACAATAACGCCACTACTCCGGTTCTGCCGGAGGTGCTCGAGGCCATGCGCCCGTATTTCGGCGAGCATTTCGGCAACGCTTCATCGATCCACCACCACGGTCAGGAAACGCGTGCTGCGGTGGAGCGGGCGCGCGATTCGGTGGCCGCCTTGCTGGGTTGCAGGGCGTCGGAGATTGTCTTTACCAGCGGCGGGACTGAGGGCGACAATCTCGCAATCTCCGGACTAACCGGCGAGGGCGATCACATTATTACGTCCAGTATCGAGCACCACGCCGTGCTTCATGCCTGCAAGCACCTGGAGGAAATGGGATGCGAAGTTACTTACCTCCCCGTGGATGGCTGCAGCCTCGTAGACCCCGATGACGTGCGGCGGGCTTTGCGGCCCAATACCAAGCTGATCTCGATCATGATGGCGAACAACGAAACCGGCGTGCTACAGCCGGTCGAGGAGATCGGAAAGATCGCTGCGGAGGCCGATGTTTATTTTCATACCGACGCGGTGCAGGCCGCGGCCAAAGTTAGGATAGACGTGAAGGAGATTGGTTGTGACGCGCTGGCGATTTCCGGTCACAAGATTCATGCGCCGCAAGGTGTGGGAGCACTTTATGTGCGCAAGGGCACACAGCTTCAGCCGCTGTTTTATGGAGGACAGCACGAACGTTCGCGTCGCGCCGGAACCGAAAATGTCCCCGGAATTGTAGGCCTGGGTAAAGCCGCGGAACTTGCTCTGCGAGGTTTCGAGCGAGGCGATGACAACACGATGTCCGCATTGCGTGACCGCCTGCAGCAGGGAATTCTCGCGCAAGTGGAAGACTCCGCCGTCAACGGGCAGAACGCGCCGCGCGTGCCGAATACGGCTAGCATTTATTTCGATCACGTCGAAGGGGAGTCGATGGTTATCTCGCTTGATCTGAAAGGACTTGCAGTCTCGACGGGCGCTGCCTGCTCCTCAGGTGCGATTGAGCCATCGCATGTACTCATCGCAATGGGCTTGCGCGCTGACCGAGCCCGCGCCAGCATCCGCTTCAGCCTGGGCAAGCAGAATACGGCTGAGGATGTTGACTTCGCACTCGCGCTTGTTCCAGAGGCAGTGGCACGCTTGCGGGAATTGTCGCCGGCGTACAAAAGACAAGCGGTTGGTTCTTAACATGTCGAATCCTCGAACCATCGCCGTAGCCATGTCGGGCGGTGTGGACTCTTCCACCGTTGCGGCGATGCTGCGCGCAGAAGGGCACAACGTCATCGGCTTGACCATGCAGCTCTGGAACCAGCGCCGACTTGCCGGGCACGAGGGCATGCCCGAGCAGGTTACCGGCCGCTGCTGCTCGATCGACGATGTCTACGACGCGCGCCGGGTGGCCGAACACATTGGCATTCCGTATTACGTCGTGAATCATGAGGAGCGATTCGAGCACGATGTGGTGCGTCCGTTCGTAGCGGAGTATCTTTCGGGACGCACGCCTATCCCTTGCAGCCTCTGTAATAATCACCTGAAGTTTGATCAGTTGCTGGTGGTCGCTCAGCAGATTGGCGCCGAGTGCGTGGCCACCGGTCACTACGCCCGCGTTGAGTATGACGATACCCGAGGACGCTGGCTGCTGAGGCGCCCCGCTGACCGCAGCAAGGACCAAACCTATTTCCTCTTCGGCCTCACCCAGGAGCAACTGAGCCGCACCCTCTTTCCTTTGGGCGGAATGACCAAGCCCGAGGTTCGCGAGCGTGCGCGAGAGCACGGACTGGCGCTGGCAGAGAAGCCTGATTCGCAGGAGATTTGTTTTGTTCCGGGCGGCGATTACAAGCGCTTCATCGATGCTTATCTTGCTGAGAGCGGCGAGTCCTTGCCGGACACTGCGGGCGAGTTAGTAACCGCGAACGGGGAAGTGATCGGCGAGCACGCCGGCATTCATAACTTCACTGTAGGACAGCGCAAGGGCTTGGGAGTCGCCACCGGATCGCCGCTTTACGTGATTCAGATCAATGGCGCCGACAAACAGGTCGTGGTCGGCAGCGACGAGCATCTTTATTCGCGGACGCTCCGCGCCCATCGCGTGAATCTTATCGCAATCCACGACCTGCGGGAGCCGATGCGTGTGTCCGTAAAAATTCGGCATCGTCACGAGGCTGCCCCAGCCTTGTTGGAAAAGACTGCCGCAGACGAAGTTCTCGTGACCTTCGATCAGCCGCAGCGTGCCATCACTCCTGGTCAAGCCGCCGTTTTCTACGATGGCGACATAGTGGTTGGCGGCGGCTGGATTATATAAAGCCTCCCGGATAACCATGCGGCGAACTCTTCAGCGCTCGCGAATATAATCTGCTGCATGGTGTCGCCGGATCCGTTAGTTGCGCCTGTTGAACCTCCTGCAGCTTTACCGACTCCGTCATTTTGGAGCCGTGAGTCTCCTGCCCTCAAGCAGGGAATCAAGACCGGACTTGCCGGAACCGTTACCTACGCGATTTATGCGGGATGGAATTTGCCGCAGGGCTATTGGGCGGTCTTCGCTGCGCTGGTAGTCACGCAAGCCAATGTTGGTGCGTCCTGGAAGTCCGCGCTTTACCGCACCATAGGTTCCACCAGCGGCGCTTTGGCGGCTGCGCTCCTGCTGCCGTTGTTGGGCACAGGGGCCGTGCGCGCAGGGATCGCCCTCTTCATTCTGGCATCGTTCTTCGCCTATCTCACGGCGCTGCACCCCAGCTTCAGCGCGGCGGGATTCACGGCGGCACTGATTCTGGTTTTTGGAGGGGATCAGGAACCCTGGCGTGTGGCGTGGCTGCGCGTGCTCTACACCCTGATGGGCGCGGTGATTGCTTTTGCCGTGGGGGTGCTGGTTTGGCCGGTGCATGCGCGCGAGGGTTTGCGCAACAAGATTTCGAGCATTCTGCGGGGCTCTGGCGTACTCCACAGCGCGGTCACTGCGGCTGCTCTGCAAGGTGTGGATAACCGGCAGCAGGTTCGGGAGCTTAACCAGCAACTGCACGAACTTCGGCGCGGCATCACACAGCAGATGGATGAAGCGCGCAGCGAACTGGCGTTCGCGCGCTTCAATTCATCGGCATTTCAGGCGATCATTGATCATGCGGATCAAGTTCGCCGCCGGCTTACTGCGATGGCGGACGACAGCAGCATTTTCGTCCATGCGCAGGTTCAGCCCGAGCTCTTGCCTTCGCTGCCCGCTTTAGCGACGGCCAGCGCCCGAACTTTCGCAGACTTGGCGGAGGCTCTCGGCAGTCGAAGGGAAACGCAGTCGACCGGCGACCTGGAGCGAGCCGTGCGCGATCTCGACACTGACCTAGCACGCTTGCGCGAGCAGCGCGCGACCGCGCCCTTCGCGCTGGATCGCATGTTGCCCTCCTGGTCTTTCGTTTTCAATTTAAGAGAGGTGGCTCAGGACTTGCGGGAACTTGCAACAAATATTGCTGCTCTCGCGTAGCTTGCAGCGCTGGTGTCAGCGTCCTCCGTGGGCTTTCGTCTAAACTGGAGATGGCAGCAGATGACAATTAACCATCCACAACCTGCGACTGAGCAAGAGGTCAGCCGGACACAACCCACCTCGCGTAGTCTGCCTTCATTGGTCTTGGGAATTTTATTTGGCGTAGGACTCACTTGCGCGTTGGCCGGGGCGCTGTGGTTGTCGACCGGCCTTGGCCTCTCGAATCTGATTGGCATTCTGCGCGGTGGACCGACCCACATCAACGTGGATCAGCCCACGGTGGTTCGTCAAATCCAGCAGCTCCGGCGTCTGGAAACCGTCAGCTATACGATGGACAAGATCATCTCGGGCGAGCACGCCAATGCTTATCTCCCTAAATTTCTGGCGGGCGATCGCCTTCTGCTGGTGGTTCATGGGGAAGTGGTGGCGGGCATCAATCTTGCGGGTCTAGGGCCGGGCGATGTCCTGATACAAGGGCAGAAGGTGACAATTCACCTGCCCGCCGCGGAAGTCTTCAGCACGCGAATCGATAATGCCAGGACAAAAGTATATTCGCGGGACACTGGTTTATTCTCCTCGCCGGATCCTAACCTCGAGACCGAAGTCCGTGTAGAAGCGGAGCGCCAGCTCCAGCAAGCTGCCCTGCAAGATGGCATCCTGAAGACCGCGTCCGACAATGCGCGAAGCACTATCTCAAGCATGCTACAAGGATTGGGTTTTCGTGAAGTGGATATTCAGTAATTGAGGTAAGTGTTGAAAGGTTACCAGCAGGGTCTGCAGATCCCGAACCGGAATAATAGCTATTTCCTGGAGCAGAGCGACTCGAGGAATGATGCGCCCGTAACCTTCAACCGTTGTTCCAGTCTTGCGGTGCAGTCGCAATCGCTGCACGCCCACGGTTCGGTGCCGTTCTGGTCGCGACATTTGCGGCGGTCGTGAGCATCCTGAACTCTCTTCAGATCGAAATATTCTTCCCAGTAAGAGCGCTCTTCCAGCAAGGGCGTGGGGCAATAGCAGATCTCCACCCAACGCACCGTACCATCCTCGCTGACCCGGGCCTCCTGCATATTGCGCAGGTACTCGCCCTCGGCGACCGAACCTTGGCCGAGTTTTTCATCCTGGATTGCTTTAAGGAGGGTTTCCGCACAACCGGATTTAACGTTGGCTTGAACCAGATAGCGCATGAGAATCGCAGGTGCGGATCAGTCGCTTTTTGAACTTCCGATACTTCCGCGAACAAAAATCAGATCGAGGCTTTTACATTTTCAGATGAACATTTCGTCCTGTGGCACCGGACGCCGAGGGGCGCGATTGCCGCCGTTTTTGCGACCGCGGTTGCCGAGCAGAAACTCAACTCCAGCCGTCACGCCTCGCACAATGCCGGATACCTGACGTACCGGCGAAACCACGGTCTTGGTTACCACATCAGACGTATGCTCCACGCGATCGAAGGTGCGGGTGAGCATCTCGTCGGCACGGATGACCTGCAGCCGGGCGCGATCCATTGCGTCGTTCACGGTAGCATCGACGCGCTGAACTTCAGCGCGAACCATAGTTGTGGTTTCCGCCAGGTTCTCAACGACCAACTGCACTTGCGGGCGCAGCTGCACTACGCTGTCTACAATCTGACCCAGTTTTGGACGCAACTCAATCAACATGGAGTTGGCGGATTCGATCGTAGGAAGAGTCTTGACCTTCAAATCCTCCACCGTCGCTTCCAGCTTGGCCGTTGTTTTGCGAACTCCAACGTATAGACCCACGAGGATGCCGGCCTGCAGAACCACCGCCGCTGCCGTAACTGCGATGAACACCGGGACGAGACTTTCCATCATAGGAAAAACTCCTGGACAGAGCTTGCAATCAGCCGGATCTCACATGCCTTTTGGAGGCGCGGTCTCGGTTGTCGCCTCTTGATAGGCTTGTCGCCCAGCCTCGTAGGCTGCTTTGAACTGATCTTTCTGCTGGGTCACCACGTCGCGGCCTTTATCGACCCAACCGGAAGCCTGCTCGCGAGCTTCACGCGCACGGCTGCGAACGTACTCACGTCCCTGTTCGGCTCGGGCCTTGAGATCCTCGCGAGTTTCACTTCCCGCTCGTGGAGCGTAAAGAATTCCAACCAAACCGCCGATCCCTAACCCTGCCAGAAACCAAACGAAGCTGCTGCCGTCATGATCAGACATGAAACGCCTCCTCAAATAAGTGCGTCATTTAAGAATACTAATCGGATGGTAGCACCCGCATTGCGGAAATACAATTACGGCGGAACCCCTATCCGGGCATCCGCGAGACAGCAACGCAAACAGGATTTCAGACTACTTCTGGGTTGGATTCGCGGGCGCAGGTGCTGGAGCTGCCGGTTGCGTCTTCACTGGTGCCGACTTCTCTCCCTGCAAAACCGAGCGCGGGCCGCCATGTTTGATGGCATTGATGGAGAGCGTTATGGATGTCAGCATGAAGAGCACCGCCGAAATGGTAGTGGCTTTGGAGAGCGCCGTGGCCGCACCCCGCGGACCGAACGCCGCCTGGCTACCTTGCCCGCCGAAGGCCGCTGAGATGTCCCCGGCCTTACCGCTCTGCAGGAGGACAACGATAATCAGAAATAGACAGACGATGACGTGGATGATCGTAACGAGAATAATCATGGGAATCGAGAAATCCTAAATTGTTCAGAATGAGTGCTTTGGTGCGGAAGGGGGGATTTGAACCCCCACGCCTTTCGGCGCCACCCCCTCAAGATGGTGTGTCTGCCAGTTCCACCACTTCCGCACTTTGACAACGACCTTTTTCAATTACTTACATCAGCATCTTCAAGCTTGACTAACATCGACAGTATGCGCTTCTGGATACACGCTTCGCATCCTCATCCACGCTGACTGCGCCGGTTTCTTCTTCCGACTGATCCGACCGAACACCGACTGATTGACTCCGCCCGAGGGTACACATACCGCGTCGTGGTTTTGATGGTATCGTGCCCGGCGATGTACTGCAGGGTACAAGCGTCCGTATACTCCCCAGCCTCGGTCAAAAACGTGTGGCGAAGAGCGTGAAGTCCGGCATCCGGATCGGTTCTGATTTTATCACGTAGCCGCCCCATTTGGGATTCCAAGACCCGCGCCTCGAGTTTTTTGTCTGGATAGCGTGGCGGTTGAATAACCAACACTTCAATCCGCGCTTGATGATCAGGTCTCCCCAGTCGCCGTCTTCATCGGGACGCTTGCGGATGAGGACACAATCATTTCGAGATTCAGCATATCGACCCGCGTGATCCCCGAGTTGCACGCCAAGATTGATGCCGATCTTGACCCGGCGGGAGGCAGACATACTTGTCAAATAATCTACCGGCTGTTTCACTCCGATGTCACTTACGGGAGCGCGTCATAGGGGAATCTGGGCGATGTCCCGCGATACATTTCAGACGCACGGATTTAACAAGAATGTGACAGTTCTGTGACAAGCCGTCGGTTCGCCAGCGTTAAGTTATGCCTCAACGTTGACTCCACGTGGTAAGGCTGAACATGACAGAGTTTCAAGTCAGGAGAATCAGTCAGGGGGCGCTGTTCGGCGAGATCTCCGTTGATTTCAGAAAAATGGAGCTTTGTCGGGCGGGTCATCCGATTGGGTTAACTCTCCTGGAGTTCAAAGTATTGAAGTTCTTAGTGTCCAGGCCGGGAATTGTCGTATCGCGCCAAAAGCTGATATCCGCCGTCTGGCCAAAGCGGAAACGCTCTAGTTGTCGCACTGTGGACAACTTGATCGCGAAACTGCGGCAGAAGATCGAGAACAATCCTGATCGCCCCGTTCTTTTACTAACCGTTCACGGGGCTGGCTACAAGTTTGTTCCTGCGAAAGGCTAAACCGCTTCTGGCGGAGTGTGCTCTGAGTGAACGTCGGTCAGGAGGGGACATGGAAGTGCTGACTTTGAGAAGGATTGGAATGCAGCTGTTGGCGCTGGGATTTCTTTTGACGAGCGTACAGCCTGCACATGGTATTCCCGCCTTCGCGCGCAAATACGGACTGCCGTGCTCCGCTTGTCACGAGGCATGGCCTATGCTCAACAATTTTGGTCAGACCTTCAAGGACAACGGATATCAGGTAGGCAACGGTCGCGATGCCCCAATTTACCAGGAACCTACCTACTGGCCCATCACCTTTCGCATAAACACGTCATGGCATCGTGAAAGCAATAATCGCACAGCTGTGGACGTAATTCCCGGGAACGCCGGCGGTGGGCAGGTGGAGCGGACCGTAACTACCTCGGGCTTCGACGTGAATAGTCTCGATATTGTGACGGCTGGCACGCTTTCCACCAACATTTCGTTCTTCGTTCAGCCATTTATCAACAGTGGAAGCAGTTCACTGGCACAAGCCTGGGCCCGCCTGGATAACCTTGGCGGCTCGCGCTGGCTGAACCTGAAAATGGGAAAATTTGAAATGGATGAGCTAATTTCTCAAGAGCGAATCCTGACGCTCAGTGGCACCGGAGGCAGTTATTTCAACTACTTCTTCACACCCCTGGGCGACAACAATGTTTTTGAGGGCATCGGTGTACCCCAGCTTGGCGTCGAGCTTTCAGGACACTCCGATAATGACTACCGACGTTACTCGGTATCCGTGCTGAATAGTAACAGCGGCCAGAGCGGGGTGCCGTCGAATAACACCTACGACGTTTACACCAACCTCAACCAGGCCTTTGAGGTTCCCAAGCTGGGTATGCAGCGCGTTGGAGTCTACGGATATTTCGGCCAGTCTCCAACGTATTTTCAGACCAGCGGGGGCATACCAATTTCCGGAACCGGCATGGGGAACCGCAGCTTCTCCCGCGTGGGGGCTTACGGACAGTGGTACGTGGGGAAGTTCGATTTTCAGACTTTCTACATGCATGGGCAGGACAACGTGTTTCTGGGAAATTCAGTGCCGGCCAATCAGCCTGCGAGTTTGCCACCGGGTGCTAAGGCGCCGACATGGAATGGTGGGTTTGTCGAAGCTCACTACGACTACAATCCGCGATTGATTCTGATCGGAAAATATGAACTGATTCGAATGTCGCAGGAAGCGAATCCTGGCATTCGTAGCAACGCAGGAAATCTGGATGCCTGGACCGTGGGCTATCGATGGTATCCGATCATGAATCCGCGCGCGGGCCTGGCCTGGGTACAGGAGTATGGGCGAGTTCTGAACACGGGCGCCGCGCCACTTTCGGGAAAAGATGACATCAGTAACAGTTTTCTGATGGGCTTTGATTTCGATTTCTGACCAGAAGAGGCAAATATGCGCTGGAAGACCACCTTGACAGGGAGTGCGGCTTTGGTCCTGCTGCTCCTTTTCTGCGGCGGCGACACCCATGCCCAGGAAAGCCACATTGGCAATCTGACCGGCAACGTGAAACGTGGCAAGGCACTATACGAGCGCTACTGCATTTTCTGTCATGGGAAGTATGGAGACGGGCGAGGCGAGAGTGCTCCTTTTCTTGATCCCAAACCTCGTGATTTCACGAAAGCGGTGTTCAAATGCCGCTCGACGCCAAGCGGGAGTTTGCCGCTCGACAGCGATCTTTACGACACAATTAGCCGTGGCGTTCACGACAGCGGGATGCCCTCGTGGAAACCCCTTCTCCGCCAGGAGCGCGTGGACCTGATCGCTTACATCAAGACCTTTTCTTCTGCGTTTCAAGAAGAGAAGCCCGGTGCGCCGGTCGAGATCCCACCAGAGCCGCCCATTTCTGCTGAAAGCATCCAGCGCGGCGCACAAGTCTTCGAGAGCATGAACTGCTGGTCTTGTCACGGCAAAGACGGACGAGGTCACGGGCCCTCAGCATCTGCATTGACCGACAGTAAGGGCTATCCGATTACACCGTTCGACTTCACCAGCGGGTCGCGGTTCAAGTGCGGTGAGACAGATCGGGATATGTTTCGCGACCTGGTCACCGGTCTTGATGGCACGCCCATGCCATCATTTGCAAGCGCGATGACGACCGACCAGAGGTGGGACGTGGTGCACTATCTCCGGTCCTTAAGCAGCCACCGGACACATGGGCAGCTCGCTCCGATCTCACAACAATGAAGACATCACCGAGTGCCCATTTCTTCGGACATACAGTTTTGAGAAAGCAGGCTTTGAATGAAATCTAAATTCTCCTTTACTTTGGCATGTGCACTTATTGGGTTGGCACTCTCCATGTGGGGTCTAGCCGGTTGGACTTCTCCGGCTGATACACCCTCTTCGGTCAAGGGGACTGTCAAGTTTGGAGGGGCTGCGCCCAAACCTTCGCGCATCGATATGTCTCAAGATCCCCTCTGTGCCAAGCTTCACTCGACCCCTGCAACGACGGAAGATATTATGGTCGGCGGAGATGGAGGCCTGGCCAATGTGGTCATTTATGTTTCCGACGGACTCACCTCTCATGACTTTCAGCCTCCGGCGCAACCTGCCGTGCTTGAGCAGAAAGGCTGCCAGTACAACCCCCACGTGCTGGCGCTCCAGGCCAACCAAAAGCTCAATGTCGTGAATAGTGATCAAACAACCCACAACATCCACCCGACTCCCAATAACAATCGGGAGTGGAACATGACACAGCCTCACGGGATGCCCCTAGAACAGAGCTTCGCTCGTGAGGAGATTGCGATTCCCGTGAAGTGCAATATACATCCGTGGATGAAGGGATATATTGCCGTCTTCAAGCATCCGTATTTTGCGGTGACGGACAAGAATGGCAGCTTTGAACTAAAAGAACTGCCGCCCGGCACTTACACGATCACCGCGTGGCAGGAGAAGCTAGGATCGCAAACTCAAAAAGTCACCGTTTCAGCTGGTGAGGCCAAGACGTTGGATTTCGCATTCAAGCAGTGAGCGATGAGCGCAGAATCGTTGCTGTACCATTTGACGCGGGAAAACTTATTGCCTCGCGGGTTCGGGCGGCGGCTGCAGATACAGCGAGCAGACACATTTCTGACAGATCTCGTTGCTCGCCACATCGAGGCCCGAACGAAATTGCAGCGCTTCTTGGCCGTTGATGATGTCGGTGAAAGTACCGCGGTGGATGTTTCCTACCACGGGGTGGAAGAAACACGGACGCACGTCTCCCGACGCCTCAATCACTGCCGAAACCCAAGGTGCATTGCAGCGCGGAGCGACATTCTCGGCTTGGCCGAAGTAGGCGCGAAAGTGTTGGACGATGCGCCGCAATTTCTGAGGAGATTCCACAATAAATCCGGATTCAAAATCTGGACCATGTTCGGCGACGAGTTGCTCGACTTCGGCCGCTAAGTCAGGGAGTTCCTCAGGCGCAATCGCAATGCGGCTGACGCGATCGGGCAGCCATCCCTCGGCTCGATTGAAAGCAGTGGAAGTAAGGTCTGCCGCCAAGAATGAAACTGAATTGAGGTCGATTTCTTTTGCGGAACGGACGAGTGCGCGAAGCGATCGGCAATTGGCTTTTTGCACCGTGCAACGGGCCCGAACCAACATGTCGGGGCGGATCTGACGTAAGGCTCTAACTCCCTCGGACAATTGCTCAAATGCGTCGCGGACACGGCGGATGTTGTTGTGGACTGCCGGTGGGCCGTCGAGGGAGACGATGACGTCGTCCACACCGTCGGCTACGATTTGCGCTTGGCCTTTCAGCAATAGTCCGGCGGTCAGCAGAGTCACGCGGCTTCCCGCTGAACGAACCATTTGCGCCAAGGTGCCCCACTTTTCGTTGAGTTGAGGCTCACCACCAGAGAAGACAACCCATGAGACACCCAATTTCCTGAATCCACTAAGTTGTCGTTCGAGGCTGGCAGGGGTGATTTCCTGCGCTTGACGAATGCGCCAGATGTCGCACATCAGGCAACGGCAATTGCACTGGTTGTGGGGAAAGACAACTAACACGGGTAACGAATGAATCTTCTGGGCCGCCAGTAGAGCCGGATCTATCGGAGGAGCAATGGATACGAGGCCGCTCATAACCGTCCGCAAGCTGAGGTGCGCTGCAATCGAACTAACACGTGATCGCCAAGCACTCGAACACCCGGCCATCGGGCTACCAATGAATCGGTCCACTCGCAGAGTTGCAGCAAGTGCGGATGACGCTGTACCCACACTTCGAGATAGCTGGGTGGAACGGCCACTCCGATGCCCTTGATAGACTTGAACTTGAACTCAGGTGCAAACGTTCTCGCCAGAGATCTCACAGAAGGATAATGCACATCGAGGACGGCTTCGTCGGCGACTCTGGCACGCAGTCCACCCTTTCTGAAGCGACGAAAAGCCTTGTTCTCGTTTTTCTGCCCGAGATACCAGACTATCTCCCACAAACAGTAGGGGCCCATCCAGCAGAGCAAGAGTGTTGCACCGGGCTTGAGCAGTTTGGCGAGATCCCGGGCAAGCTGTCCCAGGTCGTGAACACAGTTCAATGCACCGAAATTCGAAAATGCTCCATCGAATGATTCGTTTGGAAGCAGCGCGGAAATTTCCTCAGCTCGGAGTACCCGTGTGCGCACAAGCGCTTGCAATCCAGTTTGCCGGACTCGGCGAGCGGTAACGTCGATCATCTTAGACGATGGATCGCAAGCCAGGACTTTTACGCCGCGTTCGGCGAGGAAACACGCGTCCACGCCAGTCCCGCATCCGATCTCCAGGGTACGGTCGCCAGCGTGAAAAGCTTTTGCGAGTTCGCTCCACACCGGCGCGCGTTGGGCCCGGCCAACGCTTGATGAAGTAAAAGTCTCGTCGTAACGGTCCGCCACCGCGTCGAATGGAGCGGGCAAGACCTGCGGTTGCGTGGCAGACAAGTTCATTACGCCTCAGCCTCGCCATGTGTGGCCTGCAAACCGGCGCGGGCTTCGGCGATTCCACTCCGTAGCTCCGCGAGACTCGCCCCGTCCACGTCTGCCTTGAGGCCTAGCCGCTTCAATTCCACTTCACTGCGAAGGAGCTTATCCGCAAACTTGTAGAATTGGCGCGAGTGTCGATTGCGGATGCGGAATTCCCGATCAGAGCTCTCCTTCCACAGCTTAAGGTTCTCCACACGATCTGCGACCTCCGAAAAATAAGGCGTTCCTTTGATAGGATAGGCGACAGTGGTGAAGAAGATGTCGGGGTCGGTCTTCTTGACGTGTTCGACCGTGGCTTCAATGTCGGAAAGCTCTTCTCCTTCGTATCCCCACATCAGGAACATTCCAGTTTGTATCCCAGCCGAGCGGCAGAGAGACACGGCAGTTTGCACCTGCTCGACCGTGACACCACGCTCCATGGCGTCGAGGATTCGTTGCGAGCCGCTTTCAGAACCGATCCAAACGCGAAAGCAGCCTATCTCGGCCAAGGTTTCAACGATTCGAGAATTGAGTCGATCGGCTCGCGAAATACATTCGAAGGGCAACTTCAGACCGCGCTGCTTGATTTCAGCGGCGTACTGAAACAGCCAGCCGTGGTGAATGGTGAAGACATCGTCTGCCATCCATGCCATTTGGGGATGGTAGCGGTCAATCAGCCACTCGAGTTCATCGGCCACGGATGCTGGCTTTCTGCGGCGATGCGTCTTTCCGAAGACTTCGTGGCTACACCAACGGCAGTGGTAAGGACAACCTCGGGCCGTGATGAGCGAGACGGAGCCCATGCCGTGATGTTCACGCCAGACTTCAACATAGCGCGCCATGTCGATCAATTCCCGCGCGGGCCAGGGCTGCGCGTCAATATCTCTGATCTGCTCACGCGGCTTCGTGCGCACTACCGAGCCATCTTGCGCCTTGAAAGCGATGCCGTCGATTTGGTCGAGTTTCTCGACGCTATGCGAATGCAGCGCCGGCACCAATTCTTCCAGTGTGAGCTCACCTTCTCCGATTACGACAACATCAGCCCCGGCAGCGAGGTATTCGTGAACATAGGCACCGGGTTCGGGTCCTCCAACAATCGTTTGCCATCCAAGTTCTTTGGCCACACCGAGAATTTCGACCACAGTCGAACGGGTCATCAAGTTCGCATAGATCCCGAGAATGGAGGGCGGCCCCTGTTTGAGCAGGTCCCACAATTGCTGGCGAGAGGAGAACGTGGAATCGAAAACCTCAGCATTCAAGCCCTTTTGGCGCAGATGCGAGCAGATGTAGAGTATCCCGAGCGGTGGGTAGGGCTTCATGATCTGAAGTTCCTTGGGATCCTCGTAAAGGAAATAGCCGTGAGTGAGAAGGATGTCCATGGTGGCGGTTAACTTGCTAGAACGTTGAGCAGTTCGGCAAAGCTTGTGGCGTAAGCGTGGGCCTGCAGCTGAACCAAGTTTTCCTGCGAGTGACTGGTGAAAAGAGTGGGCTTCGGGTTGCGACAAGTTCGTTCCAAATGCATCACGCGGCGCCAAAGTGCGCCAAGCTCGTGGCGGTCATGCCGCTCGTTTTCTGCACCTATGGTGGAAGATGAATTCCAGCAGTCTACCTGTGCATGCAGAGCATCGTGCAAAGCCCGATAGAACTCATTCGTATAGGCACCCTGGAACATTATGTCCAGGTCTTCACTGTCGGACCAGTTGGTCTTTGCGCCGAGTTGCGCCTGCACGCGGTCGAAGAACTTGGTTCCCGGTAGAGGATACGAAACCGAAACGCCAATGTCGTCCGGCCGCGTGTCGCGAAGCAGCTTGATCGTGTTTTGAATGTCCTTCCAGGTTTCCCCCGGATATCCGAATTGCAGAAAGTAGCAGGCGCGAATACCGGCGCGCCCGAGGTTTTCGCGGGCCTTGGCGATCTGATCGACGCGCGTACCCTTCTCCATTGCGTCCAAAATCTTTTGAGAGCCGGACTCAGCACCCAGCCAGACCTCCGCACATCCCGCACGCCGCAAGGCCTGCACAGTGTCGGGCGTCATCAAGTCCACGCGAGACTGCATTTTGAAGGGGATCGCCGCGTCCAATTTCTGCACCTCGTCAGCAAGCTGACGCACCCACTTCGGACGCAATCCAAAAATATCGTCGGCAAACCATAGCCGTTCGGCGCCGAACTCGTACTTGAGCTGGCGCATCTCTTCCGCGACCAGAGCTGGGGAGCGCACGGAGAATGAATCTCCATAGATTGGTTTTGCGCACCAATTACAGCGATAAGGACATCCGCGACTGGCCACAATATTCAGGGAAAAGTATCCGTGTGCCGCCTTCCATGCTGTTCTGTATTGGCTGATATCGATGAGGTCGCGCGAGGGGAAGGGTAAGCGATCCAGATCGCGCATCAACTCGCGTTGCTCGGTTTTCACCATCTCTCCAGTTTGGCTGTGCAGATATGCGAGGCCCGCAATCCGCTCCAAAGCAGATTCTTCTCCCTTCAATAGATGGGATACCGCTTCCAAGAGGGTCGATTCTGCTTCCCCGAGCAGCACACAGCGAAAACCCTTCTGCAGATAGTCCAAGGCGTGGTCGGAGGAATCCGAGCCGTTCACCAGCACGATCGCGCCAGCCTGGCGAGAAACGTCCAGAATGTGAAAAGCGACTTCGCGCATGCGAGTGAGACACATCTTGGAAAGGAAATTGAAATTGTCCTCAAAGACAACCACGATTTTCGGACGATGCTGTCTGAGGGCAGCCTCAAATCCTACTTCCGGATCATTCAGCATCGTGTCCCACACTGCGACGGAAAGACCGGCGTGGCGCAGAAGAGCAGCGGCATATAGCGTGCCGAGCGGGGGATAGGGCTGCATCTTCCGCGTTTGCTTTCTGTCGTAGTAGAGATGATACGAATGTGTCAGCAGAACGTCAGCCACGCAGATAGCCCCTCGCTGTTGAAAGTGAGAACATCAGCAGACTTCCTGGGTCGGTTTGGTTAGATCCTGTCCCGTCAGCAGCGAGCGCCGCTTGACAACCTTTTCCACGGTGCGCGATACCCACAATTCCCACGGGAATGAATACCGGTTCTTGCCAATCCGCCAACGGATCGGAGCTCCCAGTGCACGCCGGACGTTTCGCCGGAGCCACGGTATTCCTTTCGTCGCCTTTCGAAGCTGATTGTTCAGCAGAAAGTACTCGAGACTCCGTTTGAGCCTTCGCAACTCTTCTCCCTGCAGCCAGGGAAGCACATTGACGCCAAGCGCCAGCGTTTCCCATTCCGCCAGCGACGCTGGTTGGCGCACTCCCATTTCCTTTAGTTGGGGCCATATCGGAATGCCCGGATAAGGAGTGAAGATGTTGGGAGAAAAGCTGACGTTCCAATATTGCTTCGCGATGTCGCTCATGAATCGAAACGTCTGCTGGCGGTGTTCCTCGGTTTCGCCGGGATATCCCAAAATGATATTGAAAACCACATGAATACCGGAAAGGTCAGCTTTGCGAGCGGTCTCCACCATCTGTTCGACGTGCTGAAAGCGCTTGTTCATCAAGTTCAGGACTTCCTGCGATCCCGACTCCGTGCCAAAACCAATGTGGTACACGCCGCTCTCAGCTAACAGGTGGACCTCGTCTTCCGACATTGTGGCCAGGAAGTCGGTGGACGTCTGAAAATCCCAACGGAACTTCAAGCCGCTGTCGACGATTCCACGGGCGATCGCAACCGCACGTTTTCTGTCGACCAGAAAGTTCGAGTCAAACAGCGGTACGTCCTCGATGTTGTAGCGGGGAACCAGTTCGGTCAGATCGCTGACCACGCGTTCCGCGGGATACGCGTTGAAGCGTCGTTTGTAGAAAACCTGATCGGTGCAGTAGTTGCATTGATACGGACAACCGACGCTGGTGGTATAGGCCAGCTGGCGAATGCCCGAATGCTTCGCGTAGATTCCATGGTCCACCAAGTCATAGGCGGGCGTCGGCAAGTCATTGATGTTTGCAACCGGCCGCTCCGGCTCGTGGATGATGTCGTCGCCGTCTTTGAACGAGAGGCCGCGGACTCCGTGCCAGTCTTGTCCATCGGCAATCCTCTGCACGAGTTCGAGAAGTGTTAGTTCGCCTTGGCCTCGCACAATGGCGTCCACGAAGGGTTCACGTAGCGTCTGATCCACTGCCAGGCTGGGATGCCACCCGCCAAATACAATTGGCAACCCCGGATGATGCCGCTTTACTTGGGTGGCGACCCGAACAGCTGCTCCGATGTGGGGGCCGGTAAGCATCGATATGCCCAGGCAGAGCGCATCCTCAGTCTCTCGCAGAATCGTTTGTTCGTAGTCTGCGGCGATAAGGTTATCAATAAGCTTGACGTTGAAACCCGACTGCATCAGGGGCGAGGCCAGACAAAGGAGCGAGAGAGGAGCCCCGAGCGGGGGACCGTCGTACGGTGGGTAGAAGAGCACGACTTTGTTCTTCGTAGACAATCGGTTTCAGTGTCCACTCGCCGTATTAGCGTGGTCGGCCAATTTAAGATCAACCCCAATACGACGGGTTTGCCAGACGTCCGCTGCCACGGTCTGCGAAGTTTTGAATGTAAGACCGTGGACCCGACTAATTGTCAGAACAATGTCAAATCCGTGTCATTTCTCATGGGGATCATTGCTTTAGCGGTCGAGGATTTTGCAGATCTTTTACAAATCTGAGACAAGTTCCTGTCGCTGGGTGCTTACCATAAATACTTTTCGTGGGCAGGTGTCCCCAACTATCATGATCCTTTTTTACAACCCCAAGGCGACCCGATTTGGCAATCGCCGTCTGCCCCTCTCGATCCTCTCCATCGCGGCTATGCTGGAAGGCAAAGAAGAATACGCGATCGTCGACGGTAACCTGGACCCACACCCAACTGAGAGTTTGGTGGCACTTCTAAAAGAGCATCGCGTCGAATTGCTAGCTGTCACAGTGATGCCCGGGCCTCAGACGGTTGGTGCAGTGGCCACCTGCCGCGAGATTCGCGCCCGGTTTCCGAATGTCCCGATTGTATGGGGAGGCTACTTTGCCTCGAACTATACGGCCGCCACTCTTAACGTAGCTTACGTAGACTATGCGGTGCGCGGCCAGGGGGAACAAACGTTCGTCGAACTGCTGGACGCAGTTCGTGGAAATCGTGATCTGAAGACAGTTTCGGGACTGTCGTACAAACGCACGGATGGAACTGTTTGTTACAACCCAGAACGTCCGATGCGAAGTCCCGGTGATTTTCCCTGGTATCCCTATCACCGGCTGCCTGTGGAGCAATACCTTTTACCTACCTTCCTGGGTCGCCGCACGGCAGTGCACCAGGCAAGCATCGGGTGCCCGTATCGCTGCAATTTTTGCGGAGTTGTTTCGTTCTCTGGGAGTCGCGAGAAAATGGAGCCGCCGGCGCGAACCGAGCAAATGCTTCGGCATTTGGTTGAACACTACGGGGTGGACGCGGTGCAGTTCTACGACAACAATTTTTTTCTCCGCGAAGATCACACCCGTGAACTCGCTGACCGTCTCGCACCACTCAAGACTCGCTGGTGGTGCGAGGGCCGAACCGACATTCTTGCAAAGTATGATGATGCCACCTACGAAGCCCTCCGTCGGGCGGGCTGCGCCATGATTTTTTTTGGCGCCGAGTCGGGGTCAAACGAGACTCTGAAGGAGATGAATAAGGACCTCAGGGTGGAGGATACGCTGACTGTTGCATCGCGGATTCGCAAGTTCGGGATCATTCCGGAATTTTCGATTATTTTTGGAAATCCCAAAGATCCGGAGGGAGATACTGACGACTGCATCAAGTTCATACGACAACTCAAGCGGTTGAATCCGGAATCCGAAATCATCGTCGAACATTACACACCAGTGCCTCAGCGCAAGGACAAGGAAATGTATGGTGGAGATGAGGGCAAGTTTCAATTTCCGACGACTGCCGACGAGTGGGCCACCGAACAATGGCAACGCTTTGCCACTCAGAAAGACCCGAATACGCCCTGGTTACGGCCCCATACCAAAGAGCGAATCGATAACTTTGAGTTGGTCGTGTCTTCCCGATGGCCGACAGTCCAGGATCTGCGGCTACCCGCCTGGGGGCGGTTGGCGCTGAAAACCTTGAGCAGTTGGCGGTACCGGCTTGGTTGCTATTCGGCACCTTTAGAACTTCAGTGGATTCAACAATTCATCAATCTGCGCAAGCCGAAAGAGGAAAGCCTGTGAATGGTTCAGGACGCGTCGGCGCTTCTGTATCCGACTGCGAACTGGAATCGCTCTCCTCTTCTCCGTTCCTCGTCGGCGTAAGAGATGGGTATGAACGCTGGGCTCCGACCTACGATCATTTTCCAAATCCGCTGCTGGCTCGCGAACAACGTCATATCCTCCCGTTACTGCCATCCCTACAAAATCGCTGCGCACTTGATTTGGCTTGCGGCACCGGGCGCTGGCTTACGCGCCTATTGGCTTCCGGTGCAGGTTTGGCTGTGGGAGTTGATCTCTCGTCTGCGATGTTGCAAGTTGCAGGCGATAAGATGGAGCTTTCCGGCAAGATCGTCCAAGGGGATTGCCTGAGGCTTCCCTTTCCGCCCTCAACCTTCGATTTTTTGATTTGTTCGTTCGCGCTGGGCCATATTCAAGACTTGGGGAGTGCAGCAGCCGAGTTTTCGAGGGTGATGAAACCCGGCTCTGACCTTTTTGTTACCGATGTTCACCCTGAAGCTTATGCGCGGGGATGGCGCACCGGATTTCGCGATCAGCAAAGCGCAGTGCAGGTTCACACTCTGCCTCATTCGACGGAAGATATCCTTAGGGCTTTCAGTTCGATGGATTGTGAGTGCGTCACTCACGTCAGCCTCTGCCTGGGAAGCCCGGAACAACCCATTTTCGCGGAAGCAGGAAAGCAACATCTGTTCCAAACTGCATGCCGAGTACCTGCGGTCCAGTTCTGTCATTTGAAACACATCTTGAAAGCGACCGTGCGCAGACTGATTTCATGATGATTCCAGCGGCCAAAGCAACAGGTCCAACCACACCTCCAGCCATGAGGGTCATTTGATGCCGCGTTTAGCAAAGAGTAGGTGCTGACGAATTGCGCGACTCCACGGTTCCTCTTCACGTCGTTCCTTTGACTTATTTTTATGAAGCGGATTTGACGACGCCGGAATCGCTTCTCGATCGCTACGCGACGATCAAACCTCTCGCAAAAGCGCTGCACGACGAAGGGGCAAACGTTACGGTGGCCCAGAGGTTCCACACTAATCTGGACTATTGGGATGGCGGCGTCCGTTTTCGATTTTTCGCAGATTCCTGCCAGCCAGCCTTGCGGAAGTGGGAGATTCCCCGATCATTCCATTCATGCGTGCGAGATGTGTGCGCACCAAGGTGCGTCTCGGGTGCGGTTCAAACCGCGATTCACGTGAATGGCTTGCTCTACTCCGTGCAGTTACGCGCGCTGAGGGCATCCCTATCGCAAGCTTGCTCCATCGTTGTTCAGGACCATGCGAACCAGCCATGGCGAACCTTCGTCCGCCCGCTGCAGCGCTGGGGCTTGCGCGCAGCCGATGGCTTTTTCTTCGCGGCGAGAGATCTAGCAGCCCCATGGATTGACAACGGTCTAATTTCGAAACGTCAATCGATCTTCGAGATTATGGAAGGTTCCAACAATTTCCAGTTTCGAGACCGGAGGGCGTCACGAGCCCGCACCGGAATTACCGGCAGTCCTGTCATCTTGTGGGTCGGACGCCTGATAGCGTTAAAAGACCCTTTGACCGTCTTGGAAGGATTCGCACGTATACTCCTCCACGCACCGCAAGCGAGGCTGTATATGGCCTACGGGACTGCCGACATGCTGCCGGCCGTGAGGGAGCGCATCGGGGCCAGCAAGATTCTCGCAGACGCGGTGACTCTGCTGGGAAGGGTTGAACACTCGCAGTTGGAGGATATCTATAACAGCGCGGATTACTTCGTCCTTGGCAGTCACCACGAAGGCAGTGGATTTTCGCTGGCTGAAGCGATGGCTTGTGGGGTTGTGCCCATCGTAACCGATATTCCATCCTTCAGGGTCATGACGGATGGCGGGCGCATTGGAGCCTGTTGGCGACCCGGAAGCTCTGAATCCTTTGTTGACAAGTTCCTGGCGGGGATGAGCCAACCGCTAGAGCAACTCTCCCGCGAAGCCCAAGGTTTTTTTCAATCGCAATTGAGTTACAAGGCCATCGCCCGCGACGCAGTTCGCGCGTACCGTGAAGTGATAGCGGCGAGGCAAAGCCACGCATGAAAATTGCCCTTATCGTTCCGGGCGGGGTTGATCGTAGTGGCCGCGTTCTGGTTATCCCCGTTCTACTCGCGCTGATCGAGCGCCTCGCGCGCAACCACAAAGTTGTCGTTGTCAGCCTGGATCCGCACACCAAGCCTTCAAAATACGAGTTGCTCGGTGCCCGAGTCGTTAGTCTTGGGTTGACCAAAGCGCGTACTCATCTTTCCTGGACAGCGGTCACGTTAGCAAAACTGATGTCTGCTCTACGGGCTGATGGTGGTGGATTCGATCTGCTGCATGCCTTCTGGACATTTCCCCAGGGGACTCTGGCAGTCGCGGCCGGCTTCATGTTGCGCATGCCTGTCGTCGTGAGTATCGGTGGGGGCGAATTGGTCTGGCTTCCAACAATCCACTATGGAGGGATGAGGACCCTGCGAAGCCGGATCACGATGTCGGCGACCCTCCGTCTGGCAAGTGCAGTTTCGGGACCGAGTAAGTATGTCATGCGCGACGCGACGAGGATTCGCCCCGACATCCAGTGGATTCCGACTGGTGTTGACACAACAATATTCCGTGGATCGAGCAAACGTACTTGCGGTGAGCCCTGGCATCTGGTGCAGGTCGCGGGGTTGAACCAGGTCAAAGACCAAGAGACGCTTCTGAGAGCCGTGCGGCAGGTGGCTGCTGTATGCCCTCACGTTGCTCTCGACTGCATTGGAGTCGATGTGCTGAACGGGCGCGTGCAGGCTCTGGCTCATGATCTGGGTATTGCAGATCTCGTTCGATTCCATGGAGTCTTGACCGTGGATGAGATCGTGCCCTTTTATCACAAAGCGCATTTGTTTGTGCAATCGTCGTTGCATGAAAGCATGGGTGCCGCTGTGCTAGAAGCATCTGCGGCGGGAGTCCCAATTGTCGGAACCAACGTTGGAATTGTTGCGGAAATGGCTCCGCGAGCGGCGGTCGCCGTGCCCGTGAGCGATCCTGTCGCCTTGGCGAAGGGCATTCTAGAACTGCTGGAGGATTCTCGGCGACGCGAGTCTCTCGCCCTTTCCGCACAGAACTTCGCTCGCACCTACGACGCAGACTGGACCGTTGCACAATTCGAGGCGATGTATCGCCGACTCGTCCCGCGGCCACATTAACGCTGCACTGGCGGTCCAATTACTGCGACAGCGCTTCACTATCGTCGGCGGAATTTGACAACAAATTGACAATTTCATGACGAACCTCGAGGCTCACAACGCTACTCTCGTATTTACCGACACATAGGTCCACGGAATGCAAGTCCTCGATCCTGTTCACAGAATCTTAAGGTTATCCCAGGACGGGCTTCCTCTCGGCGCACGGTTCTTCGTCGCTGGTTCAGTCTGGGATGTGAGATCCAATTCCCACGAAATTCTTCAGGCGATGCGGGAAACGTTCGACCAAATTGGCAGCGGACAGCAGGCAGATTTGCATCTGAGATTCCACGTTGACTTTACCGTTAACGATGCACCCTGCTGGTCGAAGCCGCATTTTAGAGCTCTGGATCATCTGTACTATGCGACATACGGTCCATGCGACTCGATGCTAGTCGACCAATTGAGTCGCCGTGTGATCGGATCATTCTCTCCTGCGATAGCCCATGATCGGTTCTATTGGAAACAGACGGTCTTGCCTGTCCTGCTGGGAATTGTCAGTGCATCGATCCGAGTGACTCCTGTTCATTGTGCGTGTGTGGTCAGGGGCGGATCAGGACTTCTTCTCGGCGGAGAGTCTGGAGCCGGAAAATCGACCCTGGCACTCTCGTTGTCTCGAAATGGGTTTTCTTATCTTTCAGACGACTGTACCTATTTGTCGCGCACTGGTCCAGGAATACGAGCCTGGGGCCTACCGACTCCGATGAAGTTGCTTCCCGACGCAGTCGGCTACTTTCCCGAGCTAGTCTCACTCGATCCGGTCTTGTCTTTGAACGGAGAGTGGGCGCTCAACGTGGATCCAACCAAGATCTCCAAGGTAGAACGGTGTTTGAGCTGTGTCCCTCGATGGCTGGTTTTCCTGGAGAGGAAAGAGGATTCACCGCCTGTGATCAAGCAATTGAGTTCTCGGGAAGCCGCCTCCCGCCTTGTGATCGACTTGGAGACGATGCCCGCCCTCATGCTTGATCAGTATGAATATCAGTTAGAGACGATCAATCGTTTGGTGAATCGAGAATGCTGGGTGGTGCAGCATGGCTTGAAACCTGAGATGTTGGCCCGACTGCTGGCGGAGATCTGCGGCTCTGCTGAAAACCGCAGCGAAAAATAGCGACCGTACCATGCCAATCGATCTAGTCAACAGATTCGCTCTCACGCACCTGCAAGGCACATTCAATGTGTCTGGGAAGCTGATTTCCCTTGCCACCAATTGTCCATGTCTGTTGAGTCGAATCGCCAACCTCGCACCAGAATGCGGGGAAGCCGATATTGGCCAACTAGACTGCTCCTGGAGAATCGTCACAGAACCAGAGACGGATGAGGTATTGAAATCCCTCGCCTTGAAGAGTCGTTATGTCAGTGATGACGGGATATCGTTCGTCACCATTGGCCACCGCAGCTTTCTGGCGTATGACGAGCGGACGCGCAGAGGTATCTCCTTCGTAGCGGAGGGGCTCATCCGCGACCCAGCGTTGTTTGGCGAAACCTTCCTTCCAGGTTTCCTATCACTCTTACCGGAGGGCAGGCGGTAATGATGAACCGGAAGTTGGCCGAGGCGATCATCGGTTGCCTGGAATTGTCGGGAGCATCCTATGACTTTGGGCAGTTGGCAAGATTTTCACCCCGTGACTGGGAGCAGACTCTGGGATGGATCGACCGTGCCGGTCTCACGCTCTATCTACTGGAGCGACTGAAGGCTTGTGGGGCAACCGAAGTGCTCCCTCCTCGGGTGTTGGCTCGCTTTGAGCAGAATCTTGCCGACAACAGATGCCGGGTTGACCACCTCCTTTACGAGACCGGTTGCATCAATGCAAAGCTCGATCAAGCGGGCGTTCAGTATGTTGTGATCAAAGGCTTTGCACTGTGGCCAGAGTTTTGCAGCAATCCTTACTTGCGAACGCAGTGTGACCTTGACTACCTGGTCGCCAGGCAATCTCTCCGCTCCGCCCAGAATGCCCTTTTGGAATTGGGATATCAAGGGCGACGCCGCTCCGATGTGCAATTCGAGTACGAAAGGCCATTGCAGCGGGTTCCCTCCCAATACGATAGTCCCTACAAACTTCAAACGACTCCCACGGTCGAGTTGCATTTGGGCATTTGGGAGGACATGGGACACCACGTACCGTTGGAGGAGCCTGCATTCGCATTCGATAGCTCCAAATTGAAAGAATGGGGTGGGTTGCGGTTCCCGGTCCTGAGCGAGGAAGATGTTCTTCTCCTCCAGTTGTTACATGCCTTTCAACATATGTTGCACTATTGGGTAAAGCTTTCCTGGCTTCTTGAGATTGGACGTTTCATGGAGAAGCGACAGCGAGATTCCTCGTTTTGGGAAAAGTTCAGCCAGCGTCTTGAGGATACGCCGCGACTCGCGGAGTTCTCGACGATGGCGCTCGAACTGGCGGCCAAGATGTTTTCCGCTCCTACGCCAGAGATAGCTCAACACTGGAGGCGATTCCTCCGCCCCAGTGCGCGCTTGTGGCTTGACAATTATGGCTGGAACTGGGCCATCGGAGAGCGGCCACCCCATAAATCAAAGGTCTTTCCGGACACGAAACTCTCTCTGTTCATCAGTGAAGAATACATTCCGGACCGTCGCGCTAGGCGGGATTCGCTATGGCACTTGCTGATGCCCTGGAAGGTCTCGGGCAGGAGCCCTACCATCGTTTTTGCACCGGTTGAGAATCAGCCAGGGACCCGACTACGAGCGCTTTGGGTGGACAGCACATACACCGTACAACGGCTCAGTTGCCATGGCGGAGCAGCGTTGAAGTATCTCTGGAAACTACCGCGCTGGCGAAGCCTGACAAGATCAACTTCGTAGGGAATCTCCTAGATGCTGGCTCGTTTTATGGTTTTGTCATGTTCGAGTCTTGAATGCCAATCGGTAGCGCTCTACGTCGGCGACGGCGATCATTTTGAGTCGTCATCTTGCAGAACCGGACTAAGTCGGGCAGTGAACTGGCAGCCACGAGACTGCGTTCGTGGCTGATCAGCATTCGCCGGAAGATGGGCGCCCGCACCTTTCTTCGACTGCGCGTGTGCACAGCCGAGGACGATGCTCTCCGAGAGGCAAACCGCAGAGGTGCGTGCCCATGGCGCACAGATTGCAGCTCGCTGCGAAGGCTGCCCATTCCTGCGCGGTCGGATTTTTAGACCGTTTTCGCCGTGGTAGGCGTCATAGAGACTGCGCACGGTCTTGCGATACTCCTCGATGAGATAATCTCTGGGAAGGCTGAAGAACAACGCTTGCCCCTCGGACACGAAGCGCAGAAGTTTGCGCGAATGTATGACGCGAACTGGTCGGTTGCACAGTGGGAAGCCATTTACTAGAAGGCGGCCGGCCGCGGCGCAAGGCGCGATCCCGATCGTGCGCATCGAAGCAGGTTCAATGCTGCGAGAAGAATGTAATTCATGCAAGTGCGGCCAACACAATCCATGAGTCGTCTCAACCAGCAAACCAACCCATGGATCACTACTGGCGCTGTGGTTGCTTCGGCACTGTTCCTGTTCCTGCAAACATTCATCCTGCCCAATGTGCCACGGATCGCCAACGGTGATCAGGGTATTCATTTGTCCTTAGCTGCCCGAATGTTGGACGGCCAACTGATTTACCGGGACTTCGATCATTTCCCGCTACCGGGAACGGATGTACTTTACTTCGTATTGTTCAAAGTGTTCGGGGTTCGTGCCTGGATAGCGCCGGCAATGTTGATTGTTCTTGGCGTTTCCATTGCATGGATCAGTGTCAAACTTTCCGAGAAGGTAATGAGCGGGCCAATCGTATTCTTGCCTGCATTGTTGTTTCTAACGCTTCCATTTACCGGCTTTCTGGACGCCACTCATCACTGGTACAGCGCGCTTGCCGGAACAGCGGCGCTTCTGGTCGTAATCGAAAAAAGGACGAAAGCTCGCTTAGTAGGGTCGGGCGTGCTTTGGGGCATAGCGACGTGCTTTGCGCAATCGGCGGTTGTTGGCGCCATGGGGACGGCTGTTTTTCTTGTTTGGGAGCACTATCGCGTCACGCAACGCGGGCACCTGTTAGTGCAGAAAGAGACGTGCTTTATCAGTAGTCTGGTCGCCGCCGTGCTCGCATTCAATGCCTATTTCATTTGGAAGGTTGGACTCCAACGGTTCCTCTATGACACCGTAGTTTTCCTTGTAAAGTACTATGCCGCCGACAGTTTCAATCAATGGCGAGTGTACATGGCAGATCCGCCATCGATCCACACTTACTCCCAATGGCCCAATGTCGCCGCCTTTCTGTTAGTCCACCTGGTTGTTCCCCTGGTTTACGTTTTGTTTTTCGTACGCTATTGGAGGCAGTCACGGTTTCATCCGGAAGAATCTTGGGATCGCTTGATGCTGCTCAGCCTTACGGGACTGTGTTTGTTCCTTAGCGTCGTTCATTCCGCTGGTTTTATGAGGATGCACACAATCTCCTTGCCCGCTCTGATCGTTCTCGCGTGGTTTCTAAAGGCACCCTTCAAGACTGAGCGGATTTTGTTGCGGGGACTGTGGGCAATGACGCTAGTCCTGGTGGTCGCACGACCGGTGATTACACAGACGCGATGGAATCAGTTCCTTGACCTTCCCACCGGTCGCACGGCTTTTGCCGATTACCCCGTACTTTATTACAAATGCAAGTGGGTATTGGAACGAAGTCATCCGGGCGACTATTTCCTGGATGACCCTCAAATCTGCTTTGCGCTGCGGCTACGAGATCCGAGCCGCGTACCATTTTTACGACCTACCGACTACACCAGGCCGGAAGAGGTAGGAGATGCGGTCCAGGCATTAGCAAGATTTCACGTGAGATTCGTTGGTTGGTATGCAAGTCTGGAAGATGAGATTGCTGATCCTAAGGGGGACCATCTTGGTCCCTTACGTTCGTATTTGCGGGAACACTATCACGTAGCGCAGAGATTTTCTAACGGCGACGAAATCTGGGAGCGCAATGATTAACGTTTTGCAAAGGCATCACGTGGCCTCCTTTAGAACTGCGACATTAGCCGACGTCTGGGCCCGCGCAATCATTTGTCGGCCCCACCGGATCGCGGGCCGTTCCACCAGATAATAAGATGCAATCCCCACACTCAGTGAGAGTGCGAGATTGAGCGGGAAGTGCGCATAGGGTTGAGCTCCGGGCAACTGGATGATAAAGACTTGTTGCCAAAGATAGATCGAGTAACTCCACAATCCCAGTTTCACCAACGCTGCCTTATTCAGGCATCGCCCCCACGCTGTTTTGGAGCGCTGGATGGAAATGTCGATTCCGATCGCAATTCCTACGAGCATCAGGGTTTTCCCGAACCCCTGGTAGAAAAGCGGCGAGTGCTGCCAGCCTGCTGCGAGCACAGCGACGGGAAGGAACCAGCAAAACCTGGAGTTCGCGAACCGTTGATATGCAAGGTTGGCATGGAGCCAGTTTCGTCGTATCGCAAGAAGACAACCGATGGCGAGGCTGTCAGCAACAGATTCTGAATGCCACTCTAGCGTCATCCAATCTGCACCATGAACCAGGTGGGCGATACGGATCGCTGGGACGATGCAGATGACGGTCAACAGTAGTCTCGAAGCATTTCTGCTGGATAGCCGAGACAATACGAGTGGCCACAAGAGATAGAATTGTTCCTCGACTGACAGTGACCACAAATGGGCCGTGCTCCAACACCCGCTGTATCGATAGTTTCCCAGGAACGTAAGACCCAGCCACAGTTGATGCACCGAACAACTCGCGAGCCGTAGTCGGCCTAAGACGGCTAATCCGAGGAGGTAGGCCAGGAGCGCCGGAAATATGCGAAAGAACCGCCTGCCATAAAACGAAGGTAAGTGAATTGTGCCGCACCTCTCGCGTTCATCCAAGAGCAACTTTGTGATGATGAATCCGGAAATCACGAAGAAAATGAACATCCCGAGCGTAGAGACCTCAAACTTCATCCAGCGCGGTCTGCCCAAGGTGGGCAGCAGACGCAGATGAAAGGAGAGAATGATACCCACAGAGATGGCTCTTAGGCCGTCGAGACTGGGAAGCCGTTGAGCTGTTCCTACCGTAGACGCCAAGACACTCTCCTCCGCACCGCCCGGGGCCGACGGGCTACGCGATGCGATCCGTGAGGACTGCGGCACGGACTTCCGCGGGTGGTTCAAACTTTGTTCGTGTGAACCGGTTCTTCAATTTCAGGCAAGGCCGCTCGATCAGGTAATAAGAACAGAGTGCTGTAGCCAGGGCTGCTATGAGGTTGCGTGGAAAAGAGCTGCCTGGAGGCATGGGAGGGAGGAACAATTGTTGCCAAACGTAGATCGAATAGCTCAGCCCTCCAACAAACATCAGCGCCTTAGAATTGAGAATCCTGCCGAGTCGATTGTCGGGGGTGGCGATGTACCGGAACACCGCGAGTGCAACGAGTACGTTGATCACATAAGAAAGACCGTGGACCGAATAGCCATGGTTCCAGGTGTAAAGTCTGAATGCGACTGCGCCCAGCAGAGCAATCAAGAAGAGGTTTGAAGTGAATACTCGCTTACTGGTCATCCACTGAAAACTCAGGGCGAGTACACAGCCGGTCAAAATGGAGGCGGTTCCGTCCGGCACCTCGAAGCTGGGCGACACCGTTGGGAGCAATCGCGAGATTGCGATTCTGCTGACGGGGATGAAGGCCAGCGCCGCGAAAGCCAGGAAGAAGCCTCTCTTAAACCCCAAAAGCACAACAGTTGCCGGCCAGAGTAGATAGAACTGTTCTTCCACGGTCAAGTACCACAAGTGACCCAAATACCAGGCCCGGTCATGGTGGAAGTCCATTAAGTAGCTGACTGCGAACCCTAGATCGTGTGGTCGGAGGCCGATGATTCCAAGAAAACTCAAAAGCGCTACGACGGCAATGTAGAGATAGGCTACCGGGAAAATTCGCAGGAAGCGCCGGATATAGAAGTTCTTCAGCGATATGGTTCCGGTTCGACGCTGCTCCCTCATTAGTACGGTAGTAATCAGAAACCCGGAAAGGACAAAGAACACGACTAGACCGATGGCAGCCAGTCCGCCAAGAAAATAGAACCTGGGGAAATTGCTCGAACCAACCGTATGAGAACCCAGGACCAGCAATATGCAGATGCCGCGCATTCCGTCGAGAGAAGGGATTCGTCCCCTAGTCAACGACTGCGTACTCGCTATCGGTGTCATTGGGCTAAGTTTAAGGACAAGATAGCATTGTCTGACTTTGTAAAATCACTACCGAACGGGAATTGACAAGAATTTGACAGAGTTGTGAAAAACCGGCGACCGGACCACACCAACCGTCCATGGGTGCGCCGGTGGGTTTGGCTAAGTGCTGAAGCACCGCAGGCTACCGGCGAGATCATTGCAGACCGGATTACTCCGTCGACCTTGTACGGAACAGCGACAAGATGAAAACCTACGATTCCGTACTCATCCTCCGCAAGAAACATCGGGCGCGTCTGCCCGCTTGTTGGAGGAGCCATCCTGCTTTCGATCACCCCTTGTGCCGACCGGTCGTCGCTGTGCCGAAAGGTCGTCTTCGGTACCTTGCCTCTTCACTGCTTCCTCGCTACCATTTCCACAAATGCCAAAGCTGGCGCTCCTGTGTCCGCCGACCCATTTCGACGTAATCGACCGAAAAAATCCCTATATGTTGGGAGAATCGTTAGTTGATCGAACCAAGGCTCGGCAGCAGTGGCAGGCTCTTTGTGCAGCTTTGGAAGATGCCGGCTGCCAGGTGGAAACCATAGCCCCTGAGCCCGGCCACGAAGATATGGTTTTCGCAGCCAACCAGGTGTTTGCAGGTTTTCACAAAGGCATCGGGAAGTTTATCGTGCCCAGCCGGATGGTGCATCCCTCACGGCAGGGTGAGGTCCAGTTCTTTGTAGATTGGTTTCGTCGGCGAGACTTCAAGATTGTCGAGGTCGACCTGGGTGGGGACTACCTGGAAGGGCACGGCGACCTTCTCTGGCACCCCGACGGGTCGCGCATCTATGCCGGCTGGGGCTTTCGTTCGACGAATGGCGGTGTTGAAAAATTCCGCGAGGCGATGTCCAACTTAGATATCCCGGTTGTCCTTCTGCACTTGGTCGACTCTTATTGCTACCACCTTGATACGTGTTTCTGTCCCTTAAGCAACGAAGCGGTTCTAATCTATCCCGGCGCCTTCTCTCCCGAATCGCTGGCGGCCCTGCGTCCGTTTTGGAATCGCGTGCACGACCTCACCGCCGATGAAGCTCACAGATTTATGGGTAATGGCATTGCCGCCAACGGACGCTATCTCACTCCCCGCATCACTCCGCACCTTGACTCCATTCTCCGCAAGGAAGGCTTGCGGCCGGTGATCCTGGATACCTCGGAGTTCGAAAAATCGGGGGGAAGTCTGTTCTGCATGAAAGCATTTCTGCCCTGAGGCGTCCGGCTTGCCGTAGCGGGGTTCAATGGATCACTGCTCCCGTCACAGCCACGGCCACTCCTACGACGCCCAGCACGATCCCCAAATGCCAGAATATTCGTTTACCTGAGAGTAGAGTGATGGAGGTAATTACCAGCCCAATCTCCAGAAATACTTCCGCCAAGTCATAGCGGTCGGCGCGCCTTCTTTCCATGGCTACTTCGTTCTCCAGTTCGTGCGCCTTGTCTTGAATCTCCTTCTTTTCTTGTTTGTAGCGCTCACCTTCCTGGGCGGATTTGTCACGGAACTTCGCCATGGCTCCCGCGTCGCTGTTGGCAACAGTCGCGGCCAGATCGGCGAATAATTCGTCCTCGTGCTCCCGAATATTCTTAGCTTGGTAATACGACCATTGGTCCGAGGCCTTTGCCTGCAGCACCACTTCCTCGGTGTGCGCCCGGTGCCCCAGGAGCGTCACCACTGCGACCATTACGGCCAGCACGGCCATCGTCAGGGACACGGGCGCCAGGTTGGGATGGTGCAGCGCGTGTTCGGCATGCTCTTGCAGTTCCTGAAGCTCGTCGCTCATTCAATCCTCCGCGGAGCGACACCGTAATCGCTGTCGCAGTCCTCGATACTACGGATTCATCGTTCTGCGATCAAGCGGTCTTCGATCAGGCAGCGGAGCAATTGTTCGAAAGCCGATCACGACAGCCAGCCCTGACTGGCAACTGTCTCTGGAACATCGGCCACTGCTCTCATTCCCCCATCACTTTCACAATCACTCGTTTGTCGCGCTGCCCGTCGAATTCGGCGTAAAAAATTCGCTGCCAGGTTCCGAGATCCAGTTTGCCGGCAGTGATCGGCACAATCACTTCATGATGAATCAGCAGCGCCTTCAGATGGGAGTCACCATTATCCTCCCCGGTTTCGTGGTGCTTGTAGTTTTTGCGAAATGGTGCCAGATGTTCCAGCCACTGATCGATGTCTTCAATCAGCCCGCTCTCGTTGTCGTTGACGTACACGCCGGCCGTGATGTGCATTGCGGATACTAAGACCATCCCCTCATGCACCCCGCTCCGGCGGACAAAATCCTCCACCTGCGGCGTGATATGCACGTATGCCCGATGAGTTTTAGTGTGGAACTTCAAGTATTCGGTTAGGACTTTCACAATTTAAGCTCCTATTGATGCGAATTCCATTCTGAGACGGCTTAATCTTTTGGACGCGCACTTCGGTTACCCCCAATTCCGCCGCCGATCGCGAAAACTCACCGATCCTGCTGCATACTCGAATGTGTCGAGGAGGTTCGGGTTGTTCAAGCTTGATTACTTATCCTGCATACTTACGATCGGTTCTACGGTTCTGGTAGGACGGCGATGTTGGGAAGGCTGGATTCTGGCGGCCATCAACAGCGTGATCGTTTGCCTGATCGGCTTTCGCACATCGCAATTCGGGTTCATCCCCGCGAACCTGTTCTGCATTGCCCTGTACGCCATCAATCTTCGCTCGTGGCGCAAGGTTGAGAGTCATTGAGGACTCAGTCGAATTCTTGCCACGTTTTTTCGGAAACTGTTTAACCGGCGCCGATTACCCACATCCACGCATGTGCGCAACAATTCCGCTGAAAAAGCGGCCAGAAATAACCTAGCACTAGTGATCACAGCAGAGGAATCGAAGCGCTTCGCCGACCCTGTGTTCCGAATAGCCACTGCTGCGCAGCGGGTTTGAATATACAGGATTTACCGCACGGTAATACCTTGGCCATGCGGCATCCTATTCGGCATGGCGAGCGACCCTAGAACCCGTCTTCAGGACTTATGCGCGAAGGCCCTGGCCGCCACGGATTCCGGCCAGATCGAACCGATTCTCTCCCAACTTCGGGCCACTCTCCACGAAAAAGTCCAGAGCGGAGAAACATGGATGGCGCTCTGCGAGCGCGCCGCGGTCGAACAGGATCCCAAGAAGCTTCTGGAGTTGGTGAGCGAAATCAATCGTCTCTTCGATGCCCGGGAAAGACGCCTGTCCGGCAAGCTGGAAATTAACCCTTCCGGAAAATAACCAACGGCCTAAGTTTCACCGGGCTCGGTAGCCGGAGAATGCAGCTCGCATTCGTGCCCAGCAAATTGCAGGTTGAGATTTTCCTGGGCATCTGCGACGCGTTTCGCGGCAGTCAACGGGATCTTAAACTCTCGATTGCAAAATGTGCAGACTGCAACTGCGGGAACGGTTCCCAGCCATTTTAGAACTCGAAGATTCCGTTTTGGCATCAAGAATCTCGCGCCGCAGTAAATTATCGGAAGAAAAGCTATCGCATCGTCTCTTCGATCTCGGAAATCCAGTCAGGGCGTTTCAGTACCTCTCGAGGCTTAGGACCGTCGGCGGCGCCCACAATGCCATCCTGCTCCATCAGATCGATGAGATGAGCCGCGCGCCCGTAGCCGATTCGGAGCCGCCGTTGCAGCAGGGAAGTTGAGGCTTTTCCAAACTCCACCACCAGCTTCACCGCGTCCTGATACAAAGGATCATCCTCGCCACCTGCAGCTGATCCCTCGACTCCGTCGCCGCCGCTCCCGGTCTCGCGCTCGTCCCTGGGTGCTTCGAGGAATTGTTGCTGATATTCCGCCGAGCCTTGCTGCTTCCAGAATTCAACCACGGCCGCAATTTCCTTTTCCGTAACCAGCGGGGCATGCAAACGATGCACGCGCGCCGAACCCGAAGGCAGGTAAAGCATGTCTCCCTTGCCCAGCAGAGCCTCGGCTCCGTTGGCGTCGAGAATGGTTCGCGAATCCACTTTGGTCGCTACACGGAACGAAATTCGCGCCGGGAAGTTGGCTTTGATCAATCCGGTAATCACGTCGACCGACGGGCGCTGCGTCGCCAGCACCAGATGTATACCGACCGCGCGCGCCATCTGCGCCAGCCGCGTGATCGATTCTTCCACGTTGCTTGAATCGAGCATCATCAAGTCTGCCAACTCGTCGATGATGATCACGATGTAGGGGATCGGCTTGTCGTCGGACTCTTCTTCAAACAGGCTGGGCGTGCCGCCGTTATCGAACAATCGGTTGTACTGATCGATGTTTCGGACGCCCTTCGCAGCCAGCAATTTCAGCCGCCGTTCCATCTCGCGCACCGCATTTCGCAAGGCGTTTGCCGCCAGTTTTGGCTCGGTGATGATCGGCGTGTAAAGATGTGGCACTCCTTCGTAGTTACCCAGCTCCAGCCGCTTCGGATCCACCAGGATTAGCCGCACCTGATCCGGCGTCGCCTTGTACAGAATTGACATGATGAAGGCATTGATGGCCACACTCTTGCCGGCGCCGGTCGAGCCAGCAATCAGCAAGTGGGGCATTCCTGCGAGATCGGCCACCACGATGCGTCCATTGATGTCTTTTCCCAGGGCCATGGTGAGTTTTGACTTCGTGCCCATGAATTCCTGCGACTCGATGTTCTCCCGCAGCCAGATGATCTCCCGCTCGCGGTTCGGCACTTGAATGCCAACCGTCGACTTCCCGGCCATGCGCTCGATCAGAATGCTCTCGGCCTTCAGCGCGAGACACAGATCGTCAGTAAGGTTGGTGATGCGGCTGTATTTAATTCCGGCATCGGGCTTGAACTCGAACGTGGTGACCACGGGACCGGGATTAATCTGCGTGATCTGCCCATGCACCTCGAACTCGGCGTACTTCTCGGTGAGGACCTGGGCGAGCACTTTCAGTTCATCGGCGTCGACCGCCTGCTGCTCGTCGGGACGCTGCAACAGGCTGCTGGAGGGCAGCTTGTATCCGCCGGCCGCAATCCGCGGCATGGTCGTCTTGGGCTTGTGATCGCTATCGCCTCGTTGTGTCACCTCCGGATCCGGCGTTTCGACAGCGGCGAAGGGCAAAGACTCCGGCAGAATGCCGCCCGTCGTCGGCAACACATTCGCTGCAACTTCTGCGGGCTCGGGATCAAGCATCCGCTCGATGCCTGTGCGGCGCGGTTCGGGTGCAACCCTCGCCTGCACTGCTGGCTCGGAGGAGGAAGCCTGCCGAGATGGAATCAGTTGCGTTTTTACCTGCGGCTTTGAAACTCGACGCTTGTCCAGTTCCTTCTGCTGCTGCCGTTTGGCGCGATCTTCCTGCCAATCCTGGTAGCGGTTCCAAAGCGCAGTCACGAATGCGAAGCGCGTCGGAACCCAAAGCTGGATTGAAGAGAACGAGAATGCCGTTGAGAGGTATAACGCGACTGCCAGGACACTCGCGCAAACAATGTAGGCGCCCGCCACGTTCAGGTAGTGAATGAGCACGTCGCCCACAACTCGTCCCAGCAGACCTTCGATCGGCACGACACGGAGCCAGCGAAAATTTCCCGGCAGCAACGCCAACAGCGCCGGAACGAACATGACCAGCCAGATTCCGCCGAGGCTCTTTGCTACGGGAGACTGAATCTTCCGCGAAGCAAACCAGCGGATGCCAAGCATGAAAGGGAAGATCGGAAGCAGAAACGCTCCGATGCCGAAGAACTGGAGGGCGATATCCGAGATGATGGCTCCGACCACGCCTATCCAGTTGCGGGCAGCGTGGGTTCCCGTAAGCACGGAGGCGCTGTTCAGCGAAGGATCGAGCGGCGAATAAGATGCGAGCGCGAGGAAAAGGAGGAGCGCAGAGACGCACAACAGGAAACCGATCAGCTCATTCAGCCGCCGGTTGCCGGTGGGCACAAAGATGCTTGCCAATAGACGCATGTGAGCCGTTCTTGCACGGGCGCTAGACTACCCCGTGGCGCAAATCGGCCAGAGCCTCATCATTATGCCAAGAACCAGGGGGCGTGGGCAATGGGGGAATTCAACAGGAGTGTACAGTTGGATTACTGGCGGCCAATTCCACCTATAGTACGAGCGTAGCCATGCCACCGAAAAGTAATCGACTAGAATCCGACGAGGGAAGGGAGCGGGAGATGAGAGAGAAGAACATCGGCTCGACTTTCGATAGCTGGCTTTGCGCGGAAGGCCTCTTCGAGAAGGTCAGTGCGTCCACTGCCAATCGGATCGCCGCGCGTCGTGCCGAAGATGTAAGACGGATAAATGACGCGGCTGATGAACCGAATTCCGAGGTTGCAGACGTTCTGAAGGATCAGACTTTGGGAGAGTAGAGGCTCAGCGACGTCTCAGCGGCTGAAGCCGGCAATCATTCTTGCCTGGTATTCGGCACCAAGAGCTTATCCTGCCAACCTCGAAGCGAACACCAGCACGAGCGCTCCCAGACTGATGCGGTAGACCGCGAAGGGCGCGAAGCCGCGCTTACGCACGTAGCCCATAAACCACGCCACGGAAGCGTAGGCGACGATAAATGAGACCACGAAGCCGATGGCCAGCACGATCCATCCGTGGGCATCGATCTGCGAAACGCCGATGGGATTCGCTCCCTTGCCGCGTAGCGATTTCAGCAAGTCATAACAAGTGGCGACGACCATCGTCGGAATGGAAAGAAAGAACGAAAACTCGAGCGCCGATGCCCGGGACATTCCCGCGAGCTGGCCGGCGGCAATGGTTGACATCGATCGCGACGTCCCCGGAAACACCGCCGAGAGAATCTGGCATGCGCCGATCCACACGGCTTGCGCCAGCGACATGCTTTCCATCTTCCATGTGTGGATGCGTCCTCCGCCCGCAGAGGGCCCGGCGGCTTCCGAACTGGAATTCATGGCGTCGACGATCCACATGACGACGCCGCCGACCAGCAGCGCCGTGCCCATGATGGTAAGACTTTCCAGATGCTTGCCGATGACTTTAGTTAGCAGAAAGGCTGGGATTGCCGTAACCACGAAGGCAACGATGGTCAGACCGAGAGGATGGGTGAGCGGTGTGCGGTCTCCGCGCTCGCCGCGCGGAAAAGTCGACAGCAGCTTCGCGATGCGCTCGCGGAAGTAAACCGGCAAACAGAGAATCGCGCCCAGTTGGATCACGATTGTATACATCTTCCAGTAGCCATCCGACAGGCTGATATGCAGTAGCGCTTCGGAAATCCGCAGGTGCGCGGTAGAACTGACGGGTAGAAACTCGGTCAAGCCTTCGACAATTCCTAAGATGAGTGACAGCAGGTAGTCGTTCAATCGCCCTCCGGAAGTAAGGCAACAGTATCGCAGAAAAACTTTGCGCGGTCGTTACAAGCTGAATTCGGGTGTGTGGGTCACTATTGGCCGCAATAGAAAAGAAAGCCGTCGAGCTTTGCTCGATTGGAGCCGAGGGCGGCTGTCCCCACACGAGAGCTCGCTAGAGCCGAACAACTAGTCGCTGGCGTTTCCAAACGTGGCGATGCCTTGCTGGATGTAGAAACTCAACCGTTGCGCCCGGTAAGCCCAATCGCTTTGTCCATATTGGCTGAGGATTTTCTGAGTCAGAGATAGCGCGCGGTCTTTGGATTCGGCGGCTTTTTTCTGGTTGGGTTCGTTCTTGTAGATTTCGATCAAGGCTGCGCGGCGCCAAGCGGCGTTATAGAAGGCCTCCGCCGCTGCCGGAGACTGAGGATGGTCCTTGCCATAGTTTTCGTAGATGTCGGCTTCTTTTTCCGGACATTTAGAGATGCCTTCCCAATCACCACAGAGCTTATTTTCGAGCAGACGGAAGGCGGCAAGGTCGGACCACTTCGTGTTGGGATATTTCTTGATGACCAGCTTCATCCAGTCTTCTTTCATCTGGCCGCGCATGTAGGGGTCGCGCTCGCGCGCGGAGGGGCGGGTCATCACGTCGGAGCGTTCGATCTGCCAGCGGATATCGGCGGCGCGATACAGGGCCTCGGCGGCCAGCGGAGAGGCCGGCATCAGATCATAGACGCGATAGTAGAGACGCATGGCATCCTGTGCGGCATCCCGGCGCCCGCGTCGTCGGCTGGCCTGATCTTCGGAGTCGGCGGCTTCGCCAAAAATGATTCTGTCGCCATCCTGGGTCGTGCTTTGAACCAGCGACCGGTTCGGAATCCAGCCGGTGATAGCTTTGCCTTCCGCTTCGTCTTCGGTTGCGCCTTCCTCGTTACTCGGAGCGCGTAGAATCGCTTCCACATGAACCCAGTCGCGGCTGGTGTCGATGATGATGAGTTCGATCCCGCGCTTGGTTTCGCCGACCCGGCCAGCGTCCGAACTGGGCGCGACGCGGATGGTTTCTTCATGCACGATCGTTCCGCGAATTGCATCGGCGAAAGCTAGTTGGCTGAGGGCGAATGTGGCGAGAAGGAGAGCGCTGGCAGCGAGGGTCGGGAGCCGCTGTTTCATAGGAGCTTGGATGCTGGCAATCTGGTTCGGCTGAGGTTGCTCTGAGGATGGTCAAGCAGGATCGGGGCGATTGTCAATCTTTGGCGCAAAACAAAACGCCCCAGACTCGTTATGAGTCGTGGGACGTATGTTGATCAGCCCTCCCCCAAGTGCTGCTCAATTAGGAAGATACGGTATGGCATGAATTTGGTAAATGGCACCCTCGTGCCATAGGCCCCCACTAGAGTGCCTTTATATCTCGGTACTGCTGTTAATGCCGCCGAGGTGCAAACGAAGTCACCCCTAGACGCCCTTCCGTCCCAGACATCAAGCTGTGGCGAGGCCGGGCTTGTTGGCAGTTCCTTCGAAATGCGCCTCGATCTCCTCCAGCGTTTTGCCTTTGGTTTCAGGAAGAAAGAACGCCGCTGTCACGAAATAGACAACCGTGCAGGCAGCAAAGGCCCAGAACATCGTGGCGTACCCGTACTTACCGACCGTCGGCAGGAATACGGCGGCGATGCCGGTGGAAACTGCCTGATTGAGCAGCAAGGCGATACTCATGCCATTGGAGCGAATGCGGGTGGGCATCAGCTCAGACAGAGCCAGCCACACACATACTCCCGGGCCGACGGCGTAGAACGCCATGAACACGAAAAGAGTGATGGCCACCCTCCAGCCGCTAGCCTCGCTGGGCAGGGGCGTGATGAGGGCATTGTCGATTCGCAATGGAGCCTGGCGCGCAGCCTCGAGATCGCCGAAGGGATTGGAAAAGAACGCCACCACTTTGTTGGGGGGTACGCAGCTATCGCGGGTAATTTCGATCGGGGTTGCGGCGGTGTCGTCAGAGCGGGCGGCTTTGGTGGCGGCGCGAAAATCGCCATAGGAGTAGATAACGACCAGTGAAGTTGGCCGGCCGCCGATTTGTTGGGCAGCATTCCCGGCCGGGCTCAGCAACGTGCTGGCCAGCTTCTGGTCATACGTGAGGGTGATCCTCTGGTCGGGGGCGACCATGGACTGAACCGGGCCTCTGGAATCCACACGCAAGCGTTCCGTCTGACGAAAAAGCAGGCCGGTGCAGATCAGCGACAGAATAATGCCCGCCGTTCCGACCGACAGCAGGAACTTCCGGCCCTTGCGATCCACCAGCATGACACCGCCAATGGTTACCAGGAAATTCACGATAGTGAAAAGCACGTAACCCCAATGCGCTTGAACATCGGAAAGGCCGCTCTGCAAGAGAATATTCGTGTTATAGCCAATGATGGAGTTGATGCCGGTAGCCTGATTGCAGGCGAGAATCACGCAGGCCAGCGCAAATGGGATCACGTATTTTCGGCGCAGGAGCGATTCCTTGACTTTGGTCCCAGTTGAGGTCTGCGATTTCTCGGCAGCGGAGGCCTGTTCCATCTCCGCCAGTTCCGTGTCCGCCTGTTGCTTGGTCCGGGAACGAAGCAGGGCAGCGTACGCCGCGTCGCGCCTTCCGCGGCGAAACAGCCAGCGCGGGGACTCCGCCACCATAAGGCTGCCGATTACGAACAAGATGCCAGGGGGCAGCGAAACCCAGAAGATACTGCGCCAAGCGATGTCTTTAAAGGCAATGAGCCGGGCTGCGTCGCCGAGTTTCGCCACTTCGTCAACCCGGAAACTGAAATACATGCCAACGAAAGCCGCCGCCGTGATGCCGAGAGTAAGCAGCCACTGGAAGATGCCCGTGCCCTTGCCGCGACTCGATGCCGACAAACACTCCGCCAGATAGAGCGGGACGACCACACCGATCAAGCCGGCGCTGACGCCCTGCAACAGGCGGCCAAGAATCAACGGTCCGTAGCCATGCGAGAGTGCAATTACTGGAATGCTGAGGACGAACAGCACACCGCTGAGCGTCATCAGAAGTTTGCGTCCCATCCAGTCGGCCAGCGCGCCCGCAAACAGAGTGGAAATCACGCTGCCGAGAAGCACCGCGGCGACCACGCTCGAAAGCTGGCCTGCATTCAATTTGGAAGTGGCCTCCAGGTAGGGATAGGCGCCGGCGATGATGCCGACGTCGACTCCATAAAGCAAGCCGCCCAAGCCTGCTACCAGCAGGAGAAAGCGGTTGTAGCCAGCTTTTTCGTGTTCAACGTTTGGCACGTGGCCATCCTTTCGCTGATTCGGAGAAGCCCGAGTCTATGCCTTAGGGCAGCACTGCCGCAAACGCCAAGCGTTGAGGTACCTGACGTTCGCTCCAAGGAGAGCCCTAGCTAGAATCTCATCGGGAGACTACAATAACGTTATTATGGCTCTCAGCAATTCTGAATCCCCCTCGGTTACTGAAATGTGCGCTCACGTAAAGCATCTTGGCTATGCGGCTTCTGGCCGCATTCGGCTTTATGGGGAGGAATTTGAAGTGGTTTCCGACCCGTTCCCAGAAGACGACGGCATCGCCGTGCACGTTAAAACCAAGCGTAACTCGACCGTTCGAGTGCTACAACTGCCCTCGACCGTTGTTCAGAGCGTCAAAAGACGAAACCCCAAGGCCGCCTAGCGACTTTCGGGCTATGCCTAAGCCTCTGTCTTCTTGGGGTGAGTGGCGAGTTGGCGCGACACTGTAATGAAAGCTTTGGCTGCGACGGAAAGCGTGCGATCGCGCCGGTAAGCCAGGCCCAACTCGCGCCAGAGTTCCGCACCTTCCAGTTCAATCAATTTTACCCGCCCAGCCGCTACTTCATCGCGGGCAAACGACGCACTGATCAGAGAAATACCGAGATCGGCTGCCACAAAACTCTTGATCATGCCGATGCTGGGTAACTCCATCCTGACCTTAAGTTCCGAGTTATATTCGCGGAAGAGTTTGTCCAGCAACCGGCGGGTGTGACCCGTCTTGGGCAAAAGTAGAGGGTGTTTTACCACCTCGCTGATGTGTGCCGCTTTCATCTTGGCGAGGGGATTCTTGGGACTTACCATCAACATCAATCGGTCGCGGAAGATCGGCTGAACCTTCAGGCTGGGCGATTGCACGGGCAAGCTGAGGATGCCCACATCCAGAGATCCATTCTCCAGCTTTTCAACAATCTTGTAGGTGAAATTGCGATAGATGCTGATTTGCACGTCGGGATAATGGCGGCAATATTCCCCAAAAACCTCGGGAAGAACGTACAGGCAGGTGGCCTCGTTGGCGCCGACCATGAGCGTTCCCCGCGGTGTTTGGCCGTGGTCGGCGACGGCGACGAGGGATTCGTCCCGCAGGCTCTTCAGTCGTAACGCGTACTCGTAGAAGATTTGACCCGCCGGCGTGAGCTTGACGGTTTTGCCGGAGCGGTCCAGAAGACGATCGCCATACTCCTGTTCGAGCTGGCGAATTTGGGCGCTGACCGCTGATTGAGAGCGAAAGACTTTCTCTCCCGCGCGCGAAAAACTTCGTTGCCGTGCAACTTCCAGAAATGTAATGAGCTGATCGAAGTCCATTATGGTTAGTCGAAGAATTATATAGGACTTTGGGCTTGTACAGTGCTCGATACTCCAAGCTAAAGCTGCTCCTTCAAGACGATTCTTCAAGGCCCGGTTCCGAAGGTCAGCTGCGATCCCGAGTCTACTTGCCGCCTTGCATTCTGGTAACGTGCGCTGCTACGGTTAGTTTGATTCATGTCCATTTCTTGCCCAGAATGTAGCGCATCGATGCCAGATACCGCCGCTTTTTGTCCGGGCTGCGGCCGCAGCATGCAATCCCCCACTCAGCCGGCAGAGCGCTTCCAAGGCAACGTCGGCGCATTGCCCGAAACGATAGCCGGAGCGCTGGCCTATTGCACGATTGTTCCGGCCATCGTCTTTCTCCTGGTCGAACCCTATAGCAAAAACCGATTTGTGCGCTTTCATTCCTTTCAATGCCTGGGCTTATGGCTGGCTGCCCTGGTGGTTGGGGCGGCGCTCAGGGTCGCAGGATTCTTACTGTTTTTTATTCCGCTCCTGGGCCACCTGACGGTGTTTTTGCTTGCCATGGTAGTGAGCCTCGGGTTCTTCGTGATTTGGGTTGTGCTGATCGTAAAAGCTCTGCAGGGAGAGATGTTCAAACTGCCCGTTATTGGAGATTTTGCGGAGCAGCAAATCACCGCGGCTTGAATCTTTTCGCCAACTTACCAATTGCTTCTACCGCCGCTTTCTGGTATTTTTCCGCGACGCTGCTCGGACAAGTTCGCGCGGCTGCTAATTGCAAACGGGGGGGGATCCAATGGCGTTCTGCAATATGTGTGGGGCACAGGTTGCCGAGGGTGCGACTGTGTGCGCAGCATGCAGCGGGCGAGCGGCGGTTTTACCGGCCGCGACGGCTTCGGGACTGACCGACAATGTTGCGGGTATGTTGGCTTACGTGACCTTCATTCCGGCCATCATCTTTCTGGTGACCGAGCCTTACAACAAGAGTCGCTTCATCCGATTCCACTCCTTCCAAAGCATTTTTCTCTTTGTAGCAGTGGTGATTATTCAGGCCGCCCTGTCGTTTCTGACGGTGGTGCCATTCCTGATTTTTATCACGGCGCCTTTGCACATGCTGGTTGCGTTGGGAGCGCTGATTGTCTGGATCATTCTGCTTCTCAAGGCCAATCAGGGCCAAATGTATAAGCTGCCTGTGATCGGCGACCTCGCAGAAAAGCAGGCGGGATAACTCTGGCGGCCGCCACAGATCACAGCGAGCGCGTAATCTAGACCGGACCGATTTGTGTCGTCGCGGAAATGTGAAAAACATCCCCCCTGTGTGCCCCTTGACTTTCTTCCTGTAAGCTGTCATTCCTATTAGCTTTTACTTCGCACCCGGATTGCGCCGTCTGGCGGACGATGCGGGCTGCGGAAATTTTGCGGTAACCTGGGGAATGGATTGAAAGTTAAAGTTTTCTACCACGACAAATGTTTCGACGGAGCATCCTCGGCAGCACTGTTTTCCCGCTTCTACCGCGAGCGTATCCGCAGCGATGTGGACTTCGAATTTTCCGGACTGCTGCATCGCGCCGGATCGCTTTTCGACGAATCTCATTTCACGGGTGATGAAAACGCCATCGTCGACTTTAAGTATTCGAGTTCGCCGAAGATTACATGGTGGTTCGATCATCATGAAAGTGCGTTTCTCTCCACAGCCGATGCCGCTCATTTTGAGCGCGACCAGAGCAACCGCAAGTTCTACGATCCGGCCTTCAAATCCTGCACCAGTTTCATCGCCATGATCGCCGAACAGCGTTTTGGCTTTGATCCCGCCCCGCTGGCCGATCTGATTCATTGGACAGACGTCATCGACGGCGCGCTCTATCCTGATGCGCAAACGGCTGTGGAGATGAAAGCTCCAGCGATGAAATTGACGATGGTTATCGAATCCGCGCCCGATCAGGGGTTCGTCCCGAACCTGATTCCTCTGCTGGCAACCAAACCGCTGGCTGCCATTCTGGAGGAGCCCTTCATTGCTCCACTTTTGCCGCCGCTGCTCAGGCGTCACGAAATCTCGATGGAGATACTGCGACAGCGCGCCGAATGCACCGATGGTACGATTTTTTTCGACATTACCGATCAGGAACTGGAAGGCTACAACAAATTCGTCCCTTATTATCTGCATCCTGAGTCCATTTATAGCGTGGGGCTCAGCAAGAGCAGCTTTCGGGTGAAGGTTTCTGTGGGATCGAACCCGTGGGCTCCGCAAGAGCCGGTCGTGAATTTGGCCAAAATTTGTGAGCGCTACGGTGGCGGAGGACACGCCCGCGTGGGTGCGATCTCATTCAACGTGAACCAGCATGCGGCCGCCATCAAAGCTTCGCGCGAAATTGTGAATGAACTTCGCGCTGCCGTACGCGCGGGCAATCGCTGACCGCTCGGCAGTGAGCAGTGATCAGTTGGAAGAGGGTGAGGCTGATCGGGTGGAGCTCAGCGGTTGGCGTGATATTCTGAAAATTCCCAGCGCCGCGGCATGACCACGCCTGCAACGAAACCCGGTCTCCGTCCTGCGCAGCGGCGCCTGCTGCGGCTGGTTGCTTCCTTCGAGTTCATCAAAGGCGTCTTTGTTTTCCTGATTGGCCTCACTGCCATCCTTCTCGTGCATAAAGATGCCTGGGTGATTGCCGAGAGTTTGCTGGCTCGGCTGCACATCAGCACAGACCGGCGATCGGCCCAGCTTTTTCTCGATTTTGCCGAAGACATCACGGACGCCCGCTTGTGGGCGGCGGTGCAGTTGGCATTTGCATATTCCGCCCTTCGTTTTGTCGAGGCCTACGGCCTGTGGAGGCAACGGACCTGGGCGGAATGGGTGGCCTTCGGATCCGGAACCTTGCTCATCCCGATTGAGATCCGGGAATTGATTCGGGGCGTGACTCTTCTTCGTTCCACTGTCTTTGTTGGAAACCTGGTAATCGTCTCCTACATGCTTTACCTTTTGCGCACTGGACGGTTGGCCGCCAGGAATGCTTTGGCGGACTCCGAACCCCGCGCGGAAAGCGGCAAGTAGAGTCGAACGACTCTCGCCACAGACCGTCTTTTGCAGCATAATCACCGGCGGGATTGTTCCCCGGAGGGCGTATGCGTAGCTGCCTTTGGTTCTCGTTAATCGTGATTTCGGCTTGGGGCGTGGCTTTTGCTCAGGACACAAACTTCGCTACTGGCCCGCAATATCTGATGAACTATGGCTCGCCGTTGTTCGCGCAGCCTATTTCCACTCCGTCTATGTCACTGGCCGGTCCGCCTCTGGAAGTTGGGGCCAGCAACGCTACGGGACGTCTGACTGCCGGCGCGGAAAATCAGACCGTTGTACTGCCTCCTGCGGACGCTCTACCTCTGGTGGACTTCTTTTACTTCTACTACGGAACGCCCTCGCTTGACGTCATCGAGATCAGCTTCCCAAAAGGATCGCCTTCGCGAAATGATCTTCCCGCTAGCATTCTGGACACGGGAGTTTGGCAGGTAACCACGGCTGAGGGCCTCCGCGAACGCGGTTTCGGACTGACCCTGCCCGAAGCCGCAGCCTATGGAAAAGCTCGAACTCGGCACGCGGGTCGTGTTTACACCAATGCCGACATCGATCGTCTGCACACCGGGAGTTGACGCTAAGGTTTGTAGGGACTGACCGGATCGTCTGAGTGGCACAGACCCAAGCAGGCAATAACACCCGCTGCTACAATCCCTGTCCCAATGGCCCAGGGGCTGTTCAGGATGGCGCCTTTGGCGTCCAATCCTTCTGTGGTCTTGATTGGCGGACCGCAGTGTTCGTCTCGAGTTGTCTGTTCGCCTTCCCGCACGATTACGTCGGATGATCCTGCTGGTTTAGATTTCCGGGCGGCCGCGCCCGAGAAGTGGATCTTGATGTCGTTCTTATAGGCCACGATTTTTACTTTCCCATCGACATCGGTCACATCGTATTGCGTGCGCTCTGCGCTTACGGGAACCACGGTGATGCAGTTCACCCGGACTCTCATTTGTCGCGCGGTGTTGAGTTGCAAGGTGCCATGGTCAAGGACGAGTTCGTCGCCTTCAAATTGGACGACGGTTTCCGGTTGCACCATGGCAGTGGAGCCCTCCGCGTCAATTTTCGCACTGTGCTCCTTCTGGGTTTGGATGAGATTGTCGGGAAAGATTGCGGAGGTATCGGGCGCGGGGTTGCCGTTCAGCCAGGTTCCTCCGTTACTGTAGAGCAGAGCACGGCCAGTGTCTTGTGCGAAGAGTGGCGTCGGCACAATAACGATCATCACGCCGCAAACGAGATTGCGCCATTCCAGCAAACGCCCCGCCTTTTCTCCGCAACAACTTCCTTGCGCAAGGATAGCTGGCGGAGTTTGTGGCGGATATTGGCTTGCGTGATGCCTGATTCGAAAAAGCGGACCTTGACCAGGGGTTTTCGTTCTCGAAAAACCTGACCCGGAAGACAAGGCGAAAATATTTTTCCTCCTCCCCCTTGGCAGCCGGGTGCAGTTTTAAAAGAGGCCACTAGCGTCTGAATGGCAGCGCCGCTTGCGTCCCCGTCGATTTTTAGAATGAAAGTATGGCTTGGAATGTTACGCTCTTGCGAAGTCGATAAACCCGTGCTGGACGTCGGTGCGAATCAGTTTGACGCGGAGCTTGTCCCCGACATCGAGGCCTTGTGCGCCTTGCGCTAGTAATCCGTCAACGTGAGGTTGCAGCGCGCGGACGAAGGTCCCTTTCGGAGTGACGCCGGTGATGATGGCGTCGAACGTTGCCCCAATTCGATTCTGCAACGCGACCGCGGCGAGACGCTTTGACATCTCGCGTTCGACCTTGCGCGTAGCATCTTCTCTCTCAGTGCAGTGGTCGGCGATGGCGGTGAGTTCGTCATCCGAATAAGGATTGGGCAGGCTCGCGAGCATGGCTTTAATTAGCCGTTGAGTCACCATGTCAGGAAATCGGCGGTTGGGAGCGGTCGAGTGAGTGTAGTCCTGGACGGCGAGGCCAAAGTGCCCCTGCGAAGGCTCGCCGGCACGCTCGAGCACATATTCTCCGGGACCAATCAATTTGATAACGGCAAGCGACAGATCAGCAAAATGATCCGGATCGGCGGCTTTTCGTTTCAGCAGAAAATCGTTGAGCGCCTTCGAATCAGGGTCGGGGGGAAGTTTGTCGCTATGCGTGGCCGCGAGTTGAACGATGCGATCCCATCGCTCCGGTTGCTTCACGATGCGCCGCAGCGATGAAACTTTTTCCAGCATTCGCGCCACCACTCCGTTGGCTGCGATCATGAAGTCTTCAATCAATTCCGTGGCGTGATTCTTCTGCTGCTTCTGCATGTCCACGACTTGATCATTCAATATAAGCGGACGGAGTTCGTCGGTCTGAAGGCTAAGAGCTCCATTTTCAAAGCGCTGGTTCTTCAGTTTCTGCGCGACCTCATCCTGCAATCGAAGCTGGCCTTGCAGATCGCTGGAAGCGGCGACCTTCGGCGGGGCTGCCGCAGTGCCTTCCAGCCATGCTCCGACGGAGTTGTACTGAAGTTGCGCGTGGTTGCGAACCAGCGCGCGGTAGACATTGGTCGAAGTGACGTGACCGGTGGAATCGACGACGAATTCGATCACGACGCTGAGGCAGTCCTGATTTTCCAGCAGGGAAGTCTTGCCGGTGGAAAGCTCCTCCGGAAGCATGGGAAAGTTGCGAACTCCGGCGTAGACCGTGGCGGTTTCTCTGGCGGCATGCTGATCGATTGCAGTTAGTTTGGGGACGAAAGCATCAACATCTGCGATGCCGACCATCACTTTCACATCGCCATTGGGCTGGCGATCGGCCACTTCGATCTGGTCCAAATCACGCGAGGTGTCATTGTCGATCGATGACCACAAAAGGTCCCGCAGATCGCGGACATCTTTCCCCGAGGCTACCTGGGGAGGATGAGCGCGCAGGTCCGCAAGCTGCTGTTGGACGTTGGCAGGGAAGTCGGGCTCAAATCCCCGTTGCTGCATGACTTCTTTTGCGATAGCTTGCAGATCGACGTGAGATGGATTGGGCATAACTCCTGGACAGCGATAAGACTTCACCACAGAGAGACAGAGAAAAACAAAGCAATAACGAAAAACAATCAAAGAGTCTTTAGAGACTGCTCAGTGCCTTTGTGGGGAAGCCCTTTATTCCGTGACCACCGCCTTCACCAGATTTCTCGGCCGGTCCACGTTATAGCCTTTTTTCGTCGCGACATGATAAGCGAAGAGTTGCAGTGGAATCACTTCAATAATCGGCAGCAACAATTCCGGAGCAGCAGGGACGAAGAAGACATCATCAGCAATACTCGAAATCTCGAGATCCCCCTCGGTAGCCACCGTCACCAGCCGGCCATGTCGGGATCGAACTTCCTTCATCACTTCGAGCGTGCGGCGATAACGCAACACGGAATCGGGATCGTGATGATCGCACGTGGCCAGCACCACCACGGGAAGGCTTTCATCGACCAGCGCATTCGGCCCGTGTTTAAGCTCTCCCGCGGGGTAGCCCTCGGCGTGTGCGTAGGAAATTTCCTTGAGTTTGAGTGCGCCCTCGCGGGCAATGGCGTAGTGGACGCCGCGTCCCAGGTAAAGGAATTTTTCCGCACGGAATTGTTTCTCGGCAAATCGGTCGGCGAGATCGTCCCACGCCCGGAGATTACGATCGATGGCCTCGGGAAGCTGCAGGAGTCGCTGCAAATAGGAACGCGTGACTTCGGAGGTCATGCGGCCGCGCTTGCGCGCCAGAAACAGTGCCATCAGATACAGAACTGTGACTTGCGTGGTGAAGCTCTTCGTAGCGGGCACGGCGAGTTCGGGACCGGCTCCAGTAATCAAGGCGGCGCTGGCCTCCCGCGGGATCGTGGCGTCGGCCACGTTGGAGACGGCGATCGTCTTCACGCCGCGGGTCAGCGCCTCACGCTGCGCGGCAATGGTGTCGGCGGTCTCACCCGACTGCGTTACCACCATCACGATCGGATCCACTGCGGCGTGCGTGGAGCGGTAGCAGTATTCGCTGGCATACTCCACATCGACGGCGACGCCGGAGAGATCTTCGATCATGATTTCGCCCGCCAACCCGGCGTGGCGGCTTGACCCGCTGGCGGCGATGATCAGCTTCTCGAAGGTCAGCAGCGCACTCTCAATCGCGTGAAGCGCCCCAGGGAACAGAATGTCATCCTTTAAATGCTGGTCAATGGTTTTTGCGATGGCCTGAGGCTGTTCGTAGATCTCCCGGCGCATGGCATGCGAAAAGCGATCACTGACGGTGTCGGACTTGCCGCTGGTTGGATTCATGATGGACTGCGGCGAGGGTAAATCATTTGCCGCGTCTCCGGCAAACCTTCCCAGACAGATATTGGAAACATGCTCTGCGCTAAGAACCGGACATCAGTTCCACGCCCAGCGTCGCCAAAGCGATATCTTCATTCGACGACAGGCCGCTGACCGCGACCGATCCAACAACCTCACCATTCTTCCAGATCGGGATTCCGCCACCCCATCCCACGTATTTCGCATCGCCGTAGTAGGCAATGTCGTGACCCCTGTCCGGATGCTTGACCTTCTCGCCGATCTCCCTGGTCGGCTTGCGCTCGCGGGCCGCAGTCCAAGCCTTGTTCATGGCGATGCGAATGGAGGAGACTGGCGCGCCGTCCATGCGAGCAAAACAAATCAGGTCGCCATGCGAATCGGCAACAGCGACCGCCACAGCCTTCTGCATCTGCGAAGCCTTGTCCACGATGAGATCGACAATCTGCCGGGCCTCGGAGTACTCGATGGTTTGAAGGGTTCTCATAGAAGATAAAGATATGACACGCCAAGGCAATAGGAATGGAGCAGACAAAATAAATGCTGGCCATTTCTGGCCAGCATGCGGAGGTGAGACTGAGCGGGCTGGGAACAATTCCCCAGCCCGTAGAGGTCTTTAGAAAATAACCTTCATAGCAAACTGAACCAAGCGCTCCGGCGAGGCAACGCCGTTTTGCACGGTACTCGTAATTACACCGAAACCGTTTCCCGTCGGAGTTCCGTTGTAACCGGTTGCTGGCACGTTGAAATACGGGTGATTGAAAATGTTGAAGAACTCTGTCCGGAACTCGATGCCGAGTCTTTCCGTAACCATGGTTCTCTTGAAAATAGCGAAGTCGAAATTGTTAATTCCCGGGCCGCGAAGAACCGCATCAACACGCGGCTCGGTTCCGAATCCCCACTGCGGAGGAGGTGCAAAGCAGGTGGTATTGAACCAGTTGGTGATGTGGCCGCCGCCGGCTTTCAGGTCGCATCCGGGAATGACGTCGGGGCGGACATTGGCGACGCCCAGATTGCTGCCCTCCAAAGCGGTGTTCGCGCCCGCCCAGCTGATTTTTAGTGGGAAGCCGCGTTGGAAAGTGGTGATGCCATCGATGCCCCAGCCGGAGACGGCGGCGTTCGCAAGTCCGTTTAGGCTGTTTGCAAACATCTTTCCCTTCCCGAAGGGAAGGTCGAGGACGTAGCTGATAACTAACCTTTGGGAGATGTCTTGCGAGGAGAGAGACCGTTCCGCCGACAAGTGGTTCCAATCCTGAACTGATCCGACACCGCCGGTATTGCCTTCGAGCCAACTGGTCAGAGTGTCAGTATTGCTCATCAGCTTAGCATTGGTGTATGCCACGAGCATGGTACCGCCGCCCTGGAATCTCCGGGTTACGGTAGCCTGCAGGGAGTTGTAACTGCTGCCGCAGCAGCCGTAACCGTTCAAGTTTAGCCCGTTATATTCGGGATATGGCCGATCCAGCTGACCAGCAAAAATCGTGGGGCTGCTCAGCGTGGTATTGGTAGAACCCACTAGCGGATTCGGAATGAGAGTGCCGATTGTGGGAGTTACGTTTGGGTTGGCAGCGTATTGGGCGGCAGCCTGGGTTACGAAGGAATCCGGAATTTGGTCGACGTTCGTCTGATATTGCTGCAGATGAACACCGTGGGAACCTGCATACGCGACGTCCACGAAGAACCGGGCAGGAAGCTGGCGCTGTATGTCGAAATTCCATTGCTCAACATATCCGTATTTTGGACCCTCACCGCCGTAACCGTAGTACGGAGCCAGCCCGGGACTGCCGTTTGCAGCTACAAAACTCGAGAGAGTCGGGGCTGCATTACGTCCCGGCGGCGCCAAGATTCCTGCGTTGCCAAATGGACCTGACTGGGTGCAGACAAACCCGTTAGGTCCGCGTGGCGCGAACACTGGGGTTCCAGTTGGCCCAGTAAACCCGTTCAAGGTGAACCCACAGGAGGCGCCGTCCAAGCTGGACGCCGGAGTAATATACTTGTCCGTCGTCGCCGTGAAGTCGGTGGCGGCGAGATTGATCACGTCGTTGTCCGGATTGAGGGCGAATGAGACGTAGTTTGGAATGAAGAAGACACCGTAGCCGGCGCGAACAACCGTCTTTTGGTCAGGAGAGTAGACCAAGCCAATTCGTGGAGAAAATGCCTTCTTGTCGAGCGGCAAATTGTTGTCCGTCGAATTGCGTCCGGTGCCCACATACATCGCATCTCCGGGACAGGGCGATCCAGCCGTTCCGGAACAACCAGTCACAGTTGCGTTGGTGGTGAAGGGATTCCAGTAGCTCAGCCGGTTGTAGGCTTCCGACCACGTTCCGGGCAATTCATAGCGCAAGCCCAAGCTCGCAGTGAACTTAGTCGTGACGCGCCAGGTATCCTCGATGTACAAGGCGCGGTACGTCTCCTTGCCTTTAGTTTGCGCAGGCACTTGGGCTATGCCTTCGCTCTGGTTCCCGGCGAAAGTGCCCTGGTTCAGTCCCAAACCCAGCAGGAAGTCGGCGAAGGCAAATCCTGAGCCGTCCGTAGCGTTGGGAGTAATGGAGGTCCAGTTTCCTTGAAATCCGAACGCACCGCTAGCGATGTTGGTTTGGAAGTAATTATCCAGTCCAAGTTCGTATTGCCCGCCAACCTGAATGTTGTGCTTGCCACGGATCATCGTGAGTTGCGGACTTATATTGTACTGAGTGTTGTGATCTCCGATGGCACTGTTGCCTTGAGTGTGGCCAACGTCATTCGGCAAGTTAGTTTCCGGTGTCGGCGGAGTCCGCATCGTACTGGGGGGAGTGTTATAAGTTGCGGGCCAGCCAAGGGTCGTAAGGTCAAAGCCCGACAGAAGCGGCTGGCGTCCGTAGACAAATCGGCTCGCCGCGAGATTGACGTCGAGGATTGTGGTTGGCGTAAAGGTATGGTTCACGCCGATGGCGAGCAGTTTGCTGTGATATTTTTCCGCGCAGCGGTCGAGACAGAGGCCGGTACCCAAGGGATTCACCGGCAAATCGGTTAATCCGTAATAGGCAAATCTGCCGAATACGCGGGTGTTGCGGCCAACGTTCTGATCGCCGCGCGCCACAAACTCGTTGGTATTACCGCCGGCAGGCGCCGCACTCAGGTAATTATTGACCGTACCGGGCAGGTTGGCAGCGGGGTAGTATTTGCCCAGCAATATGCCGGCCGCCGTGCTGAACTCGGAGGTTGGAACAATGTTTCCCGCATAAGGCGTTCGATTTCCGGCGGCGTCGGTACTGAAAGGGTCGTAAATTTGACCGCTTGCCACTCCGCACGTAGCAATTCCTTTTACAACTGGTCCGGTAAAGCCGCCCGGACATAGCGCCGAGAAATTACCGGTCGTCATCCCTGCCGCTGGAACGCTTGTGGTGAAAGGCGACCCTGTTCTTTGGCGGTATTGCTCCCAGCTGACGTAGAAGAACGTCTTATCCTTAACGACTGGCCCGCCCAACTGGAATCCGTACTGGTTCTGGGTCCACGGTGGAGGAGTGTTGGACTTGCCGGCAGCTAACTCCGTCCCCTTGTTGAAATATTCGTTTGCATTCAGCACTGCATTGCGGAAGTACTCGTAAGCGGAGCCGTGCCAGTTGTTGGTTCCGGACTTAGTGCTTAGGTTTACCACGCCGCCTGAGAACTTACCCCATTCGGCACCTTGATTGTTATATTGCACTTTGAATTCGCCGACGGAATCCTGAGTCGGAATGATGATGGGCAGGTTGATGTAGCCGATATTCAGGGGCTGACCGTCCAGATACTCTGCACCCTGATTCGCGAAGGATCCGCCAATCTGATAGTTGCCCCAACTGAAGGGGTTCTGGCCGACGGGCGACCCGCCCGACCCGCCCTGAGCGACGGCCGCAGGGGAAACCGTGATCAAATTGAAAATATTCCGGCCGTTCAGCGGCAAGTCGTTCGCCTTGCGCTGTTCCACCACCTGCCCTAGCGACGCGGATTCCGTTTGCAGTAGCGGGGTTTCTGCCGTCACCTCGACAACTTGACTAACCTCACCCACTTGGAGTGCGGCATCGATATGCACACTCTGTTGCACATCGACCGTGACCGGAGTCCGGACAAAGTGTTTGAATCCTTGCTTTTCTACGTCAACCCGGTACTGGCCTGCAAAGAGATTCACAAATGTAAAGAGCCCGTCACTCCCGCTGGACTCGGTACGCTTTTCCTGTGTGCCAAGGTTCGTCAGAGTAACTTTTGCGTCCGTGATCGTGGCTCCGGAAGTATCTGTGACTGCGCCGGCGATTGAACCATATGTGCTTTGGCCGAAGAGTGGGAGGGAAATGGAAGCAAACAGGCCTATCGATAGAAACAGGCCCAAGAATATGCGGCTGGGCATAGGTGTCCCTTTCCGGTGCAGGAATTCTGGAAAAACCCCGAGGAACAATTTCCGGATTTTTGAACACAAGCGCAACCGTTGTCAAGCACAAAATGGATGATTCCCAAGTGAATAATCGTTAACCCTGGATCGGTGTTATGCTTCCTCCGTCATGCGGGCGACGATGCAGGACATCGCGAAAGACTTGAATGTTTCGGTGGTAACTGTATCGAAAGTTTTACGAAATCAGGGACGGATCAGCGATGCCACGCGCCGGCGCGTGCTGCGGCGTGCCAAGGAATTGAATTACCAAATGAACTGGGTGGCACGCAGCCTGGTCACGCGCTGCACTTTCACCATTGGATTGCTCCTGCCGGAATTCGCCCACCCATTCTTTGCTGAGATCGCCCGTGCGGTAGCGCATACTGTCCGTCCCCACGGTTATCACGTTGTGATTTCGTCGTTCGAGGAAGACCCGGAGTTGGAGGCGAGCGAGATCGATTCGCTCCTGGCACGCCAGGTGGACGGATTGATCATCGCCTCCTCTCAGTCGCCAAGACATCTGAAGGTTTTCAAGACAATACAAGAACGCAAGACACCTTATATTCTGATTGACCGTCCCATCGCAGGTCTCAGGGCTTGCTTTGTTGGAGTCGATAACCGTGCGATTGGCTATCTGGCCACCGAGCATCTCATTGAAAAGGGATGCGGCCGCATTGCGCACCTGCACGGTCCTGAAATACGAATCTCAACTGAGCGACGCGAGGGCTACCGCCGTGCGTTGGTGAAAGCGGGCTTAACTCCACATTCCCCTTACGTTGTTTCTGGAGGCCGCGGAGATAACACCGGCTACCAGGGGATGCGTCAACTACTGAAACTAAAACCGTTGCCCGACGGAGTTTTCTGTTACAACGACCCGGTGGCCATCGGTGCCATGAAAGCGATACTGGAAGCCGGGCTGAAACTGCCACAGGATATTGCAGTGGTCGGAGCGGGCAATGTTCGCTACTCGGACGTGCTGTCGGTTCCACTGACTACAATCGATCAGGGAACCTGCCGGATCGGAGCGCTCGCTGCCGAGCTTCTGCTGGCGCGAATCGGCTCGAAGCGCGCGATTCGTCCGCAAAAAATTCTGATTCCGCCTAAACTTGTGGAACGGGAATCGACACGGCGGCTGGAGTAAGGCGCATCGCTATCGGCTTCGCCCCTGAGGGAATTCTAAGTTGCTGAATATCTTGCTTCGGACCTCGTGCTTCTTGATTGTGGTTTTGGGGACGGCTACTCCCAGTGCTCCGGTTTTCACTGCCAGCTTGCCTCGGGGCTTGGATTTCACGCTGCAGAATTCTCCCACTCCGCAGAAGTATCTGATTGAAACCATGCCAGGAGGAGTTGCGCTCCTCGACTACAACAACGACGGCCTATTGGATGTTTTCTTCGTGAATGGCGGGCACGTTTCCAGTCCGATGCGAACTCCCGAGAACTTTGAGCGTCATGACCCGCGCTACTGGAACCGGCTGTATCGGCAAAACAAAGACGGCAGCTTCACTGATGTGACGAAGCAAGCCGGCTTGACTGACGCTGGCGACGGGAACTACGGAATGGGAGTCGCCGTGGGCGATTATGATAATGACGGCTATCCCGATCTCTACGTCACCAGCTATGGAAAAAATATCCTGTATCACAACAATGGCGACGGCACTTTCACGGATGTGACGGCCAAGGCGGGCGTCGCCGCTGGCGGCTGGTCAGTTTCAGCGGGGTTCTTCGATTACGATAACGACGGCAAACTCGATCTTTTCGTGACTCGCTACATGGACTGGGACACCAAACACAACAAAGATTGTGGCGGCAACTATCACACTTATTGTCCCCCGGAAGAGTTTCCCCCTACCACAAGCATCCTCTATCACAACAATGGCGACGGGACATTCACCGATGTCAGCCAGCGTTCCGGCATCGCGGCGAAAAAAGGGCGCGCCCTGGGCGTAGCATTTGCTGATTACGATACCGACGGATTCACTGACATATTTGTAGCCAACGATGGGATGCAACAGTATTTATTTCACAACAATGGCAACGGCACGTTTACGGAAGTCGGCCTCGAAGCCGGTACGGCGCTTTCCCAGGATGGAAGGCGACTCTCGGGCATGGGTGTGGTCTTTCAAGACTACGACAACGACGGCCGGCCCGATGTTATCGTGACAGAGTTGCCGAGGGAGATTTACGGCGTCTACCACAACGATGGCGACGGCTCATTCACCTACCGCAGTCTCGAGACTGGTCTCGGTCTGCTCTCCAGCGGAAGCTCAGGCTGGGGCGTAGGTCTGGAAGATTTCGACAACGATGGGTGGAACGATTTATTCGTCGCGCAAGGTCATGTGTTAGATAACGTGGAGCAAATCGACCCGTCGCTTCACTATCTGGAAGCGCCATTGCTGGCGATGAATCATAATGGCCGCTTTGAGCGTGTCGATTCCGGAAGCACAGTCCCAGTTGCCGGGCGCGGAGCCGCCTTCGGGGATCTCAACAATGACGGTTGGCAGGATGTAGTCATGACAAGCCTCGGCGGTCACCCTCAAGTTTTCATCAATCGTGGCGGGAAATTGCACTGGCTCGTTATCACTCTCCGCGGTACTCGCAGCAACCGGGATGGCTTTGGGGCTCGCGTGCAGGTAAATGGGCAGACAAGATTTGCCACCTCTGCCGGAAGTTATCTTTCCGCCAGCGACAAACGCCTTCACTTCGGGCTGGGCTCGGCTGAGAAAGCAAAAGTGGAAATCGCGTGGCCATCGGGGATCCACCAGACGCTAAACGATATTCACGCCGACCAGTTCCTCGAAGTACGTGAACCGGAGAAGCCGTGATCCACTCACTTCTAATTTTGTGGTTCGCCTGGCAAATCGCATCGCCGCAGGCTGCCGAGCACATGCAAGCCGGGATCGCGGCTGACAAGCAGCGGCAATTCGATGCCGCGATCACCGAATACAAGAAAGTCACCGAACTCGATCCCGCATTCGTGGATGGCTTTGTCAGCCTGGGCCAGGCATACATGGAGAAGGGCGATTACGGATCTGCGATTCCGTCACTCAAACATGCATTGGAGTTGAATTCCGATTTAATCCCGGCTCATCAGTTGTTAGGCTACGCGCTCCTCGCCCAGGGTTACGCCAGCGAAGCTATTCCACACTTGCAACGCTCGCCTGACAAAACCGCGTTAGGCATCGCGCAGATCCAAACCGGTCAGCTTCCGGAAGCGGTAGTAAATCTTCAAGCTGCGCTGGCCGCTCATCCCAACGATCCGGATCTCCTTTATTACCTGGGCCGCGCCAGCGGCCTGCTAGCCAAACAATCAGTTGACACGCTGCTTGCCTCGTATCCCGACTCCGCTCGTGCGCATCAGGCAATGGCGGAAAATTATTTCGTGTTGCGCCGCATGCCGGACGCTGAAAAAGAATACCGGGAAGCCTTGCGGCTCCGCCCCGGTCTGCCTGAAGCTCACCTCGCTCTCGGCGAAGTTTATGCCGGAGCTTTCCAATGGCCGAAAGCCGAGGAGGAATTTCGTCAGCAAACCAAACTGCAGCCCGGGAATGCCGAAGCCGCCTACCGTCTGGGCGCAGCTTTACTGGAACAAGGCAAAGCGCACGAGGCGCGGGCGGAACTGCTGCGAGCGGACCGCTTGATGCCCGACATGCCGGAAACCCTTTATGCACTGGGGAAAGCCGCTTCACTCGAAGGCGACGCCCCTGCTGCCGAGAAAGCCTGGACCAAACTTCTCTCCATCGAGCAGCAGAGTTCACTCGCGGCGCAAGCACATTTCGGGCTGGCTGGGATCTATCGTAAGCAGGGAAAGAGTGCTGAGGCGCAGCACGAGATGCATGAGTTTGAAAAATTGCAGAACACTTCGACCCAGCCACAAACCTCCGGACAAACAAATCCACAACACTAAACAAGGCTCGCGCCTCGAGCCTGCCTCGGTAAACTCGCGTGAGATAATGAGCTTGCGTTGTTACGGCCCCGTAGCTCAGTTGGATAGAGCAGCGGTTTCCTAAACCGTTGGTCGGCGGTTCGACTCCGCCCGGGGCCCCCATTTGCCGAACAACCTCCACGGCCCATGCGATGCTAAGCAAGTCAGATTTTTTTCTTCTTTTTCCGCTTCTTGGACAAGTCCTCTAGCAGATACTTAAGGGACGCGCACTCTTGAATGACCGCCTCGATTTTCGGAATTGTGGTTTGTAATTCTTTTTCCTCGACAATGCCGTCGGCCAGAGTTTCCGCAACGCTTTCAAGAGCTTCACCAACCTCTCGGATCAAGCGGGAGACCGCAACCAGTTCCTGCTCCAGGGAAATCTTGGGATCCGGGAGTTTAAAGGCGATCCGCCCGGCTTGGCTCTCGAGAAAATCCAGCGCCTCATAATTCCCCAGCAGGATGCACATCTGCGGCAGGATGTGCGCCGGCATTTGACGCTCTCCTCTCAGCCAATACATGAGCGACCGGTAGTTCGTTCCCAGTTGTTGGGCGAGCAGACGAATGTCGTAGTCGGCTTTTATCTCTACAACCCTACTCAGAATCGAAGAGAAGTCGTTGGCTCTCTCAGCCTCATACTTTGTCTTGTTCAAAACGATTCCTTAAGAAACCATCGTCCAAGGTCTGGTGTTCAAAATTCTCTCGTTCAAAAATGGCGTTCATCTTGAACAGTGAGTTGCTCATTCTATCTGAATTGAACACCTGCGAGATACGAGGTCAAATTGTGTGGACGTTGACCGGCGGTCAACTGGGCCAGGATGAATAGCATCGAGGTCACGTAGCAATGGGGGTGGCACTTGGAACTATATGAAAACATTGTGAAAACAATTGACAAACCCGGAAGTGGCAGTTAGCTTTCTGGGTCACCACATTGATACTTTTTTTTCGCGCCTGCGTTCGTTTAGGTAGGTGGGAGGCCGAATGTCCAAGAAGTGGTACAACTACATCGTTTCCGTCGACGAGAACAGTAGTGCTGAGCAAAGTCCGTCGAACGTGACAAAGGCGTCGGCGGGGCCGAAAAGCGCCGCGCAGAGCGTCGCCGAGATCGCTTCCAGCATGGGTGCCGAGCCGAAATTCACCACTCCGGTCTCCGATCCCACTTCCTTCGACGAGATCTATAAGGCGGCGGAAATTCCCCCGGCGCCACAGGGATATTCCATCCTCAAGATTTCGCAGATGTTGGAGAGCGAGCGCATCCGCAATTTGCCTTCTGATGTAAAACGGTCTTCGGTTTTGGTCGCCCTTGACGCGGCGGGCATCGACGTGAAAGAGGTCATCCAGGATGCGATTCGGCGCGACCGCGCGCTCGACACTTACGAGCGCGTGCAGCAACGCGCAGCCGAAGAGCTGGAAAGCCGCAAGACCAAGGAAAACGTCGAGATTCAGGCGCAGATCGATAAGTACGTTACGGAGCAGAGAGCCAAGATTCAAAGCAACAACGAAGCAATTTCACGGGAGAAAGAACGCTTCACCGGCTGGCGACTGAAGAAACAGCAGGAAGAAAAGAAAATCGCCGACGCGGTCGGGTATTTCACCAGCGAAAATCCTATTACGACGGGCGATGTGAATGCGCCGCCGCCCCCATCGAAGACAGCGCAACGTTCCTGACAGGAGGGATTTTTATGTGGCAACGGTTGACCCGGGTGGTTCGATCTTTCATTGGGTTTTTCATCTCGGCGTCGGAAGATCCTGAGCTGATTCTCCAGCAGAATATCCGCGACATGAACGACCAGGTGCCTCGCATGAATGAGAGCATCGCCATGGTGAAAGCCAACGTGACGCTGCTGGAAAAAGAAGAAGCAAAATATAAGGAAGCGATGGGCAGCCTGACGGCCAGGGTGAAGGCCGCAATTCAGGCCAATCGTGACGACATCGCAGGCAGCTATGCAGCTCAACTGGAGCAAACCAAGAGCGCGCTGGCCAGAAATCAGGGCCAACTCACCACCGCTCGCGCCGCTTTCGATAAGGCGATGGCGGTGAAGCAGGCCTTTATGCGCGAGAAAGAGCGCAAGACTCAGGAGGCGTTGGGCGCAATCGCTGACTACCGCCGCTCCCAGTGGCAGAAGAAGGTCGCAGATGCGATGGAGCAGTTCGAAGTCGCAGGCATCAGCCAGACGCACGACGAAATGATTCGCAAGATTGAGGAAACGACCGCCGTCAACGAAGCTCGCATGGATATGGCCATGAGCAACGTGGATCAGCAGAAAATCAAGATCGACGATGACGCCGAGAAACTCCAGGCGAGTGAACTGGTGAAGCAATTCAAGATCGAAATGGGATTAGCGTCGCCACAAGCTGGAACACCCGCTGGTGCGGACAAAACCATCGCGGCCAAAGAGCCGCAGCGAAGCTCGTAGCGGACGACGAAAATAAGAAGCGCCTCGTATAAAAAGGCCTGGCAAGCAGATGCGGAAGCACGGGAAGGAGAAATCATATGGCTGTAAAAATTGAGCGAGGTGGATGGGTTCTGATTTTTCTCGTTGGTGTCGCCTTGGTTGGCTACAGCCTGAATCGCTATGGAGTCATAGATTTTGGCAATTTGCTTGGCGGCAAAAGCACCGCTGGGCACGGAGAGACGGTGGATGCCAGCAAGCCTCTGTTGATCCCCGCGTCTTCGACCAGCAGCGATGCCGAAGTTCGGGTGCGCGTCAACGTTTGGGTAGGATGCGTCGGCGGCCTGGTAGCGAACGGCGGACTCGACACTCAGCCGGATTCTATCTACGGCAAGAAAGGGCTGAAGGTTTCGTTCAAGATTATCGACGATTGGACGGAAGGAGCATCCGCACTCGCAACCGACAATGTCGATGTGATGCTGACGACCGCGGACGTTTACGCCAAGGACTACGCGCAGTTTAAGGAAAAGGGATTTGGGTCTCACGCGTTCTTGATGGTCGACTGGTCACGCGGCGCCGATGGCGTCATTGGAAAACAAGGGATCAACAGCATTGAGGATCTGGCGGGCAAGAAAGTGGCGTTCGCTCCTTACACGCCGTCGCACTTCCTGTTGTGGAACGGGCTCAAGACTTCTGGCCTTGGCACGGAGCAGCGCAATGAAATTTTCAATCAAGCCATTCACACCAAGGATGGCATCGAGCCGGCGACACTTTTTGCTCAGGAAAAAGTTGACGCCGCGGTGGCCTGGGATCCTGACATGAGCGATGCCGTTGCCAAGCGGCCGGGATCGAAGAAGATCTATGACACCAGGATTGCGAATCGCCTGATCGCCGACATTCTTGTGGTGAGTGATAGTTTCTCCGCCAAGCATCCGCAGACCTTGTTGAAGTTTGCTCAGGGCTGGCTCGAAGGGGTTGAGTTCATTAAGACGCAACCGGAGCGGGCTTACAACCTGATCGGCACAGTCAAGGATTTCAACATCCCTTCAGACCTGGCGAAGACGATGCTTGGTGGGGTGAAGCTTGCGGATTACCCCGACAACCGCTCGTTCATGGGCACTGCCGGCTCGAACGCTGATTATGCCAACATCCTCGGCATGGCGCAGGACATGTATCGCGAACTGCGTATCATCAAACACACGTTCAATCCGGAAGACAGTCTGGATCGCCGCTATGTTGAAAAGTTAGCCGACAGCTTCTCCATGGCGTCGAGCGAAGCACCGATCGAATACAAAGAGCCGGCGAAAGGAGCCACTCCCATTGCGACCCAACACCGGTCGATTTACTTCGATCCCAACTCGTCCAGCATGAGCCTCGATTCGCGCGCGATCGTGGACGAACTTGCCGGCACGATGCGCGCCTATGAAAACACCATCGTCGATATTGATGGCAACACCGACTCGACAGGTTCGCGAGCTTACAACATTCAGCTATCCCACGCGCGGGCAGACGAGGTGAAGAACTACCTGATACAAAAATATGGCTTTCCCGCGGTCCGGCTGCGAACGGCGGGCAATGGTCCGGACAAGCCGATCGACAACAATACGACGCCGGAAGGACGTGAAAAAAACCGGCGTACAGACATCAAGGTATACGCGAATCCCTCGAGCTAGCCTTAGGCGAATGAAGGGCAGGTCACAGTGAGCGATTGGTTGACCATTCGAAAAGAAGTATCTCCGCGCATACGTTGGGCATTCGCGTTCATCAGTTGGGGCATCGTCGTATTGTTCTGGATCGCACTCACTTATTGGGGCAAGCTGAATTTCTCGCTGCCCAAGCCAGTGGGAGTGATTCAGGCATTTGGCAAGCTGTGGACGGAGTACGATCTGCTCGGCAACGTATTCATGAGCTGGTGGCGGATCGCCCAGGCGTTTTTCTGGTCGGCCGTGGTAGCGATTCCGCTCGGCATCCTAATGTCGAGCTATCGCGGGCTCTTCGAACTCATCAATCCGGTGGCCGCGCCTATGCGCGCCATGCCGCTGACCGCATTCCTGCCGGCATTCATCGCCCTGTTCGGCATCGATGAAACCATGAAGGTCGCGTTCTTGTGGTTTGGAATGTTCTTCTATTTGTTAGCTGTGGTGGTCGAAGAAGCCAATCGGGTGGATAACGCGTTGCTCGAAACGGCCTATACGCTCGGAGCCAATCAGGCGCAAGCTTTGTGGCTGGTTTTCCGTGCGTCGTTCCCCGCAATTTTTTCTTCGTTCCGCATTCTTTACGACATCGGCTGGACTTACGTGATCCTCGCGGAGATGGTGAACTCGCGCAAAGGGGTGGGCTACATGGTCGAGGCCGCGCGCAAGGTTCTTGATTTCGAGCGCGTCTATGCGGGAATCATCGCCATCGGCATCGCCGCATTCCTGTTCCGTTTTCTGCTGACGTTTCTGGAACGCCGCCTTTTTCCCTGGCGCAAAGCGAGTTCCGCGCTGGCCGGAGGCGGAGCGTCCGTGCCCAGCGCCGCGGCACACTTGAAGGCGGCCAAGCATGGAGCCTAAGAAATCAAAAATCACCGTGCGCAACGTCAGCCGGACCTTCTTATCGTCGGATGGCGGCAAGGTTGACGCACTCGAGGACATCAATTTCGAAATTGACGACGCATACTCCCGCGAGGGGCGGGACATTGGCGAATTCCGAGTTCTGCTGGGCCCTTCCGGATGCGGCAAGTCCACGCTCTTGCGTTTGATTGCGGGTCTTGATCAGGCTGATTCGGGAGAAATCCTGGTGAATGAAAAGCCTGTGCATAGAGCAGGGAAGGACCGCGGCATGGTTTTCCAGAAATACACTTCGTTCCCCTGGTTGACGGTCGCTGGTAACATAGCTTACGGATTGAGGATAAACGGCGTTCCGGAAGGGCAGCGCAAGGAAACGGTGGCGCAGTTGGTAAAGGATGTCGGTCTCAGCGGTTTTGAGAACGCTTATCCGGAGACGCTTTCAGGGGGAATGCAGCAGCGGGTTGCAATCGCGCGCACCCTGGCGCTTCGTCCGGCCGTCATCCTAATGGATGAGCCTTTCGGTGCTCTCGATGCGCAGACCCGCAGCGAGATGCAGTTGCTGCTGCTGAAAGTGTGGGATGAAACTGCCAGCACGATTTTGTTTGTCACGCACGATGTTGAGGAGGCCGTCTACCTGGCTGATCGGATTTTTATTATGAGCGCGCATCCCGGCACGATTGTCGAAGATGTTCAGGTACCCTTCGACCGCCCTCGGGATCTGAATCTGAAAGAAAGAAATGAGTTTCACGAACTGCAGAACTATGTTCTCGGCCGACTGCGCCGCGCTCCCGGCAACGGTCAGGTACGGGTGAGTGTCTAAATGGCTCCCGCCGATTTTCAGGGCATGCGAGACCCACAGGATGACCGGTCGGAGTCTTCCGCTTCGCAAGAAAATATCAACTATGTGAAAGAAGCGTTCCACCTGCAGTACAACTGGATCGCAATGGTGAGTGCGGGTGCATTCGCAGTGGTCAGTGGCAGTTTGCTTCCGATTCTTCTGGCCGGCGGGGTGGAACTGATGTATCTCGCCATCGTGCCGCAGAACTGGCGCTTCCAGCGACTGGTGCGCTCCTGGAAATTCGCCGAGGAACAAAGGAGGCACCAACAGCAACTCGGAGAAATGCTCCGAAGCCTGCCGGCCGAATTACAGAGCCGCTATATTCACGCGGCGCAGGTATGCGGCTCGATCCGAAGTAACTTCGCTCAGTTCTCCTCCACCTCGCAAATTTTCCTGCAGCAAATCGACACCCGTCTGCAAGGTCTGCTGAACGGCTATGCCCGGCTCTTATCCAGCGCGGCGCAGCAACAGCAATACTTGAAAAACGCCGAGCAGGACGGCATCAAACACGAAATAGCCTCGTTGCAGAAAACTTTGACTAGCGACCCGCCGAAAGTTCAGGAGATTAACAAAAAGCGCATCGAGATTCTCACTAAGCGCCTGGAGAAGTTCGACAAGATTTCCGAAAACCGAAAGGTGGTCGATGCCCAGTGCTCTGCCGTAGAAGATGTGCTGATGCTGGTGCGCGATCAATCGGTCACCATGCGGGATCCGCAGCAGGTGAGTGAACGCCTGGACAGTCTGGTCCACGATGTTGAGCAGACCGAAGAAACCGTGCAGCAGGTGGAAGCAATTTTCAGCGGGATGTCGCCGGACATGGACGGCTTGATGTCGCTGGATGACACTTCAACCTCCTCGAATCCAAACCGTGTGCGGATGTCCAACTAGATGGCGAAAACGACGGCCACGAATACGACCATCATGGAGAAGTATCTGGACGGACTTCCCGCATGGGCGCGGGAGCTCTCCGAAAAATACTATTCGCGCTCTTTTGCGCTATTTGTGCTGTATGGAAATGTGCGTGACCTGGTTCCATTACGCCGGGAGGCGACCACGGAGTTCGTTCCGTTGGATGATTTCTTTTCCGGCGCGCTCTTTGGGCAGCGCGATCTGGTCCTGCACTACGATCGGGGTGGGCTCAGCTTCGGCTCCGCCGCGACGCAAGCCGACTTCCGCCGCGCACTTGAAGGCTACGACAGCTTTCACAGCACCACGTACTCTCAGAGTGGTGTACCACGTAACCCGGATGCGGTATTGAATCTGCTCGACAACTATTTGCGCCTGCGCATCGCCGACGGCAAAAAGATCGGGCTGGTCATCGATTTCGCCGAAACCATTGCCCCGGCCGGCGACGTGTCCGGTATGTCGGCGGATGATCGGAATGCATTGGTCATTCTCAAACGATGGGCGCGCAACTCGGCTTTCCTGAATGCGGATGTCACTATCTGCCTGGTGTCGGAAAATCAGATTGAGCTTAATCAAGGCATCGTCCAGCACCCGGGCGTTTCTTCCATCGGCATTCCGCTGCCGGACTATTCGGACCGGCTGGAATTTATCCGATCGCAGTTAAAAAATCAGGACCTCCCGGCAGGTTCCGAAGTGACCGACGAATCGCTCGCCAAGCTGGGCGCTGGTTTGAAGCGGGTTCAGTTGCAAAGTTTGATTTCTCATTCGGTGCAGAACCGGCAGCCGCTCACGCTGAAATCTTTGTCGGCACGCAAGAAAGACCTGATTGAGGCCGAGTCCGGGGGACTGCTGGAGTTCGTTCAGAGCCGTTTTGACCTGTCGTTCGTCGCCGGAAATGACCAGGCAAAACAGAAGTTGCAGGATGCCGCTAAAGCAATCCGCGCCGGCAATACCGACGTCCTGCCCATGGGATACGTCATCTGCGGGCCGGTGGGCACGGGAAAAACTTTCATCACGACGTGCTTTGCGGGCGAAGTCGGAATTCCGGCGGTGACTCTGAAAAATTTTCGGAGCATGTGGCAAGGTGTCACCGAAGGCAATCTTGAGAGAGTTTTGACCCTCCTTAAAGCGATGAGCCCGATTGCGGTGATCGTCGATGAAGCCGATGCTCAACTGGGAGACCGGTCCAGTTCCGGCGATAGCGGTGTAGGCAATCGAGTGTTCGCGCAGATCGCGCAATTTATGGGCAATACCGAATTTCGAGGCAAGGTGATCTGGTTTCTCCTGACTTGCCGCCCTGATTTGTTACCCGTGGATCTGAAACGACAAGGCCGCGCAGAAGAACACATTGCGCTCTTTTATCCGGAGACGCCGGAAGAGCGCCTCGCGCTTTTGCGCGCCATGCAGAGGAAAGTCGGCATGAAGCCATTTCCCGAAGATGTCGAGAAATTCTTTCTGGATCGTGCGGGAAGCTTGTCAGGAGCCGATATCGAGGCCGTCCTGGTACGCAGTCACATGAGGAGCAGCCTGCAGAATAAATCCGCTGTGGATACGGAAGACTTGAAAGAGGCGCTGGAAGACTTCATCCCGCCGTATTATCCAACTGAAATTGATCTGCAGAATCTGGTGGCTGTGCTGGAATGCACCAGCAAAAGCCTTCTCCCTAAGAAATATCGCGATATCGACCGCAGTGAACTCATTCGCCAGACCAATGAACTGATGGCTTCGTCGCGGCAGACATCCCAGGGATAGTATAGAACGCAGAATCTGCGCACAGTTACGCCAGAATTAGATCACGATCCCATCCGCCCGGAGGGACCTTTTTGTCGGGGTGAACTTCGGAATTGGTTTTGGTTGTATCGCGGGCGCATCACTCCGCCAAAAACTGCGAAAATCTCCCTTTTCTCCAGTGCGATAGAAATGCAGCAAGTAAGCTTGATCACACGCCGTGTAGTTGCAGAACCATCGGTCAATATCCGTGATGCCGATCTGATGAAACAGGGATAGTCCATAGCAGGCGGCTTCTCGTTCGTAAGCAAGAATTGCGGGGAATAAATCTTCGCTCACTGGCGGCTGATATCGCTGGCCAAGTTCGAAGAGCGCAGGGTTGGTATTCCACTGCACTGTGTGACCGAAAAGGTGCCCTAACAGGAACAGCCGCTGCTCCGGAGTCACTGCATAATCGATATGAATTTCTGATCCGTTGAGATCTCCGGTCAGCGGATCGGGAATGTCCCGAGTCACAACGCGGATTCCGTAGACATTCTCCAGATGCTGTTGGGCCCGGGCGGAATATTCGTCGAACGGAATGTTCATCGATTCGTTGTATGCGGCATCGCCTCAATCGATCTTCCACGGACGCGCCGTAGTCGCCTCGAACATACCGCACCAGTTAGTCGACTCTATGCTCGCGATGCGACCGGAGAGAGCGTGCCATGAAGCCCAGACCGCCCACAAACAGGATCAGCATTACGAGCGTATTGAAGAGACTGGTCGGCCGGAAATAGATGTGCATGTTCGCGATAACGCCTGCGAGAATGAAAAGCGCACCGGCGATTGTAAGCAGCCATCCGACCAGGCTGCGCCCGCTCCAGAAAAGTATTCCCACTCCGATCAGCATCGGCAAAAGCGTGATCCCGAAAGTGTTGCCGCCGTAGAAACTCCAGTAAGAGCCGACCACGCTTACTTGATTGCTGAGCAAATATCCCCCAACGCAAGTCATGGCGAAACCGATAAGAAAGTGGAGGAGCCCGCCGGGCGTTCCGCCTACGTCGCTTAATGACCGGTTTTCCATACGGGCAGGATATCAGACACCTATGTGCTGACTGCTGCAACACTTCTCTCGTCCCTGTGGGTGGACAGGCAGATTCCAACGATTGGACTAATTTCTTAAGTGGGCCGAGCACGCTTTTGAGAATGCCCGGCCCGATCTGGTTGTGATTCCGGTCGCGAAGGACGCTACTGGACCTACATCCCCGGAATTCCCTGGTTCAGATGTTTGCTGTGCAGAGTGACCCGGACTCCACGCTGTGAGTTCACGCGAGTTGTCGTGCTCCAGTCAACATCATCCGTGCTGATGACACCGGTCCCACCGCTGGCCAGTGTGTATGTAATGCGGCCATCTTGATAGCCGTAGCTGCTCACAGCCAGGGCCATCCCAGTGGTTAGCACAAACACGGGCATACCCGGAGAACTGCCCAGGGTGACCGCTGGCTGTGCCGGTACAGAGTTTGTGACCAGATTGGCATAAGAGGCCTGCGGCGCCACCGTTAGCTCCATATTTGCGGTCGAAGTAACGGCGCGCACGGAAAGCTGAGGAGTCGCCTGCTGCAACTGCGATTCCTCGAACGACTCATTCCTCGGCTGACCGAAAAAATGCCAACCCGGAGGAGCGGTCCGCTGCGCCAATTGCGGTACTTGCACGTCATCCATCAGGCGCAGAGTCATCACCGATTCACCCTTAAGAGCCGGTCGCGGACCGCGCGCCGGCAGCATGATCACCTTCCATGGCCACAACGGGGGAAGCATCCATTCGACAACGTCGCGCTTCGCGTGACCTTTGCCCTTGATATCGCCTTCCTTATCGACCTTATACCCGCGAGTTGCGATCACCTTCGCGTCCAGGGGAAGATCCCCGCTGGGCAGCCCGATGCGGTCAAACTGCAGCTTCATGTTTCCCTTGCCGAAAAAGTGTCCAGGTTCTTTCGACGCCTCCAGATGTCCGACGAGATAACTGCCCCGCGGAAAGGCCTGCTGGCCAAATTCAGTAACTCCGCGCAGGTGGCAAAGCACGGGATCGCCAACCGCCGCCGTCGCAGTGGAGAAGTTCGGTTCATTGAGAGTGCATTGCAAAAGCGTGCCGGCGGGCAGGACTACGTCCCGCGCACTAGCGCTTAGGGTCAGACCTAATGTGAGGGTTGAAAGGGTAGCGTAAACCAAGGACTTCATTGTGGCCTCCGGATAACTGACCTATTCGCGATATGAGATCGCGCCGAACCCGCCCCAGTTCTGCGAAGTTAATCACAGATTTATCTCCGGGTCAATCGCGAATCTTGTGGAAGAGTCAGCCACGCTCCGTCACGACCCCTTGCGCCTTGACCAATGGCCTCCCGATGGAGCATTATGCGCGGTGCTGTTTTGGGCAGCCACGACAGCCAAAGACTACCGGAGACCTGCATGGCCGCTCAAACTCGTTCAGAAGGAAAAGCCCGAAGTTTCGGGGAAAACATTGAAAGCGATCTGGCATCACGATTTCTGCGGGTCGTGGAAGTAGCGGCCATTGCTTCGGCTCGTACCATGGGCCAGGGCGAGCGCAAGCTCTCCGATCAAGTGGCCACCGAGGCCATGCGGCGCACCATGGATTCCATCCCCATGCGGGGGACCATCGTCATCGGCGAAGGCGAGCGTGACGAAGCCCCCATGCTCTACATCGGTGAAAAAGTCGGTGCTGAGTTTCCCGACGGACGCGAAGTCCCTGAAGTCGATATCGCGGTCGACCCACTGGAAGGCACGAATCTCTGCGCCACCGGAGCGCCTGGTTCCATCACGGTACTTGCCGCCTCTGAACGCGGTGGCCTGCTGAACGCTCCGGACTGCTACATGGAAAAAATTGTGGTGGGCCCTTCCTGCAAGAACGCAGTTGAGCTGGATGCTCCGGTGGCCGACAACTTGAAGAATATCGCGAAGAGACTCGATCGTGACGTTGAAGATCTGGTTGTGATCGTGCTTGATCGCCCGCGCCACGAAAAACTGATTGCTGATATTCGCGCCGCCGGCGCCCGCATCCGACTGATCGGAGACGGCGATCTTTCAGCCGGCATTGCTGCTGCCGTGATCGGCACCGGAGTGCATGTAGTCATGGGCTCGGGTGGCGCGCCGGAAGGAGTAATTACCGCCGCCGCCATCCGCTGCCTCAATGGATATATGCTGGGCCGTCTGGTCGTGAAGCCCGACCAGGAAGAACGCCTTTCCCGCATGGGAATCAAAGATAAGAATCGCATCTACGAAGCCGAAGATCTTGCCCCCGGCAAGCAACTTATCTTTGCCGCCACCGGCGTTACCGACGGCGCGCTGATGAAAGGCGTGCGCTTCTTCGGCGAAGGCACGCGCACTTCGTCCGTAATCCTGACTATGCAAACCGGCAAGGTACGTTTCATCGAAAGCATTCACCTGGAAAAGGGGCCGGATATCAAGGTGAGGTTCGCATAAAGCTTGCGGGGCCTCAACGGGGATGCGGCCGATTCTACCGGTTTCTTCCCAGCTTGGAGGAGTAGCTATGGATCAGCTTCGACCTCGCATGAATGCTTTGCTTCGATGGCGGCTTGGTTTAAGGCTGTGGAGCGCCTGCTTCGTATTGCTGGTTGGTCTGACCGATATGCCGGGCGCCTGGGGAGATGCGAATTCTCCCGAGGTGGCAGCAGTCGGCAGCATCACGTCGCGATCGATCACCAAGAACGAACTTCTGGGGTTCACGCTAAACGTCCGGAATAAGACCGGCCTTCCGCTGTCGTCTCTAAAGCTCATTCGCGTTCCCGACGACTATGAATTGGGCGCTGTCGCGGTGTTGACCCCGCAACAGGGAGAAACATATTTCCCGCGGTACTCGCCAGCCCAGGATGTCCTGATTCCGGTTTTACCTCCGGGAGGAAATATTACGGTGTGGGGCTACTTAAAGCCACTGGGCCCGCATAAGGCCGCGACTTTGGCGATGACGTTGTCGTGGACTCTGCCCCCGGGTTCAGCTGGTTTGCCGACTTCGCTTCCGATGAGCCTTGGGGAGAGTCAGGTTCGCGACTGGTACGAAGCCCAGTGGATTTCAGACCTGACCAAAATTCTGGCGGTGCCTCTTCTTCTTGCCGTTATCACCGCTTTGGTCACCTACTCCTTGAATCTTCTTGCTCGAAACAAGGAACAGCGCGAAGAGGCGCGACGGCAGCAGATCGAGAGCGACAAGAAGCGGGCGGAAGATCTAAAAGAGGAGAAGAGAAAGGCCGACGAAGCGGAAGCCGAACGTCGTCGTGCCGACGCGGAACACGCAGCGGCGGTGCGCACCGAAACCTGGAATCAGATGCTTCCGATCGTCCACAAATATACGACGGAGTGCTATCTTCCGCTCTCCAGTGCGGCGGACCGAATGCGAAGCAACGTACGGTTGTGGCAGGCGGATCCGCGTCTAGCGAATCAGAAGATTGCTTTTTTCTATCTGCTCCTGATGGGAAAGAAAATGGCGATCACCCGCGACACGGTGGGAGGGTTTTATTTCAAGGATTTGCGCGGCGAAATGCTCGCGTCTGAATGTTGGAGGAGACACCGGCGAGCGGTTCTCGGACGTGAATCCACCAAGTTCAATGTGGCGGTCAAGGCTTCGGTCGGGCTTCTGGGCGACCGGGAAAACTATCAGACGTTTGAGAGAAAGTTCGCCGGTAAGACAGCTCCGTACCTGGATGACAACATTCAGGAGGCTTGGGAGCAGTTTCAAAAATGGCTGACGCGCACCGCCAGGGTGAATTATGCCATGCAACATTTGCTGGGGTTTTGTTTGATCCTGGATTACGAATTGAATCGTCCCTACGACTACTGGTACGATCCACCGGCGCGGCTGGCGCTGGCTCCAGAAATAGAGAAACTCTTGCGGAGAGTTGCGGGAGATTCCGACTACACCCAGGAGCAAATAGACCAGTACTTCCTGAATACTGTCCGGCCCAAGACGTGATTACAGAGGCCACAGCCGCATTACGGAATCTTGGTTACCTGAATCGACCTTGGGATCTTCGTTACCATGTCTATCACCTCCTGAAACGATACCACGCCACCGAACACCATGCAATCTTCCAGACTTGGCCCACAAGCCTTTAGATGCAAACCCAACTCACTCAGATTATAGCATAAACAAACCTGCCAGGTCGGAGACGTACACTACACATAACAAAAGCTTTAGAACAGCTGTATTGAGCCCGCGAAAACCGAGGTTGGCCCCTCCACACCCGGGGCAGTCAGCGTCCCTATTTCACATACTCCGAACCCTTTTTCAGATCCTCCGGGATGTCCGGAAACGGAGGGAAATCCTGCGAATATCCTTTGAGTAGGCTGACCGCCAGCTCGGAGCGGAGGTTGCCATCGTGCACCGCAATCTTGTGAGGCTTGGGTTTCGAGTAGCCCTCCCAGAGGGAAACTCCGGCATAGGCGCCATCTTTGCGCAGGATGTAATATGTCATATCGAGGAAGCGCACCTTATTCATGTCGCCGTTGTAGTTGCGAACGATGCGTTTCAGTGCGTCCATCCCGGCTTCTTGCGGAGACATACCGTGCCGCATATTTTCAACAATCGTGTGTGCGCCCGCGACCTTGATATTTTCCTCGCCACTTCCGGTCGCTCCGGCCGAGCCTACGTCCTGATCGGTGTAGCAGCCCGCGCCGATGATAGGAGAATCGCCGCACCGTCCGGGAAGTTTGAAGGCTAATCCGCTGGTGGTGGTACAGCCGGAAATTTCACCTTTCTCGTTTAGCGCGGAACAATGAATGGTTCCCGTAGGTGGAAATAGAACTTTGCGCACTGCCGCCAGTTGATGTTCGGGCTCGATGCCCAGGTCGGCGGCCCGCGCCTGCAGGTTTTGGATCCGCTCTTGCCATAAATCTGCCTGCGGCTTGTCCCTGGTGATTGGGGGCTGCCAGTGCGGGTCGGCGATGCCTGGTCCCCACCAGTCGTCGGTCGAATGAAACTCCTTCCAGAGTAGCCAGATCTTGCGCGAACGCTCGGTAAGCAGGTTCTCGCGGGGAAAACCCATGGCAACAGCAAAGCGTTCCGCGCCTTCGCCCACCAGCATTACGTGGCCGGTGTGCTCCATCACGGCCTTCGATACCAGGGCAACATTCTTGATGTTGCGGACGCCTCCGACCGAACCCGCGCGCCGCGTGGGTCCGTGCATGCAGCAGGCATCGAGTTCGACCACGCCTTCTTCGTTGGGTAGGCCACCGAGGCCGACGGAATCGTCGTTGGGATCGTCTTCCGGCCCCTTCACCACTTTCATGGCGGCGTCGAGGGTGTCGCCTCCGCCTTTCAGGAAGGCGAATGCGTTTTCCAGGTAGGCGTAGCCGTTGTTGGCGCAGACGATGATGGGGCGTTTGTGTGATCCGGCTTGCGCGTCGTGCTCTTGCGCGGCCGTATTTTGCTTCGAATCTTCCCCCTGGGCTCCGGTTCCTACCCCAGCGGCGACCGCTCCGAGAACGGACGTCTTAACGAAATCACGACGCGAGAAACGCATATTCCTCCAGCTTGCGCGAAAGCGGGAAGCATATCACGCGTAAGAACCTTTTCACCACAGAGTCACAGAGGCTCAGAGAAGACAAGAAAGATAAGAATCAAGGATAAAAGCCTGATGAGAGATTTTCTCTGTGTCTCTGTGGTGTCATGCTGCGCGACTCGTTTCCTATTTATGTGGGCTTACCCCGGCCTTATGTCCGGGGCTATCGTATGGCGCCCCTGCGGGGCTGAGTTCTATCAACCGTTGGCCGCTCCCCGGTAACGGCCGACCAGCCCGGCTTGGCGGCCCAGGGATGAAGTTGCGCGGGTCTCGGTGATCGGTTGGATTTTCCTGTTTTGGGCGGAGCGGAAGCGCAGTAGCGCGGCGATGTTGCCGACGCTGTCGAACTCGGGATCATCTTTCACGTAGAAAAGTTCGATATCGTGGCGGATTACCCAGGGCAGGATGGCTTCGGCCACGTCGACGACCTCGCGGGTTTCACGTCCGCAGACTGGACAGAAGCTTACCAGGTGGGCGTCGAGGTGGCCGCAGCCGGTACACTCGACGGCCTGCGAAATATAGTTATCGCCAATCAGCAGGGTTTGTATCTCGCCCATCTCGAGAGAGCGCAGGACGCGGCGCAATCCAGTAACACCACGGCCATTGCTGCGAGCCTGACTGATGGTTTCGCGCACCGCTTCATTGGAGCGTCCCTGTTGCCAGCCGGCGAAAATCTGTTCGGCTTGCGAGCGAATTTCATCGCGGCTCACGTGAGCTACTTCTGCGGAAAACCTCCCCAGCAACTTCTGCGCAGCCTCGGAATGCAATTGCGGTATGAATTGCGACCAGTGAATTTCCTGGCAGCCCAGAATCCATTTCTCAAACATGCCTTTTTCCAGGGCATCTTTGATCACGTCGGCGACGAATTTGAAATGCTGGCGGGCTTCATCGGCGGCGCGGCGTTCGGCATGGCCACCGTCATATCCGGCGAAGCCATCGCTGCGTCCGCGACGGGGAAGTGGATGAAAGAAATCCATACGCTCGGTTAGTTCGCCGAGACGCAGGTCGAACAGACGGGCGCGGTGACGATCCAGGAGAACCACACCGAGGGTGGGGAAGGCTCCCAGCAAGTGCGCCAGAGGCTTCAGATGAAAATGGCGATCGACCAGAAGCTGCGTGATGCTGAGTTGCGCGGGCAGATCATATTCGCGCCAAAAGCCTTGCGCGGAGCAGGCGAAGATTGCCCTGGCGTGCCCACCGCCGCCGCGCAATTCGTGCGAGAGGCGCACGATGCGATCGAGATCGGCGCGGGCCGATTCATTCCTGCCCTTACTCTCCAGCCGCCGCAACGCTTCGCGCGCCAGATCTTTCGTCAGGATGGCTTCTTCCTTGTGGGCTTTGTTGCGCGGCGGCGCGGGATGGAAGTAAAAGCTGAGAGCGTTGTTTGCTTGATCTTCAAATTGAGCTAATTCCTGGATCTCTTCACGAGTAATCATTCGCGTTCCCACTCCTTTATCAATCGGAATTGGATTTAGGCGATTCCGCTCTTCGCAAGTCGCCCCTTGAACTGGCTGACGAATTGGGGCGATTTGCGCAGGTAATCGCGCGCCGCAGAAATGGAGCTCAAGACACGGTCCGGCGGGCTGCCGGTAATAGCGGAGATTTCGTCGACCCCAAAGCCTTCGATGGCATGCAGGATGAAAGCCTCGCGATGGTCGCGCGCCAAATCGCGCAGCGAGGAGGCGATCAGGCGCATCATCTCATCGGAGCCGACGATCTGTTCCGGCGTGGCTACACGGTCGTCGGCAATGATCGTCTCTTCGGTGATGGCTTCATCGGGCTGGTGAAATTGCAGTTCGGGTTCGTCGCTGGCTCTGACATTCGGTTTGCGTGCGGATTCTTCCAGGCGCACCGCGCCGCCGTTCGTTCCTTCGGGGCGCGACAGTTGATCGAGAGCATCCAAAGCCAGGCGGTAGAGCCAGGGCTCAAGGGCCAGACGCTCGGGTTTTTCGCGGCCCGGCTTTTCTGTATCGCCACCCAGCGCAGCGGCAATGGTTTCGTCAATCACTTCTTCGATGCTGATGGAATCCTGCGCCACCTGGTCGGCGGTCTCGCGAAAATAGATTTCGCGTTCCACGAAGCGTTGCAGGCGGGGAAGATTTACGTTGACGTAGGTGCGTACATCTTCGGCACACACCATTACGGGATAAACCACGGCCAACGTGTCCTCGAAAGGCACGGAAACATTTTTCCTTGCAGAGGTGTCGTGCTGGCGCCGCGTCCACTTATGCGTGGAGCGCAACAGCTCTTTGTGTTTATTGAGTTGCTGTAGCAGATCATCGAAGGCAGTCTTCACCGCGGCGGCGGCCGTCGGAGCCTTGGTCTGTACTGCCATCTGTCCCGAAGGCAGCCGCAAGTTCAGCGAAACGCTGAAGCCCTCGCGCGCAGAGATCTCCTCCACCATGCCTTTGAGATGAATCAGTTCCGGGCGGAATACCTGCAGCCTTTTTCGCAGTTTTTCGATTTGATGTTGAATATCTTTTTCTACGGCGGGAGTTTTGTGAAGCCGGTAACTGATGTGGACGTTCATTAGCACCTCAAGCTTGCAAACGAAGGACGCAAACCAGTGCTTTCTAGGAAGATTGTACACCCGGTCGCCGGGTGGCAAACCGTGAATTAAAAAAGTCTATTCCGCGGTCTTACCGCGTTCGGAAGTTGATCGAATCGGAACAATGGCAGGGCAAAACTATTTGCAGTCAGGTACCGCGTTAGCTATCATCCGTGCACGATGAAACTGGCAAGAGTTTTGCTCGCAGCGTCTCTAGTTGCTCCAGCCTGTGCGCAAGGTCCTACTTCCAAAGAAGTTGAGAAAGTCTATCCCGGCGCGCACGCGCTATATCTGGATCTGCATCAGAATCCGGAGCTCTCGACCCATGAAATTCAGACAGCGGCGAAGTTGGCTGGCAGGTTGCGCAGTCTCGGGTACGAAGTGACCGAGCACATCGGAGGCACCGGGGTTGTGGCTATCATGAAGAATGGCAATGGGCCGACCGTGATGCTGCGAACCGAACTCGACGCGCTGCCCGTGGAAGAGAAGACCGGGCTTGCGTATGCGAGCAAGGTCCGAAGTAAAGATGATGCGGGGCACGATGTGCCCGTGATGCATGCCTGCGGACACGATTTGCATATGGCGTCCATTTTGGGGACGGCTGAGATTATGGCCCACAGCAAAGACACGTGGCACGGAACCTTGATGCTGGTCGGCCAGCCCGCTGAGGAGGTTATCGGGGGCGCCAAGGCGATGATCGACGACGGCTTCCTTACACGTTTTCCCAAGCCCGATGTGGCTGTGGCTTTGCACGTGGGCAACATTCTCCCTGCCGGAGTCGTGGGTATTACGCCGGGAGTTTTCAATACCAATGCGGACTCGCTGCGCATCACGATCTACGGCAAGGGCGGACATGGTTCAGCGCCGCATACGGCGATCGATCCCATTGTGATCGCCGCTCGAACTATTCTCGCGCTGCAGACCATTGCGTCGCGCGAAGTGAAGCCGCAGGAAATGGCGGTGGTGACGGTTGGCTACATTCAGGCTGGAACTAAGAACAACATTATTCCTGATCAGGCTGAGTTGGGACTGACCGTCCGCACCAACAAGCCGGAGGTTCGCAAACAGGTGCTCGCAGCCATTGCGCGCATCACCAAGGCTGAGGCCGAGGCCGCGGGCGCGCCTCGTCCGCCGACGATTGACCGCTACGAAGGCACAAACTTGGTCTACAACGATCCCGCATTAGCGCAACGCCTGCGCGGAGTGCTTGAGTTGGCGCTGGGAAAAGACAAGGTTGTAACTCAGGAGCCGATCACTGGCTCCGAGGATTTTTCATATTTTGTCGAGCAGGGAATTCCGGGCTTCTATTTTAGCCTGGGAGGAGCGGACCCGGAGAAGTACACGCAAGCCAAAGCTGCGGGGACGATGTTGCCTTCAAACCACTCTTCGCTTTTCGCGCCGGAAGTGGATCCAGCGCTACACACCGGGATCGCGGCGGAGGTGGCTGTGTTACGCAATCTGCTGAACGGCTCGGCGGAGGAGTTGCGCAAAACAATAGCGACGGAAAAGTGAGCGCGCCCGCGCCACAATAGCTCGATCGGTCAGCGATTGGCGAGTGTGGAGATATTGCCCAGACCAAGCAGGTTGGCGTCCGCGGTCACAAGGGTCAGACGCAGCAGTTGAGCCGTAGCCGCCAAGAATCGATCCGCCGGATCATTGTGGGTCCAAGGCAATTGGCGAGCGGCCAGTGCGATCTCGTGCGTCAAGGGCGCCTCCAGGAAATCGGCCGTCGCCCGGGCGACCCAAGCTGAAATATCATCCGGCAGGCGAATCCTCCCCTTTGCGTTCAGGGTTAGCGCCTCCCAGGTGCTAACCGGAGAAAGCCAACGCTCGTTCTCTGGATTCTTAATTTCTTGTGCGGTTCTTTTCCCGAGCCGATCAGAAGCCTGCAGACTCCAGAGCCAGATGTGAGTGTCCAGAAGCAACTTCAATCGCGCAATACCTCCCACTCACTTTCGTCATTTGCCGGGGAAATAATATCTCCGAGAATCTCGATCTGGTCTTTCATGGCTCCGAACCATTCCGCCTCTGCTGCTTTGGCAGGAGCAGGCGAAACTTGCGCGATCGGCTTTCCGAAGCGCGTGATGCAGATGGGCTTCTTCGTCTTTTGTACCTGATCAATCAACGAGAGACATTTGGCTTTGAACTCGGAGATGGCGATTTGTTTCATCGTGTCTATACAATTAGATCATGGTCATAATTGATAGTCAACGAGGAAAACAGCGCGAATTCAGCGCTGCACACGGGGATTGCGGCGGAGGTGGCTGTGTTACGCAATCTGCTAAGAGGGTCGGCGGAGGAGTTGCGCAAAACGATAGCGGCGGAAAGGTGAGCGCGACCGCAGCACGATAGCGCGAGCGGTCAGCGATGGGCGAGGGTGGAGATATTGCCCAATGCCTAAGGCTGACAGACGCCGAAGTCCCTGGTTAGGCTGGTTGCTACCCAGACACGCGGCTGGTCACCCTTGGACTTTGCTCTCTTACCCTTTAAGCTCATCCGGTCACCCGCAGTAATGCCCACTGTGTTGCCCGTCAGTGCGTAAATTTGCTGGTCTTTTTCGTCGGCGATCGTCATCCCGCTTGGCCCCGACTTGACACAGCCCGTGATGGTTTTATCTTTTTTCGATTCGTGCATGATCACAACGGTTAGGACTACGGCGACGGCGGCAGTCACGGCCACAATTCCGATGACGATGTTCCGGCCGGCATTGTCCAGGTTATTTGCCGTAGCGGGCGTAGCGACAGCCAGACTCAGAGCGATGACCAGAACTGCATGCCAGATACTCTTCTGGGGCATGGATCTCCTTAAGGGGAACCCGGATTGCTCGCTGCTGCGCCGAATTCGCAAAGATTTTCAGCGGCGGGACTAGACGGATATTTCTTGATATTGAAACGGAGCAATACTACACGGTCTCGCCGGTTTGGGGAGAGTTTTTCCAGGAGCCAATCTGAGCCAGGATCGCGCGGGCTTCCGCCGCCGGATCGGTGGCTTCGGTGATCGGCCGTCCCACAACGATATGGCTGGCCCCTGCGGCGACTGCTTCGGCTGGAGTAACCACGCGGACTTGGTCGCCGTGGCCGGAGCCGGCGGGGCGTACGCCCGGAGTCACGAGCGCGAAATCGTGTCCTAGCTCTGCGCGCAGGCGCGAAGCTTCGCGTGCCGAGGCTACGATGCCCTGGCATCCATTGGCCAGGGCCAGCTCCGCGAGGCGCAAGACTTCGTCCTGCACCGTTCCCCGAACGCCTATCTTCTCCAGATCGTCTTCATCCATGCTGGTGAGGACGGTTACTCCGAGCACGATGAGGGCGGGATTGGCAGCGCGGGCGGCATCAACCGCAGCGCGCAGCATCTTGCCGCTGCCGGAGGCATGCACGGTCAACATGCTGACCCCGAGCCGGGCAGCCTCACGCACCGCCGCCGCCACGGTATTCGGAATGTCGTGATACTTGAGGTCAAGAAAGATGCGACGCCCAGCCGCCACCAAGTCCCGCACTATCTGCGGACCCTCAGCGGTGTACAGCTGCAGGCCGACCTTATAGATCGACGCCGACTCGCCGATAGCCGACACGGTTCTATGTGCCGCCACCGCCGTTGAGACGTCGAGCGCCACGATCAATTTCTGGCGTGGATCGTTCTGCCGTTCTGGTTTCCGCTCTCGCGAATCTGTTTGGGGGGAGTTCTTTTCTTGCCGATCGCTGCCAGGGATGAGATGGGGCAGAGAGGTCTGCATCCCTAGCAGTGTAATGCCTCTAGTGAAGTTCTGCCAGGGGATGGTTAGCGGCCATGGTCTGGTAGACCGGCCGGTGATGGGACGTACCGGCTTTCACTATGTCAAGTCTGACCCTCTGCAGGCCACGCTGCTGGAATTGCAGAGCCTGGGCCGCGCCATAGGAAAGATCGATGATCCGGCCCTCGACGATCGGACCTCGGTCGTTTACTTTCACTATGACAGCTCGTCCGTTACGCAGGTTCGTCACCCTCACATAGCTTCCTAACGGAAGGGTTGGGTGGGCCGCGGTCATATCGTACATATCGTAATCTTCGCCGCTGGCGGTCGGTTTCCCGTCAAAATATTCGCCATACCAGGAAGCTGTTCCGACCTGATACGGTTTTGTCTTGACGGCTGGTTTGTGAACCTCGGGCTTGATCTGGGCGGATCTACTTGGGGCTGAACTGGCCTCCGAGTTGTTCGGTCCCTGAGCCGCTCCCAGCCCGACGACCAGCAAGCCGATCATCAGTCCATGAGCTATACGTCTTCGCATTCAGTTCTCCTCGCATCTCAAAAAGTCGTCCTAGCTAGGTTTCTCTCGTTAACGATCTGTAAATGGTAGGGTGCTGGGGGGACCTTGTCAACCCGAAAGTACGTGGCCTATAGTGATCTCGTAGTAATTGATATCTCACGTAACTTGTTGTTAATTATGACGTAAACGAATGATGTCTATCAAAACAAGAGGTTTAACTGTTTATTAACTTGTAACTAAGTAATATTCCGTACCTCGTAAACTATTCTCATCCTCCATGGAATCAGTCACTTACGGTAGTTTTCTGTATAAGTTGTTTATTGCCAGCATTTTAGGTACAAGGTTGCTTGGAGGAATAATGATTTTTTTCGATTCCAATTGCTCAATGCTGGCGAATTCGGAAGCCGATTCTGCCACCCGGCTGGCGACTGATACTTCTTCGGCTCTGGTGTCTACCGGCGTAAGGTTCGCCCGCCATGGCTGAAACACCATTAGTGGTACTGACCATAGCCGGCTTCGACCCCTCCTCCGGAGCGGGAATTACCGCCGACATCAAGACCATCGCCGCTCATGGCTGCTATGGCGTCGCCTGCATCACGGCCATGACCGTTCAGTCGACCGCAGGTGTCCGCCGGGTCGAAGCCGTTGATCCCACTCTGATCATGGAGACCCTGCAAGAGTTGACTGCTGACATGCCGATTGCGGCCGTTCACATCGGAATGCTAGGCACCGCCAAGGTTGTCCGCGCGGTCGCGGACTTTCTGGAGCAGCGCCCCGGCAAGGCCAAACTGCCAAACGTGGTGCTCGATCCCATTCTCAGGTCTTCCTCCGGCGCCGCTTTGCTGGACCCTCCGGGCACGAAAGCGTTGATCGAAAGGCTCCTGCCGCTCGCGGATGTGCTTACGCCCAACGTCGATGAGGCCGCCGCACTCACCGGATTGAAGGTAACGGATCTCGACGAAATGCGTGCCGCCGCAGCTAAACTGCATCAGATGGGGGCAGGCGCGCTGGTGATCACCGGCGGCCACTTGGACAAAGCTATTGATTTGTTGAGCTTTACGACGAAGCGAGGGATCGAGGAGGAAGTCTTCAAAGCCGAGCGGCAGCGCTCGACTTCTACCCACGGGACCGGCTGCGCCTTCGCCACGGCCATGGCCTGCCACCTGGCGCTTGATCGCGGACTTCCCGAAGCTGCCCTGCTGGCAAAGACCTACGTTACGGCGGCGATTGGGGCCGGACAGCCACTGGGACGCGGTACTGGGCCGGTCCATCATCTCTACCGGATGTACCAGCAACGCCGCGCCGCGGGTCTGGGATCAGCTTCTGGAAGTGAGTCGTAGTTCTTGCTCTTGGAGGGAGGTGAGTGTTACTCGTTGTCGGAAGGTTTTTTCAGCAGAATTCCGGCCACGAACGAAGCCGTTGCGGCCAGCAGCCACTCGACGCGCCACATCTGAATCGCCTGGAACTCTGCGAGATTCGACGCTTTATAGAAGAAGCTGACGCCCAGAGCTCCACCGACGCATCCCAAACCGATAATAAAGGCGACCAGAGCAGCCGTGGGCAGTCCCACCCAACGCTTGATCTCGTGGAAGTGCAGATAGCGCAGCCAAGCGGGAAAAGGAATCTTCTGCCACCTACTTACCAGCGATTCGGCGGCAGCCCCGGCCAAAGCGACGTTCTTGTTCCACAGCCCAGCCATGACCGCTGCATCGGTAATGGGAACTGCCCGCGGCGACAGAACAGGCCGGCTCAGTCCGCAGGTGTGGCAAAACCGTGCTCCAATCATAAACTCGCTGCCGCAACCGCCGCAGGCTTCCGCCAAATCCTGGACGGCCTCGGAGGGAGCTAGAACCTCCGTCGCCGGATTGAGCGTTGACGGCGGTCTCCAGAAGTCTTGCTGCGCGTCGTGAAGTACTTCAGCCATAACGAGAAAAAACTCTTTGAGGACGTTGGTCCTAATAACGCAAACCAACAGCCAAAATGCGCCTGACCTAAAAGTTTTCAAGTCAGCTACTTGCAAACGACGAGCCGTCCGGCGCGCCGGTTTTCGCGCAATTATTACTCGCAAACTCGGGTAAAGATGCCCCGGTTACCACGGTCATTCTGCGAAGCGCTCGGCAGATTATAGGAGTACAACCAACGATCTTTCACTAATTTCCGCATCCTAGCCCATAACACCGTTGGTTCTCCCGGAAATCTCCGGTGAACTCGCTTCTGCCCCCGCAACCTCCGTAGAGTTCGGTTAGACTAAGAATCAGGGCTAGAACGCTTGGGATGCGGTTGAGGTTAATATTCGCGCGTGCTTTGTTTGGAAGCGGCATTCTGTCGTGCGTCGCAACGCTATGCCTGCTGGGCTCAGAAGCCAGCGCTCAAACCCACGCTGTTTCCGGCGCCGGCCCGTCATCGACGGTCCTTCGTTCATCCGCCGCGGCTTCTTCTTCCCATGATCCGCTGGTCGATGCCGCCTTTGATCACTTTTACAACATGGATTATGACCGCTCGATCCAGGAGTTCGAGAAGGTGCTGGAACGGCATCCCAACGACCCTTTTGCTGCAAATCATCTGCTGTCTGCGATCCTGATGCGCGAGCTCTACCGCATGGGCGCGATGAATACCGGCGAGTATGCCAACGACAGCTTCATCGGCCAATCGCATCGCGCCGCCGATCCGAAGGTGAAAGAGCGGATCAAACAATTAGTGCAACGCGCCGAAGGCCTGGAGGAGCAGGAGCTTAAGGCGGATCCAAACAATGTCGACGCGTTGTACGCTCGCGGCGTAACCCGCGCACAGTTTTCGCTCTATACCGCACTGGTCGAGCGCGCATGGTTTTCCGCTCTGCGCAACGGTGTAGGAGCGCGCCACGATCACGAGCGTGTTCTGGAACTGAACCCCGGGTACGTCGACGCAAAGCTGGTAGTGGGCACTCATAACTACGTGATGGGCAGTCTTCCATGGAGCGTGAAAACCGCCGTGGCCCTGGTGGGCCTGAGCGGGACGAAAGAAAAAGGCCTGCAATACCTTCACGAGGTAGCCGACAGCAGCGGAGAGAATAGCATCGACGCCAAGGTTGTGCTGGCCGTGTTCCTGCGCCGCGAACATCGTTACGACGAGGGCCGCGCGCTCATGCACGATCTCGCGGCGCGCTATCCCAGGAATTATCTGTTCCCGCTGGAGGAAGCCAATCTGCTGCGCGCCGGCGGCCACTCCCAGGAAGCCGCTGCGGACTATCGCAAAGTCTGGCAGAACGGGCGCGAAGGAAAGTACGGCGCTCTGCACTATGAAATCGCGGCCTGGGGCTTGGGGGAATTATTGCGCAGCCAGAAAGACTATTCCGGAGCCGCTGCTGCCTATGACATGGTGAGCCAGGCTTCCGACCCGGACCCCGAAATCCTGCAGAAGGCCAATCTAGCCGCCGGAGAAATGTACGACCAGCTCCACCAGCGCGACCTGGCCATGAAGAAGTATCAAACCGTCCTCGCACAGAACGGCACCACGCCTCCCGCCGAAAAGGCCCGCGAGCACATAAGAGAGGCCTATCGGGAGTGAGTGCTTTGTTGCCGAAGAAGGTGTGAATCAGCCTTGGGGGCAGCCCATCCTTTTGCCAGGGCGAAAATGACTAGGCATGCAAGACCCGGAGACCGAGGAGATTCTCAAAGGAGTCGAAATCACGGTCGCGATGGAGCAGTTGGTGTTCGCCCAGCAGACAAAACGTGGCAATCAGACAGTCGATGGTTTTGCGGACCGTGTAGCCGCGCCGGCACAAGTTTCGATAGTTCTGTGCGGCCGCTATCGCCAGGGCGCTGCCGCCGTTTTGAAAAACATGGAATTTCAAGAGGGTCCGCTGAACCCGGGCAAACTCGGCTGCATCAGTGATGCCTTGCAAGACCTCACACAGGATAAGATCTGTAAGCCCAAGCCGTTGCCGGTCCAGTTCGCCGTCCAGCCAAACGGTTTCCGCATTTTCGTCGCCCCGTAAATAGTCGATCCACACCGTAGTGTCAATGACGACCATTAACTAACCCGCCTATTCTTCCCTATTCTTTGTCCCGCGCCCGCCGCAACTCATTCAGATCGCCCTCCCAATGCACTTTGCCCTTGAGTCGCCGAAGCGAGCCTTGGGCATGTGTCGTTGCTAGTAACCGTAAGGCTGCTTCCACGGTGGCTTTCTTGGTGCGAGCCCCGCTGCGCCGCATTGCTTCACTCATTAATCGATCGTCAATATCTATGTTTGTGCGCACTGAAACCTTCCGATGTGTAAATATCTCATATTTATGTGTATGAAGCAAAGTGAACTTGAATCCCATAAACCCGAGTAGCCAGGAGACGATCCGGTAGCGGGCTTTGATCACCCGCTGCCCACGGTCCAGGAACCCAGATCGAAGGAACTTTCGGCGTACAATTCCGTATTGTGTTGTAGGTCTGCTGGGAGGAGGCACAACCATGTACTGCAACTACTGTGGCAAAGTGATTCAGGATGATGCGGCGGTTTGTGCCTACTGCGGCATCCGCGTCGGGGCGTCGGTCGCCCGCAAGCGCCTGGTGCGTCCCAGGCAGGGACGCAAGATCGCCGGGGTCTGCCTCGGCTTCGCCGAATATTTTGACATCGACGTCACCGCGATCCGCTTGATGTGGCTGATTGGGGCATTCATGACGGGCATTGGCCTGATCGCCTACCCCATCGCCTGGATCGTTATGCCGGAAGAACCGCTTCTGCTGATGGCGCCCGCGAGCGGGCAGCGGGTTACGACACCATAAGCTCTCCTATTTGAAACGGAGTCTCAGGGGCGGACCGCAATGATGACTCACCCGCGCTATCTTGCAATTGCTATGCTAGCGGCGATTGCGGGATGTTCGCCGACTTCTCCGGTGATTCAAAACCGATCGCTGGACGCCAGCCGCAACCCTAGCCTGATGAACGTCTGTCTGATCACGGACGACGTAGACCACCTTGTTCAGTTTTACGAGCCCGTCCTCGTGCTGCAAGCGCAGAGGTCTGGCGACAACTATGCCGAATTCCACACCAGTGCGGGGGTGCTGGCGATTTTCTCGCACGCGGCTCAAGAAAAATACATTCCAGGATCGAGCGATGCTTCGAAGAACAAGAGTGTAATTCTGGAATTCAGGGTCGCCGACGTTGATAGAGAATACAACCGACTCCAGAGTCTTGTAAAAACCTGGGTGAAGCCCCCCACTACGCAACCCTGGGGGACTCGTTCACTTTACTTTCGTGACCCAGACGGAAATCTTATCGATTTTTATGCGGAGCCCAAAACTCGATAGCAACCGAATCGGTTAGATTGACTCATGCAGCCTGACGCCTTGCGGAAAATCAAAAGCGCCGACGCGGAAATTGTCTACCGCGTGCTGGGCGAAGGTTCTCCTGTAATTCTTCTGCATCCGTTTCCCGCCAACCATGAGTTTTGGCTGCCGGTGGCGAATGTTTTGTCCACGCGCTGTCGACTCATTCTTCCAGACTTGCGTGGTCACGGGGACTCCGAGAATGGCGAGGGCCCGGCCACAATGGAGAAGCACGCCGCCGATATCTTCCGAGTCATGGACGATGCCGAAGTCGGTCGCGCGCCGCTGGTTGGCGTTTCCATCGGGGGATATGCCTTGTTCGAATTCTGGCGAAAGCATCGCGGGCGCGTCGCCGCTCTCGGCCTGTGCAACACGAAGGCTCCCGCGGATCCTCCTGAAGCCCGCGCCGCTCGCCTGCATGCGGCGAACGACGTTATCGAGCGCGGCACCGAGCCATTTTTCGAGAGCATGATTCCACGACTCCTCGGCAAGAGTACGCGCGAGCTTCGACCTGACCTGGTCGAGGGCGCACTGCGCATGATGCGCAAGATGTCACCCGAAGACGTGGCCCAGGCGCAGCGTGGCATGGCCGAGCGTCCCGATTCGGTTGATACATTGAAGACCATCAGTGTGCCTACGCTGCTGGTGACTGGCGAGGAAGACCTGCTCACCGGAATGAACGAAGCTGAACTGATGCGTCTGCATATTTCTAATAGCCAGATGCGCGTGATTCCCAAAGCAGGCCATTATTCGCCGTGGGAGCAATCGGAGGAAGTGGGTAAAGTTTTGCGTCAGTTTCTGGATGGAGTTTAGAAGGTCCGCGAATTCGCGCTAGAATCGAGGACGCCATGAAAAGAACTGCCGCGGTAATCGCGGTTCTCGCTTATGCGTTGATCGCCCACTCGCAAAACCATCCCGCCGAACGACCACGTATTCTCGGCATAGATCACGTGTCGTTCTACACTACTCAGCCAGACGGAGTGAACAAGCTTTACAGCGGCACTCTAGGCTTAACCTCCATATCTGCGGTGGAACCCGGCGGAATCGTGCGGTACATGGTCGGCAAGCAGTGGGTGGGCTACAGCGCCGCGCCCGATCCTAATTCCACCGACCGCATGGATCACGTGGCCTTCACAACTAACAACATCATCACATTGCGGGAGTATCTGGCGGCGAATGGCGTGAAAGTGCCCACTATCGAAGGCCGCAGCGACCATAGCATGAGCCTTACGGTGATCGATCCGGAAGGCCATCGCGTTGAGTTTGTAGAACGCGGCAAGGCCGAAGTGCCCGCCTCGCCGGATTCCGCGGTTTCCCGGCACATGATCCATGTGGGTTTTCTGGTTAAGAACCGCGACGCCGAAGATCATTTCTATCGCGACCTGCTTGGATTTCGCATCTACTGGCACGGAGGAATGAAGCCCGGCGAAACCGACTGGGTCGCCATGCAGGTTCCGAACGGCACCGATTGGCTGGAGTATATGCTCAACCATTCCGAGCATCCCGACTTACGGCTGATGGGCGTCTTGAATCATATTTCGCTGGGCGTCGCCGACATGAAGAAGGCGCAGGCTATTCTCGAATCGCACGGCTGGAAGCCGCACGACAGCGAAAAGGCCCAGATGGGCAAGGACGGAAAGTGGCAGCTCAACCTTTTTGATCCCGATCTGGCGCGGATCGAGCTTATGGAATTCAAGCCCGTGGAGAAGCCATGCTGCGCGGATTTCACTGGACCGCATCCTTCGGAGTGAGCCGGGCTCCCGCGTGATCCTCAGCCCTTTAGGAATATCTGGTTCCGCTGTGCTGGAGAGCGTTTGAGCAGTTGGCAGTGCGAGAACAAATATAAGATCAAATGAAATGTCTGTCACGCCGGAATGCCGCCAAGGCGCAGAGTTGGCATTGCGAACTGACAAGATCACCGCGCGATTTGCTACAATCCTCCCGCCATGATTGATACGGTTTTAGTTGCAGAGAAAACTGTGGTGAGCGCCAAAGGGGACGGTCCCGCGGTCGATGTCAGTGGCGCGGAGAGTCGTGTGTTCCTGGTCACACTTGAGATAACCAACATCATTGAGCAGGAATCTCTCGAGCTCAGCATCTTCGGATCGGCTGACGGCGCGGCATGGGACGCGAAGCCGCTGGTCTCGTATCCGCAAGAGTTTTATCGCGGCGAATATCCGTTATTGCTCGACCTGACCGCGCATTCCAACGTGAAATTAGTACGCGCCCACTGGGAAGTGGCGCGTTGGGGCCGCGGGGTAGAAACCGCTATGTTCGAGTTTGGCGTGCGCTTGAAAGAAATTCCTTCCGAAATCCTGAAACAAACCGCAGGCCAGGCTAAAACGATGGCGTGATTCGGGAGTGTCCGGTCCATTCAATCCACCGACGTAATACTCTTATATTGATTCCAGAATGAAGACTGAGTCACAGGTGATCATCCGTCCCGGTCGTAATGTGCGCGGGAGCGTGGGCCTGCCTGGCGACAAATCCATTTCGCATCGCTATGCCATGCTGGCGGCGATCGCCGATGGACCGTCGCGCCTTGAAAACTATTCCACGGGAGCGGACTGCGCCAGCACCCTCGGCTGCCTGCGTTCGCTCGGAGTGCAGTGGGAGCGCAAGACTGGCGCTGGCAACGTTATCGAAGTGCAAGGTAGCGGCCTGTCATTGAGCGCCCCAAGCCAGCCCCTGGATTGCGGCAATTCAGGTTCGACCATCCGCATGTTGAGTGGCATTGTAGCGGGGCAGAAGTTCGTGAGTGAATTGGCTGGAGATGATTCGCTCGCGCGCCGTCCCATGGAGCGTGTGATCACGCCGCTCAAGGCCATGGGTGCGGACATCACATCGCAAAACGGCCGTCCCCCGCTGCGCATCACCGGCGGCAGTCTTAAAGGGATCAACTATCGGATGCCGGTCGCTAGCGCCCAGGTGAAGACTTGCCTGCTGTTTGCCGGTTTGCTCGCGGAAGGGGAAACGGGTATTGAGGAGCCGTTGCGGACGCGCGACCATGGCGAGGTTGCGCTCCGCGCGTTTGGTGCAAAACTCGATCGCGCGGGACGCGCGGGAAATGAAGTGCGCATTCGCGGCGGGCAGCGACTGCGCGGCATCGAAGCGCTGATTCCCGGAGATCTTTCCAGCGCAGCATTCTTCCTCTGTGCTGCCGCTCTCTTTCCCGGCGCGCAGTTGAGCGTTACGAATCTGCTGATGAATCCCACACGGGCGCGCCTGCTCGATATCCTGATGCAAATGGGGCTGCGCGTTTCCGTAACCCAGCTCGAAGAAGTTCACGGTGAATTAGTGGGCACTCTGCAGGTCGAGGGCGCCGGGCTGAAGGGCGTGCTCATTGCGGGCTCGGATACGGCTGCGCTGATTGATGAGATCCCCGTTCTGGCCGCGATTGCGCCTTATACGGAGCAGGGAATCGAGGTCCGGGATGCCAAAGAACTGCGAGTGAAAGAATCGGACCGCATTGCATCCATCGCCATCAATCTTCGCGCCATGGGTGCTCACCTTGAGGAGCGCGAAGATGGTTTGAAGATTCCGGGCGCTCAATCTCTTCATGGCGCCGAACTGGAATCGTTCGGCGACCACCGCATTGCCATGGCTTTCAGCATCGCTGCACTGCGAGCCCAGGGAGAGACCTTGATTCGGGGCAGCGAATGCGCCGCCATCTCCTACCCGGAATTCTTTTCGACCCTTCAGAGCTTGGTCGAGCGCTGAAGGGCGCTCTACGATCGTACCGCGTTGCTGACCTTTTCCATTTCTGGGATATGTGCCGGTTACTTCCGTTCGATGTCCGACGTGATCTAACCAGTACGCGCAAATTCAGCAACAATTTACTGTGAGTCGATGTCTGCAGCGGCAGCTTCGTCAGGCGCGGACAGGGCACGATTTTCCATACTCACGGGGGATTCCATGCGCGGTAAATCGCTGGTTTTAGCATCGCTTCTGCTCGCAGCAACGGCTTATGGCAAAGAACCCAAGGCTTATCAGGATGGGAAGCTGTTGCAGATGGATTCGGTGCAATGTGGCACCGACGAAAACACGAAAAAAGGAAAAGGGAAGACCCGCGATCTCCTCTGCCAGGAATATGTAGTCGAGACCGATCAGGTGGTCTATCGCGTCCGCCCCAGGGACGAGAAGCATCCCTTGCTGTTGCCGATCGGCCAGAACGCACAGTTCCGCCTCGAGAAAAATAGAATGCTGCTGCGAGTGGAGGGGCTCGACAACAAGGAGCGCGAGTACGTTGTCATGTCGATCAAGCCGCGTGGCGATAGTACGGCGGACGCAACCCCGGCTCGCTTGAACCATCTGCAATAAGCTAATCTAACCTTGGGGCGGCTGTTGTTTTGCTCCGTTGCCTCGCATCCAGCAGTCTTCATGTCACCACTCCGGTATTGGCCGCTGACCGGGACGGTTGTGTGGTAAAGTAATTTCCGCCTGCGAATTGGCCGGGCTGTGGGAGCCGGGTAGGGTTGCGTCTCGGCGTCTCGCGGCTGAGCCGGGGCATCGTATACTTGAGACGAACGCAAACCCGCCGCGATGGCGGCGCCACTCCTGCACTCGCCTGAGATTCTTAAGGAGGAGTTCATGCTTACACTCCGTGAGCTCGTGAAAGACCGCAAAGTTTATTCCATCGATGCTGCCAGCACCGTGCTGGAAGCCGCGCGCTTCATGATGGAACACAATATCGGCGCCTTGCCTGTGCTTCGCAACGGAGAACTGGCCGGCATCTTTTCTGAGCGCGATATTATGAACCGGGTTGTTGCTGTAGGACGTACTCCGGGTCACACAGCCGTGTCTGAAGTGATGACCGTCAATCCCCGGGCGGTGAACGTGGATGAGAGCGTGGACGAGTGCCTCTTCATTATGCACGAGTTCGGCTTCCGTCACCTGCCGATCGTGGAAGGCAAACAACTTCGCGGACTGGTTTCCTTGCGCGACATTGTCAAGCGCCAGGCCGCGGAACTCGACCGCAAGAGTCGGCTCGCCTCGTAGAGCAAAATCTTCACTCCCGTTTCCGCAGCAGGAGTTCTCCGGCCTTGGGCGGCAGTTTGAAAGGGAACTCAAAGATTCTTCCCGCCAGCGGCAGGCGCAGAACGAACTCCTCTTGCGCCTTCCATCCTCCCAGCCACTTGTTATCGGTGTCGAAGAAAACCCAGCCGCTGGCCTCCGGATTGCCGTGATCTAAATGTCCGGCTCGCAGGCTGTGCTTGCCGAGGAACTCGATCAATTCGCTGACTGATTTCTGATAGTCCTGCAGGCGCGCCTCGCGAACCTGCTTCTGTTCAGGATGTTTCGCGATGTTCCGCCGGGCTTCATCGTCGAGCGCGTCCGCGTCCGCCTGAATCTTCTGGATGTAGTCGTCGGCGTCGATGGAGGGCCGCGCGACTTTGAAGTGCTTCATAAACTGCAGCGTGATCGCATCTGGCTTCACATCGAGGCCGGCGGCTCCACGGTAACGCACCGTCACCTGCACTCCGAATATGGGCTCGATGCGATGCCGAATGATCTGCACCTCGCGCGCGTCCACCGAGAGAACGACCCCGAGATCGTCCGCCCAGAGGCCGTAGCGGTATTTGCCATCTTCGGTGGTGGAGAACGTGCACCCCGGCTGATCCTCGCTCCACCGCACGGTGGGACCAGACTTCTCCTTTTCCTTACTGCTCCCCAGGGCAGCACCAGCAATCAGGACGAATATAGTGACGCTCAAGAGGAAGGCGACGAAGCGGGAACCGCGGCGAGCAAGACCTGGAATCTTAGACGACGCTGGGACGAATCGCGGAGCCGCTCCATGCATCCGCCGCTCCGTCAGTTCACCGTGAGGCTGACGGTCGCCTGGTTGGTGGTGCTGGTCGAATTACTCGGAGTAACCCCGTTCTCGTCCACGCCCGTCAAGGTAAATGTGTAAGTGTTCTTCGGAGTGGTCAACCCGGTGGGGTTGTTTAAATTGTTGTTGGAGGAGCCGCAGGCCGGCAAGAACAATAACCCGCCAGCGAGCATCATCAGCAACAGCACACCGAGCAGCTTTTTCCTGCGAGCCCCGTTTGTGCCCGCTCCGAGCAGGGCTAATCCGGGAAGGGCGAGCCCGAAGGCGTAGAAGATCCTCGGCGCCACCGTCTTGCTGGAAGGCGTTCCCGTGGTGCCGTAGGTACTGACTGTGAGAACCGAGGTAGGCGCCGTGCCGTTGGTGACGGCGACAGTCGGCGGATTGAACGCGCATATCGGAGCCGCCACCACTACTGGAGTAACCGAGAAGCAGGCCAGCGTGACGCTTCCTGTGTAGCTGGCGATGGGCGTCACCGTCACTGTCGCGGTCGCTCCGCTTCCCGCCGTAACCGTGCCTGGGCTGATCGCTTTCAATACGGTCAGCGTGTAATTCTGCGGCACATCTACGACGTTGAGGAACAGAGTTGCGGTTTCCGTCTCGCTGCCGCTGGTGCCGGTCACGGTAATCGTATATTGCCCTGCCGCCGTCGATCCCGTGGTCGTGATGGTGATCGACGGGCCATTGGCAGGTGGCGTCTGAGAAGAAGGGCTGACACTGCACAGCGGCAAATTGCTGGTGAACTGAGTTGAGGTCGCTACGCAACTCAGGGAGACAGCGCTATTGAAACCTCCAACGGCTTGCAGGTCGATGATCGAGGTTGCGGTGCCGCCTGGGTCCACGCCCGCACCCGGCTGGATCGGTGAAGTGGTCATTGTGAAGCTTCCCTGACCGTGGGCGAGGGAAACCTGCCCCGCCGAGAACAGCGCGAGCAACAAAGTGAAAATGACTGCGCGTAGAACCTGCCTGGCATTAACCATGAATGGATGGGAACTCACTACCTTCGATTCCTCCGACGACGTAAACGCTGCCCGGGCCTGCACGAAACAATGCCGCCCGCGGACAGGGAAAGACAGCCGCAATAAACGCTAGCCAAGAAATCAATTTTATATGAAGTCCTCGTGCAGAATCGCCAAGCAAGAATCTTAGACTAGAGTGGCCCCTCGCGCCAATGGCTGGTCCCGGAAAAGTGGTGGCTCAGACCTGTCTCGAAAACATGATCCGGAAATAAAGGCCGCCTCGAGTCAGAGGCGGCCGCAAGAATCGAGCTGAATCAGTTGACTGTCAGCGTCACGGTTGTCGAGTGCGTTATGGCGGCCGAATCCGTGCCAGCACCCGTAATAGTGACGGTATAGCTGCCAGCGGGCGTGCAAGAAGTACAGCCTCCTCCTCCGCCTCCCCCACCGCCGTTACTGCTGCCGCCGCCGCAAGCCGGCATCAGGATAAGCGCCGCCATCACCATCCCGATCATGAGGAATCCCAGCAACTTCTGCCGGCGGGAACGACCCGACCTGAAGCCCATGGCAACAAGCGATATCCCGGCAACCGGCAGCCACATGGCGTAATAGAATTTCGATGGACGAGCCATCGCCGCACTCGGGCCGCTGGTGGTAATGGTGAGGGTCGAGGTAGCACCACTCCCGCTCGGTGTTAGCGGATTAGTAGAGAAGCTAGTGGTGCCGCACGCAGGAAGCGGCGCGCCAGTGCCGGTTACGCTGCATGCCAAGTTAACGCCAAAGTTATACCCGTTGAGCGCCGTCAACGTGACGGTCGACGTGCCGCTCGTTCCGGGGGCTACAGCGGCGGGAGTGGTTGCGGAAATATTAAAGTCGGGCGTAGTAGTGGGGGATACAATCGCCGCGAAGGCGTCAAATGGGCCCCCGCCGTAGGCGGATTGGAGGGGAGCACCAGCACTCGGGAATCCAGAGGAGGAAGTCGTCGTTCCCGCCGTATAAACGTGAGCTAGGGAGTCCACAACCAGGGCTCCACCGAGGAATGCGCTACTCGTAGGATCAAAGTTCTCGTCGCCAGTGCCGCCTAGATAACTGGAATAACCTAGAGATGCTCCTCCGGCTGCCACTTCAGTGATGAACGCGTCCGAATTGCCGCTAAGCGACGTCTGGAAGGCATTTGTGCTCGGGAAGTCTGAGGAAAGGGTGCTGCCAGTGACATAAGCGTTCCCGGTGGCATCCACGGCAATTCCAAGGCCCGCGTCCGCAGTACTTCCGCCTAGGTACGAGGAATAGATCAAGTCGGAGGTCCCATGACCCGCGGGATTCAGCTTGCTGACGAACGCGTTGCTCCCCGCGGCGTTGCTTCCAGCCCCGTAGCTGCCGCCGAAACCGCCTGCAACTATTGGAAAGTCGTCGGTCACGGTATTCAGGTTGTCATCGGTGGTTTGGCCGGTGACGTAGATATTTGCGGAACCGTCAAGGGCAATGGCGAGGCCGGTATCGTCGGAACTGCCTCCCAGGTAAGTGGAATAGCTCAGCGTCCCGCCACCCGCTGCCAATTTCGTTACGAACACATCTGAGAAAATCAGTCCGTTGCCGGCATTGCAGAGGCCGTCAGTCCCACACTGCGTTTGGAAAGCTCCTGTCGTGGCTGGAAAGTCGGTGGAGGTAGAGCCTCCGGTTATAAATGCTTCACCAGCTGTGTCAACCGCGATTCCGGCTCCAAAGTCATTGTCTGATCCTCCCAAGTACGTCGAATAGACCAATACTGTTCCAGAAGGGTTGACCTCGGTTACGAACGCGTCCTCAAACGTTGGGTTCGAAACTGTGCCGTTGTTCAACGCCGGATAAAGCGCGCTTTGTGTCGGGAAGTTGGTGGAGAAGGTGAATCCCGTTACATAGGCATTTCCGGAAGCATCGACTGCGACTCCGAACGCACCGTCGTTATCGTTGCCCCCCAAATAAGTGACGTAGGAGGTTGCGCCGGACGGGCCTAGCTCAAAAACGAAGCCGTCTGTGCAAGGCGCGGTGCCATTCCCTGTTAAACAGTTGCTTCCTGCCGGTGAGCCGCTTGTCGACTGCGCTGCACCTGCAGAAACTGGAAGATCCGTTGACGTGGTGATACCAGCGACAACAACCACTCCGGTTGTCAGGCTCGCATTTGTGGCAATAGCAGATCCCAGATCGTCGCCGGAGCCGCCGACAAAAGTTGTGTAGCCTCGCGTTCCATCGGCGTTGATCTTCACTACAAAGGAATCAAACCCACCTGACGACGGGTTCCCGCCAGGGAATCCGGAGGAGGAATCGCTTTCGCCAGTCACGTACGAATTGCCGGAACTGTCCACGGCAATCCCGTACGCTTCATCGTCGCCGTTGCCACCGATGTACGTGGCGTAGCTTAGCGAAGGATCAATCACCAGTTCGCGAGCTCGATCATAATTTCCGAGAGCGAATCCCACTTCATGATTCGGTTTCAAGACAAATCGAGCGTCCACGAATTCGCGTGTACCGTTTCGCTGCTGGTAGGCGCCGGGTTTGCGCAATGTGATTTTGCCCGCCGCTGATAAAAGCATCAGATTCCCGGCGTCGTCGGTCCCCATGTCCTGAGTCCCGGTGAAACTCAGAGCGATAGGCGCGGGACTGGCATTCGGCGCGATAATGAAGTCGAATTCCAACTCTTTCTGCTGGCCGTGATAGACAAGACCCACCCCGGGATAGATATCCTCATAGGACACACGAGCATATTGCTTCACGTTCTTGTGCCATTGGCGCGGATCGTTGCCGATAAAATAGTTGACCGCGTCCGACTGCAGGTCGTGGCCTTCGACCTTTGCTCTTGCGTTGCTATTCACGACGTGCATGCGAAGAGACGCAACTGAGGATGGTGAATGCTCATTGCGCGTTGGCTGCCTCCTAATCAATTTCTTTGTCCGACGCGAATAGCCGAGGAGCCTTTGTTCCATCATTTGCTTTGGTCGGGACATGGTCTCCGACGGGGCCGATGCAAAGGAGAAGATCGCATCCCCGGACGTCAAGTAGAGTTTGTACCCACCTGCCCTAGCCATGTACTTGACTTGCGAATCCGTCTGGCCCTGATTCTGCTCAAACGCCAGCGGGAGGGCAGCAAAGGTGGCCTGAAGATGCTCGCGGACGGCTGGCGCAACGTTCTTGGACTGAGACAGTAACGGTGATTTCACAGCGGAAGACGAAGTCGCATGCGCGGGTCGGTAGCTTACCGGAGCAAGTGCAAGTAACCCCGCGGCGATAACCGCGATGACACATGAAGCAAGGACAAGAACAAAGATCGGTCTCTTAGAGACAGCTGGTTTTGCCACGAGGATCCTCCTGTGATGACACGGTGAAACCCGGCTCGGCGTAAAAACACTCGGTCCGGGCGCGATTTACGCTCCAAGACATTCTCAGTCGCCAAGAGAGTTGCCGGTCAAGGGCCTATATTTTGGAAAAGTTCTGCAGCTTGTTTGCGAGTATCGTCTGGAACCCGAGGGATGTCAACGAGCTCCAGGATAGCAACTTAGATACTGCCGGAAGCAGGTCACGCGTGACTCAGGGGCTGGCAAAAGCAGGGGGCGGCTTACCCTCCCCGAAATGCGACCAACGCTGCGGGCCCCTGGCCGGACGCCCTGCCAAAAGCCAGGAGCCCAGCCAGAAGCCAGAAGTTGCAAGTGAGGATCGACTGTTGTTTATTTAGGTTTTTTCCCGAGCAGTCCGGAGACCCCGCCCAAGGGAGATTTGGCCCCGGTCTTGGCGCCGGAGAGCGCGCCATTTAGCACGCTGCCAGCCATGCCCTTCATGTCCGGAACAAACTTCGGATCCGCAGTGGTTCCCTGGATGAGGAAAGGAATGGCATCTGCCTTCATTTTGAAATCGAGGGCGTTGCTGGCGCTCACCGTTCCGGCTCCGGTGACGGTAGCGAGTGAGGGCACGGCCAGGTTGATGTTGTCGGCCCGCGTCCCCTCCGGAGTGGCGTGCACATCGGCGCTAAAATTCTGGATGACCGTATCTTTTTCTCCTGCGCCCTTGCCGCCCAGGGCCGAGATGGCAGACATCTTCGAACCCAGGCTAAAGCCGGCCAGCGCCGAGTTCTGCATCCGGATGGTTCCCGTCTCCGCCAACTTGTCAACCGGCCCGGCAATCGAAAAATTTATCGCCAGAGTGCCGCCCTTTAGTTGCGATTTCGGCGGCAGGGTCACGCCCACGGCGGGCAGCATGGCTTCCAGATCGTCCACCGGCATGCCCTCACCAACCAATTTCAGATTCACCGATGTGGTCACGCCGTGCGCGTCGTAGCTTCCCGAAATGTGCGCCACAGCTTTGCCCATAATAACTTCGCCCTCGGTCAGAGTCCCAACCTCTTTCGCCAGGTCGTGGGTGACGGAATACTTCAGTTGCAGCGGCTTTCCTGCCGGCGATCCTTTCTGCACGACTTGCAGTTTTTCAGCGCTGAGCGTGCCGCTGGTCTTTGCCTGATGACCGTCGGAGGAAACCGTCCCGTCGAAATCCGCGATGCCCGCGATGCCTGACGCGGGGTCGATGAAGCCCGAGGCCGCCAGATTCATCTGGTGGATAGCAACCTTGGCCTGCAGCGGAGTCTGCTCTGCGTTGCCGGAGTTGACCGGCCCCGCGGTGCCATCAAGTTTCAAAGTGCCTCCCGCCGGCAGGCTCGCGGTCATCTTGAAAGGGAAGGAGCTGGTGAAAGAAAACTTACTGACTTCAATATCAACTTTGTCGTAAACCCGGGGCTTGTCGGAAGATCCGGCGCGGCTTATGGTCAGGCGGCCGTCGTGCACATTGAGCTTGTCAACCGAGAGATTCGGGCTGCCCGACGCCGGCGCACCGGTCGTTGTTTTGGCGGGCGCTGCCGTAGCTTGATTGCCCAGGCTCGAAAAATTCCACTTCCCCCCGTTTTCCGAGCGCACCAGATTAATCTCCGGCTGGTTAAGAGTGAGTTCCGTTACGTTCAGCGATTTGGAAAAAATCAGCGGCATCAGTTCGACGCCTACCTTCAACGATTGCGCCTGCACGAACGCAGTCTTGCTGAAAGCGGGATCGTCGGCGATCGAGATGTTGTCCGCCTTCACAGCGCCTGAAAGCAGCGATAACGAGAGATTGCCGACTTTCACCGGCCGTCCCAGCGCGTCGGTTAACTCCGTTTCCAGCTTAGGCCGGAACGCGTTGGCGTCGATCAGGAAAGGAATCAGGATCACGATCAGAATCAAAACTCCAGCGACAATAGCTGCGATTTTCACATTGCGAGTCATAAGTCACTCTCCGGCGCAGTTGCCAGCAAGTTGGTTGGCACCGCGAGGTTCGAACGTTGCCCTATTCAAACATTTTGTCCCTCTTCTTAACTGTTCATTATTGAACGTCATTTATTATTGATCGTCATTATTGATCGTCCCCTAGAAGTTCGGGCGACGGCACGGTACCGGCTTCCACCTGTTTCTGGCGCTGAGCCCGGCGTTCGTTGTCGATGCGGACCGAAGTCTCCAGCTCTTTCTTGCCCTCTTCTTTACGGCCGAGGCGGAGCAGAATCTGCCCTCTGAGGTAATGAATGTCGGTGCGCGTGGGGTCGAGTTTGCCTGCGGAATCAATCGCACTCAAAGCCTTCTGGTAGTTTTCCGTTCGCTGGTAGACCTTGGCCAGTCCTACGTAGGAATTTATAAGGCGCGGATCTCGACGCAGAGCCTCGTGGTAATTCTTTTCGGCGTCGCCGTATTGCTGCATCAGGGTATAGACGTCTCCCAGTTCGTCGTAGTTGAAGACCAGATCGGGTTCCACGGCGGCATCTTTCAGGAACTCGTCCCGCGCGTGTTCGTAATCCTGCTTTTTTAAATAAGCCAGGCCCAGGTTGAAATGGACGAAGGTCAAGTTTGGATTCGCTTTTTCTGCTGCCTGAAAATCGGCCAGGGCCAGATCGTATTGCTCAAGGTTAAGATGCGCTTTGCCCATGAACAAGTGAAACTCGGGCGATCCCTCGCCCGCCTGGATAAGTTGTGCAGTGGCTTTTTCATCCCAATCCTTTTGGCCGGCCCGATGAGCCGCGATCGAAAGCACATACAGATAGCTTAAGTGGCCGGACTCTTGTGCCCACAGCGGTTCGAGGGTATTTGCGGCGTCCGCCCAGCGCTCGGCAAAAAAATAGCAAAGGCCCAGAAGGTAACGAGGCTGTAGCGCGCCCGGTTCATCGCGGACCACAGATTCGAAAAGTGGTATAGCTTTAAGGAATTCATTTTGCCGGAAATAGGCGAGGCCGATGTTCAACCGAATTCCTGCGACTTGCGGCATCAAATGCTCGGCCTGGCGGAGCGCTTCCAGCGCCTTGGACCATTGCTTGCGCCTCATATAAACCACGCCCAGATTCGCGTACGCTCCGCCCATTTGGGGGTTGGCCGCCAGCACCTGCCGAAAATCGCGCTCCGCATCCTCCAGACGGTGTTGCTGCAAAGCTTCCTGGCCTGACTGGAAAAGCTTTGCCGGGTCGGCAGCCGGTTCGGTCGAGGCCACAGGCGCGGCTTTTCCAGGACTTGCTTCCGCCCCCGAAGATTGGACCTGGGCCCACAATGCTGCCGCACAGCCCAGCAGCAGGCCCGCCAAGACTCCCGATCGTAGGTGCGCGCTTGACACTCGTCGTACTCTCTGCTGTAGTGTCCGCCAACCTCCGCAATAAATTCAAGCGGGTGGGAGGCAGTCAGGAATTTGCACGTGCGGCACTCCAAGGGCAACTCCGCGATGGTTACGATTCGTGATGTAGCGAAAGAGAGCGGTTTCTCCTCGACCACAGTTTCGATTGTGCTGAATGACGCTCCGCTGGCCCGTTATATCCCGGCGGCGACTAAGAAGCGCATTGAACGCGCCGCGGAAAAACTGGACTACCGCCCCAACCAGTTTGCCCGCTCGCTGCGCAGCAAGCGCAGCCACACGGTGGGCGTCATGGTATTTGACATGACCGATCCCTACTGCACGCTGGTGCTGCGCGGGATCGAAAACACGCTTTACCAAGCCTCCTACTTGCCCATTCTTACGGACGTGCACAATGAGCGCAGCCGCTTCGAACGTTATCTGGAGATGCTGCTGGATCGCCGCATAGAAGGCCTTGTCGTCCTCGCCAACTGGCTCTTCCTCGACATAAATTTGCTGGCCGATCTGGAGAAGAGCAGCATTCCGACCGCCATCATCGGCTGCGAACTCAAAGGCGACTCCATGAGTTCGGTGATCGTCGACAACGAGGTTGGGGGGTACATCGCGCTCGAGTATCTGTATTCACTCGGTCATCGCAAGATAGCTTTTATTCGCGGACCGAAGGCTTTGTCTGACAGCTCACCTCGTTGGCGGGGGGTCCGCAACTGCGCTAAGGCTTGCGGCCTGGAACTCGATGCCCGCCTGATCGTCGACTTGCCCGAATCGCGCGACCCACTCTCCAGCTTTGAGGCTGGCCAGAAACTGACGGAAGACTTCATCAAACAGAAGCGGGCATTCACCGCAATTCTCGCCTTCGACGACATGACCGCCTTCGGGGCCATCCGGGCTTTGAGCAAATGCGGCCTGCGCGTGCCTGAAGACTGCTCGGTGATCGGCTTCGATGACGTTGCCCCATCGGCTCTCTGCACCCCTCCGCTCACCACCGTCCGCCAGCCCATGGAAGCGATGGGCGCGGGAGCAGTAAATATTGTCGTTGAGGGCATCAAGTCGGTGCTCGAAAAGAGGGAAGTGGGCGCTCACCACCGCAAAGTTGCCCCGGAATTGGTCGTCCGGGAGTCGACCCGTAGCCCGATTTTAAAGGTCTGAAGGCGCCGCGTGCGTTTTTTTCTTGACAGTGGATGTCATATAAAAGCACTATTCATACGTTTTAATAACCAATTTGTAGGTTGGGTCTGCTTGCTGGACCTGGTTGTTGTACTGGGATGTTCGCAAGTGCCTGGGGACGATACCGTCAGCAAAGCTCGAAAGCGCGAATCCATGCGCGGGGGAGAAAATTTGACTATGAAATCGAATCAAATGCTGGTGCGAATGCTGCTCTTGATGGTAATTCTGTGCGCCCCGGTGTGGGCTCAGGACACTGCCTCCCTCACCGGCACCGTCACCGATGCCAGCGGCGCCGCCATCCCCAACGCTCAAGTCGCGGTCAGTAATGCTTCCCAGGGAATCAGCCGGAAAGCTGCGACTAACGGCAGCGGCGACTTCCTGTTCGCTTCGCTGCCCATCGGCAGCTACGACCTGTCCATCACTTCGACCGGTTTCAAGAAGTACGAGGCTAAAGGTGTCGTGCTGAACGTCGGAGAAAAGGCGCGAGTCAACGTGGCCATGCAGGTCGGCGCTGCCAGCACTGAGGTCGTGGTGGAAGGCTCGGCGGTTGCCCAAGTCGAGACTCAGTCCTCCGATCTCGGCGGCACCGTGACTGGCAAGCAAATCTCCCAACTCGAGTTGAACGGTCGCGACTTCAAACAGTTGGTCACACTGGTTCCCGGAGTCAGCAACCAGACCGGCGCTGACGAGGGTGGAGTCGGCGTAACTGCAAACAATTCTTTCAGCATCAACGGCGGCCGCACTGAGTACAACAACTGGGAACTGGATGGCGGCGATAACCTGGACAACGGCAGCAACAATACGCTGAATGTTACGCCGAGCATCGACGCGATAGGCGAAGTCAAGGTTCTCACTTCCAACTACGGCGCGCAATACGGCAAGAACGGCTCCGGCACCATCGAGGTCGAGACCAAATCAGGCACCAACCGCTTCCATGGCGACGCCTACGAGTTCGTGCGTAATGACATGTTCAATTCGCCCGCTTGGAATCAGGCGGGAGTCTCTCCGCCGTACAAGAAAAATGATTTTGGATACACCATCGGCGGTCCGGTGTACATTCCGGGAGTTTATAACGAGAGCAAAACCAAAACGTTCTTTTTCTGGTCGCAGGAGTGGCGCAGGGATCGGGTGCCTTACACGTTCAACCAGGTGGTGCCTACCGCAGCGGAGCGCACGGGGAATTTCAGCGATGTCTGCGCCTTGGGAACGGCCGATTGCCCGGTTCAACCAGCGACCATCAACGGCCTGCCGAACCCCAATGCGGGATTGCCGTATCCCGGCAATCAGGTTCCCGTCAACCCCACCGACCCCAACGTGAACGCGTTACTTTCGCTGATTCCAGTACCGAACTCTGGACAGGTCAACGTGCCCGGAAGCGCGCTGTTTAATGAGATTACGTCAGAACCTACGAACTGGCGCGAGGAACTGGTCAAGATCGACCACAACTTCACCGGCAACCAGCGGCTCACCTTCCGCTATATCCACGATTCCTGGAATACCGTCAATCAGATTCCGCTGTGGACGAATATCGGTAGCTTTCCCACGATCCAGACCGCATTCACCGGACCCGGAGTAAGCCTGGTGACAAGGCTCTCATCGAGCTTCTCACCCACTCTGCTGAATGAGTTCGTCTTCAGCTACACCACGGACCACATTAACCTCACCGATACCGGGAACTGGAAGAGACCTGCCGCAACCACCTTTGGCGGCCTATTCGTGGGCGCGGACCGCGGAGTCATGCCAGGAATCAATCTGCTAGATCCAGGCGGTGTCTACGGGCAGTTTGGCGAGGACGCTGGCTACATTCCGAATGGGCCCTACAACTCGAACCCAACCTATAGCTTCAAAGATAATGTCAGCAAGCTGGTCGGCAAGCACAACCTGCAGTTTGGCGCTTATTTCCAGGCTGTCCAGAAGAACGAATTGGGCGGGGAACTGGCCGCCGGATCCTACCCCGGCTACATCACCTTCGACCCGACCTCAGCGTCAACCATCACCACGCAAAACCCCTTTGCCGATCTACTGCTCGGCAACATCGCGTCCTTCGGCCAGCAGAATGCCACGGTTAAGTACTACAACCGCTACAAAATCGTCGAGCCGTACTTCAATGACGACTGGCACATCACCAACCGCCTGACCTTGAACCTGGGCCTGCGCATCAGCCTGTACGGGACCTACCGGGAAAAGGAGCATCAAGCCTTCAACTTTGATCCCGCCCGCTATGTGCAAGGTCAAACGAGCGTCGATCCCAACAGCGACATTGTCACCAATCTTACGGCTGACAACGGGCTTCCCACCGTAACGGACCTACCCAACGGAATTGTTCAATGCGGAGTCACTCCAGGAGTGCCAGTGGGCTGCACCCAGGGGCATCTGTTCAACCCCGCTCCACGTATCGGATTCGCCTATGACCCCAGAGGAAATGGTAAGACGGCAATCCGCGCGGGGTATGGGATGTTCTACGAACACGGAAACGGAAACGAAGCGAATAGCGAATCACTGGAGAACTCACCTCCACTGGCTTACGCCGCTCAGCAAAACAATATCGTTGGCTATACCAACATCGGAGGCGCAGGCGGAACTGCTGCACCCCAATTCCCGCTGGGTGTTACCGCAGTCTCCACGAATGCAAAATTCCCCTACGTGCAGCAGTGGCATTTCGACATCCAACAGGAGGTCGCCCGAAGTACAGTCGCCACCGTTTCCTACGTAGGGAGTAAAGGCACGCACCTGACTCGCTTAACCGACCTCAACCAGCTTCATCCTGCTTCCCCGAATCCGTACAGGCAGGGTGAGACGTTTACCGGCAATGAATGCGGCCAGAGTCCGGACGCATACGGTGTTCCTACGGCAGCCACCACTCCCAGCGGCGTGCTGGTTCCCTACACGCCGGGTGTAGCTGGCGGGCCTCCCTCGGGACCGGCCGTCAATGTAGCCGTTGCCCAAGGTTGTGTCACCGCCGGCGCCGATCCCTTCCGTCCCTATCCCGGCTATGGCGACATCGCTTCTTTAACTACGGAGTCGTCTTCCAACTATAACGCTCTCCAGGTGGCTGTGCGCCGCAGCGCCGGCGGTTTGGAGTTGAATTTCGCCTACACCTACAGTCACTCAATCGACGACTCTTCCGACCGGTTTGACGGCAGCTTTACCGATACCTACAACCCCTCTGCCAACCGCGCCAGTTCGAACTTCGATGAGCGGCATGTGCTGAACTTCGGCTATGTCTGGGATATCCCCCTGTTCAAGAAAGCCGGACTGACTCATGCTGTGCTGGGTGGGTGGCAATATTCCGGTATCACCAGCTTCAGCACGGGATCGCCGTTCAGCGTTCTCAATCCCACTGACAATGCCGGAGTCGGAAACGGAATTGGCTCTTCGTCATACGCTGATATCGTGGGCGACCCGCGCGCCGGCGTAGTGCAAGTTCCCCAGTCCGGATTCGGGCGAGTGTTCTACAACGCAGCAGCCTACGCCACACCGACCGCCTTAACCTTTGGAGATTCCGGCCGCAACAGTCTGCGCAATCCGGACTTCATTAACTTCGATATGGCTCTCTTCAAGCGTTTTGCCATCAAAGAAAAAGCGGCCATCGAGTTCCGGGCGGAGGGCTTCAACGTCTTCAACCACACGGAGTGGAATCCCATCGCCGGTCAGGCCGGCGCCGGCGCGAATATCAGTGGATCCAGTACGAACACAATCGGCACCACCGGATTCCTCTACGCCGGCGGTGTTCACGAGGCACGTATCCTGCAACTCGCGCTGAAAATTATTTTCTAGTCTCCTGAGAGCGCAAGCAGAAATCCCGGCCCACGGGGCCGGGATTTTCTTAACCTGAAGATCCTCACTTAGCGACAGCCGTCTCGACTCTCTCTCTTCAGGCGGAACCCGGTGCCCTCCAGGGGCAACCTCGGAACCCACTCACCCCACCTGCACGTGTTGCGCCGCCGCCACAGCCTCTAGAGCGCGCTCCAGATCCGCGATCAGATCAGCGGCATTTTCGATCCCCACCGAGAGCCGGACCATCTGTTCGGTCACTCCCATCTTCGTACGCTCCTCTGCCGGAATCATGGCATGCGAGGTCAGCCAGGGAATCGATACCAGCGACTCCACTCCGCCCAGACTGGTTGCCAGGACAAACAACTGCATCGCTTCGCTCACGCGCCGTGCATCTTCGCCCGTGCCCTCAACCTCAAACGTCACCATACCTCCGCCACCGGCCATTTGTGTGCGCGCAATCGCGTACTGGGGATGGCTCTTGAGGAACGGGTAATATACGCGCCGCACTTTGCGATGCTGCCCCAGAAACTCGGCAACGAGCAGCGCATTCTCATTTTGCCGCGCCACCCGCACCGCCAGCGTCTTCAGGCCCCGGATCAGCATCCAGGAAGCGTGCGGATCCATGCAATTGCCCAGCGTCGTCCGCGCGTCGTTAATTTGTTCGATCAGGTCGCGAGGCCCCGCAACCACGCCGCAGGTCAAATCCGCATGTCCACCCAAATACTTCGTGCCCGAATGCATCACCAGGTCGATGCCGTATTCCGCGGGGTGCTGGTTGATGGGCGTGCCGAATGTGCTGTCGATCAGGCTGATCAGTTTACGGTCCCGGGCCAGGGCCGCGGCTTTCTTGAAATCCACGATGCGCAACGCAGGATTTGTCGGAGACTCGAGGTACAGAAGTCGAGTGTTGGGACGTATCGCCCGTGCCTGCTGCTCATAGTCGTCGGTATCGACGAACGTTGTCTCGATACCCATCTTCGGCAGCCAACTGGAAAGGAATTTCGCGACGCCCCCATAGATGCCGCGCTGAGCCACAATATGGTCTCCCGCCTTTAACAAAGCCATTATGCTGGTGGTGATTGCTCCCATCCCGGAGGCGAACGTGCGCGCCGCCTCCACTCCCTCAAGCTCCGCCACGGTTTGTTCGGCCACTGTGTTCGTCGGATTCCCCCACCGCGTGTAATAGCGGTCGGTCGAGGTCACGCGCTGCTGCTCATCGTTGTCCGTGACCTCAAATGTCGAAGTCTGATAAATGGGCGTGGCGACCGGGCCGTTCTTCTTTTCCAGGTCCGCTGCACCGTGCACAGCGGCGGTTTCGGGGTGACGGGTCTTCCGCTTCATGGATTCCTCGCTGCCTCCAGATTAATTGCGGGAAGGAACTCCGGCAAGCCGGGCACTGCGCACCGTTTATAATTCCAACTTCATGAATCTTGGCTTGAAGAATCGAGTCGCGCTGGTTGCCGCCTCCAGTCAGGGGATTGGCCGCGCCACGGCCGAAGCTTTCGCCGCCGAAGGTTGCCACGTTGCTATGTGCGCACGCAACCAGAAGACTTTGCGGGCCGCGGCGGAGAACATTCGAACTCAGCACAACGTGGATGTGCTTGCCGAGGCCTTCGATGTAACCGATGCAGTGGCCGTCGGCCGCTTCGTCGCCGCTGTGGCCGAGAAACTCGGTGGCGTCGATATCTGCGTAACCAACGCCGGAGGCCCTCCCGCCAAGGGCTTTCTCGCTGCCACACTCGAGGAATGGCACCGCGCGGTGGAAGCGAACTTCCTCAGTACCGTCTACTTCGCGCGCGAGGTCATCCCCTACATGCAGCGAAAACACTGGGGCCGGATCATCACGATTACGTCGATTACGACCAAGCAACCGGTGACCGATCTGGTGCTGTCCAACGCGGTGCGGGCCGGCGTCGTTGGGCTGGTCAAGAGCCTGGCCAACGAGTTTGGCAAGGATGGAATTCTGGTTAACAACGTCGCTCCCGGCTTCACCGCAACTGATCGGCTGAAAGAGTTGGCCGCCGCACGATCTTCCGCATCGGGAAAGACTGAGCAGGAGATTTTCGACGGATGGGCTGCCGACGCGCCGCTCAAGCGGTTAGGCGAACCGCGCGAAGTTGCCGAGACCATTGTCTGGCTGGCTTCCGAGCGCGCATCCTACATCACAGGCCAGACCGTCCTTGTCGACGGCGGCATGTATAAAGGTTTGTAGATTGTTGGAGAGTGCATGCGAGCGATAGCATCCCGGATGTCGGTTATGAGCGGCGAAGGCGCATTGTCCGTATTCGCGCGCGCCAAAGAACTCGAACGGCAGGGCCGCTCCATCATTCATCTCGAATTGGGCGAGCCTGACTTTCATCCGGGCGCTTCCGTTGTCGAGTCCGCGGCAAGAGCCCTCGCCGATGGCAAAGACCGTTATTGTGCCGTGGCTGGACTTCCCGCTTTGCGCGAAGAACTGGTCGTCTATTTGCAGCGCACCCGCAGCATCAACGTTTCCGCCGAGAACTTTGTGATTGCGCCCGGCTGCAAAGCTGCGCTGTTTTTCGCGATGATGGCGCTGCTCGAACCCGGCGACGAAGTTCTTTATCCTGACCCCGGCTTTCCCGGATATTCATCGATCACGCTCGGACTCGGCGCTGTTCCTGTCCCTTTCGAACTGTCCTCCCGCAATCATTTTCAGCCGGATCTCTCGGAGCTCGCGTCCAAGATTACCCGTCGCACCCGCATGCTTATTACGAACTCCCCCGGCAATCCTACCGGCACGGTTTACGCCGACGCCGTGCAGCGAGGCCTGGCGGAACTTGCTGTTAAGCACGACCTCTGGGTGCTCTCTGACGAAATCTATGCGCGCATTCTCTATGCCGGCGAATACTTATCCATGCTGCGATATCCCGGGATGAAAGAGCGAACGCTGATCATCGACGGCTTCTCGAAGAGCTTCGCGATGACTGGATGGCGGCTGGGTTACACCGTCGCGCCACCGGAAGTAGTTCCCGCGCTGACGATGATGGCGATCAACAGCTACACCTGCGTTGCCGAATTCGCCCAGTATGCCGCTATCGACGCATTGCGTGACCGCGAAGGAAACACGCCGCTCATGGTCGCCGAATTTGCCCGCCGCCGGGAACAATTTGTTCATGACCTGAACCGAGTCCCCGGATTTCAATGCGAACCTCCGGCCGGCGCGTTCTACGCCTGGGTCGATATTCGCGGTACTGGGACCAGTGCCGAAGAGCTCTGCCGCATTCTGCTGGAGGATGCCGGCGTGGCAGCCATCCCCGGAGCCGCGTTCGGCCCTTCGGGCAAACACTTCGTGCGTTTTTCGTTTGCTTCGTCGGTGGAAAATTTGCGCGAGGCCGCGGCCAGGATTATGAAAGTCTCAGTCGCCTGGCAGGGAACTCTGGTAGAAAGATGACTTGGCAAAAGCCGTCGCGTTGGATTTTGGGTGGCGCAGCACTTCAGCGCTGCGATCTATAACTGCGGTAAATGGGACTTCAGCCCGAGGAACAGAATGAAATCAGGATGTGGAGTCTTGCACGCTTTCCTGCTATGCATCATCGCTTTCGCCGCAACGTTCGCGTCCGCCCAAGCCCGCCCTTTTCCGGGTCCGGATGTTAAGCACATCTATCAGCGCTTGCTCCCGCAGATTGAAAAGATCCCGGCCTTCGACCACCATGCCCACCCGGGGTTTTCCGACGATCCCGATGTCGACGCCATGGCCGCGCCTCCCGACGCCAGCGAGGCTCTGCGCACCCGCGACGATAATCCCGAACTCATCGCGGCCGCCAAGGCCCTGTTCGGATATCCCTACGCAGATCTGTCGCCCGAGCATGCCAAGTGGCTGGTCGCGAAAAAAGCGGAGCTGAAGAAACAGAACCCGGGCACTGCCTACTTCAACATGATCCTGGACAAGATCAACACCGAGAGTTCCGTTGCCAACCGCGCCATGATGGCGGATTATCTCGATCCCAAACGCTTTCCTTGGGTATTCTTCTCCGACTCGTTTATGTGGCCATTCAACAACGAGCACGAAACCGCGCGCAATCCGGATGAAGGAGTCTTCATTCCCCTGCAGGAGAAAATGCTCCGTCGCTGGATGCAGCAGGAGAAGATTACGAAACTTCCGGCCGATCTCGAGGGTTATCTAAGATTCATCAGCCAGGTTCTGGAAGACAACGCGAAAAACGGCGGCATCGCCATGAAGTTTGAAGTCGCGTATTTCCGGCCTACCACCTTCGGCGACCCCACACGCGATCAGGCTGCGGACCTTTACCAGCACTACGTTAACGGTGGAATTCCTGGCGAAAAGGACTACCGTACGTTTCAGGATTACATTTTCCGCTACCTCGTTCAGGAGGGCGGGCGCCTGCATCTTCCCGTGCATATTCACACCGCGATCGGCATCGGCGACTACTTCAATCTGTCACAAAGCAACATCATGAATCTGGAGAGCGTGCTGCGCGATCCGCGCTACCGCAACACAACATTTGTCATGATCCACGGCGGCTATCCGCTGGAGCGCGAAGCCATCTGGCTTGCAGCCATGAAGAACGTGTACATGGATTCGTCGTTTGGCGAACTCGCCCAATACCCGTCCGCTTTCAAAGCCACACTGAAGATGTGGCTGGAAACTTTCCCCGACAAGATCACTTTTGGCACCGACTGTTTCCCTTACAATGAAGTTCTGGGTGCGGAGGAGAGCTACTGGCTGGGCGCGGAATCATCGCGCACGGCGCTGGCTGCGGCGCTTGCAGAGATGATCTCGGAAAATGAAATCAGCGAAGCCCGCGCCCTCGAGCTGGCCCACGGATATCTGCATGATAATGCGGTAAAGTTGTACGGTGGCAGGGTTCACTAATCATGGCCAAAAAGACGAAAACGCAAGCCAAAACGCAAACGAAAATTTCATCCAACGGAAAAACAAAACCGAAGGCTGTAAAACAGAAGATGAAACCTCATGCGCGCGCGCAACGTGCCGTCGCCAAACACGCGGCCACCACAACCCCGCTTCAGCATATCCCCTGGCACACCATTCCGCTGGAAGAACTGAATCCGCTCCTGCAGCGGCAATTCGTGGTCGGCCAGGAAATCATGGTGGCGCGGGTGCTGCTGAAAAAAGGATGCATTGTCCCCGAGCACAGTCACCACAACGAACAACTCACCTATATTCTGGATGGCGCGCTGAAGTTCTGGATCGACGGCCAGGAGATTGTCGTGCACGCCGGAGAAGTTCTTTGCATCCCGGCCCACATGCCGCACAAAGCCGAGGCCCTGGAAGATACGGTCGACCTCGACGTGTTCAATCCTCCCCGCGCCGATTGGATCAATAAAACTGACCAATACTTACGCGGCGAGAAATAGTCGATCCTTCATGGCGCTCTCCGCTACTCCTGATCGAGGTTCCCCGCATAGCCAGTCCAAGGCGACGTTCAGCTTCCGCTGCATCGGCTGCGGCTCGCTCACTGCAACTGCGGTGAAGGATTTTCGCTGTACCCAGTGCGGCAATTTACTCGAAATTACCGATCCCTCCTGGCACTCCTCGAAGCTGAATGCCCCCACTCTAAAGTCCACGTGGCGTGACCGCCGTTCCTCAAACGCAACCCTCGACCTGAGCGGCGTGTGGCGTTTCCGAGAGCTTCTGCCCTCGCCCGAGTCTACGGAGCACGTGATCTCCCTGCGCGAGGGCAACACTCCGCTGTACGAACTTTCACAAGCCTCCTGCATTACCGGAGTCTTGCGACTGTATGCGAAGCATCAAGGCATGAATCCCACCGGCTCGTTCAAAGATGCCGGGATGACCGTTGCCGCCACCTTCGCCCGGCAGGCAGGATACCGCTGGGTGGCCTGTGCTTCGACCGGCAACACCTCGGCGTCCATGGCCGCCTACGCTGGGCGCGGCGGCATGCGCAGCCTGGTCCTCGTGCCCGACGGGAAAATTTCCTGGAGCAAACTATCCCAGGCGCTCGATTACGGGGCCCTCACCTGCCAGCTCCGCACAGATTTCGATGGCTGCCTCCGCCTCTTGCAGGAACTGGTACGTCGCGCTCCGGTCTATCAGTTGAACTCCATAAATCCATTTCGCCTGGAAGGGCAGAAGACGCTCGCTCTTGAATTGCTGGAACAACTCGACTGGCAGCCGCCTGACCACATCATCGTGCCCGGCGGCAACCTTGGCAACAGTTCCGCCATCGGCAAGGCTTTGCTGGAAATGCTTGATCTTGGTTTGATCCCGCGCCTGCCGAAGTTGTCCGTGATTCAGGCTGAAGGCGCTAACGCGCTGGTCCGGACTTTCCTCGAGGCCGGCGGTAAACATCTCGTCAGCGTTCAGCCGGAGACGCGCGCCACCGCCATCCGCATCGGCAATCCCGCTTCGTGGGAAAAAGCCGTGAGAGTGATTCAAGCCACCGGCGGGGCCTGCGATCAGGTCAGCGAGACTGAGATCGCGCAGGCGAAAGCTGAAATCGGCGCGGAAGGAATTGGCTGCGAGCCCGCCTCCGCCGTCACTCTTGCCGGCTTGAAGAAATTGCTGAGGCAGGGTTTTGTGAAGGCCGATGAAACCGTCGTGCTGGTGCTCACCGGAAACCTCCTGAAGGATCCCGACTTCACCATGGAATTCCATCGCGGCGATCTTTTTCGTGTTCGCGGCGCATCGAATGAACCTGATCGCGATTCGCTAAACTTATTGCGTCATCCGCCGGTTGTCCTCGATGCCAATTTGGACGCGGTAATCCAGACTTTGGAACGGGCGGAAAATTCCGATCCCGCTCATCCCAATGCCTAAAAAAAAGAAGAGCTCTCATCCAGTCCCGCTGCATCTAGCGCTGCCCGCGACCTCTGCCAATCTGGGCCCAGCCTTCGATGCGGCCGCTGTGGCGATGGATCTCTACATCAGGATTGATGCTGCGCCCGCACCGGAGTTTTCGATTCGCGCCACTGGCCGCGATCCAGAAATCTGCCAGGGCTCGGATAACCATCTGATTCTTACTACCTATCGCGAAATCCTCGAGGCAAACCGCGCCGAGACTGTTCCCTTGCGGCTTCGCGTCAGGAACGATATCCCCATCGGCAAAGGTTGCGGCTCTTCGGCCGCGGCCCGCCTGGCCGGTATTGCACTGGCCAATCACTTCGGTTCTTTGCGGTGGACCGACGCCCAAATTATTGGGGAGGCCTCCCGCCGCGAGCACCACCCCGATAACGCCTCCGCCTGCTGGATGGGAGGGCTCACGGTCGCCCGCATGTCCGGCGAAGCTGAAGCCCAGGTGGTCAGCATCCGGCCGAAAGGGAAGTGGCCGCTCCTGCTGGCGGTCCCCGATCAAGCTCTGCCCACAGAAGACGCCCGCCGCGTTCTGCCGGCGCACTATTCCCGCGCCGACGCAGTTGTCAACATCCAGAACTCCATGCTGCTGCTCGTCGCCTTTATGCAGGGGCGTCACGAATTGCTCGCGGCCGCGCTCGAGGACCGCATCCACCAGCCTTACCGCGCCAAACTCTGTCCGCTGCTCCCCTGCCTGCAGGAAATTACAGGAGAACAGGGCATTCTGGGCGCCGCACTGAGTGGCGCGGGACCCTCGGTTGTGGTCTTTCTCGATCCTCGCTTTGCAGCTCAGAAGACGAGAAAAATTGTGGCAACCCACCTTGCTAGCAAAGGATTGACCGCTGAATTGCTTCTTGCCTCCATCACATTACGCGGCGCCTGCGGCTAACCGGCCGAGCACGCGCTCTCCGGAAGCGCATCCCAGCGATGAATGCACTAACGAATCTTTGCATTCCGCTACACCCGTGATAGAGTTTTCGGCAACTAGCCACGAACGTGGCATTTACCGGGCGAATTGTTCGGATATTTAGCGCTTCCCCAAGCAGAACTTTCACGCTCCAAGCGGGTTTATTTCTACCGTACGAGGCGCGTAAGGGATGAAGCCGAAAATGCTACATCACGTCCAGCCACGTGAACGCATCCCGCACCGCCATGCGCAGGTCTCGGAGGAGATCCAAACCTTTTACCGCGCGGTCGCCTCCTATCCTGACCGGTTTGCCAAAGAACCTGGCCTCACCTTCCGCCGGCATCTATCCAGCCTTTTTTCAACGTCTCCGAGTCCCCGGCCCCGGCGCCACTAATCAGGAGTTTAGAAAACCTACCGGCTCGCTGGCGGCACGATTCCCGTCATGCGCAAATATTCCACCATCTGCCCGTAATGGTCGAAACCGTGCGCTGTAACGCTGGTCGCCAGTCCCAGTCGCGTCACCGACCCCTCTCCGAACGGGCTTTTCAGCGGTTCAACCAGATTCTTGTCATTGATGGTTGCGATCGCTTTGTGCACATAGACGAAAGACGCTTTCAAATAGTCTAGGATCTCAGCCTTGCTCTTGACCGACGAAGGACCGGATTCATCGCCCACATCCACCGGAACTTTTTCACTTAGTATTGCTGCCCCGAATATATAGTTCACTGCGGCCACATGCTTGATCTGCTCTCCGAAGGTGCGGACACCCTTGAACTCACCATTGGTTGGCGCGAATCCAAACTTATCTTCAGGCATCGCCTCCGCTGCGGGAACAAACTCGTGTTCCATATTCATCACTGAGCGGTCCAACACTTGGGTGACCGTGCGATGCTCGTCACTCTTCTTGTCCTGCGCGATCCCCAGACCTGTCAACACCAGCACACCAACTGCAAGCCAGCAAAACGTTTTCATTACTAATTCCTCCGTGTGTTCCCCTGTGTTTCTCCCTGGTAAAGATCTTGCAGTTGTTCTCAAGACTTCACTGGAGCAAAAGGCCACTCCGCGCCTCTCCAGGCGCGAATCATATATATCACCAGGCCAGCCAACAATATCACTACCGCATATCGTATTTCCTTCTGCCAGTTTGCGCGATTGAACAGGATAAATATGAATCCAGCAATCGCCACCAGAGCCGGCACCGGATACAGCCACATGCGAAAGGGACGCACAATATCCGGCCGAGTCACTCGAAACACCATCAACCCAATCGCCTGTACCAGAAATTGCAGAATAAGACGAATGACCACCAGAGCCGCGATCGCATCCTTCAATCGCAGAAAGCAGAACGCTGCTCCTACTACTCCCAATGCCAATAGAGAAACATGTGGAAAGCGGTATACCGGATGCACTTTGGCAAATGCCTTGAAATAATTTCCATCCAGTGCCGCCGCATACGGAACCCGCGAATACCCGAGCATCAGCGAGAAGACCGATGCAAACGCGGTGACGATTACGAGTCCCGTGACTAACCGCGCTGCCCACGCTCCATAAATCCTCTGCATAAACAACGACACCACATACAATCCGCTGTTGCTCTGCCCCGCCTGCAGCATCTCCCGCCAGGGAACCACTGCCAGAATGCACAAATTCATCATCAGATATAGACAGGCCACCAGCAGAATAGAAAGCAGCAAGGCCCGCGGAATATTCCGCGTCGGATCTTTTATTTCATCGCCCAGATAACAAACGTTGTAGTAGCCCCAATAATCGTAAGTGGCCACCAGCATGGCTCCGCCCAGCCCGGTGAAGAACCCGCGGGAGAGCGTAAACGCGCCCGGAGGAAAATCAAACGCCCGAGCCGCGTTGAAGTGCGTCAGCCCAGCGAAAATGACCCATCCGATCGTTCCCATCACGCCCAGCCACAATACTTTCGAAAGCCGCCCAATCACCGTAATGCGCCGATAGAGCAGCAACACCGTGAAAAAGCAGATCAGGACTGCTACCGCGGTCCCGGGTGTCACAATCCAACTCACCTGCAGTGATCCTGCCCAGGGGATATTCAAAGCCGCGTTGTGAGAGGCGTACACAGTCTCCAGGCCCGGCCAGTAGTACGCCGCGTAACCTACTAGTCCTATGCAGCCAGTCGCAATCGAAAGTGGCGCGCTGAAGGAAAGCTGCCAGATAAAAAGAAAAGAAATGAGCCGTCCCCATTTTTGCGGTCCATAAATTTCATTCAGGTAACGATACGGTCCGCCCGATCCGGGCATCGCGGCGCCCAGCTCGGCAGATCCGAGGCCGTCGCACACGGCCAGTAGCGCGCCCACCACCCATCCCAGCATGGCCTGTGGACCGCCCATCGCGCCCAGAACCAGCGGCATGGTGATGAACGGCCCCACGCCGATCATGTCGATCATGTTGAGCGCCGTAGCGCTCCCGAGGCCCATCCCGCGGATCAGGCCGGAGGACCTCGAATTATCCTGCGAAGGATCGACCATTTGTTGGGAAGCAAACGACAACAACAACGACCAACAACCGGCTACTGCCCCTTCTCATGCCCCGCGCTCAACAGATTTACATACAACCGCACGGCCCCCGGCACTCCGGCCGGCAACTGCCGGAAGAACGCATATCCCGTGTAGATATAAATTCCCTTGCCATACTGTGCCCGCAGCAGGCCGCCCTTCTGCGCATCCTCGCCCGGATCGTGGCAGCTCAGCAGCGGCTTGAAATGATCATCCCATTTGTCCATGAAGTACAGACCACGCTCCTGCACCCATCCATCAAAATCGTGGGCCGCGATCGGGTTCGGATAATGAAATATCCCATCTTCGGGCGCCAGAATTTCAACCGGCGCTTCCTCCACTGAAACCCGCGCCCGACTCAGCGCCGCCGAATAAGGGGTGAAATGCCCGTTATTAAAATCTGCAACCCCACTGTTGTACTGCACTACCAGCGTTCCGCCTGCCGCCACAAAATCCAATAGCTTCTTATTATTCGTAGCGACATCTTTTTGCGTATCGTAGGCGCGAATTCCCAGCACAATCGTACCGAATCCTCTCAAATCCTCGCTCGCGAGTTTTTCCGGTGGGATCACAGTCACGTCCATTCCGACCTGCTCCAACACGGTCGGAATGTCGTCGCCCGCGCCCATGATATAGCCAATCTTCAAATCATGCGGCGCCCGTACGTCCACAATACTCACGCGCTGCAACGCCGGCTGGTAATAATAAAAGCTTCCCAGATCCTCGCGCGTCACCAGGGTGTAGCCCTCGCTGAACTTTTCAGCGCCCGCCTCGAGCACCGCGCGAACCTTGGCTCGTCCCTCCTGCAAGCCGGCAGGGTAGACCTTGAACTGGAAATCCTGCTTCTCCCCGCGCCGCGCAATTTTCACCGCGGCCTGCGCTGGTTCCGACCGCCAACCCGGCGGCAACTCCAATCGCAGCTCGCCCGGCAGTTCGTGGTTGAGATTGCTGGTCACCCCCACCGTCACCGTGGAGCTGGCGCCGTTGTGCGTCGAGATCACGTGCGTTCCCGGCTCCAGCGCGACTGAAAATGCCGGGACCACAGCCAGCGGACGCGCCCGTTCTTTTCCCGCATCGTCCACAAATCTGGTTACAACCGTCGCTCCAATACCGTTCTTTTCCGATGCGCCGCCCGCGCCAGCAATGGAATACTCCACCCGCGCCCGCAGCACCGGAGGCGGGAAGGGTAGCGTCGCGTACTTCTCGTCGTCGATGTGATTCACGCTCTCCGTCTCCGGATCATCGCGATGCCAATAGGGCCGCGTATAAGCCTCATCGTGTGGCACTTTTAATCGAAACACCACGACTACATTGTCTCCGGGTTTTATGGCGACGCGCTTCGTCTTGTCTGAAATTGTTCCCCATCCCTTCGGCACTTCAAGTTTCAACCCGTCGACGAAGACCTTTTCTTTAGATCCGTTGTGGAAATCGACAGCGACCAGAAAGTCCTGTCCAGGCGAAACCGTGGTCCTTGCGTCCGCCTCTTGTTTTGCAACCTCCTTTACTGGATTACCATTCGCATCGACGCGAGAAACGGTGGTCGCCTCCAGTGTCACATGGAGAGCCTGGTTGAGCGCGGTCTCCACCTGTTCCTGCTTTTCTTCGAGCCTTGCCAGCAGATCAGACTTTGCGGCAACGCTTAACGAACTCTTGCCAACTTCCACTCGAGCCCGCTCCAGCCCGGCGGTGACTGCGATCAACGGCTCCACCGCCGCCGATGAGTCGCTTCTCTTCACGTCCTCGCTGGCTTCGGCGATTTTATTGGCAACCTCCGTCAATTCACGCCGCAACTCCGGAAGCTTCGCCTCTTCCGCGCCCAACCGCGCTGCCAGCCCCGGCAAGCTCGTATCAAGTCCATCAAAGAAATCCTTTTCATGCCCGTTTTTGTCCAGCTTCGGGGGCTGCACCGAATCCACCAGCTTGTAGAAGGTAAACCTGTCTCCCGGATCGACAGTCCAATTTGCGGATCCCTGCGACAACTGATGTCGCAATCCCTGCATTGCGAACTGCACATACGAGCCGCCCAGATCGGCGCTCGCTTCACCAGTATTCAGTCTCACCGTCCAGTTTGCATCGGGACAGGTCATCGCACCAAAGCCGCAGACATTGCCGATGTATAGCTTCTTCGCCTGCCACGCTTCCAGCCCTTGCGCAATCTGCTCCGGAAACCGCTTCGGATCGGCCGCGGCACGGAACGCCTCTCGCGTAAGGATGCTCGAAGCCTGATGGTGCCCATGTCCGTCCCGCTCCGTGCCCGAAAATCGAGCCACCAGCACATCTGGACGGAATGTTCGAATCACCCGCACCATGTCCGCTAGCGCGACATCGTGACCGCCCCACTTCCCAAACGTCTCGTCTGGATTCTTAGAGAATCCAAAATCAGCCACGCGCGAGAACCGTTCCTGTACTCCGTAGTATTCATCCGCCGCCAGCAGCTCCAGCGTCCGCAGCACGCCGAGAACGTCCGACAAATTGCTGCCGACTTTATTCTGCCCGCCTTCACCGCGATTCAGCGTCATCAACAACACGCTGGCGCCGCGGCCACGCGCTTCCAGAGTCAGCATTCCGCCATCTTCATCATCCGGATGCGCCACGGTCTGCATCAGATGCGCAGTCGTGCCCAGTCGCCGCAGCGTCAATCGCAAGCCGGGCGTTCCTTGGTCCTGCGGAAGTTCGGGAGGAGTTCCTTGATAAGGCAGTTGAGGAAAATCCGTAAGCACCGATTGTTGACTTTCAGCAGCAGCTACGGCGCGAACCGAACGCGCCGAGCTTTCTGCAGTCCGGCCCTCAGAACCCCGTTGAGCAGGAGTTGCCAGAATGGGAAACACCACCAGTATCAATAAAAATGACGTGTAAGTGCGTGAAACTTCGATGAAAGATCGGAAGGGCCGCTCCAAACGGCTCACGAGATGGTTAGTTCCCAAATATTTCACCTTACAAGGATGGGGCCTAACCCCGCTCGGACGCAAATTCTTTCCCCCATTGTGTCTTTAGCATTGGACTCTGAGCACGAAAAAGCGCGAGCAGAAAGACCGCGAACCAAGCTCCAACAACTAAGACTGGAGACCAGAAACTGGAAACTGTACTACTGCCTGCCTTCCTTCAGCGTCTCCTGACAAGTACTGGCCGCCGTCAGCACTGCATTGAAGGCGGTTTCCTTGCGCAAACCTTTCAACAGCGGATCTCCCAGCAAAGCCGAGTACGCACAATAATTCTGCTGCACCGCCGCCTTCAGTAAACGCAGAGCGGCATCATTCTGGCCGCAAGACGCCAGCAGCGCCCCTACGTGATACCACTCCTCCGGATCGGGCTCGGTCATCACGGACGCCTCCGCCTCGCGAACAATCCTGTCCATGTCGGTCGGCCGCTGCACCTGCGTACAGGCCGCCAGTAGCTCCCGGTGATAGTAGGGAGACTTCGCCACACTCTTCACTGCCTCCCGCGCCAGCGTCATATTGCCCGCAGTCAGATAGACATAAGGGGTTGCCCAGGCCGCCCACTCCGAGCCCGCATCCAGATGCACGAAATCCATCGCCCGATCCGTCTGCCCAATTTCCATAAATGCCCAGGCGCACGATCGGAAGCTGAAATTTCCCGGATCGAGCGACCGCGCCGCGTTGCATTCCTGCGTTGCTTGCTCCTGCATGCCCGCATAACGCAGCACGTAGCTTAGCGCGAAATGGGCATCGGCGCTTTGTGGCCTCCGCCGCACCAGATTCGTGGCCGCGTCATACGCGCGCCCCAGTTCGCCTCGCTCCACCCGGTTGACGATCAAATTGCTGGCTGCCATCTCCCGGTTTGGATCCAGCGACAGCGCCCGTTCATAGGCCGCATTCGACCGCTGGAACATGGCCTCCCCGCCGCCCCCGTAAATCGAATCAAAATAATACCGCTGTCCCAGCGCTTCCCATGCGGGCGCGTAGTTCCGGTCTTCTCCCACCACATGCTCCAGAACCGCTACCGCATCTTTGTTCGGCTCCGGATCGTGCGGCAACGCCAGGCTATGCAGATAGAGGTCATAGGCCTCCTGACTCTGCGGACGCGATGCCGCGCTCAGCGCCCCTGCCGCCACTCCCAGCGCGGGCAGCAGGCCCTGCTGCACCTGCGTGCTCAACTGCGATTGCAGCGAGATCAGATCATTCACCGATGCAGTGGCTGTTGCCTGCCACAGCAGCCGGTCGCTGGACACATCAATCGCTTCCAGCGTTACAGTCAATTGTTCCCCCTGCCGCAAGAAATGCCCCGTCAGCAGCCTGCCCACATGCAACTGCTGCCCCACCTTGCGCGGATCAATATCCAACTCAACATACTTCCGCGTCGCCGACGAAGGTCGCACCTCGAGCGACCGCGAATAGCTCAACACGCTGGTCATCTCATCCGCCAGCGCAAAGCGCAGGTAATCTACGCTGATATCCCCGTTCATGTTCTGCAATGGCAACACCGCGATGGCATTCTGCTGCTCCAAGTTCGCCACCTCCCGATGCTTCCACCAGTAGGCTCCCACTGCTGCCAATACTGTGACCAGCATCGCCAGACTGCCAAGCAGCAACCAGACCAGCCACCGGCTCCCCGGCCGCCCGAATGTCTTACTCGCAACCCTGAGCCTTGCGGTGTGCAGGCCGCTCCTCACCTGACCGGACTCGTTTTCCCGCTTCAGTTGCTGCAGGTCTGCCTTCATCTGCGTGGCGCTCTGGTAGCGGTCCTTGCGGTCCTTCTCCATCGCCTTGCCGATAATGCCTTCCAGCTCCACCGGCACCTTCGGATTCAACTCTCCCGGCGGAATCGGCTTGTCGTGCAGCACCGCATCCAGCGTCATCAGGGAATTCTTGCCCGTGAATGGCTTCTTGCCCGTCGACATCTCATACATCACCACGCCAAAGGAGAATAAGTCGCTGCGGAAATCGATTTCCTCGCTGCGCGCCTGCTCCGGCGACATATAAACAGCGGTCCCCGGAATCACTCCCACAGCGGTCAACGAATTGTCCGCCGCCACCCCGTCGCTGTCGGTCCCTACGTTGTGTACCAGCTTGGCCAGGCCGAAATCCAATACCTTTACCTGCCCACCCGGAGTCAGAAAGATATTGGCTGGCTTGATATCCCGATGCACGATCCCCTTGGCATGCGACGCCGCCAGCGCATCCGCCACTTGTGTGCTGATATCGAGCACCCGGTCCACGTTCATCGCATGCCCGCCAATGGCCTGCTTAAGGCTCTCGCCTTCCAGCTTCTCCATCACGATGAAGGGATGCCCGTTGTTATCTTCGATACCGTGGATGGTGCAGATGTTGGGATGGTTCAGCAGCGACGCGGCTCTTGCTTCCCGCTCGAATCGTTCCAGCGATTTGGGATCGCCCGCAAGATTTTCTGGAATGAACTTCAGCGCGACATGCCGCCCCAGTTTCAGGTCCTCAGCCTCGTACACCACACCCATGCCACCGCCCCCGAGTTTTCCCAGGATGCGATAGTGGGATACGGTCTGACCTATCATGAAAGACGACACTCCCGACGGCGGTAATGTTAGGCCCCTGGGAGCATCAGGTCAACTGGGTTACCTCGTCATTTGAGCCGTTGTGACTCTCGAATCCGCTAGCTTCGAAAGGATGGGCGAAGGCGCTCCCAAAGCAAGCCTTCCCAGCGATTTCGATCGCGATGCGACCGGTTGTTCCAACCACGATTCAGCCGGCGATCCTCCGGGAGTCGCTGCTTCCACTTGGGCCCCCGCATCGCTCGCCTCACCCGTCATTTTCCCGGCGCGGATTCCCCGGTTAGCCACAGTTTCATAGGCATATCCGGTCAACAAGGCGCTCACCTGGGTTCCGTCCAGGCGCACCGTCAGCCTCGCCCATCCGTAGTGATTCTGTCCATTAATTAAGAAACGCAGTCCGACGTAGTGGTTGCTTACATTGATCCAGTTGCCAAAAAGTGCTCCCTGGTTGTCGCCCGCCAGCACTTGGTTGTAGCTGGGTCCGCCATCTGTTCCGTAGAAGAACTTGCCCGGACCGATCGCCGCGCCCGGCCTTAGCGCCAGGGGATACGGCGGGCCCGTAAGCGGGCATTCTTCGGCGTTCTGGCTTCCATTCGTCCCCCATGGCTCAATGTAAAACACGCCAAGACCCGTCCGGCCGACATTGCCGAAGCGGAAGTCAGCAATCCCGTCGTGATTCAAGTCCAACACGTAAAAGCTATCAGCTTCGATCTCCACATGGGCCGGCGTGTAGACAACCTCCGCTTCGGCCGAAGGTACTCCGGCTAGCGAAGTCACTCCCGCCGCGCCGGCCGCCAGCGCGTACAGCCCCAGGTGGTGATTCAGGGATTCCGAAAGGGGCAACTTGCTCCGGTGTCGTTTAAATCTTTTCATGCTGGATTTCCTTCCAAGGAAGCGACCGGCGCGCTGCGCCTGGAAGCCATTGGACAACGAGCTTATGCTCGGCTGCCGCCGACGTCAATCACGGCTGGTTGGATGAAAACGTATACCAGTTCCCAAACTGACAACCACCGTGCCCTTTTGTGCGCCCTTCTCGGTTGCAAGCCGCACTGCCTCGGCTACTATGAATTTAGCAATACTGAAATCGCGAGGCGATTCTGGCATGGATGGGACATCACCTAAGTATTCTCCAGAAATGCAAGAGGCCATCCGGCGGCGCGCTACCGAGCTTTACCAACTTGCCGGAGAGGCAGAGGGGCACGATGTCCAGAACTGGTGCCAGGCCGAAGCCGAAATTTTGCGCGAAACCGCTGCCCACTCCAACCGTCCTGCTGTCGTGATTAACCTGGAAGGCGTCGTCTACACCGGAGAATATGACCGGGCCGCCGCCGAGGGTTACGTGCCCGGCGAATGGAAACCCGGGGACCGCGTTCCCGTTCGCTTGGAAGGCAATCGACTCTTCCTGCGACGCTCCAACGGCCGCGAACTAGAGACCAACGTCGTTAGGAGAATTGGCTGACGTTGTAGCTAGCTGAGTGTCTCATCGGGAGCGAAAACGCAACGACTGATAAGTGACTACGTCGGCCGCAGCTAAAATTGCCACGAGAGAAGATGGGAGGAGCCCGGCCACCCATAGATTTTCTGTGTGAATCGCCAAAACCTAGATGACAAAAGGAAAGGAATCCCGTAGCGTCAACCTCGCTAAAGCCACAGCCACAGGTCACCCTTCAAGAGACAACCGCCCTAAACTTGCGATTGATGAGCCGCTAGACTCATGCCATACTCGTCCGTGCTAGGGAGAGTGCACGTGGGGGTACCTCGGTACAAAACAACCGCCAAACTCGCGATGCCATTGGAGAATCGCCTGAGAGCCTACTCCTTGGTCGCGACGGCAGCCGGAGTTGGTCTAATGACTGCGGCCGAACCGTCTACCGCTGAAGTTATCTACACACCTGCGCAGGGCTACCTGTTACACGCAAATTGGACGAAAATAGACCTTAACCACGATGGAATTCCCGACCTAAGCTTCTTCATTTCCTCTACAAATTACAAAGTCCTCGAGCGGGAAGTCGTTGGGAAACCCGCCGCCGGATCGCTAGCGGGCGTAGTCGGGTACGCAGGAGCGGTGCATCCGTACGCATCGGCGCTAACAAAGAACGCAACTATCGGTCCGAGGGCTGCATTTATCGGCGGTAGCGCCTTTCTGGAGCGAACTCAGGTTAGCCACTACTTCTGTTGCTACACACTTTACGCGGGACCTTGGCGGAATGCGACTGATAGGTTTCTCGGCGTCAAGTTTTTGATCGCCGGACAGGTTCATTATGGATGGGTCCGGCTAAGTGTTGGTGGATCACGGAGGCTCAAGGCCGCCATCAGTGGCTACGCCTACGAAACGGTCGCTAACCAACCCATCCGCGCTGGTCAAATCTCAGGAGAATTCGATAGGCCACCTGACGAAGCTGGAGAAACCCCAGAGGGCCGCTCTCCATTCCAATCTCTTGGAGTTCTCGCGTTAGGAGCCCGCGACCGGCCCGCGCGGTGACCGAGCAGAGAAAGCCTCGGACTCCCGGTCCTGTCCTGTGGACCCTTCCTGTGGACCCGTGTTTTGTAGGTTTCCGAGGCAAACCATTATTCCGGATAAAGCCCCGCCGACGCTCCCACCCACGCCATATTCTTGTTGTGATCCACGCCCATCATCAACCCGCGCCCCATACGGATGATTGTCAGCACCTCCTGCAACTGCTCAAGCCACACATACATCACCCGCACCTCCGCCTTCGTCCCGCCAAACGGGGTCTCGATCACCGGTTCAAAATGCATTCGCTCCTGCAGAATATATTGCGCCCGCTTTTCCGCCGGTATCGCGTCGATATCTTCTTTCTTCGGCGCAATCACCACGCCCAGCCCAGCGAAAGAATAAAGCGGCTTTAATGCATAGTTCTGCAGGTCATCCGGAATCTGTTTCAACTGATCCAGAAACCATGTCTTCGGCACCGATTCGTGCCGCAAATAAGGAATCGAAAACTTGCTGATGCGGAAATACCAGTTCGGATGCCCCGCCCATTCCACATCAAGATCATCCCGCCAATCGAACCACAGCTTCACATTCTTGCGCTGCAACTCGTCCGCGATCGCGCGGTTATAAATCCGCCGGATCGGAACTCGTCCGCCGTTGCGCTCGTAATAAAGCTGCGATCCGCGCTTCTTGATCGCCTCGATATCGACCGTCCGCACTCCCAGCATTTTTTCTGTCAGCAGAAAATCCGGCAAGGTCTTTTGCTCTTCCGGATGAATCTCCATCAGAATCACATTCTCCGGATCATGCGTGCCCACAATCGCCGCCCGCAACAGTTCGCGATAAGATTTTTCGTTCAATCCACTTAGGAAAAACTTCAACCGGGGATCTAATCCATATACGTCGATGTAACTCTGCGCCAGCGTCACCTGATAGGCATACAGGGAAGGGAAGGCCTGCAACTCCACCAGTTTGGGCTCCAATTCACCATCGGCGTTGCGCACCACTCCGAAATCTACTTGCACAAACATCGGATGCGCTGGCTCATTTGGAACCCGAAACTCTTCCGGTATGGACGAGTTGGAACGGGCCAGATACTCCGGGCTCTCCACCAGTTGCCGGATCAGAACTTTCCCATCTTCCGCCATCCGGTCCAGCAGAGTCTTGGGAAAGAAACACGGGGTCTCCGACAGCCTGAACTCCACATGCGTTCCGCAAGCCTCATCGATCCGCCGCAAGAATGTCTGATATTTTTCGGGAGTAAAACCGGCATTGAATTGTTTTCGGAGGGGAGAATCATGATCCCAGAAGTTTATCTCGAAAATCTGTCATCCTGAGCGCAGCAAGCCGCCACGAAGTGGGCGTTCTGCGGGGTCGACGGACCTCAGGGAGTTCTTTTTCACGAACGCTTACAGCCTACGCCTCCACCAGAAACTTCCCATCCTGCATAATCTGCTCGTCATCCACCCAAATATTAAACTTCCGCCCCACTACATCGATATGCGTCGACGAATCCCACTCCGCGCCGGTATGCGCCCCGTAGGGGTTTCCAAACGCAATGTGCACTCCAGGATATTTCTCATCCTGCAGGATCTGCCCAATCACATCCTTTAAATCAATGTTGGTTCCAATGGCAAACTCGCCCACGCGATCACTATTCTCGTCCGTGTGCGTGTACTTCCAGAAGTCATCTTCCAATTCACGATTCGCCGAATGCGCTTCAGTCAGCCGGTTGCCCTTCATCTGCACCGTTAGTGGCGTGTCCTGCAAATTTCCAAATTTCGTGCACAAATAATCTCCCACCACGCCATCGATCACGAATGTCCCATTCACCTCGCCGGGAGTCGTAAAGATTTCTCCGCCGGGCAGGTTCCCCCACTTCTCGGGCGTGATAATTCCACTGGTCTTCAACCAGCGATAATTCGGATTCAAATCCGCAGTAAGGTCCGTTCCCGCAGCAGTCTTCGCCCGCACCCGCTGCGCCTTGCGCACCATCGCAACCACTTTCGCGCTCAGCCGATCCACCTTCTGAAAATCCGCCCGCATCCCCTCCAGCATGATCTGCCGGTTAATGTTCACCATATGAGCGTGCCGGATTTTCTTCCGGTTCACCACATCCGTCATCTGCATCCGCGACCGCAATTCATTCCGCTGCGCCCACACCGCGAAAATAGAAACCTGGCTGGTCTCCAGATCCGCGATAATTTCCTGAGGCAGATCTTTGAGCGGACGCTCCGCCAGATCCTCCAGCACCCACACGCGATGCGGAGCGCCAAGCTTCCTCAGTTCGGCCACAATCGCCGCGGCGATCTCAACGGTCGCTTCGTCGGTGATGACGCACACTTTCTCTTCTGGCTGCACTCGCAAACAGACGCTTACGGCATTATGCGCGCCAATAATGTATTCCGGATCGAAGGCAATTGGATTGCGGGTGCCCCATCCATAACGCGCATTTTGCGGCTGGGCGGGAGTTTCGGCGTGCTCTACAGGAATAGTCATTACCCTACTTTTCTCACCGAAGCCGGCTCGTCCTCTACCAAGCCGACCTCCGTTTCTTGAATGATGTAATCAACCACTTTCTTTAAATCTCCAGTTTCCTGGTAGATCCGTAACTGACGGTCCGCGCCGCTGCCCTCATCCAGCATGGTGTGGATGTAGTTCAACTCCTCGCGCGAATCCAGTTCATCCACTACATCGTCCACAAATTCCAGATATTCCCGGATCAAATCCCGCGCCGGAACTTCGATCTGCTTGCCAAAATCAATCAACTTTCCGTCCATGCCGTAGCGCGACGCCCGCCACTTGTTCTCCATGATCAGCGCCCGACGGTACAACCGGAATCCCTGATTCGCCGTGTGCAGCTTATACAGCTTCGCCACCGTCGCCTGAATCAGTGCCGCGATCGCAATCGTCTCATCCGCCCGCATCGGAATGTCGCAAACTCGAAACTCGATCGTATTAAAGAACGGATGTGGCCGAATATCCCACCAGATTTTCTTTGCATTATCGATGCAGTTGGTCTTGATCAACAGCTTGATAAAGTTTTCGTACTCCCCCCAGCTCGGAAAGTAATCCGGAATATTCGTCCGCGGAAATTTGTCGAAAACTTTGCAACGATAAGATTTCAATCCCGTATTCATTCCCAGCCAGAATGGCGAATTCGTCGACAGCGCCAGCAGATGGGGCAAGAAATAGCGCGCATGATTCATCATATGGATCGCGGTCTCGCGATCCTCAATCCCAATGTGCACATGCAGGCCAAAAATCAAATTCGCCCGCGCCACCAACTGCATGTCTTCGACAATGTTCTTATAACGCGCATCGGGATTAATATCCTGTGTCCGCCAATCCGAAAACGGATGCGTTGCTACCGACGCCAGCCGCAATCCATTCTCCTTGGCCAGCCGGATAATATCCCGCCGCAGCATCTTCACTTCGGCCTTGGCTTCCTTGATGTTTTTGCAAACCCCAGTCCCCACCTCCACCACCGACTGGTGCATCTCTGCCTTCACCCGCTCTTGAAGGATCAGCCGCCCCTTCTCAAGAAGTTCGGCCTGAATATGCGACCGCAGATCGCGTGTCTCCGGATCGATCGTCTGATATTCCTCTTCAATCCCGATGGTGAAAGTAGGTGTCATTGAATTAGCAAATCGCTTCTCATTCCGAGCGAAGCGAGGAGCCTTGCTTTTCGCCGGAAGTTACGAGAACCCCCATCAGTATATCAATGCCATAAAATAACTCCGCCCCGACCATCTCAGTCCCACTCCTTGTTCTCCTTGACCCGCGCCTTCACGATCTTCTTCACCAGCGCATCCGGCAGAGGTTTATCAGAAGGGAACTGAATGGTTCCTTTGGAAGTCCGGTAGCCCCTCAGTTCCTTCTCGAACTGGTCGAGTACGCCCGATCCCGTCGGAAACAGGCTGCAATGCTTCTTGAAGGCCGCATACCCCACCAGCATCCCGTTGAACTTGAACATCGGAATCCCGTAGCTGATCACCTCGGTAGTTTCCTTCGGGACGACCGACCGAATCACCGCTCGAACGTGCTTCAAAGTGCTGTGAGCAGGCTCCGGAATCCCCGCGAGATACTCATCCACAGTCTTCGCTGCAACCTTGCCTCTCATCTTTCTCCTCACGCTGCAATTCATGTGGGGACAGCCGTCCCTCTGCTGTCGGCCGAGCAAAAGCAGCTACTTCGCTACCTTCCCCCGCTTCCTCTCCGCCACCCACTTCGGCTCCGACTTGCGCGTTTGCTTCGCCGGAGACCCTTCCAGAAAACTAGCCCACCGCAACTCGCGCGCCGGATCCTCTCCAGTGATCGCCATCTTCACCGCCATCTCCGCCACGGCATTCACGATCCAGTCAAAATTTTCCTGCCCTACTGATGTAATCTCCGCATCCGGCGCAGGATTTAGAAAGTCAATCGCGTACGGCACTCCACCCTCCACCGCAAACTCGACCGTATTCAAATCGTAGCCCAGCACGCGGCACAAATTTAGCGCGTCCTTCTCAATGCGCTCCTTCAGTGCCGGCGACGACGGCGGCGGATTCCCCTTCACATACCGCTCATGATGCGGCAGCCGCGGATCGTACTTCATGATGTGCACTTTTTCCTGCCCCACGACATAACACCGGTAATACTCTTCAAACACCACGCCATGCTGCAGTGTCATGCACAAGTCGCCGGTGTTGTTGTAATGCTGGAAAAATTCCTCCGGAGAATGCACGTGATACACATGCTTCCACCCGCCGCCGGAGTAAGGCTTCAGGAAGGCAGGGAACTGAACATAGTCAAACAACTCCTGCCAGTTCAGTGGAAAGATCAGATTTCGCATCGACCGGTCTGTTGTTCCCTCGGGATGCTTGTTATGGGGCAGAATCACCGTCGGTGGTATAGCCACCCCCAGCTTGTGCGCCAGCGCGTAGTTGAAAAACTTATCATCCGCCGTCCACCAGAAGGGATTGTTGACCACGATCGTCCCGTGCAGCGCGGCGTTCTTCAGGTAAGCGCGATAGAAAGGAATGTCCTGTGAAATCCGGTCAATGATGACGTCATACTTCCTCGGCTCATCCATCCGGATCCCGCCGACCTGCACAAACTCCGCCGTAACGCCATCAACCTTCATCGCGTTAATCTTTTCCACCAGCGCCGGCGGAAACGTATTCTCCATCCCAAAAAGAATCCCAATCTTCTTCATCCCATCCCTCTCACGTTGTCATTCCGAATCGGGCTGAAAGCCCGGTGAGGAACCTGCTTCTCTCCGTGCTACCGCAATCACCTTGTCATCTTGCTCTTTTTAAATCTCCTCGCTCCCGCCCAATACAAACTCACCTCATGCCCGTCCGGATCGTCCAGGTAAGCATGCGTCCATCCCCAGGGCATCAACTTCGGAAGCTGCGAAAATTTCACTCCTGCTGCCTGCAATTGTTCGCAAAACTTCTCGAGTTCTTTGACTTCAAAGTAAAGCCGGATCCCGTCTCCCTGCGGCATCGTCTTCCCGGGTTCAACCATGTGCAATGCTAACGTCCCATCGCCTTCTCCAGATCGCAGTCGCGCATACACTTTGCGGCCGCCATGGTCCATATCTTCGACCACCTTGAATCCCAGCCGATCGCGATAAAACTCCAGCGCCCGTCCCACATCGTTGGAGTAAATCATCGCGTGATTAAATTTCAATTCGCTCTGTGTCTTGGCGGCACGCTTTGTCGGCTTTACCACACTCCGCCTTCCGCCTCAGTTCTGTCGTGAAGACCAAAAACTAAAAACTGAGAACCTCCCTAAAAATACTTCTCTGCCATTCTCAACCACAACGGCCAGTCATGCTTCGAATTATCCCCGAAAACATCCAGCCAGTGCGGCACCGCTTTGCCATTCAGGATCCCTGAAAGCTTCACGTTCTCGTTGAGACACATATCCCAGTTCGCCGACCCCAGAACAATCTTCATCTGCCGGTACCGGCTCAGAAACCATTCATCATTTTGATTCGGCAAATAGTCTGGCGGACAATTGAAGTAACAATCGTCGTCGTAATATCCATCGAGAAATTGGTGGATATCAAACGCCCCGCTCATGGTCACGCAGTGGGTCACCGCATCGGGATGCTTCAGCGCAAAATTCACTGCATGATAGGCGCCAAAACTACACCCGGTCACCGCCAGCCGCGGCGTCTGATTCTTCCAACGGATAAATGGCACCATCTCGTGCAAAATATATCGCTCATACTGCAAATGCCGCATCACCCGCACCTTGGGATGCACGCCCTTGTTGTACCAACTCTCGGTATCCACGGCATCGGGACAGAATACTTGCAGTTCGCCGCGCTCGATTTTCGGCGCGAGCACGCCAATCATTCCGCGGTCCTCGTACTCGAAGAACCGGCCCATCGAGGTCGGAAACACCAGCAGCGGCGTCCCCGCATGCCCGAAAATCAGCGCATCCATGTCCCGGTTCAGTTCCTGGCTGTATCTCTTGTGATATTCACGATTCATTTTTCGGCGGTCCGCTCGAACGGAATATCTTACCTGAACCTGCAGCGGACCCCTCAGGGATTCCTTTTTTGGAGTAATCGCGCCCGGCCTTCCAGCCATCAAATGATATCGTGATACGAGATATGTCGTGGCAGCCTCCCAAAGTGATTCCGCGCTCGGCCCCCATGATCCTTCTCGTCCTCACACTGGCAGCCGTCACCGGATTCGCCGCCGTGGGCCATCTCGTCACCCGCTACACCGCGAACCAGCAAGCCCGCGGCCGCAAACTTTATGAGCTCGGGTTGGAGAGCGTCCGGGCCAACCGTTACGACGACGCCATCGCCGCCTTCCGCGCCGCCCTTACCTGTGATCGCACTAACTCGCAGTACCAGCTGAGTCTGGCGCGCGCTCTGCGCGACAGCAATGACCCTCGCCGCCTCGATGAAGCGGAATCCTACCTCGTTGTGCTCTGGCAGCGCACTCCGCAGGATGCTTCCGTCAATCTTGCTCTGGCACGCGTCGCCGCCCACCGCGGTTCCATCGAAGACGCCACTCGTTACTACCACAATGCCATGTACGGAGTCTGGAATTCCGACCCCGACGCCAACCGCAATAAAGCTCGCATCGAACTGATCCAGTTCCTGCTCAAGAAGGGAGCGCGCGCCCAAGCCGATTCTGAACTGATTGCTCTCGCCGCGGCCGTGCCTCCCGATCCCCCCGCGCATCTGCAGGCTGCCCAACTCTTTGAGCAAGCGCAAGATTTCGCCGGAGCCTTCGCTCAGTACGATGAAACCCTCCATCTCGATCCCGGAAACTCCACTGCCCTCGCCGGAGCCGGCGAGGCTGCCTATCGCTCGGGAAACTACCGGAGCGCCGAGCGTTATCTGCGCAGCGCCGTGAATGCCAATCCGGCCGATGGCGAGTCGTGCCAGCTTCTTGCTTCCACGGAATTAGTTCTTGGTTCCAATCCCTTTCACAGTCATATCTCCGACACCGAGCGCAATCGCCGTATCCTTGCCGCATTCTCTCAGGCAGAAGCTCGGCTCACTTCCTGCGCCCAACATGCAGGTATCGATCTCAAGGCCGCTGACAGCCAGCCTGCGTCCGCGCTTCCCGGACTCCAAGCCCGCTGGCTCCTCGCCAAACCAGATCTGGAATTGCTTCGCTCGCCCGCGGAAACTGATCTTCCAGACGCGATCATGGACGTCGTCTTTCAAATCGAGCAGCAGACGGCCGCAACCTGTGGTCCTCCGCAAGGTCTCGACCTCGCCCTCTTGCTGATCTCCCAAAAACGCGAGGCCGCGAGCCAATGAGCAATCCTGCTCCTCCGCTGGATCCCGCCGCCACGCCCGCGCCCGCTCCGATGGCGCGCGTCAAGACTTCGAGCCGCCTGTTTTCCACTCTCGAAGGCGTCTTCCACGAGGAAGTGTTCTTCCTCATTCTCTCCGTCTTCATCGGAATCTTTTCTGGTCTCGCAGTCGTTTGCTTTCGACTCGCAATTGACTGGATGCATCTCGCTCTGCTTGGTCCCCTGCCGCAAACTCATAGCTGGCGCCTGTTTGCGGTTCCTTCGCTGGCCGGTCTGGTCGTAGCCGTCCTTGTGATGCATGTTTTTCCGGGCATTCGCGGCAGCGGAGTCAATCAGACCAAATCCGCACTCTACATCTTCAACGGATTCATTCCGTTTCGCACCGGCGTCGGAAAGTTCATCTGTGCCGCGATCGCCATCGGCTCCGGTCAATCGCTGGGACCGGAAGATCCTTCTTTGCAGATCGGAGCGAGCATCGCCTCCGCCCTCGGACGCCAACTGGAAATCTCCCGCGAGAAACTCCGGCTGATGGCCCCCGTCGGCGCCGCTGCTGGCCTGGCCGCGGCCTTCAACGCCCCCATCTCAGCTGTCCTTTTCGTCATCGAAGAAGTCATCGGACGCTGGAGCGCCGGCATCCTCGGCTCCGTCGTACTCTCGGCCGTTGCAAGTGTCGTGGTCGTGCGCTCGTTTCTGGGCAGTGAACCGCTCTTCAGAATCCCCGTCACCACTTTTAAACGTCCTAGCGAGCTTCTCGCTTATGCCGTCCTGGGCATTGTCGGCGGACTGGCCTCGGTTGCATTCGCCAACTCGGTCGGCTACTTCCGACCGCTGCTCAAGTCTTTGCCGCGCTGGACGCAATATCTTCAGCCCGCCGTCGCCGGACTCCTCGTCGGCTTCATCGGCTTTCTCGGCTTTCCCCAGGTCATGGGCGCCGGCTACGACTCCATGGACCAGGCCATGCATGGCCAGTACGCCTGGAAGATTCTCGCCCTCCTCGCCCTTTTCAAAATCATCGCCACGACGATCTCCTTCGTCAGTGGCACTCCTGGCGGAATGTTCGCACCCACGCTCTTTATCGGAGCCATGCTCGGCGGCGCCGTGGGCGACATCGAACGCTTCTACTTTCCTCAACTTACCGGATCGACTGGAACCTACGTCCTAGTCGGCATGGGCGTGCTGTTCGCCGGATTTCTGCGTGTGCCCATGACCTCTGTTTTCATGGTTCTCGAAGTCAGCGGCAACTACGAGATCATCGTCCCCGTCATCGTGGCCAATACTTTTTCCTACCTCGTCTCACGGAGTTTGCAGGCCATTCCCATCTTCGACTTACTAACTCGGCAGGACGGACTGATCCTGCCTTCTCTCGAAGAAGAGCGCGAAGAAACCATCCTGCACGTCGAAGATGCCATGCTGCCTGTTCCCGCCACGATTCTCAGGGCGCAGGATTATGTTGATGCCAACTACCGGCGCGTTCAGGATTCCCCCGATTCCATCTTCCTCGTGCGCATGCATCCCAGCGGATGGAATAGCGTCGCCCGCGATCAACTCCAACGCCTCTTCCGCGAAGGCAAAGGCGAACTCACCTTGGCCTCAGTGCTCAGTGCCCAGTCCCTGCCCAGCCTTTACCCCGACCTTCCACTGGATTCCGCGCTCCGCTATGTGAATGACTTTCCTTTGATCCCAGTCGTGAATCGCGCTGACTCCCATCGCTTGGAAGGCGTCGTCTCCCGTGAATCTGTCTTCCAGAAATACGGCAGCCGCCGCGCGATTGAAGTCCCCGATGGAGCCTGACCGCCCCTTGCTTCCCATGTCTTCTACTGAAACTCCATTTTCGGATTAGAATTTGTTCGCTCCATGACACCTCGCCCCACCCACGACTCCGACGATGACACCTCGCCCGCACATGATTCGCTCGGAGATGTCTCCCACTGCCGACGCCTTGGACTAGAAATGCATCGGGATGAAGTGATTCGTATCAGGGCAGGCCTTCAGGCGTGCCGCAATTCGGATTCAAAAAGTGCGCCTTCAGGCCCCTGCGGTCGGACACAAAAAAACCCGCTCCTCGCGGGGCGGGTCATGCGATGGGGAAGCATTTTCTCCTACGAACCGTTCTGGCACACTGACAGGGATTCTCCCTGGAACGTGAACCAGTTGTTTACACTTGTACTGGGTGGCGCTCCGAAATAGGGCAGCGTTACCAGGTCCTGCAAATTGTAGGTAAATCCGTGCAGTGAATAAGGATACCCGCCGTAGTTCGCGTTTCCTTCCAGCGGATCACCCACTTCGAGAATTCCGCAGGGCGTATTGTTTCCGTTGTAGTTCACCGTGAGTGGATCGTCTGCCCACTCGCCGACTTCATGCGACAACGCTGACACATCCTGCGAGAACGCTCCGGGATGATCCACGTAAGTCGCCTCCGCATAGGATTGCGGATTGCTCACGCTGCCCTCTGAGCTGTGATACCCGCCAATGCAGCATCCGCCGCCCTGCGTCAGATAAACGTCATAGGTCAGAAAGATGGGAAAAGTGTTCGGCTGAATTCCCAGCCTGCTGATGATTCCCGGCAGCTGCGAGTCGAACCAGTTGATGTCCACTTCGCCGGCCGTGAAGCCGAATGGAGAGCCGGTCTTCCCATACGTACGCGTGGGACTCAGAGTCTGCTCCGCCAATACGGTCGCTCCCAGCAGGAGGTGGTAGTTTGTGTCTGTCTTGACCGTACCCCAGAAATTCGCGCGCTGGAACGCATCGATGTATTGGGTCGTTCCTACGTCGACTCCACCTTGAGTGTAAGTCGTGCTGGAGTCGAAAATCGGCGAGTCCAGCGTATTCGTCGTCACCGTGTTTCCGTTTGACAGAACATGCGACGGATCAAATGTAGTCTTCGTTCCGTTACGAGCAGTGATCACGATTTTCACCGGAATGATGTAGGTCGTAATCGTCGTGGACGTGTTGGTCGAAGGTGCAGTCCCAACCATGTTGTAGGTGTAATTGGTTCCACTGTAAGTAAACGAGCCATTCCAGCTGGGCAGCGATGCCGCTGGAGGCGCAATGTCGGGGTGAAGATGCGCCGGAAGAGTTACGAACATACCCCGCGCCGGTTGCGCGTCCTGTGGATCATCCTGGGCAAATGCGGCACTAGAACACGCCGCTACCATGAAGACGGCCAGCAAAGTAAGACTAACGCAAATTCGATTCCTCATTACTCAATGCTCCTTTGGCTTGGTTTAGAACGTCGTGGCCGAAACACTTGCCGAGGGATTCGCTTTTCGAACCTGTGCGCCACCGGCAAGAACTTACGATTCATGTTTCTTATTACCAAGTTATGCCCAAGTCAACCGGGAACAAACCCTAGCCTGTGGATTGTTCTGATTTCGTAAATTCCGTTTCCAGTTCCGTTTTTCGTAAATTTTATGAGAAACCGGGCTTGTGCTCGAAGCCCTCCTTCATCTGTCATTTAGTCTTTGCTAGTCTTTGCGCCAGATCACCTAAAGGGCTTTTACGATACAAACAAAAAACCCGCCCTTGCGGGCGGGTCTTACATCACGAACCTGCTGTACTAACCACCGTTGTTGCAGATGCCAAGGTGGAAAGGATTGTCGTGGAAAGATTCCGTGCCGCCATCCACCGACGTGGTGGTCGGGGCGCCGAAATACTCCAGGTAAACCAGATCCTGCAGGTTATAGGTGGAGCCGTTCAGAGTGTAAGGAAACGCTCCATAATTGGTGAAGCCTTCTTCCGGATCTCCAACTTCGAGAATGCCGCAAGAAACCGGATTACCGTTCGTGTTCACGACCAGCGGATCATCCAGCCACTCGCCCACTTCGTGGGATAGCGCCGAAACGTCCTGAGCGAAAACACCCGGGGTACCGATGTAAGTGAAGTGTGAATACGCCTGCGGAGCCGAAGAGCTTCCGAAGGAGCTGTGATAACCACCGATGCAGCATCCGCCTTCAGTCAGATACGAATTGTAGGTGATGAAGATGGGAAGCGTATTCGGCTTGATGGCCGACTTGAACTTCGTCAGGATGGATTGAAGTTGTCCGTCGAACCAGGTGATGTCCGCCAAACCTACTTTAACTCCAAACTCGGTGCCTACACTGCCATCCGCCGCGGGAACTACGAGCGTCTGCAAAGGCGCTACCTTCGGCGCGCCCAACAGCACATGGTATCCCGGTGCCGCTGAGACTTGGCCCCAGAAGTTGCCGCGCTGGAATGCATCTTCATACTGGGTCGTGCCCAGGTCAGTTCCTTCGGGCGTTACCCAATCCATATTCACAAAAATCGGAGATCCCTTGGTGCTCGATACCGCCGTCAGTCCATTGGAAAGCTTGGTCAAAGGGCTGAACGTGGTGGTCGTGCCACCGCTCTTGTAAGACAACGCAATTGGAATGATGAACACGGGAACCGTCGTCGACGTTCCTGTCGAGGGCGCTGTTCCCACCATGTTGTAACCGTAAGTGTGACCCTTGTAAACGAATGATCCGTTCCAAGTAGTCAGCGGGGTGGCTGGAGTTCCGGCGTCAGCCGTCAGATGGGGTAGCAGTCGCGCATAGCGCGCGTGCGCGGGCATAGTGTCTGAATCCTGGGCGAGGACGGTGCCGGCCATGCTGGCCATCACCAAAAGCCCAGCCAGTAAGCTGAGCACAGTGAATCTTTGCTTCATGGGTATAGATCTCCTTGGAGTCTTGACATTCCTACGTGGTACGTTTGATGAAACGATTCGCTTGTTGAAGTTCCAGAGTTAAGTGGAAGCAGGGGACAACAAGATCGGATGATTCTCCTCACTTTCGCCACCCCTGTCAACTGTGAAAATTTATTCACCCCTCACTTTCTTCTCCCCTCTCTCGTCACAGCGGCCTGGGGGAGCCGTTCTCGCGCACTCAACACTTCTATAGAATCCAAATCACGCCACCGACACCATGGAAAACCCTCCAGCCGCCCCGCGCCTCAGCGAAATCGAAGTGCGGCGCCTTCTTCAACCGGTCGATGTGATCGGAGCCATCGAAAGCGCTTTCCGCGACCGCCTGCCCTCTGCCACCATCGCGCCCCGCTTGCATCTGCCGCTGGCTCACGGCGTCCTGCTGATCATGTCGTGCTACGATCCTTGCCACACGGCTCTGGGGGTTAAATTTGCCACGGTGCGAACCCATCCCGCCCCCCTTGAGGAGCGCGTCCACGCCACCTATCTTCTTCTCGATCCGGAAACCAGCGAGCCCCGCCTCACCATCGCAGCGAATTACCTTACCGCTATGCGGACCGCCGCTACCTCCGCCTTGGCCACCAAATATTTGGCCAACGAAAATGTTTCTACCTTGGGAGTTTTCGGCACCGGCGCCCTCGCTCGCACTCATCTCGCGGTCTTGCCGCTCGTCCGAAGCTTTCAGAGGATCCTCGTCTGCGGCAGGGAAGCCCAACCCACTGCCAACTTCGCAACTCAGATGTCCACCGAACTGCAGCGCACCATCCTGGCTGCTGATCCCCGCACTGTCGCTGCCGAGTCCGACGTTCTCTGTACCTGCACGACCAGCCCAACCCCGCTATTCGACGGCCGCGATCTCCGCCCCGGCACTCACCTCAACCTGGTCGGCACCTTTCAACTCCACACCCGCGAGGCCGATACGTTCACTATCCAGCGCGCCCGCGTTTTCGTCGATACGTTCGCCGCCGCCCGCGCCGAGGCTGGAGACCTCTTGATACCCATCCAGGAAGGCGCTATTTCCGCCCACCATATCGTCGCGGATCTGCATGAACTCGTCAGTGGAAAAAAACAGGGAAGACTTGTCTCGGAAGACATCACAATTTTCAAGAGCGTCGGCTGCGCTCTCGAGGATCTGGTCACCGCTGAATTATTATTGCCGGCGAAATGAGTTCCCCTCTTCGCCTAATGCCCATCGGAACGTTTGTAAGCACTGTATTTAATAATGATCCGCAAATGCGCCGCGCCCGCCGGAAAACGCAGCGTGTCGTCCGATCGCGTGTATGCCGGCAGCCAGTAGCGCCCCTCCACCTGCTGGCGATAGGTCACGAACGTGGGATGCAAGTCCGGGCGCTCATGCTTTTTCACTTTCACCTTGTCCGGCCCGCTCTTGCCGCACACTTTCACGATTTGAAAATCCTGCGCGTCTACCCAGATTCGTCCCGTGAAGTAGCGCTTGCCATTTTCTTCTTTCTTGGGTTCCACGTGGAACAAGTAAGTATCCAGATCATCCACATGCTGTTGCCCGGCATAGGTCAGGTTGTATTGCGGCAGATCTTCGCTCGTCATTAGCAGCGGCATAAAGACCCGAATATCCTCCATATCGTTCTGATCGAGCTGAATTCCCCGGAGCGAAGGCTGGGCCGCGAACGTGACCTCCTCGACACGTTTCCCCTTCGCGTCGAAGGAGACACTCGTCACTTCGTGAAACTCACCCGTCACGCTCGTCCCGCTCAGTGTCTGCATCAGCACATCCTGCTTGTAGGTGTAGTGAAGACGCGCTTGCTTTGCGCCTGCCTCAGCCTCGCCAAATTTCTTGACTACCTCCTGCACGCTGAGGACTTTCGGCTGTGAGAAATCAAGGAGTCCATTCCCATCTTCGCAATTGGTCTGAGCCCACAACCCGGCGGGAAGCATCAGTACGAAGAAAAACACGGTACGATGGCGCCACCTCAATGCCGATTCCAGTCTTTGTTTGTTCATGCCTTCAATCTCCCGGCGCCGAAACAATACACCCGCTCGCAAAGCCTTGCAAACGAGAAACAATGCTGCTGAGACTCCTTTTCTTCGCTTTTCCACATATGTGCAAAAGCTTGCTCTTAGCCCGGCGGCGGGCCTTCTAACTCGATTGCTGCCTGTGCAGTTTTGGTATGCCAATTGCCCCTTTCGGATTGAGTCATTCAACCGACGCATTCCCCCAGAATAGGATCCTCATGAAGATCGCAATTGTCGCTATCTGTTTTCTCTGCGCCACCGCCGCCTTCGCGCAAGTCGGCCAGTCTGCCCTCAGCAATACCCCGCAGCCGATGGTGATGATCGACCATCCCCAGCGCGCCTCGGTGCACGCCATGGCAGATGAGACCAGCCTGCTCGGTTGTTCCGCCTACGGCTATGCCCAGGGCGAGCAACCTCTCTGGGAATTCGGCTCCGACAAGCACGAAGTTTCTCTCGGCGATCTGGCCCGTGCCTACCGCCAGGGCCACGTCCTCGAAAAGAAAGCCACGAAAGTTTCGGAAAACTACTAAGGAAATTCCTAAGTTACTCGGCAGGAAATTACCCGGAAGGAATTTCTACTCGCCCGCGCCCATCATCAGGATGGGCGTAGTTGGCGCCGCCGAGCCGCCTTCGTTCTCCACCGTGATCGCAAACGCCTTGGCCTCGGTTCCCGCCGGCAGCGGAGGATTCACCACACTCGCGCTGCCATGCGCATCCGGCTTGAACAATCCCGCGGGGATGGGATTCCCGCTCGTCGGAATCAGCCACAGCTCATAAGCCTTCTGCGGCGGCAACGCCGGCATATTATTCGCCAGGAAAACCAGACTGTTGCGGCTCCGCAAATAAAACGCCTTGCCCTGCGGCTGTGGCGGAGTCTTCGCCGCCACCAGCGTCACCCGCTGCGCCTCCGGCTCAATGATCGGAGCCGCAATCTTTCTCAACTCTTCCAACTGGCGCGCACTCTCGGCCGCGCGCGAGCGAGCCGATTCCACCGTCGCCCGCAACAGGGAATTCTCCCGCCACAACGACATCGCAAATACGATCACCGCCGCTGTCGCCGCCCACCCCAGCCATCCCCACCAACCGGCTGGCCCATCCTTTCGCGCACTTTGCGAAAGGGTGGGATTCACTGCTCGTGCCTCCCTCGCGACCGCCTCCAGCAACCGCGTCCGCGACCGCTGCGGAGGCCTCGGCCCCAGCGCCGACATCGCCAGCAGCGCGGTATTCCCGCGCAGTTGCTCCAGCTCCAGCTGGCATCCCGCACACGTCGCCAGATGCTGCTCGATCTTCGCCCGGTCCGCTCCCCGCAGCACATCGAGCGCGTACAGTGCGAGATCCTCAGCGTATTGTTCGTGCTCGCTCATCGTCTACTCAGTCGAGCTTCCATGTGGGGACGGCCGCCCTCGGCCGTCCGCGAAGCGCAGCTCGCAGCTCCGCTCCTCACCTCAACTTTCAAGTCTGAAAAGCCTTTCGCAGCGCAATCAACCCCGCGCGAATCCGTGTCTTAATCGTCCCCAGCGGCTCTCCCGTCTTCTCCGCAATCTCCGAATGACTCATGCCTTCCCAATAAGCCATCTCCAAAGCTCCCCGCTGCGCCGGGGCCATTCCGCCCAGCACTCCGCGCACCTTCGCCGCCGTCCGCGACAGCTCCGCCGCTCCGGCCAAGTCTGGCGCTACGGACAACACTACATCTTCAATGTCGGTTTCTGGACGACGCTTTCTGAGGGAGTCAATTGCCCGGTTGCGTGTGACCACGGCCAGCCAGCTTGCCAAACTTCCGCGCGCCGCATCGAACGCGCCAGGATTCCGCCACAGTTGCAGAAATACTTCCTGTAGCACATCTTCGGCTGCGCCCGTATCTCCGAGCACCCGCAAAGCCACAGCATAGATCACGGAAGAGTAGCGATCATAGAGCTCCGCCATCGCCCCTTGATCCCCGGCCTTCAAGCCAGTGACAATAGCCAGATCAGCCGGAACACCTTGTCCTCGCGGGCTCGACAAACGCTCTCGCTCTTCCTTCCCTGGATGTACGAAAAATCAGCCTTCGCCGGATTGCGTCGATTCGTATCAGGGCACCGTTTCAGCCATGCCATAGCAAAACCTCAGGGTCTGGCTTTATCCCCTGTGTCTTCAATTCCTCGATTCCTACTGGCTCAACTTGATCGCCAACAGCCGCTCCGGTTGCGTCATCTGGCTCCACAGTTTCTGTAGTTCGTCCTGTAGTTGCTGGTTGTCTGGCTGCTTGTGCAGAGCCAAGGCAAACCAGCGATAAGCAGTCGGTAAATCCCGCGGCGTGCAGGTGCCGATCGAATAAAGGGTTCCCAACGAAATCATCGCCTTCGCATTCGCCTGTGCCGCCGCCGGCTTCAGCAGCCTCAATCCCCGATCACAGTCCTGCGGCGCTCCGCGCCCGTAGATGTAGCGCTCCGCCTCGGCTGTAGGATCCATTGGTGTCGCCGGAGTCGGCTTGCGCTCGCGCGCTTTCGTGGGCGCTGGCTTTGTCGCCGCCGCTGGCGCAGCAGACTCACCCTTCGCCGGTGCCGCCTCAGAGTCTTCGCCCGATTCGGCTTCTGCACCCTTGTCCGCAGAAGCATTATCCTGCGGCTTGCTTGGCGCAGGAATGTCCGCAGGAGCGCTTGCAGCCGCAGGCACGTTCGCAGGAGGTGTTTGCTGCGCCCCAGCGTCCCCTCCGCTCGGCGCCGTCCCAGTTGGCGCCACCGCTGGTGCAGGTGCGTTAGGATTCGCCGGATCCCCAGCGCTCGTATTCGCCGCATCTTGAGACGCAGCTTTTGGTGCTGTAGCCTCCGGAGTCACAGCCGTACCAGATGCGCCTGCCGAATCCGAGGGAGTCGGCGAAGACTGCGCTGCCGGAGCCGGTTTCAGAAAGTTGAACCCTCCCTGTTTCCATCGCAGGTAACCGAAACCTCCGATCAGAGCCAGAGCCAGCACAACCACCATCGCCTTGCCCCAACCCCGCCTCGGCTCTTCCTCATCCTCCAGCAGGTAATCCAGATTGCCCGAAGCGTGCCGCAAGGAATCCTGGCCGCTTCGCCCTTCGCCAACCCTATTTAATCCCAGAAAAGATGGGCCAGTAATTGCCGGGCCTGTGTCGACGGGTCGCGGCGTGATTGGCCGAGTCTCGCCGGACGGAACCACGGCGGGAGGAGCCATTATCGGCGCGCCTGGCCCCGGTGCGGAAACACTCGGTGCTTCCATCACCGGAATAGTTCCCGTCGCAGGCCTGGGCGCGCCCGTTTCCGTCCTCCTGTCCACCGTCGTAACTGGTGCCGGCGCCGGCGTCTTCGCCACCAGGCTCGCTCCGCACATTCCACAGAAGCGGTTGCCCTCCAGATTTTCATTGCCGCATCGTCCGCAGCGCACATACCCTCCCAAACACTACCCTTTAGATTAACTCAGAGCCGCATGTCTAGCGAGTACGATGCAGATCCCATCCCTGCCGCCGCACAGAATTCCGCAGATCCACAAACTAGTCCATGGCCACGGTCTATTCCCTTTTCATGCTATCCTGCGCAAAACTTAACATCTGCCATTAGGACGCCCGTGCTCATCGAACTGCGCCTGGAGAACTACGCTGTCATCGACAATGCAGCGGTGGAGTTCGCCTCCGGCCTCAACCTGCTTACCGGAGAAACCGGCGCCGGCAAGTCCATTCTGATCGATGCTCTCGCTTTGCTGCTGGGCGATAAGGCATCGAGCGAAATCATCCGCACCGGAGCTGACCGCGCCATAGTCTCCGCGGTCTTCGAGTGTGCGGGCACTTCCGGAGATGCCATCGCAGCAATCCTCGAGCGTAACGGATTGGACGAATCCGAAGACGCCTCCCTGATTGTCCGCCGCGAAATTTCCGTCTCAGGCAAGGGCCGCGTATTCGTCAACAATCAGGCCGCGACCGTCGCCGTGCTGCGCCAACTGGCGCCGCATCTCGCCACCATCCACGCTCAGAATGAATCCATACTTTCCTTCGACGCTCCCGCCCGTCTCGGATTACTAGATGGATTCGCCGCCAGCCAGATTGAGCCCGTGGCCGCTGCCTACGCCGCCTGGCACGAAATTCGCACACGCATCGAGGACTTACAACAGGGCGAGCAGGACCGCTTGCGCTTAGTTGACCTCTGGATCTTTCAGAAGCGCGAGATCGAAGAAGCCAGGCTGCAAGCCGGCGAAGACGAGCGCCTCGAAACCGAAAAACGGGTCCTCGCCAACGCCGAAAAAATCTACAACGCCGCCCTGCAGGCCTTTGATCTGCTCTATGAAGGCGATGCCTCCACCTCGGCATCGTTGCGCTCCGCGCAAAAACAAATCGCAGAACTCGCCCGCTACGAGCCCAAATTTCAGGAAGCCTTGGCCGCCCTCGAAACCGCCCGCATCAGTGTGGAAGATGTTGGCGCAACCGTACGCGACTACGCCGGCGGAATCCATGCCTCCCCAGAACATCTTGCCGAAGTCGAGGACCGCCTCGCCTCGCTGGATCGCCTGAAACGCAAATACGGTCCGGGCCTCGACCACGTAATCAACTTCGGAGCAGACGTCGCCCGCAAGCTTTCCGAGATCGAAAACAAAGACGAAATCCTGCGCGACCTACGTGCGGAACTCGCCAGGGCCGCCACGGAATATCTGCGCACCGCTCGCGCCCTCTCAAAGAATCGCGAGCACGCCGCCCGCAAACTCGAGAAGCTGGTCGAGGCCGAAATCAACGACCTCGCCATGAAGTCAGCATTCCGCATCGAGATCACGACTGTGGAAGAAGAAGGGAACTGGTCACCCTCCGGGATTGACCAGGTCGTTTACATGATCTCAACCAATCCCGGCGAACCCATGCGCCAGCTCGAACACATCGCCTCCGGAGGCGAACTCTCCCGCGTCATGCTCGCCCTGAAGGTCAGCGTGGAAGAAGGCGCAGGTGTGGCGCGGGCGCCCTCGCCCGCGAAAGCCCGCAACTCTCGCGCCGCCCCCCAGCGCACCATGGTCTTCGACGAAATCGATACCGGAATCGGAGGCCGCGCCGCCGAAGCCGTCGGCAAGAAACTGAAATCCCTCGCTCGCTCCAACCAGGTGCTCTGCGTCACCCACCTACCGCAAATCGCGACCTTCGCGGATCATCACTACGTCATCGAGAAAAAAGAGCGCAGCGGCCGTACCCGCACCACAATCCGCCTCGTCGCCGGCGAAGAGCGCACCGAAGAAGTCGCCCGCATGCTAAGTGGCGCGAAACTCACCGACACCTCCCGCAAACACGCAGAACAGATGATCAAAGCGAACGGCTGAGGGCACACGCATGTCGTAGTCTGGTAGCTGGAAGATGCAAAGCGTCTTTCCCGCCATGCTGCGACTATCCTGGCAGATAGAAACAACATCATCTTGATCTCTGCTGCATTCGGATGGGAACCCGCTATTAAAGTAAGCCTGGGAAAATCTAAGCCGCGGTTCCGTCATCGAAACATTGGATAGTATGCTCGAACGTCAAGCGTTCCGGGAATTGCCCATCACGCTTGAGATGGCGGTCCACGCTGGTCTGCTTCCCACTCACCATCGGGACCCTTTCGACCGACTGTTGGTGGCCCAGGCCCAATCGCTGAACATCCCCATTCTCAGTGCCGACGCAAACCTCGACCGCTACGATGTCAAGCGGCTTTGGTAGATCGCCCTTCGTACTATTGGCCCAAGAGACAGGTTCCCATTCGCTGCAGCCAATCCCCCTTCACTGCTAATCCCCGCTGTTTCTGCGCCTTACGTTGACCACAAAGGTGCTTTCCAGTAACTTATTACTATCCGCGGAATGGGGATCGTGTAGCTTGTCTGTATTCCATTCAGGCCTTATTTTGCATCCAAACGGTGCGCGGACGATCTCACTAGCAGGAGCGAATGTTGCCAAACAACCAGGGGAAGACTCTACTTTTATTGAAGCCGCGCGGCTTCTGCGCCGGAGTGGTCCGGGCCATTGATGTCGTCCGCATCGCCCTCGAAGCCTTCGGCCCCCCAATTTACGTCCGCAAGGAAATCGTTCACAACAGTTTCGTTGTGGATGAACTTCGCGGCAAAGGCGCAATCTTCGTCGACAGCGAGGACGAAGTTCCCAACGGTGAACGTGTTATCTACAGCGCCCACGGTGTCTCTCCCGAAGTGCGCGAACACAGCGCCCGCCGCGGCCTGCGCGTGATCGACGCCACTTGCCCCCTCGTCACCAAGGTCCACGTCGAAGCCGTCAAGTTTGCCAAGGAAGGCTATTCCCTCATCCTCATCGGACATCACGATCATGACGAAGTCATCGGAACCCTTGGCGAAGCTCCACTCGTGACTCAGGTTGTCGGCAATCCTGAGCAAGTCAGATCGCTCTCCGTTCCCGATCCCAACCGCGTCGCTTATCTCACTCAAACCACGCTCAGCCTCGATGAAACCAAAGACATCATCGCCGCCCTGAAGAAGAAATTCCCCAACATCAAAGGCCCCGCCGCGCAGGATATCTGCTACGCCACGGAAAACCGCCAGGTTGCGGTCAAGGAAGTGGCATCGGAATCTGATCTGCTACTGGTCGTGGGATCGGAAAACAGCTCAAACTCAAACCGTTTGGTCGAGGTCGCCCGTAACCTCGGCACTAACGCTCATCTCATCGACAGTTACAGAGATATCGAATCTCAGTGGTTAACCGACGTCAAGACCATCGCCCTCACCGCCGGAGCATCCGCTCCGGAGTGTCTGGTCGAGGAAACCATGAACTTCCTTGCTACCAAAGGTTTCGACAATGTGCAGGAACTCGAAGTGATGCCGGAAAACGTACGCTTCGGCCTGCCGCCGGAGATTGTCGAGGCCATCGCCGCCGCTCCGGCCAGCGTTACCGCGGACTAACGGAGCCGCATCATCGATGGATACAGAGACCAACTCCCCTGACGAAAATTTAGCCTCTGCACCACAACTTCGTTTCGGCAAAATCGACGGTCTGTTCAGCCGGGTTAGCGCTGCGATCGGAGCCGCCCGCAAACTCCTTTTCTCCGCCCAGCACGAAGAGGGCTACTGGTGCGGCGAACTCGAAGCCGATACCACCCTCGAGTCGGATTACATTCTCCTGCACACCCTGCTCGGCACCGGCGACCCCGAACGCTTCCGCAAGGCCGCCAACTGGATTGTCCGCCATCAGAATGAGGATGGTGGATGGAATGCCTACCCGGGTGGCCCCTCAACCGTGAGCGCCTCGGTCAAAGCCTATTTCGGATTGAAACTTGCCGGCTACGCCGCCGATCATCCCGTCCTCCAGCGCGCCCGCAACAAGATTCTCGAACTCGGTGGCGTCACCGAAGTGAATACATTTACCAAGATTTATCTTTGCTTTTTCGGACAATACGATTACGACGCCGTTCCCGCCATTCCTCCGGAGATCGTTCTCTTTCCCAATTGGTTCTGGTTCAACATCTACGAAATTTCCTCCTGGTCGCGGGCCATTCTCGTGCCGCTCTCCATTTGCTATGCCAAGAAGCCGTTCAAAAAGATTCCACGCGAAATGGGCGTCGAGGAACTATTCGTCGGCGGGATGCTGAAATCGCGTATGCACCTGCGCTGGTCGAAAAAACTGGTTTCTTGGCGGAACGTATTCCTTTGTCTTGACCGCATGACCCACTGGTTCGAGTGGGTCCATGTACGGCCGCTGCGTTCCATCGCGCTCAAGAGCGCGGAAAAGTGGATGCTCGAGCGCTTCGAGATGAGCGACGGATTAGGCGGTATCTATCCTTCGATCATGAACTCAATCATCGCGATGCGGTGTCAGGGCTATTCCCTCGACGATCCCCAGGTCATCCGTGCCCTCGACGAATTCGAAAAGCTGGGCATCGAAGAAGACGACACCTTCCGCATGCAGCCCTGCATGTCCCCGGTATGGGATACAGCGTACGCAATGTTTGCGCTCGGCGAAGCGGGAGTTCCTGCCAATGACCCGCGCATGGTCAAATGCGCCGACTGGATCCTGCAGAAGCAGGTGCGAAATCCCGGCGATTGGCAGATCAAGAATAAGCAGGGCAAGCCCGGCGGATGGTATTTCGAATTTAATAACGAGTTCTATCCCGATGTCGACGATACCGCGATGGTTTGTCTGGCTCTCAGCCGGGTCGAACACCCCAACGGACGCTACCAGCGCGAGTCGGTGCAGCGTGCCATCGATTGGACTTTGTCCATGCAGTGCAAGAACGGCGGCTGGGCTTCGTTCGATAAGGACAACAACCGCATGGTGTTCCAGCACATGCCTTTTGCCGATCACAACGCCATGCTCGACCCCGCCACCGTCGACATCACGGGCCGTATTCTCGAGATGATGGCAACTTACGGCTACGATAAGAACCATCCCGCCGTGAAACGGGCCATTCAATTCCTCCGCAACGAGCAGGAGCCCGACGGAAGCTGGTTCGGGCGCTGGGGCGTGAACTACATCTACGGCACCGCGCTTGTGCTGCGCGGCCTCGAAGCCATCGGCATGGACAACCACGAGCCCTGCGTTCAACAGGCGGCGGAGTGGCTGCGCATGGTGCAAAACCCCGATGGCGGCTGGGGCGAGTGTTGCGAGTCCTACGACGATCCCAACACTCGCGGAGTTGGCCCGAGTACCCCTTCGCAGACCGCATGGGCAATTCTCGGAATCCTCGCCGTCGGCGATACCCGCAGCGATTCCGTAGCTCGCGGTATTGCCTACCTCTTGCGCACCCAGAAAGAAGACGGATCCTGGGACGAACCTTATTGTACCGGCACCGGCTTTCCGCGCGTGTTCTATCTGAACTATCACCTCTACCGGCAATACTTCCCGCTGCTGGCGCTAACGACGTACGTCAAGGTGATGGAGAAAGAAAGCGATAGCGACTCGACCCGGTGATAATAGTCTAGTCTGAAAACTTGAGTTCAACGGTTGTCTCCACCTCGACGACACTGCCATTTAGCTCATACGGTCGATATTTCCATCTCTTGACCACATCGATGGCAGCAGGCGCGAGCGCATCCGGTCCGCTGACCTTTTCCCCACTCGATACATTTCCCTCTTTGTCAATGTTGAGTCGAAGGACGAGTACGCCAGTCTTCTCAATTCCTGCTGGATAGCTGGGTTCAACGCGTTCTAGCAGACGAGTTTGCATGACTCCCGGCGAAACTCTCACCCTACTAACGTAAACACAACCCGGCACACCACCTGGGAGCGCCTGCCGAATCTCAGGTGCTACATCCGTGTCCTTGCGGAAAGCCACTTCTACCATGATCTCGTTTGAAAAGGGCCAGGCATTGATAGCGTCCTTGTATTTCCGGTGCTTTGCGGCTTGAATTGCAGGCCCTATAAGCTCTGTCGGGCCCTTTAGCACTTTCGCCTCCCGCACAGTTCCAGACTTGCGAAGCACCAAAGTCAGGAGGACGGTACGATCTCGCTCTTCACTTTGCGCCTTGACCCCCGAGACCGAACTCCCTGCGTCGAAGGAGGCGTTGTGACACTGCCCGAAGCTGCTAACCGTAAAGAACCCGCAGCAAAGCAGCAGAACGGGGCAGCGGAGTTTCAGCGTCCTCATATCCCAAAATCTACGCGTAAAAGCTGCAGACCTAAAGAACCAAAAGGATCAAGCCGGATGGCGTTCAGTCGCAAGCAAGTAGCTGACCGCCTAGGGTAAGCTGTTGTTGAAAGCCCCTGCTCGACGAGCTGATTGCCAAATGCTAGCCTTCGTCACTGGCGCCACCGGATTCCTCGGCTCCCACGTCGCTCGCGCCCTAGCCGAGCAAGGAGCCGATCTCCGCCTGCTGGTCCGTCCCACCAGCAATCTAAGAAATCTCGAAGGCCTGAACACTGAAACTACTTCCGGCGATCTGCGTGACCCTGCTTCTTTGGAGAAAGCCATGTCCGGCTGCGAAGTAGTGTTTCACGTCGCTGCCGACTACCGCCTGTGGGTGCAGGACCCCGCCGAAATGTACCGCTCCAACGTCGAAGGCACGCGCGCGATTCTCGAAGCCGCCCGCAAGAATAAAATTCGCTGCGTCGTTTACACCTCCAGCGTGGCAACCATGGGATTCACCGGCAATGGCCGTCCCGCCGACGAGGATTCTCCCGTCTCCCTGGCCGACATGATCGGCCACTACAAGCGCTCGAAATTCATGGCCGAACAAGTGGCCATGGAAGCCGGTCGCAACGACCTGCGCGTACTCACCGTGAATCCCACAACGCCGGTCGGCGAGCAGGACATCAAACCCACTCCTACCGGACGCATTGTCGTCGACTTCCTGAAAGGAAAGTTTCCTGCTTATGTCGAGACCGGATTGAACCTGGTTGACGTTCGCGAGTGCGCCCTCGGACACATCGCTGCCCTCGAAAAAGGCAAGAGCGGAGAACGCTACATCCTCGGCGGCGAGGACCTCACGCTAAAGCAGATTCTGGATAAACTCGGCGCGATCTCCGGCTTACCCTCACCGAAAATCAAGCTCCCCTACTTTGTTGCCTATGCTGCGGGCCTCGTCGATCAAACCGTTTCTGGCAGCCTTCTGGGGCGCGAGCCCCGCGCAACCGTCGAAACCGTCCGCATGGGAAAGAAAAAAATGTGGGCCAGTTCCGACAAAGCCCAGCGCGAACTAGGATGGAAGCCAGTGCCTGCGGAAAATGCCCTGCGCCGCGCGGTCGAATGGTTTCGGGCGAACGCCTATGTCTAAACTCGCCCTCGTGGCCGCCCTGGAGCGCGAAATCGCCCCCCTCGTCAAGAATTGGACCCGCACCCGGCGCGATTATCAAGGACGCACATTTAGCTTCTTCGAGCACGATAACGTGGTTGCGGTCTGCGGCGGCGTCGGCGTAGAAGCCGCTCGCCGCGCCGCCGAAGCGGTCATCGCCCTATATCATCCTACCCGGCTCCACTCGGTGGGTTTCGCCGGTGCGCTGCTTCCAGGAATGCATGTGGGGGATATTTTCTCTCCCTCCGTGGCCATCGACGCCCGCGATGGAAGCCGCCTGCAACTCGAAGGCGGTGAAGGCACTCTGGTCACTTTCATGGCTGTCGCTGACGCCGAACAGAAATCCAGGCTCGCCGCGGCCTACGGAGCTCGCGCCGTGGATATGGAAGCCGCCGCCGTAGCCGCCGCCGCCCGCGTCCACGGCATTACTTTTGGCGCAACTAAAGTGATCTCAGATGGGTTAGATTTTGATATACCCGGCATGAGCCGCTTCATCAACTCGGAAGGTCAGTTCAGGACTGCAAACTTCGTCCTCTTCGCCACCCTGCGCCCGTGGCTGTGGAAGCCCGTCGCCACGCTGGCCGGCAACAGCCGAAAAGCAGGCCAAGCCCTAAGCTCGCATCTCGAACGCTTTTGTCGTGATATGGCAACCCCTGAGAATTCCGGCGCCGTCGCGGTCCCTGCGGAAGCCTCGCCCGCCAGGGGGACCGAATGAAGCTTCGATTGCTGGCTCCCGTGGTTCTGCTACTGGCGATTTCTCTCCCCGGCCAGTCCGTGCCCGCTGTCATTTATGCGGAGAGTTTTCGCCAGGGCTCAACCCGCATCATCGACGAACAATTCGAAGTCAAACTTACACCCCAGAACCCAACGTTTCGTGAGCGCATAAAGGATTCTCACGGCGCCGACCGCTACGTCTTCTCCATCCTTCCCCTCGGGCCGGAGGGCGACACCCAGATCACATCCTGGCAAGTAAAATTAGCCGACCTCCATCACGCGATCTACGATAACGTGCTCCTCACCACGCAGCAGCCATCGTCCGATCCCAAAAACGCTCTGGGGCGCCTCGATCCCTCAAACTTTGCACCCGTTCCCTCAGCTGCCCAGCGCATCATCAAAGTCGACAGCTTTTACGTAATGCTGCAGATCAAGGCACATCACTTTACACCACTGGATTCGCCGTATCTGGACGCCATGACTGTCGTTGTAAACTTAACTAATACCGATCCCAGGACCGCCGAAGGCACTCAGAAATAGGGCCCTGTTGTCATACACTGCTGTTGAAGCGAACCGAACATGGATCTCATCTAAGGGCAAGGTTTCATTGGAGTTAGATTTTCATTAGAGTTGGATTTCATTTAGACAACACTCATGGCAATTGCCGGACAATTCGCAATCGAAGACCAAACCCACTCTATGCCCGCAACCATGCTGGCAGCCGTCTACCGCGGCGTCAACGACGTACGCCTGGAAACCGTCCCAGTCCCCCGAATCGGCGCCGGAGAACTGCTGCTGCGCGTTCACACCTGCGGCGTGTGCGGAACCGACCTAAAAAAGATCGCTACCGGATCCCATTCCGCCCCGCGCATTTTCGGCCACGAGACCTCAGGAGTCATCGCTGCCGTCGCCGGCGGTGTCTCCCGGTTTGCTCCCGGCGACCGCGTCGTGGTCTTCCACCATATCCCCTGCCGCCAGTGCTACTACTGCCGCCACCAGACCTTCGCCCAGTGCGCTACCTATAAGAAAGTGGGATGCACCGCCGGCTTCGAACCCTCCGGCGGAGGCTTCGCCGAATACGTCCGCGTCATGGACTGGATCGTCGACCAGGGAACCGTGAAAATCCCCGACGGCGTCTCCTTCGAGCAAGCCTGTTTCGTCGAACCCGTCAATACCTGCTTGAAGGGAATTGACGCCCTTCGCCTGCAACCCGGCGAAACTGTCCTGACCATCGGTCAGGGCCCGATCGGCATCATCCTGAGCGTTCTGGCGCGTAAGACAGGCGCCACCGTTATCACTTCCGATTTGTATCCCGAGAGGCTTAGAATATCTAAAAGCCTTGGATTCAACCTCGCTATCGACGCCTCTCAGCAGGATGCCGTCCAGTATGTACGCCATCAGACTGAAGGGCGGGGTGCTGACGTTGTAATCTTGGCTGTGGCCACGAACAGTTTAATCCGTACCGCCATGGATGCGGCCCGGCCCGGGGGACGAGTACTATTGTTTGCGCAAACTCAACGGGGCGAGGTGGTCATCGATCCCGCTGCAATTTGTGTGGACGAAAAGGCACTCATCGGCTCTTATAGTGCATCGGTTGATTTACAGAACGATTCAGTTCAGTTTGTGATGAACCGAGAGATGGATTTGCAGACTTTGATCAGTCACCGGTTCCCGCTGCAGGATAGCGCGCGAGCTTTGGATCTCGCCGCTCATCCCCAGCCTTCGTCGATGAAAATCGTGATTCAGCCCGGGATAGCCTGGGCATGAAGCAAGCGCATTTCGCAAACGGCAAGTTTGGAAAGGGCACGGAAAACTGTGCCTCTAAAGTCGGGTTTGAAAGGGTGTGGCTTTAGCCGCACCGCAAAGGGCCAGATTTGAAAGGGTGCGGCTTTTAGCCGCACCGTTAGAGCGCCTCAATAGACTGGGCTTTAGCCCCTGAGGCAAGGAAGCAATCAGTGAACGGAAAAATGACCGCCGCCGTCTTATACGGCAAAGAAGATCTCAAGATTGAACGAGTGCCCATCCCTCGCGTCGAAAAGGGAGAGGTCCTCGTCAAAGTGCAGGTCGCTCTCACCTGCGGCACCGATCTCAAGGTATATCAGCGCGGCTATCACGCCCGCATGATCGTGCCTCCCGCGCTCTTCGGCCACGAGCTGGCCGGAGTTATCGAGGAAGTTGGCGAAGGCGTGCACAGCTTCAAGAAGGGCATGAAGGTCGTTGCCCTCAATTCCGCGCCATGCCAGATGTGCTTCTACTGCTCCAAGCATCAGGAAAATCTCTGCGAAGATCTGCTCTTTAACAACGGAGCCTACGCCGAGTATATCCGCGTGCCTCGGCGCATCGTCGAAGCCAACATGCTCGTCATCCCGCCCAACGTCAGCTTCGAAGACGCCGCCATGACCGAACCTCTCGCCTGCGTCCTCCGCGGCCTGCACGAAACCGGCGTCGAAATCGGAGACACCGTCACGATCATCGGCGGCGGCCCCATCGGATTGATGTTTGTCCAGGTCGCCCGCGCCATCGGTTGCAACGTGATCGCAGTTGTCAAGCGCGACGAACAAGTCGTCGCCGCCAAACAGATGGGCGCTCACGAAATCGTTCAGACCACTAAAGTCCAGAACGTCATCGAAGCCGTCCGTGCGCTCACTCCGCAGAAACGCGGCTGTGACGTCGTCATCGAAGCTGTAGGCCGTCCCGAGGCCTGGGAGTGGACCGTCGAGATGGTTCGCAAGGGCGGCACTGTAAACTTTTTCGGTGGATGCGCCAGCGGTTCCAAAGTGCAGCTCGATACCAACCGTCTGCACTATTCGGAAATTACGCTCAAGGCCACGTTCCATCACACGCCGGAAACCGTGCGCCGCGCCTTCGGCCTGATCGCCGCCAAGAAAATCCGCCCCACGGACTACATCACTGGCGAAGCCCCGCTCTCCAGCCTGCAAAAAGTGCTGCGCCATATGCTGAACCGCGGAGGCGACATCAAGACCGCCATCATCCCCGGCCACTGAGATTCGTATCAGGGTACGCCTTCAGGCGTACTGTAAATGCCGTGCTATCATTCGCGCCTTCAGGCGCTGCGACTTGGAATGCTGCCCATACTAATGCGTGAACTGAATCTTTGAATGACTCCAACTTCCACCACCGACTCGCACACCGCTCCTGGCGCCTCTCAAGCCTGGTCCCGTCTCCCCGCCGCCTACGCCATCCCCGCCTCCGCTCCCTCGCTCGATCAAGCCCAGGAATACTGCCGGCAGCTTGCCCGCTCCCACTACGAAAATTTCTCCGTTGCCACCTGGTTCCTGCCCAAACACCTGCGACAGGATTTCCTCAACGTCTACTCCTACTGCCGCATCTCTGACGATCTCGGAGACGAAGTGGGCGACCCCGCCGCATCCCTGGCCCTGCTCGAGGAATGGCAATCCGAACTCGATGCCTGTTACGACGGCACTCCCCGCCACCCGGTCTTCGTGGCGCTCGCACAAACCGTCAAAACGTTTGCCATCCCCAAACACGAATTCTCCGATCTGCTCATCGCCTTCCGCCAGGACCAAACCGTCACCCGTTTCGAAACTTTCGACGATGTCCTAGCCTACTGCCGCTACTCCGCGAACCCCGTCGGCCATCTCGTCCTCTATCTCTGCGGCTATCACGACGCGGAGCGGCAGCAGCTCTCCGATTACACTTGCACCGCTCTGCAACTCGCGAACTTCTGGCAGGACGTCACTGTCGATTACGCCAAAGGCCGAATTTACCTGCCGCTCGAAGACCTTCGCCAATACTCGGTCACTGAGAAAGATCTGGCGCAGAACCACAACACGACCGCCTTCTGCCAGATGATGGAGTTTGAAGTCAAGCGCGCCCGCGCATGGTTCAGGCGAGGCCTGCCGCTAACAAAAAAAGTGGATGCCCAACTCGCCGTCGATCTCGAACTCTTCACCCGCGGTGGCCAGGAAATTCTTAACGCCATCGAGCGCCAGAACTTTGCCGTGCTCGGCCACCGGCCCGTAATCTCCAAGCCACGCAAACTCGCGCTGGTAGCCCGCGCCGCTATGGGGAAGTTGCTGGGGAAATCATGAGCGCCGGAGCCCAACCCGTTCTCATCCCCTGGACTCCCGCACCCGCGCAGCTCACCATGGCGTACTCCGTCTGCCGTGGAATTACCCGCGCCAACGCCAAGAATTTCTACTATGCATTTCTCGTTCTCCCCAAGCGCAAGCGCCAGGCTCTTTGCGCCGTCTACGCCTTCATGCGCCGCTGCGACGACATCGCCGACGATCCCACCCTCGCCTTCGAAGACCGCCGTCAAAAGCTCGATACCTGGCTCGACGCTCTCCACCGCGTGCAGCAAGGTCAGCCCAGTGATGATCCCATTCTCCTGGCTCTCACCGACGCGCAGCGCAGATACACGATCCCCGCCGGCCTTCTCGATGAACTCGCCACGGGCACCGCCATGGACGTCGTCGATCCCCCCGTCGAACCTCAAGCTGACAGTGCTCCAAACTCGCAACTCTCGGTTCAATACAAAACATTCGAAGATTTAAAACTCTACTGCTACCGCGTCGCCTCAGTAGTGGGTCTGGTCTGCATCCACATCTTCGGATATCGCGACCCCGCTGCCGAGCCTCTCGCCGAGCAGTGTGGACTAGCCTTCCAACTCACCAACATTATTCGCGACGTCAAAGAAGATGCCGCCATGGGACGCGTTTACCTGCCCGAGGAAGACCTGGCGAAATTCAACTTGTCCGCCGCCGACTTACTTGCCACGCCCGACGCCGCCCGCTTCCGCCCCTTGCTTGCGCTCGAAGCCGATCGCGCCCGCGAAGGCTACCATGCCGGCGATCAACTCATCCCTTACGTTTCAGAAGACAGCCAGCCCGCACTCTATGTTTTGGTCAACATCTATCGCAAACTCCTGGAAAAAATCGCCGAGCGCCAGTACGACGTCTTCAGCGGCAAAATCAGCCTCACCATCAGTGAAAAACTTCGCATCCTCGGGAAAGGTTTCCTGCAACGCATCACCTGAAATTTAAGGAAGAAGGAGTTTGGAAAGAACGGGTTTGGGAAGGGCACGACTTTAGTCGTGCCGCTCCGGAGCCAGGAAACACGCGGGTTTTAGCCCCTGAGAGCGCCGGCAGTTTGCTTCATGATGAGATGGCCTTCTAGCAAAACGTTGTCATTCCGAATCGGGCTGAAAGCCCGGTGAGGGTCTGCCCTGAGCCTGTCGAAGGAAACCTGCTGTTCTTCGCAACGCAAATTCTGTGCCGCACTAACACATGACCGAAAGCCCACCCCAACCCACCGTAGCCATCGCCGGCGGCGGCCTCGCCGGCCTCGCCGCCGCCTGCGCCCTCGCCGACACCGGCTTCCGCGTCACGCTCTTCGAACGCCGCCCTTACCTCGGCGGTCGCGCCTCTTCGTACGAACATCCCGGAACCGGAGAAGTTGTCGACAACTGCCAGCATGTCCTGTTCCGCGTCTGCACCAACCTCATCGAGTTCTACCGCCGCATCGGGGTCGAAGATAAGATCCGCTGGTATGACGAGATGACTTTCATCGAGCCCGGCGGCCGCACCAGCGTTATGCACGCCTCCCCGCTCCCCGCGCCCCTCCACACCTCACCGTCATTCTTGAAATTTCCGTTTCTAGACACAAGAGACAAACTGGTCATCTCCCGCGCCATCGCCGCTCTCACCCTCACCGCACAGCCCGATACCGCACAATCCTTCCTCGACTGGTGCCACCGCCACAGTCAAACTGAAAACGCCATCGAACGCTTCTGGAAGCCCATCCTCGTCAGCGCCCTCAGCGAGGATCTTGACCTCATCTCAATTTCCTACGCCGCCCAAGTCGTCCGCGAATCCATGAAGTCACCGGAAGCCCGCCACATGGGTGTTCCCGCTATTCCTCTCACCGATCTCTACAACCGCGCAGGAGACTATATCCGCGCCCGGGGTGGCGAAATTCGCTTTCGCACCTCGCTCGAAACTTTTTCTCCAGATTCCTCACCAGTCCAGCTTCGCTTATCTGGCAGGGAAGAGGGCGATAAAGATTCCGCCTTCGACTATCTCGTCGCCGCTCTCCCCTTCAACAGGGTCGCCACCATCCTGCCCGAAACGCCTGCCGCCGCGCCCCTGCGCGACAAACTCACCCACTTCGAATCCTGTCCCATCACCGGCATCCACCTGTGGTTCGATCGCCAGATCACCGATCTCGATCACGCCGTCCTCCTCGACCGCACTATCCAATGGATGTTCCACAAATCCCGCCTGCTGACTACGCGTAGCGTGGGCGCGCAAGATCGGGAAGGGCGCGGTTTCAGCCGCGGCGTTGCGACGCCCCTTGAAACAGGGGCCTCGGCCCCTGAAGTTCCCAGCTACATCGAACTCGTCGTCAGCGCATCAAAATCTCTCATCGACAAATCCCGCGCCGAGATCGTCGATCTGGCCCTCAAAGAGGTCCGCGAATTCTTTCCCGCCGTCCGCGCCGCCACACTTATAAAGTCCACTGTCATCAAGGAAGTCCACGCCACCTACTCGCCCCGCCCCGGCATCGACGCCTACCGCCCGCCGCAAACTACTCCCTGGCCGCGCGTATTCCTCGCCGGCGATTGGACCGCGACCGGATGGCCGGCCACCATGGAAGGCGCCGTCCGCAGCGGATATCTGGCCGCTGAGGCTATTACTCGTCAGGCTGGGAACTCCCGGCGCTTCCTGTCGGCAGACTTGCCGGCAAGCGGCTTCATGCGTCTCTTCCGCTAGCTTGTGGAACCGAACTGATTGGACGGGATTTTGTGCAGTTGGGCAGGACTTAGCGGCCGACCCGCGCCTCGATCCTCGATACAAATCTCGGCGCGTGGCTCTTCATCACTTGCTGTAGATTCGGCGCAAACTCGTGCAACACGTTCATTCCCGCGTCATTGCCCACGGTCGAGCCGAAATCGCTGAATGGCTGCCCCACTGATCTCCTCCAGTACGGACGCGAGGCCGTCTCGGCCGCCACTGAAGTCAGCGTCCGCAGAAAATACGACGTGTTGAGCCGACCCTTCCCGCCTTCATCCCGGACGACAAATATGCGAGACGCCGCATAAGTCGCCCGCCCCATCAGACTCCCACTGCTTGAAGACGAATACGCCGGCCGGCGCGCGCCCACCGCGGGATACAAGTACTTATTGAAAATGCTGATCGAGTCTTTCTGACTGATTGTCCTGCCTAGATTCGTTTCGTCTGGATTCGCAAATCCCCGTCCAGCCCCACTCTCCAGGCCTGCCACGCCCAACCCTGGAGTCCTCGCCCTCTGAAGGAAGATCAGTCTTTGTCCTTGATTAATCTGACGATCTTCTACCTGATCTTTAATTGGAATCTGAATCGGAATTTGCGCCGAAGGCGCATCTGGAAGGGCTTGCCCCGCGTCTTGGCTCAGCGCCGCGCAAGCCGCCAGCACAACGAATAACAGGACCCCGGCGGGTGCAATTCGCTTCTCCATACTCTGTCCTGCCCGGGCAAACTCCTCATCCGGGCCAGATGCGGCGTCCAACACGCCCATTCCCACACTTGCAAATCACGTGCCACTCCGAAAGCAATAGGCCGCCACACGTCCATATGGTTGGTTGAGAAAACATAACCTTTGGTTGCCCTCCGGCCCCATCTCTGCCCCGGCTTTCGTCCGCGCGCCGGATCGTGCAAATTTTCTTCCCATATGCGCAAACTCTTCCACTCGCGGTTTAAACCGCCGCCCACCAACGGTTACCCTCCGATCAAGCCCCATGCCTCCCGATACTTCTCAAACCGCCCCTCCCACTCAGCCCCGTCTTTCCTGCATCGCGCGCTTCTTGTCCGCTATTTTCGATACCGAGGCAGGCCGGATTTTGATGACTCGAGGTGGCTTCTCCCGTATCCCGTAGCAATGATTGTCCTAGACGAGGAAGATGAGTAAAGCTGAGGTAAGAGAAATTAAGAGGTAGCTGGTGGGGAGGTTAAATGGCAATCTACCCCGCGAGCAGCGCCACTCCCGCCGCCACGAGAGAAGCAGCAATCCACCGCCGCCGGTCCACCCGCTCATGGAGAAAAAATTTTGCTGCGACGGCGTTGCCAATAAAAGTGAGCGAAGCCGCCGCCGGAGCCACCAGGCTCACATCTCCCCAGGACAGCGCAAACAGCAAACTAAAAAACGCCACGGCCATCGCCGTAACCCCAAACAGAAAATTAGGATTCCCCAACGTCCGTCCGATCACCGCGATCACACCGACCCGCCGCCGCAAGGCTCCCACATCTCCAACTTGCTTCATGGCGCGAGCCAGCAGCACATCGCCTACCACCGAGGCAAACACAATCGCCAGAATCGCACTCCACGTATAAACGCTCTTCATGGCTCAACTCCGGAGGGTGCCCCATTTCTCGCGTCCTTTGCGCGAAGTGGGGCCTTGGCCGCGGTCGTCATAGCGGCGGCCGTCTCCCCGGCGTCGGACGCATGTCCCTGCTTCGTCAACTCCGGCCCTCCCGCTATGAATCCCACGCCGCCGGTAATCAAAGCAATCCCCAGCCAGCGCATCGGACTTACCTGCTCGTGCAACACAAATTTCGCCACCAGCGCCAGCAACACATATCCGAGCGATGTCGCCGGCAACACATAAGTGAGATCGGCCCAGGAAAGCGCGGTCATGTAGGTGGCAAAAAATCCCAGCAGCAGAAGAATCCCGATGGCAACCCAAGGATTAAGAATAGCGAGGATAACGCCTTGCAGATGGTCTACAGAAATGCTCCCCGTTTGCTTCATCCCATGCGAGAGCATGGAGTCGCCGGCCGCGGCAAACACCGTGACTCCGGCCAGCACAAGATACTTGCGAAAGTTCACTGGAAGATTAGACGTGGCGCACGGTAACAACGATTGAGATTTTAAGCCGTTCACCACAGAGGCACAGAGTCGCAGAGAAAGACAAAACAAGCTGAAGACTCTCTCCGTGTCTCTGTGCCTCAGTGATGAAAGCTCTTTGAGTTAAGCTTTGACCAGTTCCGCCGCCTCATCGCTATGCCGCTTGACCAGTTTGTTCCGAGCCGAGCGCAACTTGAGGAACGTCTTTGCTTCTTTGTAAAGCCGCTTGCGGTCGTTGCTGTCGAAGGCAGCTTTCCGCAGAATGCGGAACACAGCTTTTGGCCGGAAATAATATTCGTCGTAAAAACGGTGCACTGCGGAAAGGATGTCATCCGCGGGGAGTCCAGGATATTGGATGTGCGCCAGTTGGTGTCCGCCTTCATCCACCATTTTGTTGTCGCCCACCATGAATCCGTTCTTCACCGCAAAATCGTAAAGCTCCGTGCCCGGGTAAGCGTGAGCCACGGAAACCTGAATGGTTTCCACGTCCAGCTCTTTGGCAAACGCAATCGTTTTGTTGATCGTCTCATGCGTCTCGCCCGGCAACCCCAGGATGAAGTCTCCATGCACCACCAGCCCAAGCTTGTGACAATCCTTGGTGAACTGCCGCGCCCGCTCCACCGTCGCACCCTTCTTGATGTTTTTCAAAATCTGCTGATCACCCGATTCATAGCCGACGATCAGCAGCCTGCAGCCCGCTTCCTTCATCGCCTTCAGCGTCTCGTAATCGGTGGTTACTCGCGACGTGCAGGACCACGTCAAACCCAGCGGCTTCAGCTTCGCGCATAACTCAACGGTCCGAGCCTTCTGGATGTTGAACGTATCGTCATCAAAGAAAAATTCCTTTACTTCCGGCCAGTACGCCTTCACCTTGGCCATCTCTGCGGCCACGTCATCCGTAGACCGCTTGCGCCAAGGATGCCCGCTCAATGTCTGCGGCCACAAACAGAACGTGCACTGCGCCGGACAACCGCGCGTGGTGTAAAGCGAAACATAAGGATGCAACAGGAATGGAACGTTATACCGCGTAACATCGAGGTCGCGCCTGTAAATGTCCGTCACATGCGGAAGCGCATCCAGATCCTGAATCTGCGGCGCATCCGGATTGTGTACCGCTTTTCCGTCTTTCAAGAACGAAATACCGGCAATTTCTTCCAGCGGCTTGCCCTTCGCGTAATCCACCACCGCGTAATCGAATTCCTTCCGCGCCACGAAATCGATCGCCGGACAATCGCGTAAAGATTTCTCCGGCAACACGCTCACATGCGGCCCCACGAAAGCAATCTTGATCCGAGGGTTCGCCGCCTTGATCGCTTTCGCCAGGCCTATGTCACCCGGAAATCCCGGGGTGCTGGTGAACAAAACCAGAAATTCGTAATCCTTCGCAATCTCAATCGTCTGCTCCGCCGAAATGTAATGCGGCGGCGCATCCAGCAATCGCGCCCCCTCCAACATCCCCGCCGGATAAGCCAACCACACCGGATACCAATATGATTCGATTTCGCGGGTGGCGGGCCAACGGGAGCCGGCGCCGCCGTCGAAGTTTTCGAATGAGGGTGGATTCAGAAATAGTGTTTTTAGAGGCATAGTGGGTGAGTGTTTATTTTAACATTCCTGCGCGCTTGATGTGGACGAAAAGCAGTGTTTATGCAGGTTCATGATTGAACACAGGTTTTGATGCAGTGAATGGTGGAAAAGAGGCATCCGGTGACCAGAAGTTCGCTCATTTGATACCGAGGGCCCATGTTTCCAGGTTGCCCAGGGCGCGCAGGAGCGCAACCTGGTTGCGTTCGAGTTCGAAGGTGACATCCTGCAGAGCGATTAATTTTTCGCTGGATTGAGTGCGGGCGTTATCCAGATCGTGAAGATTTGCGGTGGAGGATTTCATTCGAGTTTCGACGGCTTCGACATTTTTCTGGGCGATCTCGTATTCGATTTCCGCGACGTCGTGCGCGGCTTGCATCTGGGTTACGGCGCGCTCCAGGCGCAAGGTTTCTTCGGAGACCTGGTTGCGGGCGGCGTCGGCTTGACGCTTTGCCTTGAGAGCATCAGCGTCGGCGGCCTGGGCGCGGGCGCGTTGCGTGGCGTTGAACAGAGGGATGTGAATGCTGATTCCGACGGTGGCGTTGTTTTTCTGGAAGCTGCTTGCAGGGCAAAGGAAAGTTCCAATGCTGGTAGTGCAGGGGCGGGCGGGTATGTAGTAGTTCTGATAATTGTTGAAGGTGGAGAGCAGCGCGTACTGAGCGCCGAAATCGGCGGTGGGCAGCAGAGATCGGTGTTCGCCTTGAGCGCGCAGATATTGCGCGCGGGCATGGTCGACGGCGGCTTGAACGGCAGGACTGGAATCGGCGGCTTTGCCGGGAGCACCATCATCGGACGCGGCGGCGGGGAATGCGGGAAGGGAATCGGATTCAGTTTGAATGCCAGAGGCGGGAAGGCCGGTGAGTTTTGAAAGATGTTCGCGCAGCACGTCCGCGGAGCCCTGGGCTTCGGCGATGCGCAAGCGGAGCCGAGCTTCGGAGAGGCGGGCGCGGGTGCCGTCGAGTTCGCTGTCGATGCCTTCCTTCACCCGATCCAGGACGGCGGCTTGCATCTTTTGCACGTCGGGATAAATTTCGTGGAGTCGGTCCAGACGCTGCTCCCATTTTTCGAGTTCGGCATAACTTAAGACAGTATCCTGGATGATTTGATTGCGCTGATCTTTGGTGCGGGAGCCGGCGGCGGACGATTCGCTTTGTGCGGCGTGGATGAACGAGCGGAGTTCGGGATGAAACAGAGCGGATTGCGCGTTGATGTTGAAGATGGAGGGAGCGGAGCCTCCCAGGCTGAGGGGGAATCCGTAAGACCATCCGAGACCGGAGCCGGCGGCAAGTTGCGGAAGATAGTTATCACGGAGTTGACGAGCGCCGGCGTCAGCACTCTGCTGTTCGGCGGCGGCGATAGCTGCGCCGTTGGCGTGTTTCAGGGCGAGCTCCACCGCGCGCTTCAGGGTGATGGGCTCGGCCAGGAGCGAGACTGGCAGGAGTAATAATGCCGCTAATAAAAAGTAGTGAATGCCCACGCCAGTGCGTGACTTGTTTCTCATAGTTCTCACCTTTTTGGAGACTAGGAAGATTCTACGGACAATTTGATGCGAGAGAGATGATTAGGATGGGTCGGAAGATGGGAGCGAAACCACCCCGGCAGCTAAGGTTCGGTCGGAATGACATGGAGAGAATAGTCGGCTTGACCGGGCCTAAGGAGCAGCGGGTTCCTCCACTCTGCGTTGCTCGGCTTCGGTTGGGAATGACATAGTGTAGACAGTGGTCGCCAAAGATCAACAACGAGATCGAGGACAAGGGCAAGGTCAAAGGCAGCCGCAGGGGCGCCCGCTCTATACGGATTTGCGTCATTGTTTATTCTCGTCTTTATCTTTACTTTCGCTGTCTTTATCTTTGCTTTTCAGTGTGGTCTTACTGCACGATGTTGCTTTGGGGCAACAGGCCGGGGGGAGGGAGGCGGCGCCGGCTGGGCCGCAGGCGAATCAGGTTGAGGCGAAGAGCTTCATGGGAAGGTGGGCGGATTTTTACCGGCAGGACTGGAAGGGGAGCGTTGCTTCGCCGGCTGGGTCTGGATCGGCTGCAACGCCGGAGCGGCGGGGGCTGCCATCGCCGCTGGATTCGCCGCCAT
>Ga0210389_10000021_pt1 | contig 158651 bp, 158 predicted proteins | sample IncBWH28OmetaG_FD_160127 | JGI IMG/M metagenome (GOLD analysis project Ga0210389, IMG submission 160127) | Forest soil microbial communities from Barre Woods Harvard Forest LTER site, Petersham, Massachusetts, United States - Inc-BW-H-28-O ...
CCAAGTTTGAGGCGGAAGTGTATGTGCTGACCAAGGAAGAGGGTGGGCGGCATACGCCTTTCTTCAAGGGCTATCGGCCGCAGTTCTACTTTCGCACCACCGATGTCACCGGCGCAGTGGAGCTGCCCGAGGGCACTGAGATGGTGATGCCGGGAGATAACATCAAGATCGTGGTGGAACTGATCGCCCCGATCGCGATGGAGCAGGGCCTGCGCTTCGCCATCCGCGAGGGCGGTAAAACCGTCGGTGCAGGTGTGGTCGCCAAGGTGATTGCATAACCATTGTTCATTGAACACAGGGCAGTAGCTCAATTGGCAGAGCGGCGGTCTCCAAAACCGCAGGTTGGGGGTTCGATTCCCTCCTGCCCTGCCATTGATGCGTGGCCCTAGGAATTAAGTACATGGCTGAAGTGCAAACACAGGCGGTCTCCTCGTCCAAGGACAACGCGCTCTTGGCATTGTCGATCGTCGCGATTTTGGGCGGCATCGCGGCGTTCTATTGGTACGACGAGCTGGCGTTGCTGCTGCGCATCGGCATGGTGGTTCTCGGACTCGCGGCGGGTGCGGGTCTTTTGTGGCTGAGCTCGTACGGCAGAGAGTTCGTGCAGTTTGCGCAGGCCGCGCGGGTCGAGTTGCGCAAGGTCGTGTGGCCCAGCCGCACCGAGACCTTTCAAACCACCTACGTGGTGATTGGATTTGCGATTGTGATGGGTTTGTTTTTCTTCGTTCTCGACTGGATTCTCACCTGGATGACCCGCCTTTTGGGCGGCACATCGGGTTAGCGGACGCGGAGCTGTTATGTCCTTGCGATGGTATGTGGTTCACGCGTATTCGAACTTCGAGCACAAGGTGTCGGAGTCGTTGAAGGAGCGCGTCAAGCGCGCGGGTCTGGAAGCGAAGTTCGGCGAGATTCTCGTTCCCACCGAAGAGGTGGTGGAAATGCGCGACGGGCAAAAGCGCAAGTCGGACCGAAAGTTCTTCCCCGGCTACGTGCTCGTGCAGATGGAAATGGATGAGGACACCTGGCATCTCGTGAAGGAAGTGCCGAAGGTATTGGGTTTCATCGGCGGTACCAGCGACAAGCCGGCGGCCATCACGGACAAAGAGGCCATGTCGATATTGCGCCGCGTCGAAGAGGGCGTGGACAAGCCGAAGCCGAAGGTGCTGTTCGAGCCCGGCGAGGTGGTGCGTGTGACCGACGGGCCGTTCAATGATTTCAACGGCGTAGTCGAGTCCGTGAATTACGAGAAGAACCGGCTGCAGGTGGCGGTGCAGATTCTAGGGCGTTCCACGCCCGTGGAATTGGATTTCTCGCAGGTCGAGAAAGGTTGATTTAACCGGGGAGCTTCTCCGTGAGGAGGGGCGTTTGCACCCACAGGAGTCTTAAATGGCGAAGAAAGTCACTGGCTACATCAAGCTGCAGATCCCTGCAGGCCAAGCCAACCCCTCACCGCCCGTCGGGCCCGCATTGGGCCAACAGGGCGTGAACATCATGGAGTTCTGCAAGGCATTCAATGCGCAGACCCAGGCCTTGGAAAAGGGATTACCGACCCCAGTAGTGATAACGGTATATAGCGACCGCAGCTTTACCTTCATCATGAAGACGCCGCCGGCGTCCGTGCTCATTGCCAAGGCGCTCGGCATTCCCAAGGGCAGCGCGACGCCGAATACGGCGAAAGTCGGGAAAGTGACCCGCAAGCAGCTCGAGGACATCGCCAAGGTGAAAATGCCTGATTTAACAGCGGCCAATTTGGACGCCGCCGTGCGCACCATCGCCGGCAGCGCTCGCAGCATGGGCGTTGACGTGGAGGGAGTGTGACATGCCTGCCGTAGCCAAACGTACCAAGACTTGGAAGGAAAAGCTGCCGCCCGGAAAAGCCTATCCGATCGATGATGCGCTGAAATTGGTGAAGGAATTTGCCACTGCGAAATTCAATGAGTCCGTGGACGTGTCCGTGAACTTAGGCGTCGATGCCACGAAGTCGGACCAACAGGTGCGCGGCTCGACGGTGATGCCGCATGGCACCGGCAAGACGGTGCGCGTCGCCGTATTTACGCAAGGCAAGAATGCCGATGCCGCCAAAGCGGCCGGCGCCGACATCGTCGGATTTGATGACCTGGCGGAAAAGGTGAAGGCCGGGCAGATCGATTTTGACGTCGTGATCGCCAGTCCCGATGCGATGCGCATCGTCGGTCAGCTCGGACAGATTTTGGGGCCGCGCGGCCTCATGCCGAATCCGAAGGTCGGCACCGTCACGCCTAACGTGGCGGAGGCCGTGAAGAACGCGAAGTCCGGGCAGGTGCGCTACCGCACGGACAAGGCCGGCATCGTGCACGCGCAGATCGGGCGCGCGAACTTCGAGCCGAGCGCGCTCAAGGAGAATTTACTGGCGCTGGTGAACGATCTGCAGAAGATCAAACCGGCGACTTCCAAGGGTGTTTACCTGAAGAAGCTGACCGTCTCCTCGACCATGGGCCCTGGGGTCACGGTCGATCAGTCGAGCTTGGGTTTGGTGAAGATTTAGGTATTTAAGGGCGGGGCCGCATCGGCCCCGGGAATTATTGCGCGTGAGCGCATGGATAGTGGGCTGCGAAAAGCCGCGAGGCCGATCGCACCCACCGTCGAAGACCGCAGGCGAGCCTTGGGGTTTTTGGACCCAAGGGGCTCTTAAAGAAAGCCTGCGCAGATGGTGGGACCGGAATCAGGAATTGCCTGAGAAGGTCGCACCAATGAGTACGCGGTACTCAAAGGGTGGATACGAACGGCGGCGTGCGTATCTGTTGTGTGACGCTTCTCTACGGGGAACCTAGATGGCACTCAAGTTAGAAGAGAAGAAAGTCGTGGTGGCAGAAGTCAACGCGGTCGCGGCGAAAGCCCTGTCCGTGGTGGGCGCTGAGAACCGTGGCTTGACCGTGACGCAGATGACCGACCTGCGCGCCAAGGCGCGCAAGGAAGGGGTTTATCTGCGGATCGTCAAGAACACACTCGCGCGCAAGGCGGTTGCCGGCACCTCTTTCGAGTGCATTTCTCCGGCGTTGAAAGGACCCATTGTCCTGGCATTTTCCAACGACGATCCGGGCGCTGCTGCCCGCATCGTCAAGGCCTTTGCCAAGGACAACGACAAATTGGTGACGACCTTGGTGTCTCTGGGTGGGCAATTGCTCAAACCCGATTCACTGGAGCGTGTGGCTTCATTGCCCACGCGCGCGCAGGCGTTGTCGAAGATGCTGGGTGTGCTCAAGGCGCCGATTGCGAAGTTCGTTGGTACGTTGGCCGCCCCCAACTCGAAGTTGGTGCGGACGCTGGCTGCTGTTCTTGAAGCCAAGAAGAGCGCTGCGGCGGCGGCGAAATAATCCTGATTCGGGTTTAAGCAACCCATATTTATTTGGAGACGATAATGGCTGTTACTAAAGACGAGATCCTCGACGCAATTTCCAAGATGTCAGTCATGGAAGTGGTCGAACTGATTGCCGACATGGAAAAGAAGTTCAACGTCACTGCTGCGGCTCCGGTCGCTGCGGTAGCGGCGGGCGGCGGCGGCGCTGCGGCGGCTCCTGCTGCGGAGGCGCAGACTGAATTCACCGTGACGATGACTGAGTTCGGCGCCAACAAGGTGGGCGTGATCAAGGTCATTCGCGAAATCACCGGTTTGGGCTTGAAGGAGGCGAAGGACTTGGTTGAAGGCGCGCCTTCGACGGTCAAGGAAGGCATTCCGAAGGCGGATGCCGAGACGATCAAGAAGAAGCTCGAGGACGCCGGCGCCAAGGCTGCTATTAAGTAGTGATTATTGTCGATATGCGCAGTTCGATGGATGCCGCTGAAAACCGCGGCAGCCATCGGCTGCGCCTTTGATTTTGATTTTTTAGGACGGAGTCGCTGCGACTCCGTTAATTGTGGCGCGTAAGCGCCCGGGAATTGGCGCGCAAGCGCCTGGAAATCGGCGCGTAAGCGCCTAGGAAGGGTTCATCTCATGGCCTATTCGTTCACCGAAAAGAAGCGCATCCGTAAGAACTTTGGCAAGCGTCCGAGCATCCTCGGCACGCCTTACCTGCTGGCGATCCAATTGGATTCGTACCGGCGATTCTTGCAGGCGGATACCGCGGAATCCAAACGCGATGAAATCGGCTTGCACGCGGCTTTCGACAGCGTGTTCCCCATTTCCAGCTATTCCGGGAACGCGACGCTCGAGTACGTGAGCTATCGCCTGGGCGAGCCGGTATTCGACGTCAAGGAGTGCCAGCTGCGCGGTTTGACCTACGCGGCCCCGCTGCGCGTGAAAGTGCGGCTCGTGGTGCTCGACAAGGAGGCCAGCGGCGCGAAGAAGCCGGTCAAGGATGTGCGCGAGCAGGAAGTGTATCTGGGCGAATTGCCCCTCATGACCGAAAACGGCACCTTCATCATCAACGGTACCGAGCGCGTCATCGTGTCGCAGCTGCATCGCAGCCCGGGCGTGTTCTTCGATCATGACCGCGGCAAGACCCACTCGTCGGGCAAGCTGCTGTTCTCCGCGCGGATCATTCCGTATCGCGGTTCGTGGCTGGACTTCGAGTTCGACCCGAAGGATTGCGTGTTCGCGCGCATCGATCGCCGCCGCAAATTGCCGGTGACCATCATTCTGCGCGCGCTCGGCCTGACCGAGGAACAGATCCTCGACATCTTCTTCGAGAAGAACGTGTTTCATCTGTCGAAGAAGGAAATCGAATTCGAAATCATCCCGCAGCGCCTGCGCGGCGAGACCGCGGCATTCGAGATTCGCGTCGGCAAGAAGGTCATTGTCGAGGAGGGCCGCCGCATCACGGCGCGCCACGTGAAGGAACTCGAGGAAGCGGGCGTCAAGCGCCTGCCCGTGCCGACCGAATACGTGCAGGGCAAGGTCCTGGCGCATGACATCGTCAACATGGAAACCGGCGAGATTCTGGCCAAGGCCAACGAAATCCTCACCGTCCCGACGGTGGCGAAGCTCATCGAGAGCGGCGTCACGCAGATCCGCACGTTATATGTGAACGACCTGGACCGCGGGCCCTATATTTCGGACACGCTGCGCATCGATCCCACCAAGACCCGCCTCGAGGCATTGGTGGAAATCTACCGCATGATGCGGCCGGGCGAGCCGCCCACCAAGGATGCGGCCGAGAACCTGTTTCAAAACCTGTTCTTCAACGGCGAGCGCTACGATTTGTCGCCGGTCGGCCGCATGAAGTTCAACCGCCGCGTGGGCCGTGAGGAGATCACGGGTTCAGGCGTGCTCAGCAAGGAAGACATCATCGAGGTGATGAAGACCTTGATCGACATCCGCAACGGCAACGGCCATGTGGACGACATCGATCACCTGGGCAACCGCCGTGTGCGCAGCGTCGGTGAAATGGCGGAGAACGCATTCCGCATCGGCTTGGTGCGGGTCGAGCGCGCCGTCAAGGAGCGCCTGACGATCGCCGAAAGCGAGCCGATCATGCCGCAGGAAATGATCAACGCGAAGCCGGTGGCTGCCGCGGTGAAGGAGTTCTTCGGTTCCTCCCAGCTGTCGCAGTTCATGGACCAGAACAATCCGCTGTCGGAAGTCACGCACAAGCGCCGCGTCTCGGCCTTGGGCCCAGGCGGCCTGACGCGCGAGCGGGCGGGATTCGAAGTCCGCGACGTGCATCCCACGCACTACGGCCGGGTATGCCCGATCGAGACGCCGGAAGGACCAAACATCGGCCTGATCAACTCACTAGCCGTGTATGCGCGCACCAACGACTATGGTTTCCTGGAAACGCCGTATCGGCGCGTCTCCAACGGCAAGGTGACCGACAAGATCGACTACCTGTCCGCCATCGAAGAGGGTCAGTACGTGATCGCGCAGGCGAACGCGACCCTGAACGAGAAGGGCGAGTTCGTCGACGACCTGATCTCCTGCCGCACCCAGAACGAATTCACCCTGTCCTCTCCGGACAAGATCGATTTCATGGACGTCAGCCCGAAACAGATCGTGTCGGTGGCAGCCTCCTTGATTCCCTTCCTGGAGCACGACGACGCGAACCGCGCGCTCATGGGATCGAACATGCAACGCCAGGCGGTGCCGACGCTGCGTTCGGAGACCCCGTTGGTGGGCACCGGCATGGAACGCGCGGTCGCGATCGACTCCGGCGTCACGGTGGTGGCGCGGCGCGGCGGCAGCGTGGACTCGGTCGATGCCTCGCGCATCGTGGTCCGCGTGAACGACGATGAAACGACGGCCGGCGAACCGGGTGTCGACATTTATTCGCTGACCAAGTACACACGCTCGAATCAAAACACCTGCATCAATCAGCGGCCGCTGGTCAATGCCGGCGATGCGATCAAGCGCGGCGACGTGCTGGCGGACGGTCCGTCAACGGATCTGGGCGAGCTCGCGCTCGGCCAGAACCTGCTGGTGGCCTTCATGCCCTGGAACGGCTACAACTTCGAGGACTCCATTCTCATCTCCGAGCGTGTGGTCGAAGAGGATCGCTTCACGACGATTCATATCGAAGAGCTGACCTGTGTCGCGCGCGACACCAAGCTGGGTCCTGAGGAAATCACCGCCGATATCCCCAACGTCGGCGACTCGGCGCTGGCGAAACTCGACGAGGCAGGCATCGCCTTCATCGGCGCTGAAGTGCGCGCCGGCGACATTCTCGTGGGCAAGGTCACGCCGAAGGGCGAGACCCAGTTGACGCCGGAAGAGAAGTTGCTGCGGGCGATCTTCGGCGAAAAGGCCTCCGACGTGAAAGACACCTCGCTGCGCGTGCCTCCGGGCATGGACGGCACGGTGATCGATGTGCGCGTGTTCACGCGCGACGGGGTCGAGAAGGATTCGCGGGCCCTGGCGATCGAGAAATCGGAGCTCGAGCGGGTGCGCAAGGACTTGGCCGACCAGCAGCGTATTCTGGAAGACGACTTGTTCCAGCGCGTGCGCGGCATGATCGAGGGCAAAGCCGCCGAAGCGGGTCCGAAGAAAATCAAGTCGGGTACTCAGATCGATGACGCATATCTGGCGGACCTGCCGCGGGAGCAGTGGTTCGAGATTCGCTTCAAGGAAGAAGAGGTCAACACGCAGCTGGAAACCGTCTCCGAGCGTCTGAAAGGTCAGCGCAAGGCGTTCGAAAAGCGTTTCGAGGAGAAGAAGGCGAAGATCACCGCGGGCGACGATCTGGCGCCGGGCGTGCTCAAGATGGTCAAGGTGTACCTGGCGGTGAAGCGCCGTGTGCAGCCGGGCGACAAGATGGCGGGACGCCACGGCAACAAGGGCGTGATTTCCTCCATCGTTCCGGTTGAGGACATGCCGTATATGGCCGACGGCACGCCGGTGGACATCGTGTTGAATCCCTTGGGCGTTCCTTCGCGTATGAACATCGGTCAAATTCTCGAGACCCACCTGGGTTGGGCCGCGAAGGGCCTGGGCGCCAAGGTCGGCAAGATGCTGGAAGCGCAGCACGCCGTCGTGGAACTGCGCAAATTCCTAGGGCAGGTCTACAACGAGACGGGCGGCCAGAAGGAGGACATCAAGTCCATGAGCGACGCCGAAGTCATCGAGCTGGCCAGCAACCTGAAGAAGGGCGTGCCGATGGCGACGCCGGTGTTCGACGGCGCCAGCGAGGAGGAGATCAAGAATCTCCTCACCCTGGCGGATCTGCCGACCTCCGGGCAAACCGTGCTGCACGACGGGCGAACCGGCGAGCAGTTCGAGCGGCCTGTCACGGTGGGCTACATGTACATGCTGAAGTTGAACCACCTGGTCGACGACAAGATGCACGCCCGTTCCACGGGGCCGTACAGCCTGGTCACCCAGCAACCGTTGGGCGGCAAGGCGCAGTTCGGCGGTCAGCGCTTCGGCGAAATGGAAGTGTGGGCGCTGGAGGCGTACGGCGCCGCGTACACCTTGCAGGAAATGCTCACCGTCAAGTCGGACGACGTCAACGGACGCACGCAGATGTACAAGGCGATTGTCGACGGCAACCATGAAATGAAAGCCGGCATGCCGGAATCGTTCAATGTCCTGGTCAAGGAGATACGTTCCCTGGCCATCAACATCGAACTAGAGAGCGAGGCCTAATCAATGAAAGACTTACTCAAATTGTTCAAGCAGCAAGTACCGGTCGAGAATTTCGATTCGATCAAGATCGGGCTTGCTTCACCGGACATGATCCGCTCCTGGTCGTACGGCGAAGTGAAAAAGCCGGAAACCATCAACTATCGCACGTTCAAGCCGGAACGCGACGGCCTGTTCTGCGCCAAGATCTTCGGGCCCGTGAAGGACTACGAATGTCTGTGCGGCAAGTACAAGCGCCTCAAGCATCGCGGCGTGGTGTGCGAGAAGTGCGGCGTCGAAGTGACCCAGTCCAAGGTGCGCCGCGAGCGCATGGGCCACATCGAACTCGCGAGTCCGACCGCGCACATCTGGTTCTTGAAGTCGCTGCCGTCGCGCATCGGCCTGATGCTGGACATGACCTTGCGCGAGATCGAGCGCGTGCTGTATTTCGAGGCCTTCGTGGTCGTCGATCCGGGCATGACCTCGCTGCAGCGCGGGCAGTTGCTCACCGATGAGATGTACCTCGAGTCGATCGAGGAGCACGGCGACGAGTTCGACGCCCGTATGGGCGCCGAAGCCGTCCATGAGCTCTTGAAGTCCATGGATCTGCCCTCCGAGGTGGTAAAGGTCCGCGAGGACATGGCGAACACGAACTCGGAGACGAAGATCAAGCGCCTGTCGAAGCGCTTGAAACTGATCGAAGCGTTCATGGAATCGGGCAACAAACCGGAGTGGATGGTGCTCACCGTCCTGCCGGTGCTGCCGCCGGATCTGCGTCCCCTGGTGCCCCTGGACGGCGGCCGCTTTGCGACTTCCGACCTGAACGATCTGTATCGCCGCGTGATCAACCGCAACAACCGTCTGCGCCGGCTGCTCGAGCTGAATGCGCCCGATATCATCGTGCGCAACGAAAAGCGCATGCTGCAAGAAGCCGTGGATGCGCTCCTGGACAACGGCCGCCGCGGCCGCGCCATCACGGGCACCAACAAGCGCCCGCTCAAGTCCTTGGCGGACATGATCAAGGGCAAGCAAGGCCGATTCCGCCAGAACCTGCTGGGCAAGCGTGTCGACTATTCCGGCCGTTCGGTCATCGTGGTCGGTCCGACCCTGCGCCTGCATCAGTGCGGGTTGCCGAAGAAAATGGCGTTGGAATTGTTCAAGCCGTTCATCTTCTCCAAGCTGCAGCTGCGCGGCGAAGCTTCGACCATCAAGGCGGCGAAGCGCCTGGTCGAGCGCGAAGGACCGGAAGTGTGGGACATCCTCGAAGAGGTGATCCGCGAACATCCGGTGCTCTTGAATCGCGCGCCGACCTTGCATCGCCTCGGCATCCAGGCTTTCGAGCCGGTGCTGATCGAGGGCAAGGCCATCCAACTGCATCCGCTGGTGTGCGGAGCGTTCAACGCGGACTTCGACGGCGACCAAATGGCCGTCCATGTGCCGTTGTCCATCGAGGCGCAATTGGAAGCGCGCGCTCTCATGATGTCGTCCAATAACATCCTCTCGCCGGCGAACGGCGACCCCATCATCGTTCCCTCACAGGACGTGGTGCTGGGGCTCTACTACATGACCCGCGAGCGCGTTGGCGCCAAGGGTGAAGGCATGGCATTCGGCGACGTCGCCGAGGTGCATCGCGCCTATGAAAGCCGCAACATTGACCTGCAGGCCAAGGTCAAGGTCCGTCTGGTCGAGCACATTCGCGATGCCGGCGGGCAGTTGGTGAAGAACGTTCGCGTGGTCGATACCACCGCGGGGCGCGCTCTGCTGTCCGAGATCCTGCCGAAGGGACTGTCGTTCGACGCCATCAATCAGGATATGACCAAGAAGATCATTTCCGCGACGATTAACGCGTGCTACCGCACGGTCGGTCTCAAGGAAACGGTCGTGTTCGCGGACCAGCTGATGTACACCGGCTTCCAGTATGCGACCCGCGCGGGCGTGTCGATCGGCGTCGATGACATGGTCGTGCCGCAACAGAAGACCAAGATTCTGGCGACGGCGGAAAAAGAGGTGAAGGAGATCCAGGAGCAGTACTCCTCAGGGTTGGTCACCAACGGCGAGCGCTACAACAAGGTGGTCGACATTTGGTCGCGAACCAATGACCAAGTGGCGAAGGCCATGATGGAAAAGCTTGGCACCGACGATGTCGCGGATTCCAAGGGCAACAAGGTTCGTCAGAAGTCGTTTAATTCGATCTTCATGATGGCCGACTCAGGCGCCCGCGGTTCCGCAGCGCAGATTCGCCAGCTGGCCGGCATGCGCGGCCTCATGGCGAAGCCGGACGGTTCCATCATCGAAACGCCGATTACGGCGAACTTCCGCGAAGGCTTGAACGTACTGCAGTACTTCATTTCGACGCACGGCGCGCGCAAGGGCTTGGCCGATACGGCATTGAAGACGGCAAACTCCGGTTATCTGACGCGCCGACTGGTCGACGTGGCCCAGGATCTGGTCGTCACCGAGATCGACTGCGGCACTGCCAACGGCCTGTCCATCACCCCGATCGTCGAAGGTGGCGATGTGGTGGAGGGATTGGGGGAGCGCGTGCTGGGTCGTGTCGTCTCCGAAGATGTGGTCGTCGCGTCCAGCGGCGAAGTGCTGGTCAAGGCCGGTGTTTTGATCGACGAAAAGTTGGTCAAGCTCCTGGAAAAGATGGGCATCGATCAGGTCATGGTGCGTTCGCCCATCACCTGCGAAACCCGTTATGGGGTATGCGCGCAATGCTACGGTCGCGATCTGGGCCGCGGACATCGCATCAACATCGGCGAGGCGGTCGGCGTCATTGCGGCGCAATCGATCGGCGAGCCGGGCACCCAGCTCACCATGCGCACCTTCCACGTCGGCGGCGCGGCCTCGCGAGCGGCAGCGGCCAACGGCGTCGAAGTGAAGAGCAAGGGCACCATTCGCCTGCACAACATCAAAACGGTGCGGCACGAGAAGGGCCATCTGGTGGCCGTGTCGCGTTCCGGTGAGTTGGGGGTGGTGGATGAGTTTGGCCGCGAGCGCGAGCGCTACAAGATTCCATACGGCGCAACCATCACGGTGAACGACGGCGACGTCGTCTCCGCCGGACAATCGGTCGCCAACTGGGATCCGCACACTCACCCGGTGGTCACGGAAGTGGCCGGCATGATCAAGTTCTCCGACTTCGTCGACGGCATCACCGTCACGACTCAGGTGGATGATGTCACCGGCCTCTCAAGCACGGTGGTACTGGATCCGAAACAGCGTGGTTCCGGCGGTAAGGACCTGCGCCCGGTGGTGCGTTTGACCAACGCCAAGGGCAAGGAAGTCACCTTTGCCAACACAGACATTCCGGCTGTCTACGCGCTGCCCGCGGGCGCGATCGTCAGCCTGGAAGACGGCGCCAAGGTGTCGGTGGGCGACGTCATTGCGCGTATCCCGCAAGAGTCTTCGAAGACTCGCGACATCACCGGCGGTCTGCCGCGCGTTGCCGACTTGTTCGAAGCCCGCAAGCCGAAGGACTCCGCGATTCTCGCCGAGCGTTCGGGCACGGTGAGCTTCGGCAAGGAAACCAAGGGCAAGCGCCGCTTGATCATCACCAATGAAGGCGCGGACAAATACGAGGAGCTGATTCCGAAGTGGCGCCATCTCAACGTGTTCGAAGGCGAACAGGTGGAGAAGGGCGAAGTCATCGCCGACGGCGAGCCGAATCCGCATGACATTCTGCGGTTGCAGGGCGTCGAGGCGCTGGCGAACTATCTGGTGCGCGAAATCCAGGACGTGTACCGCTTGCAGGGCGTAAAGATCAACGACAAGCACATTGAAGTCATCGTGCGGCAGATGCTGCGCAAGATCGAAGTGCTGGATGCCGGCGATTCGGCGCTGCTGCGCGGCGAACAGATGGATCGCGGCAGACTGCTCGACGTCATTGCCAAGCAGAAGACCGAGGGCAAGCACCAGTCGACCTGGGAGCCCCTGTTGTTGGGGATAACCAAGGCGTCATTGGCGACGGAGTCCTTCATTTCCGCGGCATCGTTCCAAGAGACCACCCGCGTCCTCACCGAGGCGGCGGTACGCGGCTTGAAGGACGACCTGCGCGGCCTCAAGGAAAACGTCATCGTCGGGCGTCTCATTCCCGCGGGAACCGGCTTCGCGTATCATGCGCGACGTCGACGCGCCTCGGACGACAGCCGTCGCCGCAGCTTCATGGATGTCAGCGGCGGAATGGGCGACTCGGACGACGCAGTACCGGCGGGGGATACGGAAGCCGCAGAATAAAATAATAAGAAGCATTTAATAAAGAATGGCCTCGGATCGGCAACGGTTCGAGGCCTTTTTTATTGATCCCGAGGCCGTAAACGAGATGAGCGGCTCCCAAGACCGGCAGAGCGATCAACAGCCCTATCGGGAGGGCTGTATCATAGAAGCCTGCCGCAGTTCTCAGTGGTTGAAAAAAAGGGGGAGACCATGGGTATTCTCGCTTGGATAATCGTCGGATTGATTGCGGGCTGGGGAGCCGGGAAGGTGATGAAGGGTGGTGGCTACGGCATCCTGATGGATATTGTTCTGGGGATCTTGGGCGGCGTGTTCGGTGGCTGGTTGTTCGGGGTCCTCGGAGTCTGGCCGGGCGGGGGCCTGATCGGCTCGATCATCGTCGCCTTCATTGGCGCGGTGATCCTGATCTGGATCACTCGTCTGATCAAGAAGGCTTGACGACGCGCTAGCGGCGGGAAGAGGTACTGTGCCGGCGCAGGCATGCCAGGGGCGCTGCGCAGAGACAACCTATAGTTTTGCGCGCATGACGATGGGCGCGGTCAGCGTTTTGCCTTTTATGACGACGCCATGATCATCGAGAGCATCCCATCCTGAATTGGCGAGGTAGTAGAAGTAATCGCCGACCACAACGCCATGCGTCGGATCGCCCAGCGTGGGCGTGGCCCGTTCAATGACCGATTCCGACAGAATGCGCGATTTTGCCTGATCAACTGTGAATCGAACGACCCTTTCGGGGGAGCTGCCGTTCTGCGTGGCAATGAGCGTATCGCCGAACGCGTAAAGGCCGTCGATGCCGCTCAGAACGTACCTGCCTTCCATGGGAATCCACATCACGCGCTTGTCGTGAATGTCGAGCACGCCGATGCCGCGCACATAGTCAGGCACCAGTATGTGCCTGCCGTCCGACAGGACTGCCGGTGTTTGCGGGGAGACAAAATCGCCGCCGTCGATCCGTTGAATCTGTTGGGTGCTGCCATTGACCCGGTACACGCCGCCGTGCTCGCCGTCGGACACTATCGCATCGCCATTCGCATCCAATGCCATGTCGCCCAATGCAGCCTTCGACGGCCCCTCGATGCGGTGCTTGAGTTTTCCGGACCGCAGGTCGTATTGAAGGACCGCGGATCTTCCCCAATCTTCTTTCGCGACGGTCGCGAATCCGTCCAATGCAACCTCGGTTGCCCAAAGCACACGCCGGCGCGAGTCGATTTTGATGGCCAGCATGGGCCATCGATCCGGTGCGCCGGCGAACAATTTCATGCGGCCGGCCATGTCCGCCCGGAGAATCTGCTTGCTGAGGACGGTGGTGATATAGAAACGCCGTGCGGCGGGATCGTAGTCGATGTCCTCGGGGATAAGCGCGGGGCTTTCAAAGCGGAACGCTTCCTTGGCCGTGGAAATGCTGGTGGCATTGGCGGCCATGCCGGCGTCAATACGCTGATATTCCGGCAGGCCGCGCAGCGGATCGAAAGATTTGGCCTTCAGCACCTCTTCATTGGCCTGGCCCATGGCGACAAATTGAGCGAAGTTGCGCAGGGCGTCGTCGGGGTTTCCGGCTGCAGTGGCGGCACTCATCAGCTGCAACGTGGCGCGCGGCGAACCGTTGAGAAAGGAATACATGGCCCGAGAGGTCGCAAGGTAGACCGCGGTGTCGCCGCCATCGCGCGTGCGCCGTAGTTCCTGCTGCAGCCGTGCAAATTGATCATTTGCCGGCGGCTCCAGAGATGACGCGAACAGCACGGCCGGAAAAACCGCGACGACCATCGCCCCGGCAAGCCTTCGCGTCAGGGTGCTCATAGGACAGGTCTCTCCATCTCTTGACCGACCCCGCAAGCTATCATGAGAGAGACGTGATTCGGATCACGTTTTTATCCGTGGGTGCCATTATTCTTGACGCATGCTGTTTCTTTCCGCCTTCGCCCGCCTGATCCCCCGTGAGCCTGAGCCCAATGACTTGCTTGCGCAGTCGCACGCAGCCTTGGGTCATCTGGGACTGACCATCATCGCGATCGTCTTCGTGCTCGTCACCTTCTGGAAGAGCTGAACCCGCCGAAATTCGTCTTGTCATGCCGGCCTGCTAGTCTATGCATATCCGCATAGGGGGTGAGCGCCATGGCCGAAAAAGGCAGTTCCTTCGTTTGGTATGAATTGATGAGCGCCGACGTTGCCGCGGCGAAAGCGTTTTACGGCAAAGTTGTCGGTTGGCAGCTGCAGGACGTGCCCATGCCCGGCATGACCTATACGCTGCTCATGGCCGATAACGCCCAAGTCGGCGGCATGATGGCGCTGCCCGTGGAGCTACGCACCGCGGGAATGAAGCCGCCGTGGACGGGCTATATCGAAGTAGCCGACTGCGACAGCGCTGCTGCGAAATTGCTGCGATTGGGCGGCAAAGTCCACATGCAGCCCACCGACATCCCCAACATCGGTCGCTTTGCGACGGTTGCCGATCCGCAAGGCGCCCTATTCAATTTGTTCAAGCCCCAGCAATCGGGCGAGCGGAGCGTCTCAACCGGCTTGGGACAGGTGAGCTGGCACGAATTGCACGCCAAGGATTGGACGCAGGTGTTTGATTTCTACAGCGAGATGTTCGGTTGGCGCAAGGGCGACCCCGTGGACGTGGGTCCCATGGGTACGTATCAGATCTTTACGATCAACGGCATTGCCTCGGGCGGCATGTTCAACAGTCCAGCTGCCTCACCGCATTGGCTCATGTATTTCAACGTGGCCGACATCGACAGCGGCGCCAAACGAATCGCCGAAGCCGGCGGCAAGGTCATGATGGGGCCGCAAGCAGTGCCGGGCGGCACTTGGATCGTCCAAGCGGCCGATCCGGAAGGGATCCTTTTCGCGCTATCCGGCCAACGCAAGCAGTAGGCCCGGCAGGTCGCGCATTCGCTCAAAGGTGTGATGCGCGCCCGCCTCGATGAGGCGGTGCCTTGGGGTCAGCGCGCAATAGCCGAATACCGTCATTCCCGCGGCAACGCCGGCCGTGACGCCGGTGGGCGTGTCTTCAATGACGGCGCACGCCGAGGGCACGACCCCCTGTTGGCTCGCCGCATACAGGAACACGTCGGGGAAGGGCTTGCTGCGCGCTACTTCAGTCACGCTGTACATTTTTCCTCGAAATTGCGGCAGCAGGCCGGTAATCCCCAACGTCGTCTGCATCTTTTCATGCGTGCCGCTCGAGGCAACGCAAAAAGGTACACACATCGCGGCCAGCACCGTCCCGATATCCGGGACCGCCTTCAGTTCCGACTGCAACGCCGCCGCGGCTCGCTTGCGGAATTGCTGGACAAACTCGTCCGGAACCGGCCGTCCCAATAACTCTGTCACGATCGCCAGGCATTGCGGCATGGAACGTCCGACGAATCGCTCGAACATCTCCTCGAGCGACATCGCAATCCCGACTTCATTCAGCATTTGCGCGAATACCCGATTGGTGATCAATTCACTGTCCACCAGCACGCCGTCGCAATCGAAGATCACCAAGCCGAATCGCTTTTTACTCACCTAGCCGCCGCGAGTTGCCATAACATGTCCGCCATGATCCTCAAGTATTTTAGTACAGCCGCCTGTGCCGCGCTGTCCTGGGCCGCGTGCGCGGCACACGCCGCGGATGCACCCATGCCGCTCAACAAAATTGGCGCCGTGAAGTTGATCATTGGCGACGTCAAGCAGAATCAATCTTACTTCGAGCAAATGTTCGGCATGAAGGAGATTGATCACTACAGCGACCAGTCGATCTACGATGAACCCATCATGGCGTTTGACGAGGGCGCGCATCTGGCGCTGTTTTCGCCCAAGCAGGAGCCGCCGCTCAAGAAAAGTGCGTTTCCGGTGGCGCTCATTTACACGCCGGATTTGGAGGTGCTCGTCAAGCGCATGCAGGATGCGGATTTTGCCGTGCGCATGCTGGACGCAGCACAAACCGGCGCAATGAGGATCGCCATTGCTCGGGATCCGAGCGGCAACGCCATAGAGATCTTGGCGCGGCCAGGCAAACGGGCCGTCGGCGGCGCAAAGTTGATCGTCAACGACCGGCAAAAAGCCGAAGAGTTCTATGCCGGAATATTCAACGCCACGGCGGGTCAGCGGTACAAGACGCCGGCGTACGATGAAGTGTTGATGAACATGGGGGACGGCCCGTTTCTCGCGCTGTTCCAACCGCTCGCGGAGCCTGCACTGCCGAAGAGCAAGTACCCCGTGGTCGCCATTTACACGGCGGAATTCGAGGCTGTGCTAAAGCGGGTTGCGGACCGCGGCTTGGGCTATCGCGACGTGCCGGTGAGCCGGCCCGGCATGAGAATCATTGTGGCGACTGATCCTGCCGGCAATGCCGTGGAAATCATTCGCCAAACGCCGGCGACCGCGATCCATTAACAGTTGTTAGCATAGCGGGTCACTTTGGGAGTTGGATGACCATGCTTCGATGGATTGCGTTGAACTTCGCGTTGCTGGCGGTTTGCACCGAGGCCGCAGAATCACCCGCTTACACGGCCAAGCAACTCGCCGCTCTTCCGGTGAGCGACTGGATAACGAACGGCGGCAATATCTACAACCAACGCTTTTCCCCTCTCACGGAGATCACGGTCAACAACGTCGGTACATTGAAAGCTGAATGGCAAACGCATTTGAACGGCTCGGGCGTTGGGCCGCCGTTCTCGGGCGAGGCGCAGCCCATCGTCGAGAACGGCGTGATCTATGTCCCAACCGGTGCCGACGATGTGTTTGCCATCGATGCCGAATCCGGCAAGCAGCTTTGGGTCTATCAGGCGCACCTGGAAAAGACCATTTCGACCGTGTGCTGCGGTTGGACCAGCCGGGGCGTCGCGATCGGCGAGGGGAAAATTTTCTTGGGAAGACTGGACGGAGCGATTGTCGCGTTGGATCAGCGCACGGGCAAGCAGCTGTGGTCCGTGCAGGCGGAGCGCTGGCAGGACGGGTTCACCATCACGAGCGCGCCGCTCTACTACGATGGGATGATTATCAGCGGCTTTGCCGGCGGCGAATTGGCCGCCCGAGGCCGTGTGCGGGCATTCAGTGCGAAGGATGGCAAGGCGCTGTGGACGTTCTACACCATTCCCGGACCCGGTGAGGTTGGCCACGAGACCTGGCCGCAGGACAATGCAATTTGGCGGTATGGCGGTGCCATGGTGTGGCAGACGCCCGCCGTCGACGCAAAGCATGGCCTGATTTATTTCTCGACCGGCAATGCCGCGCCGGATTTCAACGGCAGCCAGCGCAAGGGCGACAACCTGTTTTCGGTCTCCATGGTTGCCCTCGAGGCCAAGACGGGCAAATATCGCTGGCACTTTCAGCAGGTCCATCACGACCTGTGGGATTACGATTCTCCAAGCCCCGTGGTTCTGTTCGATTTGGAGTACAACGGCCAGCTTCGCGAGGCTATCGCGGAAATCGGCAAAACCGGATGGGTGTACATTCTTGACCGCGTGACCGGCAAGCCGTTGATCGGCATTGATGAAAAACCTGTCGCGCAGGAGAGCCGCCAGAACACCGCGGCGACGCAGCCATTCCCCGTAGGGGATGCAGTGGTGCCGCATTCCATCGACATCCCGCCGGCCGGATTTCGACTGGTCAATGGCGGGGAGATCTTCACGCCTTACTGGGATCAGGCGGTGGTTGCCAAGCCGAGCCCGTGGGGCGGCACAAATTGGCCGCCGAGTTCATACGATCCACGCCAGGGTTATCTCTTTGTTTGTGCAAACGATCAGATGGGCCGCTTTCTGGTCGGCGCCTCGCAGGAGCCCAAGCCGGGGACCGGCTACACGCAGGGATTATTCGGCTTTTCGGATATCCCGCTCAACGGAATCTTTGCCGCCGTCAACGTTGCGACCAATAAAATCGTCTGGCGTCAACGCTGGAAGGATAGCTGCTACAGCGGCTCGACGGCCACGGCAGGCGACTTGGTGTTCACCGGCCGCAACGACGGCCGCTTCGTCGCGCTCGATTCCCGCAGCGGCGATGTCGTCTGGGAGTTTCAGACAGGAGCGGGTGTAAACGCGACGGCCAGCGTATTTCAATTTCGCGGTCATGAAAAAGTCGCGATCGTGTCCGCGGGGAACACCTTTGCGGGCAGTCCGGCAGGAGACAGTCTGTGGTTGTTTTCACTGGACGGCCGCCTGCCGCCTTCAGATCCGCCGCAGGCGCTGGCCGCACGAGCAACCGCGGTTTCTCTGACTGGCGGCAACGCTTCGGCCGGCGCGCAGGTTTACGCGCAGGTTTGTGCCGCGTGCCATGGCGAGGAGGGCAAAGGGGGCCACGGCGGCGGCCCCAATATCACCAAGGTCAACGCGCTCGAACTCGTGGCAAACACCGTGATTTCCGGGAAGAACAACATGCCGCCGTTTGCAGCCGCGCTGACGTTTGCGCAGATCCGGGATGTTTCGGCCTACGTTGCCACGCAGCTCGGAAAATAGGCGCTGCCCAATCTGTGTATCATTCTTGGATGCTGCCGCCGCTGCAGATTGTCCGCAGATCATCGTTTAAGCGATCGCCTTGGAAGAACGGCGGCGGCATCACCCATGAGGCCATCCGCGTGCCCGCCACGGACCCCTTCCTTTGGCGGGTCAGCGTGGCGCATATCGATTCGTCGGGCCCGTTTTCAGATTTCCCCGGATATCATCGCAAGATGGTCCTGCTGCAGGGGCCGGGAATCAAGCTCACGCACGGCAATGGGCAACACCGGGTGCTGAAGAACCTGGGCGATTGCATCGAGTTTGCCGGTGCCCTGCCGACGCACTGCGAGCTGCTTGGCGGGCCCTGCGTGGATTTGAATCTCATGGTGGCGGAGTCGTTGCGATCAAGCGCGCGCGTCGAGCGGTTGGCCGAGGGAGTCATTGCGACGGCCGATGGGGAAACAACTTTGATTTTTGGGATCGAGTCCCCACTGTCGATCGAGAGCGATGCCGGCGAGACGGTACGGCTCGAGCCTTGGGATTTGGCGGTGCTATCACGGGGTAGCGCCCGCTTTGACAATATGAGGCCGGAGGGGCGATCTGCGCCGGGCGCAGTATTTATCGCGACAATAAGTCGCTAAAATTGGAGACTCATGGCCGCCAACCCGCAACCATCGCCTAGCGTGCGACTGGAAGATCTTCGCCAGACAATCAGAGAGCACAGTACGTGGCCCGAGGATCGTGCCGTGCAGCGCTTGCTGCACAGCCTGGAACTGACCGGCGGCGCGCGCCATCGCGCCGTCGCGGTGGCCATGAAGCTGGTCGAAGGGGCCCGCGCGCGGCGCGACGAGCGCCCGTTCCTCGATGCGTTCCTGCAGGAATTCGGCTTGTCCAATCAAGAGGGCATTGCCCTCATGTGCATTGCCGAAGCGCTGCTGCGCATTCCCGATGATGTGACGGCGGATCGATTGATTGCGGAAAAACTCGCCACCGGCGACTGGTCTGCGCATTCGGGGCAATCGGAATCCCTGTTTGTCAACGCCTCGACCTGGGGCTTGATGCTCACGGGCGGCATTCTCGATTTGGATCCGTCGATCAAGACCGATGCGAGCGGATGGATGCGCAAACTGACGCGCAAGGCGGGCGAACCTTTGGTGCGACTCGCGGTGCGCCGCGCCATGAAAATCATCGGCGGCGAGTTCGTGGTGGGGCGCAGCATCGAGGAAGCGCTGGCGCGCAGCGCGCGCGAAGCGGAGGTGGGCTTGTGTTCCTTCGACATGTTGGGCGAGGGTGCGCGCACGCTGCAAGATGCCGCGCGTTACTTGAAGTCCTACCAACATGCCATTGATGTCATCGGATCAACGGCTGCCGGGCGTGCCGTTCACGATGTGTCGAGCATTTCCATCAAGCTTTCGGCCTTGGAGCCTCGCTATAGCCTGCTGCAGCACGAGCGGGTCATGCAAAGACTCGTGCCGCAGGTGCAGGAACTCGCCCGCCAAGCGGCGCGCCTCGGCATTCAACTGACCATCGACGCCGAGGAAGCGGATCGACTGGATCTGTCGCTGGACATCATCGAAGCCCTCGCGAAGGATCCGGTCACCAAAGAGTGGCCGGGGCTCGGGCTTGCGGTGCAAGCCTACGGCAAGCGCGCCTTGGACGTGATCGATTGGGTTGCGGCCACGGCCGGGCAGTACGGCCGCCGCATGACGGTGCGTTTGGTGAAAGGCGCGTATTGGGACTCCGAGATCAAGCGGGCTCAGGAACGGGGTCTTGACGGCTATCCGGTTTACACCCGCAAAGTGACCACGGATGTGTCCTATTTGACCTGCGTGGGGCGCCTCTTCAAACACCCTGACCTGATCTACGCGCAATTCGCGACGCATAACGCGCACAGCATCGCCGCGGTGCTGGAGATGGCGCCGCCGAATGCAAACTTTGAATTTCAGCGGCTGCATGGCATGGGCCGGCTGCTGTACGCCGAGGCGGCGCGTCAGGTCGCCAATTTCCCGCGGGTGCGCGTGTACGCCCCGGTGGGAGAACACAAGGATTTGCTCGCCTATCTCGTGCGGCGCCTGCTCGAGAATGGCGCCAACACCTCTTTCGTCAATCGCTTCATGGATGACCAGGTTCCGGTAGTGGAGATCGTCCGAGACCCCATCTCGGAGCTCGAGCGCCTGGAGTCGTTTGCACATCCGCGCCTGCCGATACCCGCCGCCTTGTATTCGGACCGGCGCAATTCCCGCGGGATCGATCTGGGCGATCCAAACGAGCTGCACGCGTTGCGCGGGGAGATCTCGGTTCTGCGCTCCAAGAAGCCCGCCGATGCGCCCAACGCCGGCCCGATCATCAATGGCGAATTACTGAAGGGCGACGCCCATCCGGTGACTAATCCGGCGGATCGGCGCGAGCAGGTGGGCACGACGCGCGACGCCACGCCGGACGAGATCAAGATGGCGTTCGATGCGGGCGCCGCGGCGCAACCGGCGTGGAACTTAAGCGGCGGCGCTGCGCGCGCGGACTGCCTGGAAAAAGTTTCGGACCTGCTCGAGTCCGACCGCGCGGCATTTCACGAACTCCTGGTGCGCGAAGCGGGCAAGACCATCTCTGATGCCATCTCCGAGGTGCGCGAAGCGGTGGATTTTTGCCGATATTATGCGTTGCGGGCGCGCAGGCAATTTGCCAATCCGGAGAGGCTCGAGGGTCCCACGGGCGAGATGAACGAGCTGATGCTGCAAGGGCGCGGAGTCTTTGCCTGCATCAGTCCGTGGAACTTTCCGTTGGCGATTTTCGCAGGCCAGGTGACTGCAGCGCTCGCGGCGGGAAATGCCGTGGTCGCCAAGCCGGCGGAACCGACGCCGTTGATTGCCGCACGCTTTGTCCGCCTCCTGCACACGGCCGGCGTTCCCCCGCAAGCGTTGCATCTGGTGCCCACGCCGGGACGCTTGTTCGGCGAGGTGGCGCTTGCGCACCCGGCGCTCGCCGGCGTCGCAATGACGGGTTCGACCGCCACTGCCCTGACAATCAATCGGACGATGGCCGGACGCGGCGGAATCATCGTGCCGCTGATCGCCGAGACCGGCGGCTTGAACGCGATGATCGTGGATTCGACCGCGCTGCCCGAGCAAGTGGTCGACGATGTGGTGAGCTCGGCATTCATGAGCGCCGGACAGAGATGCTCGGCGCTGCGCCTGCTGTTCCTGCAGGAGGAAGTGGCCGACACGGTGCTGGAGATGATCGCGGGCGCCATGGATGAGCTGCTGATCGGCGATCCATCCGATCTTCAGACCGACGTGGGCCCCGTCATCAACGCCGCCGCCCGGGACGGGTTGGCGCAGCATGTGGCGCGCATGCGCAAGGAAGCGCGCATCGTGAAAGCCTGCGAGCTCGGCGAGGCGCACGCGCACGGCAGCTTCTTTGCGCCGCATCTCATTGAGCTTGACGCGGCAAGTCAGCTGACTCGCGAGGAATTCGGACCCATACTGCACGTCGTGCGGTACCGATCGAGCGAGATACAACAGGTACTGCAAGCCATTCGCGACAGCCACTATGGCCTGACCCTGGGCGTGCAGACCCGGCTGGAGTCATTTTGGCGGCACGTATTCGCGGACACGTCGATAGGCAACACGTACGTCAATCGCAATATGATCGGCGCCGTCGTGGGTGTGCAACCGTTTGGCGGCAATGGCCTCTCGGGTACCGGTCCTAAAGCGGGCGGCCCGCATTACCTGACGCGTTTCGCCAATGAACGTACGCTGACGGTCAATACCACGGCGACGGGCGGCAACGCGGCGCTGCTCAATCTTGGTAACTAGAGACAGCCCGCCTTCCTACTTTCGGCTGGTCCCCGGCGACGTCAATGGATTCCTAGGCCTGGCGGTCGACAATTTATCGGTTCTTGGATTGCTGGCCGCGGTGCTGATCGGCGCGTACGGCCTGCCTCCGGAAATTGTCTTCGGAAGAATGTTTCCGGGAACGGCGCTGGGCGTGCTGGTGGGCGACTTGATTTACACCTGGTTGGCGGTCCGATTGGCGCGCCGCACCGGCCGCAGCGACGTCACCGCCATGCCATTCGGTTTGGACACGCCCTCCACCATCGGGATGGCGTTGCTGGTGCTCGGTCCGGCGTTTGCAAAGTTTCGTGCTGCCGGTCTTGACCCGACCGCTGCCGGTCTTCAAACCTGGTATCTCGGCATGGCGGCAACCGCCGCCATGGGAGTGTTGAAGCTGCTGCTGTCCTTTGCCGGCAGAACGGTGCGGCGAGTGATTCCCATGGCCGGACTCTTGGGCTCGCTGGCCGGCATTGCGCTGACATTGATCGGCTTCTTTCCCATGGTGGACTTGCTGCAGTTTCCGATGGTCGGCCTTCTCAGTCTGGGTCTCGTTCTGTACGCGCTGGTTGCGAAAGGAGCGGTGCCGTTTCGAATGCCGGGCGTGCTTTTTGCGGTCATCGTCGGGACCCTGCTTTACTACGGCGCGGGGCACTTCGGCTTTCTGGGGATGCAAATTCCCGCGCCCGCCATGCCGAGCGTGCGTTTGGCGTTTCCGCATCCCGACCCCGGCATTTTCCAGGGCTTCGCCGGACTCGGCGACTACCTGCCGCTGATCATTCCCTTCGCACTGTTGACGGTCGTGGGCGGCGTGAACAACACCGAGAGCGCGCGTGTCGCCGGCGACGACTACGACGTGCGCAGCATTTTGCTGGCGGAAGGTGCGGCCACACTGCTCGCGGGAATGGCGGGCGGCGTCGCGCAGACGACGCCGTACATCGGACATCCGGCGTTCAAGGAAATGGGCGCGCGTTCCGGCTATACGTTGCTCACCGGCGTCTTCGTGGGAGTCGGTGGGATGCTGGGATTTCTGGCAAGCCTGATCGAGTTGGTGCCGCTCGCCGCGCTCGCGCCGGTACTGGTGTTCCTCGCCCTGAATATCACCGCGCAGGCCTTCAGCGCCGTACCGGCACGTCACGCCATCGCGGTCGCGATAAGTTTTTTCCCGTCGATTGCGCGCCTGCTCACCATTGAATTGAGCGATCCAAAATTCGTTGCGCCGCAGAGATTCGCGGCACTGATGAGCGCCCCCGAACATGGGCTGCCCACATTGAGCGTTATCGTGGCGTTGGGCAACGGCTTTATCATTACGGCGACGGTTTGGGCGGCGTTCGTGGTTGAAATGACCGAACACAGGCTCCGAGCCGCGGCCCTGTATTTAGCGGCGGGCGGCGCTCTGTGTTTTTTTGGGATTATTCACTCGGCGCGCCTCGATGGCAGCGCGTACCTGCTATTGCGGCTGAGCGGCGCCGAGCGCGACGTCGCCGTGCAATTCTGCGCGGCGTATTTCGTGCTCGCAGCCGTCCTCTTGTTGTTGTCGTTTCAAGGCACTCGCGGCGCGATTGCCGCGGATGCTAGCGGGCGGTCAGATCGCTGATCAGCGCCTCGATCTCGGGCGGTTCGAATGGTTTGATGATGGCGCGCACATTGCCGCCCCAATTCTCGAGTGCGAAATCCAGCGAGTAGCCGGACGCAACGATGATGGGCAGGCGGGGCTTTACGGCGAGGATGTTGCGCGCCAGTTCAATGCCCGACATGACCGGCAAACTGACATCGGTGATCACGATGTCGAAGGAGTTCTTGCGGAATTCCTCGAGCGCCTCTTCGGCGCTGGCGCACGGGACGATTTCCCGCCCATCCTGAGCCAGCAACTCGGCGGTCACTTCGCGCACGAGTGCATTGTCCTCAACGTAGAGAATTTTCAAGGGCTGCGGGTCATCAGCGGGTCTTTTGGACCAGCCACAGGCCGGGTTTGCCCTTGGGATTCAGGCCCAGATGCACGAGCGCGCCCTTGGTTTCGAACAGGCGCGCCACCGGCAGGCCCTCTCGGTGTACTCGACGCACGAAGTCCTGAACGGTGGGTCGGGCACGCATGCTCTCCAGCCCCAATGCGGGAAGGTCAACCCGCTCTGCCGCAGCAAGATTCTGGCGGTGCGACGGGAAAGCGTTGGAGGATTTTTCAGCCCCGTTGCCACCCTCCAGGGCATGCGATGGTGCGCGAAGATCCAGGCGTTGCGCGGGGGCAGGGATTTGATTCTGCGGGCCTAAGCGCCCCTGGGGCGGCGCAGCAAGTGCCGCGGAACTCGACAGGACCAACGCGGCAAATCCCAGCATCGCAGTCGAGCACCCGACTTTTTCGCCCCAGCTTTGCATGCCACCAGTTGAACACGATCCCCGTGCTCTGACACTCGGTTTTAAGGACCAACCCACCGTAGGAAACGTCTTAGCAAATTGCTATCGGTGAATTCCTACACGGCTTCACGCCCACACCCCATTTGTCGACGACGGCGCGCCGCGAGCATGCTTAGCTACCTGGCGGCCTGCTTGGGGTTGCAATATGACACATCGGTCAAATACCTGGGCGCTGGTGCTGGCGGCCGGCGATGGAAGCAGACTACGGGGTCTGACAAGAAACGAGCAGGGTATCGCGATACCGAAGCAATTCTGCTCATTGCAAGGGGGCCCCTGTCTCTTGCAGGAAGCCTTGCAACGAGCCACGGCCGTCGCGCCGTTGCAGCGGATTTGCAGCGTCGTTTCAGAGCAGCATCGGCAATGGTGGATGCCGATTTTGAGTTATCTGCCAGAGCAAAACGTCATTGCGCAGCCCCGAAACAGAGGTACGGCGTACGGCATTTTGCTGCCGCTGCTACGGATCGTCGAACAAGATCCGGAGGCGACGGTGGTCTTGTTGCCGGCCGATCACTATTTGCGCGACGAGGAAGTCATGGCGTTCTCGTTGCGCCGTGCCGCTGAGCTGGCCAATACCGATCGCAGTTCGATTTATCTCCTGGGCGTGGAGCCGGACGAGCCGGACACTGAGCTGGGCTACATATTGCCGGCATCCCGAGAGCGTGACGCCGCCGTCGGCGTGTTGCGCTTCATCGAGAAGCCGAACGAATTTAGAGCCCGGGTGCTGCTTGATCAAGGCGCGCTTTGGAATGTTTTCATCATGGCCGCATCGGTACGCACCCTGCTCAGCCTGTTCGACTCCAGGTACTACGAAGCGACCATCGCAGCGATGCGCGGCTTCGACGGCGCCAACCTGGAAAGCCTCTATGAGCACTTGAGCAGCGTGGACTTTTCTCGCGATGTGCTGGAGGGCAGGGAATCGATGCTCAGGGTGCTTACCGTTCCGCACTGCGGCTGGACCGACCTGGGCACGCCGGAGAGAGTCGGAGCGATCTTAGATCGATTGCATGACAGCGGAACCGCGACCGTGAGTCCTGCGTACCTCCCGGCGCATGTGAGCCTCGCCGATCGATATATGCGCATGCATCTTGGCCGCGCGCACCGCGAGCTCAGAATTTAACGGCGGCGAGCGCGTCGAAAAGACTGCGGCCGGGATTTTTTTGGCAGTCGGCCATGAGCGAGGATTCAAAGTTTCCCAAACGGCTCGCGTCAAACAGGTGGCTGCCGGACTTGGCAACCGCGAAACCAAATAACCACATCATGATGGTATCCGCGCTCTCGTGGTCCGATTTGACGAGTTCCAAGTGACGGGATGCGAAGGTTTGGCATTCCAAACCGGTCAAGTCCATCGGGTTCTTGTTGTCGGGCTTGATCTTGGCGAGCGCGTCCAACAAGCTTTCGGTTGGATTGTTTTTGCATTCCGCATCCAGTGCAAATCCAAAGCCGGCCAGGGCATCACCATACATGACATGCGCGCCGGACTTCCCCACGGCATAGCCGAACAACCACATCATGGTATTGATGGCATCGGCACCGGGCGTGGCCACCGGCGGCGCAATGACTTCGTTTTGATATCTCACGCAGGTCATGGTCGCGAGATTGACCGGTGCTGCGCGGCTGGCGCCGGCAAAACAACAGAGACAGAAGCAAAGCGTGATCCAAAATTTCATTGCTCACACCGGGATGGCAGTAATCGCTTGACCTGGACAGCGAAGCGTCCGGATTTTACCCAAGAACGAGCGGCATCGATATCCGGCGCGAAATAGCGGTCGGCTGAATAGAACAGGACATCGCGGCGAATGCCCGCATGAATCTCTTCCAGCCGACGCGACGATTTGGCGGGACGATGAAAATCGATGCCCTGCGCCGCGGCCAGCAACTCGATGCCGACCACGGCTGCGGCGTTGTCGACCATGACGAGCAAGCGTCGCGCTGCGTGAGTCGCCATGCTGACATGGTCTTCCTGATTTGCCGAGGTCGGAATCGAATCGACGCTTGCCGGTGCTGCGAGCGTCTTGTTTTCCGCCACCAGCGCGGCCGCGGTCACCTGCGCAATCATGAATCCGGAATTCAGGCCGCTGTTATTCACCAAGAAGGCGGGCAGGCCGCTCATTTTCGGGTCCACCAGCACGGCAGTTCGCCGCTCCGACAGGCTGCCGATTTCCGCGATCGCGAGAGCGAGTGTATCGGCGGCGAAAGCCACGGGCTCGGCGTGAAAATTGCCGCCCGACAGCACCTCGCCTGCTTCCGTGAACAAAAGCGGGTTGTCCGTCACGGCATTGGCTTCGATCCTGAGCGTCGCGCTGCAGTTGCGAATCACATCCAGGCAGGCTCCCATCACCTGAGGCTGGCAGCGGAAGGAATACGGGTCCTGCACCCGCGCGCAATCAAGATGCGAGGCTCGAATGGCGCTGCCGGCAATCAATTCCCGATACTCGCGTGCCACCGCAATTTGGCCGGGTTGTCCGCGGACCTGCTGAATGCGCGCATCGAAGGGCGAATCGCTGCCCTTCAGCGCGTCAACCGACATCGCACCGGCGACGATGGCCGCGGCGAATAAGTCTTCGGCGCCAAAGAGTCCCGCCAACGCCAGCGCGGTGGATACCTGTGTGCCGTTGATCAAGGCCAGCCCTTCCTTGGCGTGCAGCCTGAAGGGTTGCAGCCCCGCCCTATGCAATCCATCGGCGGCCGGTATTCTCGCGCCGTTCACGCGCACGTGACCTATCCCCAACAGGGTCGCGCCCAAATGCGCCAAGGGCGCCAGATCTCCCGAGGCGCCGACAGATCCCTGGGCCGGGATGATCGGATACACCTCGTGCTCGAGCAATGCGAGCAACGCGTCCATGAGCTCCATGGTGATGCCCGAGTGACCGCGGGCCAATGCATTGATCTTGAGCGCGAGAACGAGCCGAACAACGGCGTCGGGAAGCGCCTCGCCCACGCCTGCCGCGTGCGACAGCAGCAAATTACGTTGCAGCAGCTCGAGCTGCTCGTTGGGTATGCGCGTTTGCGCCAACAGGCCGAATCCCGTATTGATGCCGTAGGCCGCATCGCCGCCGGCGACGATGCTGTCCACCAAAGCGCAGGCCGAGGCGATACGGTTGCGATCCGGCGGCGACAGATGCAGTACTGTCGGCTGCTCGTAAATGCGCCGCAATGCCGGCAATGACAGCGCACCGGCTTGCAAGGTCAACGCATTGCTCACGGCTGCCCGATCATCGGCAGCTTCAGTCCCTGTTCGCGGGCGCAAGCGATGGCGCTCTCATAGCCTGCATCCGCGTGGCGCATGACCCCGGTCGCGGGATCGTTCCACAGTACGCGCCGAATGCGTTTGGCCGCAGCCTCGCTGCCGTCGCAGACAACGACCAAGCCCGCGTGTTGGGAGTACCCCATGCCCACGCCGCCGCCGTGGTGAATCGATACCCAGGTAGCACCCGAAGCGGTGTTGAGCATGGCATTGAGCAGAGGCCAGTCGGAAACCGCATCGGAACCGTCCTGCATCGCCTCTGTCTCGCGATTCGGGCTGGCAACCGACCCTGAATCCAAGTGGTCGCGGCCGATCACGACGGGCGCGGAGATTTCGCCGCGCTTCACCATTTCATTGAACGCCAGGCCCAGCCGATGCCGCTGACCCAGGCCCACCCAGCAAATGCGCGCCGGCAGTCCCTGAAATTGAATTCGCGAGCGCGCCATATCGAGCCATTGATGCAAGTGCGGATCGTCGGGGATCAGCTCCTTGACCTTGGCGTCGGTTTTGTAGATGTCCTCGGGATTGCCCGAGAGGGCGACCCAGCGGAAAGGCCCCACGCCGCGGCAAAACAGCGGTCGAATGTATTCGGGCACGAATCCGGGAATGTCGAAGGCCCGGGCGACGCCGGCGTCGAAAGCGACTTGCCTGATGTTGTTGCCGTAGTCGAACACCGGCAGGCCCATGCGCTTGAAGCGCAGCAAATATTCGACGTGCTTGGCCATCGAGCGCGCCGCGGCGGCCGCGGTTCCCGCCGCATCGCTCACGCGCCGTTCGTCCCATTGTTCGACGGACCAGCCTTGCGGCAGGTAGCCATTGACCGGATCGTGCGCGGAGGTTTGATCGGTGAGCGCATCGGGCTTGATATCGCGCTCGAGAAGCGCGCCGAGCACATCGACAATGTTGCCGAGCAGCGCCACCGAGAGCGCCTTGCCGCGCTGCTTGGCCGTGTCGATCATCGCCAACGCGTCGTTCAGCGTGCGGGCTTCCGCATCGATGTAGCCGGTTTCGAGACGCTTGGCGATCCGGCTTTGGCGGCATTCAACCGCCAGCAAACTGGCGCCGGCCATGGTCGCCGCCAACGGCTGGGCGCCGCCCATGCCGCCCAATCCTGCCGTAAGGATCCATTTGCCCCGAAGGTTTCCGCCAAAGTGGCGCCGCCCCATTTCCGCAAAGGTCTCGTAAGTCCCCTGCACGATTCCCTGGCTGCCGATATAGATCCACGAACCGGCGGTCATTTGACCGAACATCATCAGTCCCTTGCGATCCAGCTCATGAAAGTGCTCCCACGTCGCCCAGTGCGGCACAAGATTGGAGTTGGCAATCAGCACGCGGGGCGCGTCGGGATGCGTGGGAAACACGCCGACCGGTTTGCCGGACTGCACCAGCAATGTTTCCTCTTCCGAAAGATTTTTCAGCGTCTCGACCAGGCGGTCGTAGCAATTCCAGTCGCGTGCGGCGCGCCCGATGCCGCCATATACCACCAGTTCGGCGGGATTTTCCGCGACCTCAGCGTCCAGATTATTCATCAACATGCGAAGCGGCGCTTCGGTCATCCAAGAACGCGCGCTCAAGATATTGCCGCGCGGCGCGCGGATGATTCGGGGTTGGAGTGGGGCGAGCATGCTATTCCTTTAGGGGCGAAATCGGCCCGATAACTCGTAACGGGTGCCGGGATAATACAACCGCGCGACCGAAGCGATCTGGCCGGCGGTCCAAGTTCTTCTGATCACAACCAGACAGGGCTCGTTGCGCTTCATCGCCAAGAGTTTGCGTGTCCGCTCGTCCGGCATTTCCGCGCGCAACAAATGCTCCGCTTCCTGCAGCGGTGCCACCTTGACCAGGTAGTCGTGCGGTGTAATCCGGCTGAAATCCATGTTCAGATAGTCGGGCGCGAGCTTCGGCAGGACATAGCGGTCTTCGAGTTGAATGGGGCGATCATTCTCAAAGTGCACGATCAGCGAGCAGTACAATTCGCTGCGGGGCGCAACGCCAAAATCCTCCGCAAGTTCAGGTGCCGCGCGAATTCGCTCGAGCGACACAATTTCGGCGCGATGCACGTGGCCGCGCTCGCGGATCTCATCGGAGATGCCGCGGATCTCCAGGGGATGCGCATGTGCGTGCCGGTCCGCGACAAAGCTGCCGACCCCGGCAATCCGTACCAACACTCCTTCGTCGCGCAATTCGCGCAGCGCGCGATTGGCGGTCATGCGCGACACGCCAAACGACCGCACAATGTCGTTTTCGGAAGGCACGCGCGTGGCCGCGCCCCATTTGCCGGATCCGATATTGTCCAGAATGTGGCGCTTTACCTGTAAATACAGAGGCTGCAGCGACATGGCGGTCTTGCTCATAAGCTCAAGATTAAGCTGTATAGACAGGTACAGTCAACCCGTTCGCAAGTGCTGCATGGTCCGGCCAAAATCGGCGCGCAGTCGATCATCGGCGGAATGGCGGTGGTCCTTCACCACCCACCGCCCGCCCACCATGACGTCGCGGATGGCCTTGTCGGCGCCTGCGAACAGCAGCCGATCCAATGCCCCGTCGGCGGCGACTCCCGACAACGCCGGATGCGAGTCGTCCAGCACCAGCCAATCCGCCCGGCACCCCACCGCAATGCCGCCGACCGGCTGGCCCAGGGCGCGCGCGCCGCTCTGCGCGGCCTCGCGCCACAGGTGGGTGCCGACATGAGATTCGGCCTTTGCAGCAAGCACGCCGCGGCGCTTCTTGCGCAGGCGCTGCTGATATTCGAGCCAGCGCAGCTCTTCGGCAGGGCTGACGGTCGATTGACTGTCGGAGCCCACGCACAGCCGTCCATTGTTTTTTAGAAAACGCGCCGCATCGAACAGACCGTCGCCCAGATTGGCTTCGGTGCTGATGGAGACGCACACGACTGCGTCGGCCGCGACGATGCCCTGAAGTTCTTTCGGCGTGGCATGGGTCGCGTGAATCAGGCACCAGTGCGGCGTGAGCAATTCTTGATCCAGCAGCAGTTCGATGGGCCGCCGGCCCGTCGCCTGTTCGCAGGCGCGCACTTCGAGGATTTGCTCGGCGACATGGATGTGCACGGGCATGTTTGCATCGATGCTGCGCAAAGCGAGCGCGGCGCGGCGCAGCTGATCGAGCGGGACCGCGCGCAGACTGTGGAATGCCGCTCCGGTGCGCAGCATGCTCCCGCCCGCGCGACGGTCGGCGGCGATGCGCTCCTCGATGGTGTGCAAGAACTCGTCGGTGTCCAGGAAAAACCGTGCCTGCTCAGGTCTCAGCGGTTGGCCGCCGAAGTCGCTGCTTTGATAGAGCGTCGGCAAAAACGTCAGGCCGATGCCGGCCGTGCGCGCGGCATTGCCAACCGCTTCCCAAAGCAAATTGGCGGTCGAATACCGCGCCTCGCCGGCGGGCCGATGCAAATAGTGAAATTCCGCGACCGACGTATAACCCGCCTTCAGCATCTCGACGAACAACTGAGTCGCGATGATCTGCAGGTCTTCGGGTCCGACGCGATTCGCCAACGCATACATCGCCTGGCGCCAGGTCCAAAAACTGTCTCGTGCGCTCATGCGGTATTCGGCGTTTCCCGCCATGGCTCGTTGGAAGGCATGACTGTGCGCGTTGGGCATGCCGGGGACGACGATGCCCTCGATGCGCTCGAATTCCACCGCGTGCGACGGCTGCGGCCCTGTCGGTGCGCCCGCCGCAATTGCGGCGATCATTCCTTCGGATACCGTGACCCGGACGTCGCGAGCCCATCCTTGCGGCAAATACGCGGTCTGCAAACGGTACGTGGTCATCTTGGTATCATACGTTGTGCAAAAAAATTCGGACAATTGGGATGAGGTTTGGATCGGCGCGAATCTGGCAACGATGGCAGGGGCCGAAGCGTATGGACACATTCAGGACGCCGCGCTCGCGGTGAAGGGCGAGCGCATTGCCTGGCTGGGAGCGGCCGAGGAAGGGCGGCGATTGGCGCAAGCGCAGGGTGCGCCGATCCGCGATGTGCGAGGTCAGTGGATCACGCCGGGTTTGATCGACTGCCACACGCACCTGGTCTACGGCGGCGATCGCGTCGCGGAGTTCGAGCAACGCCTATGCGGCGCATCCTATGAGGAGATCGCCCGGGCGGGCGGAGGCATTCAGTCGACCATGCGCGCGACACGCGCGGCGACGAAAGAATCTCTGTACGAATCCGCGCTGAGGCGGCTCCAGTGCTTGATGGCGGAGGGCATCACTACCATCGAGATCAAATCGGGCTATGGCCTGGAACACACAGCCGAGCGCCGCTCGCTCGAGGTCGCACAGCAGCTCGGCGTGGATCTGCCGATATCGGTCCAGAAAACCTTTCTCGGCTTGCATTCCCTGCCGCCCGAATTCGCCGCGCAGCGTCAGCGCTTCGTCGATGAGGTGAGCGGACCGTGGCTTAACGAGCTGGCCGCAGCCGGCTTGGTGGACGCGGTCGATAGTTTCTGCGAGACGATCGCGTTCTCCGTGGCCGAGACCGAACAATTTCTGCAAGCCGCGCAACGCTTGAGACTGGGCGCGCATGTGCACGCCGGTCAACTGAGCGACATGGGTGCAGCGCAAGCCGCCGCAAAATGGGGCGCGCTGTCGGCCGATCATCTCGAGTTCGTCAGTGCGGACGGCGCGCGCGCCATGGCCGCCGCGGGAACCGTTGCAGTCCTGTTGCCGACCGCCTATTTCACCTTGCGGCAGACGACGCCGCCGCCGGTCGAAATGCTGCGCAGCGCGGGTGTGCCGCTGGCGGTGGCCACCGACAACAACCCCGGCACATCCCCCTGCACCTCCATCCTGCTCGCCATGAGCATGGCGTGTACATTGTTTGGTTTGACGCCCGAGGAAGCGTTGGCCGGCGTCACGCGCGAAGCGGCGCGGGCGCTTGGTGTGTTCAACGAGGTGGGTACGATTGAAGTGGGCAAGCGCGCGGATCTGGCGTTCTGGCGCATCGGGCGGCCCGCGGAGCTGTGTTATGGTCTCGGCGGGAATCCTCTCGCCGCCGTGATGTATCGCGGCAGAATCCGCGGCCACGCGTAATACCGAGACAGGCTCGTGTGCCTGAAGGGGAGGGAAATTACCCTTCGGCCGGAATAAGATGGATGCATGGCTAGCCGACCTCGCCGCGGAAGACCCCCACACGACGATGTGTTGACGCCCGCGGAGTGGCGCACGGTGCATGCCGTCAAGCATGGTTTGACCAGCCGCCAGATTGCGCAACGCCGCGGCATCAGCATCGATGCCGTGAAGTACCACATTGCCAATGCGTTGGCGAAGCTGGGTCTCGCCAATCGCAAAGAACTGCGCCACTGGCACCGCGCGCCCAAAGACAGTGCCCTGAAGGAAAAAGCAATGAATTCGCAACTTGCCATGGGATCCATCGCGCAAATCGCAAGATCCGTACAAGACATCAAGCAAGCGGAAGCCTGGTACAAAAATGTACTGGGCCTGCCGCATCTTTACACGTTCGGACATCTCGCATTTTTTGATTGCAATGGAACGCGGCTGATGCTGAGTCAAGAGTCGGCGGTGGTTCCGGAATCCATTCTCTATATGCGCGTCAGCAACATCGCGGCGGCGTATGAAATCTTGAAGTCCCGCGGCGTAGAGTTCATCAACGCGCCGCACATGGTGCACCGGCACGCCGATGGGACGGAAGAATGGCTGTCCATGCTCAAGGATCCTGAAGGGCGTCCACTCGGCATCATGGCGCAGGCGAAACCGTAGGAGCCTGTCCGAGCATTCCAGCCGCACAGGCTCTCAGCCAAGCAAAAACATGTAGGCTTGGTCGCATGCGAATTGCGACCGTGATCTTAGTTGCGGCAGGCGCGGCGGCTCGCCTTGCGGTGGCGGCGGGTGCCGAACAACCGCCTGCCGCGCTCGATGAAATCGTCGTTACCGCCGAACGCGCAGGGCCGGGCATGTGGCACGTGCATCGCGACGCCGCAAACGTGTGGATATTGGGAAGCATATCGCCTTTGCCCCGAGACATTACCTGGCGTTCCAAACAGGTGGAGTCGGTGCTCGAGAGCACCAGTCAAGTGCTGGTTCAGAAACCCATCGAAATCAGCGTTCCGCGAATATTGTGGATGCTGATTGCAGATCGCAAAGTGTTGATGGTAGGCGGAGGCAAAAGACTGAAGGATGTGCTGCCGCCGGACCTGCATGCACGCTTCGCGGCGCAGCGGAGCAAGGTGACCGACGACAAGGACAAGTGGGAGCGCTATCGCCCCATCATTGCGGCGGCCTTTCTGCAGCAGGCCGCTTTTCACCAGGTCAACCTGTCAATGCGTCTTGACCTGGGGGCGGCGCTGAGAAATCTGGCCAAAAAACACGGGGTGCGAGTCGAAGAGATAAAGGTTGCGGGGGTGAGCGACATGCTGGAAGCACTCAAGACCATGCCGGCGGCGACCGAACACACCTGCGTGGAGGCTTCGCTCAGCACCGTCGAGAGCGGTTTGCCGCGTCTGGTGGAGCGCGCTCAGGCATGGGCCAGCGGCAATGTTGAGCGCATCGAGAGCACGCCCGAGCTCAAGGAAGTGGACGCCTGCCGGAACGCGCTGGATGCGGGCAAAGGCGCCTTTGACGTAATCGGACGCATACGGCAAACCTGGCTGGATAGTATCGAAAGAAATTTGCGTTCCCCGGGCACGACGATCGCCGTCATCAACTTGGACCTGCTGCTCGAGCGCGGCGGCCTGCTCGATCAGCTGCGCGCGAAAGGCTATGCAATCGACGCGCCTTGAAGTTGGTGCGGGATGCGGCTGATTATTTGTGGTCCGGTGATTTGTTGTCGTCGCGGTCCTGCAGGTCTTTGATTTCCTGCATGGTCTCCTTTTGAATGGCAAGCATTTTGTCTTGAGCGGGTTTCAGGATGCCTTGCATTTCCCGCATGACATTTTGCATAACGAGCGGCAATTTTTTCACGTACGCCTGGCCCGCAGCGCTCTTGTAGAATTTTATCGCGCCATCGATTTCATCCTGCGTAAACGAGTCTCGATATGTGCGCATATAGATGGGCAGCAAGTCGTCCCAACTCAGCATGTCGGCAACGACAGCGGACATTTTGGCCGCCATGCGATCGATGATGGCTTGGCGTTCCGGCGTGAGCGGCACGCCTCGCGTTGCATTTTGCATGGCAGTATTCATCATTGTGCTCATCTGCCCCTTCATCCCGGCGATCATCTGCTGTGCGTTCGTCAATTCGAGCATTTGGCGAATTGACGCGTCACTTGCCGGTGCATTGTTGGCGGCGGCGGCAACTGCAGTCATCAGCATCCAGACCAAGGCGGCGGCGAGGCGCATGTTCACGGGTTTCCTTATTGATTGTTCGATTTCCAAGCGGATGGTGGCAGTATAATACCTGCTGCAAAGCAGCAATTGCCTTGACACCCGCCCGGCCGGTTCCTACAATCGCCGGCCTTTGTCTCTCGGCACCCCTAGGGCCGGGAACAGCCCGTTTATTTTGGTTTTTGCATCAGTGACCCCTAAATTATCAGGTGGTCCTCTACAAGGTATCTATGGCGACGACGACTCAATTGATCCGGACCGGCCGCAACGAGCCGGCTTGGAAATCCAAGGTTCCGGCACTGGCCGCTTCGCCGCAAAAGCGCGGTGTATGCACGCGCGTGTACACGACCACCCCAAAGAAGCCCAATTCGGCCTTACGCAAGGTTTGCCGCGTACGGCTCACCAATGGGTACGAAGTATCCAGCTACATCGGCGGTGAAGGGCACAACCTGCAAGAGCACTCCGTGGTGTTGATTCGCGGCGGCCGCGTCAAGGATCTGCCCGGCGTGCGTTATCACACAGTACGCGGCGCGCTCGATTGCGCGGGCGTCAGCGACCGTCGCCAAGGCCGTTCCAAGTACGGCGCCAAGCGTCCCAAGAAATAGCCTTAAAGGCTCAAGAAGGTTTGTAAATGTCCCGTAGAGCAGCAGCCCCCCACCGCACCATTCTTCCCGATCCAAAGTTTGGGAATGACATGTTGGCGAAGTTCATCAACATGGTCATGGAGCGGGGCAAAAAGTCGGCCGCCGAGAAAATCGTCTATGGCGCCATCGATCGCATCGGCGAGAAAGGCGGACGCGCCGGCGCGGAGGCCATTGCTGTACTGCAGCAGGCATTGGACAACGTCAAGCCCGTGGTCGAAGTCAAATCTCGCCGTGTCGGCGGTGCCACGTACCAAGTGCCGGTCGAGGTTCGCGCGAATCGCCGTCAGACCCTGGCGATGCGCTGGGTCATCGAAGCGGCCACGGCCCGCAGCGAGAAGTCCATGGCTCACCGTCTCGCCGCTGAACTGATGGAGGCTGCCGAAAACCGCGGCGCCGCCGTGCGCAAGCGCGAGGACACACATCGCATGGCCGATGCCAACAAGGCGTTCGCCCACTACCGCTGGTAGGGATACGCAAGGGCTACCGCCGGCTGGTTTTTCGCGGGTTCGGCCTTATATAGATCTGTCTGACGGGGTCGCTTCGACCCCGTTGAACGTTGCGCGAAGCGCATGAAAATCGCGAAGCGCATGAAAAGCCCAGGAAACTTATGGCACGCACTACGCCCATCGAGCGCTACCGAAACATCGGTATTTCCGCTCACATCGACGCGGGGAAAACCACCGCGACGGAGCGTATTTTGTTTTACACCGGCGTGTCCCACAAAATCGGCGAGGTCCATGACGGCGCGGCCGTGATGGACTACATGGAGCAGGAGCAGGAGCGCGGCATCACCATCACCGCCGCGGCGACGACCTGTTTTTGGAAGGGGATGGACAAGAGCTTCCCCGAGCACCGCATCAACATCATCGACACGCCGGGACACGTCGATTTCACGATCGAAGTGGAACGTTCGCTACGCGTGCTGGATTCGGCGATCGCCGTGTATTGCGCGGTCTCCGGCGTGCAGCCGCAGTCCGAGACGGTTTGGCGCCAAATGAACAAGTACGGCGTGCCGCGCATTGCGTTCGTCAACAAGATGGATCGCGCCGGTGCGAACTTCCTGCGTTGCGTCGAGCAGATCGGGACCCGGCTGCGGGGCAACCCCGTACCGATTCAATTGCCGATCGGCGCCGAAGACGGCTTCGTCGGCGTGGTCGATCTCGTGAAGATGAAGGCCATCCATTGGGACGAAGAAACCCAGGGCATGAAATTCGAGTACCGCGACATCCCGGCCGAAATGCTGAAGGAATGCGAGGAATGGCGCGGCAAAATGATCGAGGCGGCCGCGGAAGGCGACGAAGTCCTGCTCAACAAGTATCTGGAAAGCGGCACGTTGAGCGACGAGGAAATCAAGAAGGGCCTGCGCGAGCGCGCCATCAAGAACGATATATGCCTGGTGACCTGCGGCTCGGCGTTCAAGAACAAGGGCGTGCAGGCAGTGCTCGATGCCATCGTGGAATACATGCCCGCGCCCACTGACCGGCCGCCGGTGAAAGGCCAGAGCGAGAGCGGCGATCCGATGACGCGCAAGGCGGACGATGCCGAGCCGTTTGCGGCGCTGGCGTTCAAGATCCTGAACGATCCCTTCGTGGGCAATCTCACCTTCTTCCGGGTCTACTCCGGTACATTGAATTCCGGAGATCAGGTGTTCGTGCCGAATCGCAGCCGCACCGAGCGCATCGGCCGCTTGCTGCAAATGCATGCCAGCGATCGCTCCGAGATCAAAGAAGTGCGTGCCGGCGACATCGCGGCGGCCGTGGGTTTGAAGGACGTCACGACGGGCGACACGCTGTCGGACCTGAACAAGGTCATCATCCTGGAAAAAATGGATTTCCCGGAGCCGGTGATTTCCGTCGCCGTGGAGCCGAAGACCAAAGTCGACCAGGAAAAAATGGGCCTGGCCCTGCAGCGTCTGGCGAAGGAAGATCCTTCGTTCCGCGTGCATACGGATGCCGAGTCCGGACAGACCATCATCGAGGGCATGGGTGAACTGCACCTGGAAATCATCGTTGATCGCATGAAGCGCGAATTCAAGGTCGATGCCAATGTGGGCAAGCCGCAAGTGGCCTATCGCGAAACGCTGCGCAGCACAGTGGAATCCGAGGGCAAGTTCATCCGCCAGACCGGCGGCCGCGGCCAGTACGGCCATGTTTGGCTGAAGCTGGAGCCGCTGCCGCAGGGCAAGGGCTACGAGTTCGTCAATGGCATCGTCGGCGGCACGGTTCCGCGCGAATACATTCCTGCCGTGGACAAGGGCATTCAAGAGGCCGTGCAAACCGGCGTGATCGCGGGCTATCCCATCGTGGATGTGAAGGTCACGATATTCGACGGCTCGTACCATGACGTCGATTCCAACGAAATGGCATTCAAAATCGCCGGCTCCATGGGCTTCAAGGAAGGATTCCGCAAGGCCAAGCCCGTGCTGCTGGAACCCATCATGAAAGTGGAAGTCGTGGTGCCGGAAGATTACTACGGTGACATCGTCGGCGATTTGAGCCGCCGCCGCGGCCAGATTGTCGGCACGGAAGACAGTCCGTCCGGCAAGGTGGTCACCGCTGAGGTGCCGCTGGCCGAAATGTTTCAATACTCGACATCCATGCGCTCCATGAGCCAGGGCCGGGCGAACTACACCATGGAGTTTGCCAAGTACCAGGAAGTGCCGGGCAGCGTGGCCGATGTCGTGATGAAGAAAGCTTCTTAGGATCCCAAACACATTTTTATTTTTGCGAGGTACTTGCCGTGTCGAAGGGGAAGTTTGAGCGAACGAAGCCGCACGTGAACGTGGGGACGATTGGGCATGTGGATCATGGCAAGACGACTTTGACGGCAGCCTTGACGAAGGTGATGGCCGAGAAGCACGGCGGGGAGTTCAAGGCCTACGACCAGATCGACAAGGCCCCTGAGGAGCGGGCGCGCGGCATCACGATTGCGACCGCGCACGTGGAGTATCAGTCCGATGCGCGTCACTACGCGCACGTGGACTGCCCGGGACATGCCGATTACGTGAAGAACATGATCACGGGAGCGGCGCAGATGGACGGAGCGATCCTGGTGGTCTCTGCGGCCGATGGGCCGATGCCCCAGACGCGCGAGCACATCCTGCTCGCCCGCCAGGTCGGCGTGCCTTACATCGTGGTGTTCATGAACAAGGCGGACATGGTCGATGATGCGGAGCTTTTGGAGCTGGTGGAGCTTGAGGTGCGCGATCTGTTGACCCTGTACAAGTTCCCCGGGGATAAGACCCCGATCATCACGGGCTCTGCGTTGAAGGCTCTGGAAGGGGATGCCTCGGAGATCGGCGTGCCCTCGGTGATCAAGCTGGTCAAAGCGCTGGATGACTATATTCCGGTGCCGAAGCGCGCCGTGGAAGGGGCCTTTTTGATGCCGGTGGAGGATGTGTTCTCGATCGCGGGTCGCGGCACGGTGGTCACGGGGCGCATCGAGCGCGGGATCGTGAAGGTCAACGATGAGGTGGAGATTGTCGGGATCCGTCCGACGCAGAAGACCACCTGCACGGGCGTGGAGATGTTTCGCAAGTTACTCGATGAGGGTCAGGCCGGAGACAACGTCGGGGTGCTCTTGAGGGGCACGAAGCGCGAGGAAGTGGAGCGCGGGCAGGTGCTGTGCAAGCCAGGATCCATCAATCCGCACACCAAGTTTGAGGCGGAAGTGTATGTGCTGACCAAGGAAGAGGGTGGGCGGCATACGCCTTTCTTCAAGGGCTATCGGCCGCAGTTCTACTTTCGCACCACCGATGTCACCGGCGCAGTCGAGCTGCCCGAGGGCACTGAGATGGTGATGCCGGGAGATAACATCAAGATCGTGGTGGAGCTGATTGCCCCGATCGCGATGGAGCAGGGCCTGCGCTTCGCCATCCGCGAGGGCGGTAAAACCGTCGGTGCAGGTGTGGTCGCGAAGGTGATTGCTTGATCTAATTTTTGGCGCCAAAGCGCCCCAATTAGGGTAAGATTCGCGCCCTTTTTAGGCGCTGGCGCGCTAACTGATTCCGGGGGTCGAAGCGACCCCCTATTTGAAAGTTAAGAGAAGACTATGGCAAATCAAAATATCCGCATCCGCCTGAAGGCTTTCGATCATCGTTTGATCGACAAGTCGGCCCGCGAGATCGTCGATACCGCGAAACGCACCGGCGCGACCGTCAAGGGTCCCGTGCCGCTGCCCATCAAGATGGAGCGTTTTACGGTTTTGACGGCCCCCCACGGCGATAAAGACGCCCGTGATCAGTTCGAAATCCGCACGCACAAGCGCCTGATGGACATTTTGAACCCCACGGACAAGACCGTGGACGCCCTCATGAAGCTCGAGCTTCCGGCCGGCGTGGACGTGCAAATCAAGTTGAACTAGGTTTTTTGCTGCGGGGCCGCATAGGCTCCCTTGCGTGAGGAGCTTAGGATCCCTATACTCCCGCGTCCATTTTAGAGGTCGGAGCGCGTGGGCGCCGACGCCAAATTCTCAAGGGAATTTGGGGTCCGAGTGTCCAAACCGCTGATCTGTCGCAACGATGCGAGACTCACTGAAGCTCTCGCTGTATGAGGATTGACAATGTCCATTGGTCTGGTTGGCCGCAAATGCGGCATGACCCGCGTGTTCACTGACGCCGGTGTTACCGTTCCCGTGACGGTGGTCGAGGCGTTACCGAACCGCATCTCACAGGTCAAAAACGACAAAACCGACGGTTATCGCGCGGTTCAGGTGACTATTGGCAGCCGCCGTCCATCGCGCATACCCAAGGCGCTGGCGGGCCATTTCGCCAAGGCGAATGTGGCCGCCGGCTATACCTCCCAGGAATTCCGCTTAGGCAAAGGCGAGGGCGACGATCTCGCCACCGGCGGCGAAATCAAAGTGGACATGTTCAAGGCGGGCCAGATCGTCGATGTCACCGGCACGACGGTCGGCAAGGGCTTCCAAGGCACCATGAAGCGGCATAACTTCGCCGGCGGCATGAAAACCCACGGAAACTCGGTGTCGCATCGCGCGCCGGGTTCCATCGGCCAACGCCAGACCCCGGGCCGCGTATTCAAAGGCAAGCGCATGTCGGGTCACATGGGCGTGCGCAATCGCACCATCGAAAACCTGCGCATCGTCGAAATCGACGTCGCGCGCAATCTGCTGCTGATCAGCGGCGCGGTGCCAGGTGCCGAAGGCAGCCGCGTCATCGTGAAGCCCTCCGTCAAGGCGAAAGGCCAGGCGCGGCGCCAGAAATTGATGCCGAACAAAGCTCCCGCGGCTGCCAAGGGTGCGCCACAGCCTAAGGGCGCTGCTCCCAAGGCCGGTGCGGCCAAAGCCGACAAAGCCGAGAAGAAGTAGAACTCATGAAAGTCCAGCTAAAAAACGCGAAGCCGGCCAGCGAGATTCAATTGTCGGATGCGGCCTTCGGGCGCGACTACAACGAAGCATTGGTGCACCAGGTCGTGACCGCGTACATGGCGGCCGGCCGTGCCGGCACCAAGGCCCAAAAAACCCGCGCCGAAGTGCGCGGCGGCGGCAAGAAGCCTTGGAGCCAAAAAGGCACGGGCCAGGCGCGTGCCGGTTCGATTCGCAGCCCCATTTGGGTCGGCGGCGGCCGCGCATTCGCAGCCAAGCCGCGCGACTTCTCGCAGAAGGTCAACCGCAAGATGTATCGCGCCGCGATGCAGAGCATGGTGTCGCAGCTGGTGCGCGATGATCGCCTGGTCGCGGTCGAATCGATTGAACTTTCCGCACCGCGAACCAAGCTGCTCATCAGCAAATTGGCGGAATTCGGCTTGAGCCGCGCGCTCATTTTGGTCGAGGCCTACGAAGAAAAATTGTTCCTCGCGGCCCGCAACATCCCGCACGTCGAAGTCATGGCCGTCTCGGCCCTGGATCCGGTGAGCTTGGTCAAGCACGACAAGGTCGTTGCCACCGTGGGTGCGTTGAAGTTGCTGGATCAGCGTCTCGGAGGCGCGGCATGAATAAAGAACGTTTAATGACCGTGCTGATTCAACCGCACGTGTCGGAAAAAGCGGCGACTGTTGCCGAAAAGGCGAACCAATACGTGTTTCGCGTGCGCGATGATGCCTCGAAGGCCGAAGTCAAAAGTGCCGTCGAACTCATGTTCGAGGTCAAGGTCGAGGGCGTGAATCTGTTGAACCGTCCGGGCAAAACGCGCCGCTTCAAGAACCTGCCGGGCAAGCGCAATGGCTTTAAAAAGGCCTACGTGCGTTTGGCCACCGGGCAGACCATCGACTTCACCGGCGCCTCGGCGAAATAGGAACCTACGCGCATGGCACTCATCAAGATGAAGCCGACCTCACCGGGTACGCGCTTCGTAGTCAAAGTCGATCGCTCGCACCTGCACAAGGGCGGACCGATCGAGTCTCTTACCACCAAAAAGAACCGCACCGGCGCCCGCAATCATTCCGGCCGCCAGACCACGCGTCACATCGGCGGCGGTCACAAGCAGCGCTATCGTTTGGTGGATTTCCTGCGCGATAAGGATGGCATTCCCGGCGTCGTGGAACGCCTCGAGTACGATCCGAACCGCACGTCGCACCTGGCCTTGGTCCTTTATAAGGACGGCGAGCGCCGCTACATTCTGGCGCCCAAGGGCGTGAAGGCCGGCGATGAGATTCGTTCCGGCTCCGACGCGCCCATCAAGGCCGGCAATGCCATGCCGCTGCGGCACATTCCGGTGGGCAGCACGGTTCACAACATCGAATTGAAAGTCGGCAAGGGCGGACAGATGGCGCGCAGTGCGGGCGCTTCCGCGCAATTCGCGGCGCGCGAAGGCGTGTATGCCAGCCTGCGCTTGAAGTCGGGTGAGATGCGCAAGGTGCACGTCGATTGCCGCGCGACGATCGGCGAAGTCGGCAACGATGAACACAACCTGCGCGTGTTCGGCAAGGCCGGCGCGGTGCGCTGGCTGGGTGTGCGCCCGACGGTGCGCGGCGTCGTGATGAATCCGGTCGACCACCCGCACGGCGGCGGCGAAGGCAAATCCGGACAAGGCAATCCGCACCCGGTGAGCCCGTGGGGCCTGCAGACCAAGGGCAAGAAGACGCGCCGCAATAAGCGCACCGACGGCATGATCGTTCAGCGCCGCAAGAACAAACGAATCTAGACTGGAGACTTAAAGTGCCTCGTTCGCTCAAGAAAGGCCCGTTCGTGGATTTGCACCTCGCCAAGAAAGTGCAAACCGCCAGCCAAAAGAATGATCGCCGCCCGATCAAGACCTGGTCGCGCCGGTCGATGGTCATTCCCGACATGGTCGGCCTGACCATCGCCGTGCATAACGGACGGCTGCACGTTCCCGTGCTGGTTTCAGAAAACATGGTCGGCCACAAGCTCGGCGAGTTCGCTCCCACGCGCACCTTCAAGGCGCATTCCGGCGACAAGAAAGTCACGGTGGCGGAATAATCATGCAGACGAAAGCAGTACTACGTTATGCGCGTATTTCGCCGCAAAAATGCCGACTGGTCGTGGACACGATCCGCGGCAAGTCGGCCACGCTCGCGGTGAACACGCTGAAATTCATGCCGAAGAAGGGCGCCAAGATCGTGCTCAAGGTATTGGATTCCGCAATCGCCAATGCCTACAACAACTTCAATGCCGACGTCGACGATTTGAAAGTGACGCGTGTCGAAGTCGATCCGGCGCCGATGCTCAAGCGGTTTCATGCGCGTGCCAAGGGCCGCGGCGTGCGCATCGCCAAGCGCAACAGTCACATCCTGGTTCAAGTGTCCGACGGCAAGCGAGAGGCCTAATGGGTCAGAAAGTAAATCCAATTGGTATTCGTCTAGGCATCACGCGCGACTGGTCGTCGAAGTGGTATGCGCATTCGAAGAATTTTGCCTCGAACATCCATACCGATTTCCTGGTGCGCAAGTTCCTGAACAAGAAATTGGCCGATGCCTCGGTGAGCAACATTCACATCGAGCGTGCCGCGCGGCGCGCCAACATCACGATTCATACGGCGCGGCCGGGAATCGTGATCGGCAAGAAGGGCGAGGACATCGAGAAGCTGCGCACGGCCGTCGCCAAGATCCTGGGCATGGGCATGAACGATGTGCGCCTCAACATCGCGGAAATCAGAAAACCGGAGCTCGACGCCAAACTGGTCGCCGAGGGAATCTCGCAGCAATTGGAAAAGCGCGTGATGTTCCGCCGCGCCATGAAGCGTGCCGTGACCAACACCATGCGTTCCGGCGCGCTCGGCATCAAGGTGCGCATTTCGGGTCGCTTGAACGGTTCTGAAATCGCGCGCACCGAGACCAACCGCGAAGGCCGGGTGCCGCTGCACACGTTCCGCGCCGACATCGACTACGGTCTCGCCGAGGCGCAGACCACTTACGGCGTGATCGGCATCAAGGTCTGGATCTTCAAGGGCGAAGTGTTCGACAAGCCGGCCGAAGAGGCTGTGGAAGCCGAGGCGGATGCCGCGGCGGCGGCCGTCGCCAAATCCACCGAACCTGCGGCGCCGGCCGCCAGCTGATTGGGTAAACAAGCATGATGCAGCCGAAGCGGACCAAGTTCCGCAAACAATTCAAGGGCAAGATCTCGGGCAGCGCGCACCGCGGCAACACGGTCGCGTTCGGCGAATTCGGCCTGAAGGCCACCGACCGCGCCCGCATGACGGCGCGCGAAATCGAAGCGGCGCGCCGCGCCATTTCGCGCTATGTGAAGCGCGGCGGACGCATTTGGATCCGCGTATTCCCGGATGTGCCGATCACCCAGAAGCCGCTCGAGGTGCGCATGGGTTCAGGCAAGGGCAACGTGGAATATTGGGTGGCCAAGGTGCTGCCCGGCAAGGTGCTGTTCGAGATTGAAGGCATGAGCGAGACCATCGCGCGCGAGGCGTTCCGCCTGGCTTCCGCGAAGCTCTCGGTGTCGACCGCATTCGTCAAGCGTCAGGTGCGTACATGAAGGCGAAAGACTTGCGCGCAAAGGCGCCCAAAGATCTCGGCGAGGAGCTGCTCAAGCTGCGCCGTGAACAATTCAATCTGCGTATGGCCCGCGCGACAGGGCAGGCCGCGAAGCCGGATCAATTTTCGAAGGTGCGTAAGAACATTGCGCGCGTAAAGACGGTGCTGGCCCAATCGAAGGCAGCCGGAGGTAAGGCGTAATGGCAACTGAAACACAATCAACCGAAGCCGCCGCAGCGCCGGGCGCCGCGCCGGTTCATGGCCAGCGTCTGCTCACCGGCAAAGTCGTGAGCAACAAGATGGACAAGACCATCGCGGTATCCGTGGAGCGTCTGGTCAAGCATCCGACCTATGGCAAGTACATCCGCCGCACGACCAAGCTGCTGGCGCATGACGAGAGCAATGAGTGCAAGGAAGGCGACACGGTATCGATCAAGCCGTGCCGGCCCATGTCGCGCCGCAAGTCTTGGGTGCTGGTGCGCGTTGTCGAACGCGCCCGCGCCGAATAAGGGGCCGACATGATTCAAATGCGAACAATTTTGAATGTGGCCGACAACAGCGGCGCCAAGCGCCTGATGTGCATCAAGGTGCTCGGCGGCTCGAAGCGCCGCTATGCGGCGGTGGGCGACGTCATCAAGGTCAGCGTGAAGGATGCGATCCCGCGCGGCAAGGTGAAGAAGGGCGAGGTGTATGACGCGGTTGTCGTGCGTACCAAGAGCGGCGTGCGCCGTGCCGACGGATCGCTGATCCGCTTCGACACCAACGCGGCGGTGCTCCTGACCAACAAGCTCGAGCCGATTGGCACGCGTATTTTCGGACCGGTGACGCGCGAGCTGCGCAATGTGCAGTTCATGAAGATTATCTCGCTCGCACCCGAGGTGCTGTGAACATGAAAAAGATTCGCAAAGGCGACATGGTGATTCTGATCGCCGGCCGGGACAAGGGACGCAAGGGCGCCGTGATCGAAGTGCTGGCGGACGATCGTCTGCGCGTCGAGGGGCTCAACATGTCCAAGAAGCACCAGAAGCCCAATCCGCAGATGGGCGTACAGGGCGGCATCATCGAGCGCGAAGCGCCACTGCATGTTTCGAACGTGCTGGTCTTCAATCCGGCGACCCAGAAGGGCGACCGCATCGGCTTCAAGTCCCTGGAAAACGGCCGCAAGGTGCGCGTGTTCAAGTCGAACAAAGAAATGGTCGACGCGAAGTAGCGAGTAACAAACATGGCAGCAAGATTGAAGAAAATTTTCAACGAGCAGATCGTGCCCGAGCTGAAGAAGAAGCTCGAGCTCAAGAACACCATGGAAGTGCCGCGGATCATGAAGATCACGGTCAACATGGGCGTGGGCGAAGCCGTGGCCGACAAGAAGGTCATGGATGCGGCCACTGCCGATATGGCGAAGATCACGGGGCAGAAGCCGGCCGTCACCAAGGCGAAGAAATCCGTCGCGACCTTCAAAGTGCGCGATGGCCAGGCGATCGGCTGCAAAGTGACGCTGCGCGGCGATCGCATGTACGAATTCCTGGACCGCCTGGTCAGCATCGCGATTCCTCGCATCCGGGATTTTCGCGGCATCAGCACGCGTTCCTTCGACGGCCGCGGCAACTACAGCCTGGGCGTCAAAGAACAGATTATTTTCCCAGAGATCCAGTACGACCAGATCGACCAGATACGCGGCATGGACATCACCATTTCCACGTCGGCGCGCGATGACAAGCACGGGCGCGCGTTGTTAGAAGCCTTTAACTTTCCGTTCCGTAAGTAGGTAGCCCATGGCCAAGACGAATATGCTCATGCGCGAGAAAAAACGCCTCAAGATAGCGAAGAAATACGCTAAGCGGCGCGCTGAGCTCAAAGAGCTGATCCGCGACCCGAAAACCGGGCAGGAGGCTCGCGAAGCCGCGCAGGTCGAACTGCAGAAGCAGCCGCGCGATGCGGGCGCCACGCGGCAGCGCAATCGCTGCTCGATCACGGGCCGCTCACGCGGCGTATACCGCAAATTTGGTCTGGCGCGCACCAAGCTGCGCGAGGCCGCCAATCGCGGCGAGATTCCGGGCCTGTCGAAGGCGAGTTGGTGAGGCGCGCACAATGAGCATGACTGATCCAATTGCCGATCTCTTAACCCGCATTCGCAACGCGCAGTCCGCTGGCAAGCCGACCGTGGGAATGGGTGCCTCGAAACTGAAGGTGGCCATCCTCAAGGTTCTGAAAGCCGAAGGCTACATCGCGAATTTCGGCGTCGACAGCACCGGCGCGAAGAGCACGCTGTCGATCGAACTGAAGTATCACGATGGGCGTCCCGTCATCGATCGCATCGAGCGCATCAGCCGGCCGGGCCTGCGGATCTATCGCGGCAAGGATGAGCTGCCCAAGGTCCTAGGCGGCTTAGGGGTAGCCGTGGTCTCGACTCCGCAGGGCATCATGTCCGACAAGCAGGCGCGCGCGGCCGGCACCGGCGGCGAAGTGCTGTTCGTCGTTCAATAGTGTCCAGTAGAACGTCTAGTAACTAGTCAGGGTTTCACTATGTCTCGAGTTGCAAAAATGCCGGTCGACCTGCCGCAGGGCGTCACCGCCACGATCGGCGCGGAAGCCGTGACGTTAAAAGGCGCCAAGGGCTCGCTGACGCTGCCGCTCAAAACGGGCGTTAAAGTCGTGCAGCAGGACAAGCACCTGGAAGTCCAGGCCGACACCACCGCCGAGGGCATGAACGCCGTCGCCGGTTCGACGCGCGCGCATCTGGCCAACATGGTGCTGGGCGTGACCAAGGGCTATGAAAAGAAGCTCGAACTGGTGGGCGTCGGGTATCGAGCGGCGGTCCAGGCCAAGAGCTTGACCTTGACCTTGGGCTATTCGCACCTCATCAACTTCGCGATCCCCGACGGCATAACCATCGAGACGCCGAGCCAGACGGAAATCATCGTCAAGGGCATCGACCGGCAACGTGTGGGCCAGACGGCGGCGGAGATTCGGGGCTTTCGGCCGCCGGAGCCCTACAAGGGCAAGGGCGTGAAGTATTCCGACGAAAAGATTTCGCTGAAAGAGGCGAAGAAGAAGTAATCATGAAATTGACCAAACAAGACACCCGCCTGCGCCGCGCGCTGCGGGGCCGGGTAAAGATCAAGGAACTGACCGCGATGCGCCTGTCGGTGCATCGCACGCCGCAGCATATGTATGCACAGATCATTGCGCCCGAGGGCGACAAGGTTCTGGTGGCCGCCTCAACCTTGCAGAAGGACGTGCGCGGAGAGTTGAAGTCCACCGGCAACATCGAAGCGGCGAAAGCCGTCGGTCGCGCCATCGCAGAGCGCGCCACCGCCAAGGGCATCAAGAAGGTCGCATTCGACCGTTCCGGTTTCATGTACCACGGGCGCGTGAAAGCGCTGGCAGAGGCCGCTCGCGAAGCGGGTCTCGAGTTCTAACTGAAGGTCTTAAGGGCAACTTATGGCGAGAACAGAAAAACCCATGTCCGGCGATGACCTGCTCGAAAAGCTGGTCGCAGTCAACCGCGTGGCGAAGGTGGTCAAGGGCGGCAAGCAATTCGGCTTTACCGCACTCACCGTGGTTGGCGATGGAGCCGGCCGCGTGGGATTCGGCTATGGAAAGGCGCGTGAAGTACCGGTGGCGATCTCCAAGGCCATGATGCAGGCGCGCAAGAGCCTGGTTACCGTGTCCTTGAAGAACGAAACCCTGTTCTACGCTGTCAAAGGCAGGCATGGAACCACGCGGGTATACATGCAGCCGGCCGCGGATGGTACCGGCGTGATCGCCGGCGGCGGCATGCGCGCGGTATTCGAGTGCGCCGGTGTACGTAACGTGCTTGCCAAGAGCTACGGCTCGCGCAACCCCATCAATGTGGTGCGCGCCACCATGGACGCCCTGGCCAAGCTGCGCACGCCCGACGACATCGCCGCGAAGCGCGGCAAGAGCGTCGAAGAACTGGTGGGTTGATCATGGCCAAGGCGCACACAGACAAGGCAGCGGCGGAAAAGGCGCTCAAAGTGACTTTGACCAAGAGCGTTTATGGCCAATTGGCCAGTATTCGTAATTCGGTCAAGGGCTTAGGGCTTCGTCGAATTGGCCATACCGTGGTCGTGGCGGACACCCCCTCCAATCGCGGCATGGTGAATGCCGCCAGTCACATGCTGAAAGTCGAGCAGGCTTAAGGTTCTTAGGAAAGTTTAATGAGATTAAATACCATCAAGCCGGGCGCCGGCTCCAAACGGACCCGTTTGCGGGTGGGCCGGGGCGCCTCTGCCGGGCAGGGCAAGACCTGCGGTCGCGGCGTCAAGGGACAGCGCGCGCGCAAGGGCGGCTATCACAAGGTCGGATTCGAGGGCGGCCAGATGCCCTTGCAGCGGCGTTTGCCGAAGATCGGCTTTCGCTCCGCCATGAAGGCCTCCCGCGCTGAATTGACCCTGTCGGACCTCATGCGCGTCTCCGGCACCGACGTCACGCTCGCGGGCTTGATCGAAGCGAACCTGGTGCCTGAGTACACCAAGGTCGTGAAGATCATTTTGTCGGGCAAGGTGACCAAGCCGTTTGCCATCAAGGACAAGGTCATCACCGCGACCAAGGGCGCCAAGAACGCCGTCGAGTCCGCGGGCGGAAAGTTCGAGGCTTAAGAGGAACTCGTGGCCACATCCAGCACCAATGCCGCAGCCGCTTTAGGGGACATCACTCGCTTCGCCGAAATGCGCAAGCGCTTGTTGTTCCTGGTGGGTGCGCTCATCGTGTATCGGATCGGCACATTCATTCCCGTTCCGGGCATCGATGCGGCCAAATTTGCCGCCTTCTTCTCCACCCAGAACGGCACGCTGCTCGGCATGTTCAACATGTTTTCGGGCGGCGCATTGCAGCGCTTCAGCATCTTTGCGCTGAACGTGATGCCCTACATCACCGCATCCATCATCGTGCAGATGGCCTCGATGGTGTATCCGCCGTGGAATCAGATCCGCAAGGACGGCGAATCCGGCCGGCGCAAACTGATGCAGTACACGCGCTACGGAACCGTGGGATTGGCGGCTTTTCAGGGCTTCGGCGCGGCGCTCGCCATCCAGAATTCGGGCAGTAATCTGGTGCCCAACCCCGGCCCGCAATTCCTGTTTGTCGCAACCATTTCGATCACGACGGGCACCTTGTTCGTCATGTGGCTGGGTGAACAGATCACGGAACGCGGTATCGGCAACGGCATCACGATGATCATCGTCGCCGGCATCATCGCCGGGCTGCCGCGGGCCATCGGCAATACCTTGGAAATGGTTCGAACGGGCGAAATGAACGCCCTGGTCGTGGCGCTCATCGTGGTGGTCGTGGGTCTGGTGACCCTGTTCTGCGTGTTCGTGGAGCGCGCGCAGCGCAAGATTCAGGTGAACTATGCCAAGCGCCAGGTAGGAAGGCGCATGATGCAGGGGCAGAGCACCCATCTGCCGTTCAAATTGAACATGGCGGGCGTCATCCCGCCGATTTTCGCCTCTAGCCTCCTGGTGTTTCCGGCCACGATCGCCCAGTTTTTTGGCAACAGCCCGAACCCGAATGTGATCCAGCAGACCTTGCAAAAGATCGCTGCCATCCTCAATTATGGTCAACCGCTGCACGTTGTGCTGTTCGGCCTGCTGGTGGTCGGATTCGCGTTTTTCTATGTGGCCCTGGTGTACGACGCCCGGGATACGGCGGAAAACCTGAAGAAGGCCGGCGCCTTCATTCCTGGCATCCGTCCGGGCCTGCAGACGGGCGAATACCTCGACAAGGTACTGACCCGGCTGACCTTGTGGGGCGGCTTGTACATCATGGCGGTGTGTTTGCTGCCTGAAATCATTCGCATGGTGAATCCGGCCATTCCGTTTCAGTTCGGCGGCACCTCGCTTTTGATCATCGTGGTCGGTGTCATGGATTTCGTCGCGCAGCTGCAGTCGCACATGATGTCGCAGCAATACGAGGGCCTGATGAAAAAGGCCAGCCTACGAGGCATTGGAGCTAAGAAATGAAAGTTCGTCCTTCGGTGAAAAAGATCTGCAAGAACTGCAAAGTCGTGCGGCGGCGCGGCATCGTTTACATCATTTGTTCGTCGGATGCCCGGCACAAGCAGCGCCAGGGCTAGGTGTTGGGGCGCTTCGCGTCAACTTTCAACGGGTCGAAGCGACCCGCCAGAATTGATTTTTAAGGGTTTTTCTAATATACTAGCGCGCTTTTTTTCGAGGGCGCGGGTGGAGAAATAGATGGCGCGTATCGCCGGCATCAACATACCGATGAACAAGCATGTGGTCATCGGCCTGACTCACATATTCGGCATCGGCAACAGCCGAGCCGCGCGCATTTGCGACGCCGCCGGCGTGAAGTACCACGTGAAGGTGAAGGATCTGACCGATGCCGAAGTGGCATCGCTGCGCTCTCAGGTCGCGAAGTTCGCGGTCGAGGGCGACCTGCGCCGCGAAGTGTCGATGAACATCAAGCGCTTGATGGATCTGGGTTGCTACCGGGGCATCAGGCATCGCAAGGGCCTGCCGATGCGCGGCCAACGCACGCGCACCAACGCGCGCACACGCAAGGGTCCGCGCAAGCAGGCGGTCAAGATGAACGCGCCGCCGGGCAAGGTCTAGAGGCTTGGGTAAAGTTTTTTCGTTCGGGGTCGCCTCGACCCCGTTTAAAGGTGGCGCGCAGCGCCTGGAAAATGGCGCAGCGCCTAGGAAGTAAAAATTAATGGCTGATCAAAAGCAAAACGCGCAGCAAGCCGCCGCGGCCGCTGCCCCGGGCGCAAAACCCGCGCGCAAGAAAGTACGCAAGAACGTGCTCGATGCGATCGCGCACGTGCATGCCTCGTTCAACAACACCATCATCACGATCACCGATCGGCAGGGCAACACCCTGTCCTGGGCGACCTCCGGCGGCTGCGGCTATCGCGGCTCGCGCAAGTCGACGCCGTTCGCGGCGCAGGTTGCCGCCGAGCGCGCGGGCACCGCGGCGCAAGAGCACGGCGTGAAGAATGTCGAAGTGCGCGTCATGGGGCCCGGTCCCGGGCGCGAATCCGCGGTACGTGCCTTGAACGGCTGCGGGCTGAAGATCACCAACATCGAAGACGTCACGCCGATTCCGCATAACGGCTGCCGTCCGCCTAAAAAGCGTCGCGTTTAAAAGGTTCGCAATGGCAAAATATACCGGTCCGAAGTGCAAGCTCTCCCGTCGCGAGGGAACCGACCTGTTCCTGAAGAGCGGTGTGAAGCCTCTCGAGTCCAAGTGCAAGCTCGAAGTGCCGCCGGGCGGTGTGAAGAGCGAGCGCAAGCAGCGCTTGTCGGAATACGGGCTGCAATTGCGCGAGAAGCAGAAGCTGCGCCGCATGTACGGCGTGCTCGAGCGTCAGTTCAGAAATTATTACCAGAAGGCCGCGGGCCGCCCGGGGGCGACCGGCGAGACCTTGCTGCAGTTCCTGGAATGCCGTCTGGACAACGTGGTCTACCGCATGGGCTTCGCCGCAACGCGCGCCGAGGCCCGTCAGCTGGTGAGCCACAAGGGCGTGTCGGTCAACGACAAGCTGGTCAATATTGCTTCGTACCAGTGCAAAGCGGGCGATGTGATAAATCTGCGTGAGCGCGCCAAGAAGCAAACGCGCGTCACGGCGGCTCTGACCATCGCGTCTCAAGTCGGGTTTCCCGACTGGGTCGAGGTCGACGACAAGAAGTTCTCCGGAATTTTGAAATCCGTTCCCGATCGGCAGGAGATTCTTCCGGACATCAACGAGAGCCTGGTCGTCGAGTTGTATTCCAAGTAGGAATTGCCGGTAGTTGCAGCGCAGCTTTTTGGCTGCGTTGTCCTTGTTTCGTAAACGTAGGTGAAATCCATGCAGGGATCGATCAATGAATTTTTGAAACCGCGGGTCGTCAAGGTGCAGCCCGTGTCGCCGCGCCATGCCCGCATCGTGATCGAACCGTTTGAACGCGGCTTCGGTCATACGCTCGGCAATGCGCTGCGCCGGGTGCTGCTGTCTTCCTTGCCGGGGGCAGCGATCACCGAGATCGAAATCGAGGGCGTGCTCCACGAGTACACCGCGATTGAGGGCGTCCAAGAAGATGTCGTCGATATTTTGCTGAACTTGAAAGCGGTCGCGATTCGCATGCACACGCGCGACGTTGCCGAAGTGCGCCTGCACAAGAAGGGCCCAGGCCCGGTGACGGCGGGCGACATCGCCGGCGATCACGACATCGAGATTTTGAACCCGGACCTGGTCATCGCGAACCTGACCAAAGCGGGCGAGTTGTCGATGTCCCTCAAGGTGGAGCGCGGCCGCGGCTATCGTCCGGCGGCACAGCGCATGGCCTTCGAAGAGCAGACCCGCGCCATCGGCCGGCTGCAGCTGGATGCCTCGTTCAGCCCGGTACGCAAAGTGACTTACAACGTCGAGAGCGCGCGCGTCGAGCAGCGCACCGACTTGGACAAGCTGATTCTGGATATTGAAACCAACGGCACGATCGATCCGGAAGAGGCGATCCGCCGCGCCGGCGGCATCCTCAAGGATCAGCTGTCGGTGTTCGTCGATCTTCAGGGTCAAGACGAGTCGACCACCAAAGCCACCGAAACGCAGTTCGATCCCATTCTGCTGCGCCCGGTCGACGAGCTCGAGCTCACGGTGCGTTCCGCCAACTGCCTCAAGGCCGAGAACATCCACTACATCGGCGATCTCGTGCAGCGCACGGAAGTCGAATTGCTGCGCACGCCGAACTTGGGAAAGAAGTCCTTGACCGAAATCAAAGAGGTTCTGGAGAGCCATGGGTTGACGCTCGGAATGCGTATCGACAATTGGCCGCCGCCGGGATTGAAGCGCGACGACGAGCGCGACGGCATTTGAATTAGCGACTAAGAGTTAAGAGAAGAACATGCGTCATAGAAACAGCGGGCGTCAGCTATCGCGAAATGCCTCGCACCGTCATGCGATGTTGCGCAACATGGCGACCTCGCTGCTGCAGCACGAAACCATCCGCACCACGGTGCCGAAGGCCAAGGAACTGCGCCGTGTGGTCGAGCCGTTGATCACCATGGCCAAGGTGGACTCGATCGGCTTGCGCCGCCTGGCGCACTCGCGCTTGCGTGATGACGCCGTGGTCGAGAAGTTGTTCGCGGATTTGGGTCCGCGCTTCAAATCGCGCGCCGGCGGCTATACGCGGATTCTCAAGATGGAACCGCGGCCGGGTGACTCGGCCGACATGGCCCTGATGCAATTGACCGAGTCCGCCGCAGTCGCGACCGAAAAGAAAGAAGACAAAAAGGCCGCCAAAGCGCCGAAGGCGGAGCCCAAGAAGACCAGGGCTAAGAAGGCCGCGCCCGCCGCCGACGACAGCGAGACGGAGGCGAAGCCGAAGCGCCGCAAGACCAAGAAAGCGGCCGCTTAGGCGAAGCCGAGGAATATCGAGACGGGCGCCTACGCCGCCGCGCCTTTCGCGGCGGCAACTCGTGCAAAGGCATCCCGCGTCATGTTTTCAGGCCTTCCCGCGGTCGCCGCGACGTTGTCTTCGATCCTGATCCCCCCGTAGGCCTTGAGATCGTCGACGACCGCCCAGTCGATATGGGCGCGCCGCTCGTCCGCGTGAGCCGCAGCCAGCAGCGAGTCGATCAGGTAGATGCCCGGCTCCACCGTCACGACCACGCCGGGCTCCAGCATGCGTGTCAAGCGCAAGTAGGGATGCCCCTTGGGCCGCTCACGCTCATGCCCCGCAGGGTCACCCATCACTCCGCCCACATCGTGCACCTGAAGACCCAGCAAATGCCCGATGCCGTGCGGAAAGAACACTTGGGTGACGCCCGCTTCCAATGCGGCCTGCCCCGGCAGCTTGGTGAGACCGATCCTCTGCATCACATCGCCCAGGACTCGATGGGCCGAGAGGTGCACGTCGCGATAATCGCGGCCGGCGACGATCTCGTCGCACAGCGCTAGTTGCGCCTTGTCCATGGCTTTGACGAGGTCGGCGAATCGACCGCTTCCTCGAGCATGGGTCCGAGTAATGTCTGCCGCGTAGCCGCGGTATTGAGCGCCGGCGTCGATCAAAAACGAGCGTAAGGGCGAGGGCGCGGCCCGCTCCAGATGCTGGTAGTGCAGTATCGCGGCATTTTCGTTATAGGCCACGATGTTGTTGTAGGGCATCTCTTCTTCGCGCTGCTGACAGGCCGCAAGATAGCTCATGTGCGCATCGTATTCGGAGCCGCCGCGGTGAAATGCCGCCAGTGCTGCAGCATGTCCGCGCGCGCCCAACTCGCTGGCTTTTCTCAGGCACGCCAATTCATAAGGGGTCTTCACGGCGCGCTCGTAGTCCAACAGCGCCATCAAATCCTTGGGATTGACGCAGGTCGGATCGACGCCTTGAACGGCAACTTCCGGTCCGATGAAGGCAACGCGGCCCATTCTTTCCCAGTGCTGCGCAGCCTTCGAGTCATCGTCCATGGTGATCAGATTGACCGAGCCGGTCCAGGCGGCGGTGGGTAGCGCGGCGGCTTTATGCCAGTAGTCATTGGGTTGATAGAACAGGACCGTTGGACGGTTCCCCGGCCTATAAACCAAGATACAGCGCGGGTTGTCGATAATCGGCACCCACGCCTTGAACTGCGGATTCACCTTGTAGGGGTAGTCCTGGTCGTCGAGAAACTGCAGCGGCGGGCGGCCGGCGTGGACCACCAACGCATCGAAGCCGCTGCGCTCAAGCGAGCGATCGGCGCGGCTCATGAGCAAGCCCAAGTGCGCCGCATAGAGCTGATCGAGACTGGAATCGCTCACTCGAGATCTCCGTTGCTGGGACTGGCGAATTATGCGCCAGCGCGATCCCAAGCTACAGACAAGCTCCCATGAGTTAACCCCAGCAGCGATTTCCCGCGTTAAAGGCGTCGTGTGGGCGGCGAAAGTGATATGAAATTGCGCCAAAACACTCTAAAATCGGCCGGGACATTTGGGTATAGGCCCAAAAACAACACGCTCGGCCTAAATTTTTTTACCTTTAAAATTTCTGGGGTATCGATAGATGAAGACTAAACTTGCTCTGACCGCCTTTGTCGCTGCATTCATGCTGAGTGCCTGCGGCAGCAAGACCGAGGCTCCTGCCCCGGCCGCTGCTCCTCCTCCGGCCGCCGCGCCTGCTGCGGATGCTGCTGCCTCTGCCGCTGCTGATTCGGCTGCCGCTGCGAGCGCCGCCGCCGATGCGGCTGCCAGTGCAGCCTCAGCTGCGAAGCCGTAATACGCTTCGGAGCTAGCTGATCCACAAGCCCGGGCGGGCTGCCGTCAGGCACGTTCGTCCGGGCTGTGTCTTTTTTTAGATGAGGATGAAGTCTCGTTGCTTGTCAGCATTCGCGATGTCAGACATTCAAAACAGGATCGCCAGTGGATCCAGAGTGTCTACGGCGAATACATCGAGTCCCTGGCCGATCTGAACACGGGACTATTTTCCGTCATCGGCGCGAACAATCCGCACGAAGCCGAGATTTTCGCCAATTGGTTTTCCAACGATCAATCGCACCCGCTTTTGATTCTCAAGGGTACTGATTCAGTCGGATTTGCGCTCGTGACACGGCCGCGGATTCCAAAGGCGGGCGAGAAGGCTGCTGATTATCGGATGTCGGAGTTTTTCGTGCGCATGCAGTATCGCCGCGCCGGAATCGGCCGGGACGCCGCGACGCTGATATTCGACCGCTTTGCGGGCAATTGGGAAATCGTCGAATATATGCGCCATCCTGGCTCGGTGGCCTTCTGGCGGCATGTCGTAGCCCGCTATAGTGCAGGGCGCTTTACGGAAAGCTCGCGCCACGGCGAAGTGCAGCAGCGATTCGCGAGCCGGCCGTCGACGTCCAAGAAGTAGCAGTTTTTTGGTCGGTTTCATGCATTATGCCCTCAAGAATGAGGCAAATCGGTCGATCCATTGAATCCTGTGCAGTCTCCATCCAACGCCGCCTTTGATTTCATACGCAGCCTCGCCGCAGAACTGTCGGGCGGCCAGGTCGATTTGCCGTCGTTTCCCGAAATCGCGCTCAAGATCAGGCGGATCCTTGCCGATCCTGATGCCAAGGTGGAGCAGATTGTCCGGGTGGTCGGATCCGAGCCGGCGCTCGCGGCCCGCTTGTTGCGCATCGCGAATTCAGCATCCATCAACCGCAGCGGCAAGAACGTCACCGATCTGCGTACGGCCATTGCGCGTATCGGCCACAATATGGTGCGCAGCGCCTCGATTTCATTCTCGATGAATCAGATCCGTCAAGCGAACAAGCTCGCAAGCCTGGCGCCGTATTTGAACGATCTGTGGGAGCGCAGCACCTATGTGGCTGCCTATGCCTATGTACTCGCCCGGAGCTGTTGCACACGCGTGAATCCGGACGAGGCGATGTTGACGGGAATGATGCATGGCATCGGCAAGCTTTACATATTGACCCGCGCCACTGCTCACCCGGAGCTGTTTGCCAGCGAGGGTGCGCTGGATGACATCATCAACGATTGGTATCCGTCCATCGGCAAGGCGATCTTGGAGAATTGGAAATTCTCTGACGTGATGGCGCGGGCCGTGGGGCAGGAGGATTTTCTGCGTACCGAACTCGAAGACCCGGACCTCAGCGATGTGGTGGGCGTTGCCATCCTCATGGTCTCGTACGGTACCGACATCGCGGGCTTGGAGAAGTCGCTGCAGGAGCTGCCGGGCGCAAAAAGGCTCGGCATGAATCAGTCGAAAACGCTGGCGGTGATGCAGGATTCCGCCGCGGAAGTCACCGCCCTGAGTCAGGCACTGGCGAACTAGGGAGATAGGAAGCTTCGAGGCACGGAAGAGAGCAGTGCCTCGAAGCTTCCTATCCTACCGGCCGAGCACTAGGCCGCAATGACCGCGCTTTCCGCCGCAAAGGCCTCGGCCACATAAGTCACATTGTCCGGCATGATTCCCGCGAGGTTCATGCGGCTGTCGGACGTCATGTAAATGTGATGTTTTTCGCGTAAGCGCTCGACCGCATCCCGCGATACGCCCAGCAACGAAAACATGCCGTGCTGTGTGCGAATGAAATCGAACGAGTTGCCGCCCGTCACTTCGCGAAGGCGGCCGGCCAACAGCGCACGCATATCCATTATCCGCGTCCGCATGGCGTCGAGCTCCCGCACCCACTGTTGCCTCAATTGCGGTTCGGCAAAGATTCGCGCGGCGATGGCCGCACCATGATCCGGCGGCATGGAGTAGATGCTGCGTGCGATGTGCAGCATGTGAGATTGCACTGCATCCGCGCGCGCCGCGTTTTCGCTGACGACGATCAAGCCGCCGACGCGTTCGCGATACAACCCTAAGTTCTTGGAAAACGACACGGCGATGAGCGCTTCGGGCACTCGCTCCACCACCATGCGGATGGGGGCGGCGTCGGCCTCGAGCGAGAAGCCGAATCCCTGGTACGCAATGTCTAGATAAGGGACCAGCTTGCGGTGCAGAAGGAGCTCTGTGAGTAATTCCCATTGCTGGGCAGTAAGGTCGGCGCCGGTGGGGTTGTGGCAGCAGGCGTGGATCAAGACGACATCGCCGGCGGACGCGGTTTGGAGGCGTTGCAGCATCGCTTCGAAGCGCAATTCGTGCGCCGCGGCGTCGTAGTAGGGGTAGCGCTCAAGCTTTAGGCCGCATCCCCCCAATAACGGCGCATGGTTTCCCCAGGTAGGGTCGCTTAAGTGCACCACAGCAGTAGGTGAGGCAGCCTTGATGAGCTCGGCCCCCACTCGCAGGGCTCCACAGCCGCCGGGACATTGCAGCGTGCGCGCACGCCGATCCTTACGCGCCGCGTGGGCGGCGCCCAGCACCAATTCCTCCAAGGCACTGTTGAATTCCTCGCGACCGGCCGCGCCGATGTAGGACTTCGTGGTTTGGGCGGCCAGGACCTCCTTTTCCGCCCTTCGGACACACTCCAAGATGGGCGTATTGCCAGATAGATCGCGGTATACCCCTACGCCCAGATCGACCTTATCGTTGAAAGGGTCCGCTCGGTATTTCGCCATCAATCCGAGAATCGAATCGGAGACGAGTCGCTCAAGTTCTTGAAACAAAAATTCACACCCCTGTCTAATTGCGGGTCATTATATCGGTCGCGCAGGATCTGAGGCCTCTAGATCTGACCGTCTCCAATAAAAGACAGTAGGCCGATGACATTTGCCGGGGTTAGCGTGTAGGCTTTAGCCACTCATTAGCGGGAGAGTTACTTTATGGCGCTTTGGAAAGAAAACCCCACGCCCGTCCCTGCGGGTTCACCCGTTCCGTCATCGGCACTGCCTTCGGAAAGAAGCCCACCGGAACGCACCATCAACGATCCGGGATTGGCCGTTTCGCCGCGCCGTCCCACGCCAAAAACCGCCGTCGAGGGCGGCGAGTCGGTCATCGCCGCAAACCTGACGATCGAAGGAAAGATCGAAGGCTCGGGTAACGTACGCATGGCGGGCCGGTTCAAGGGTGACGTGCGCATTGACGGCAATTTCACCATGGATAGCGGTGCCCATCTGACCGGACAAGTACTCGCCGGCATTGTGGTCGTCGGTGGGGAGCTGCAAGGCAATATTGAATCCGCCAAGCGGGTTGACGTGCTCGAGGGCGGTGTCATTGTCGGCGACGTGAAGGCGGGATCCATCACGGTCGCGGCCGGTTCGCGCATGCGCGGGCATGTCGAGTTTGGTTGGGATGACGAAAAAGGAAAAATAAAAGGCTTGGCCAGCAACGGTAGTTAGCGTCAATGAGCGTCGCTCGCCCGAGCACACTCGGCGCGACCCGGGTATGTCCGCACTGTAAGGCCACGGTTTTACAAAGTGCGAACATCTGCCCGGGGTGCCAGCACCACCTGCGCTTCAACACGGTCAATGCGGAACCCGCGGCCAAGGCTGTTTCCGCCATGCGCATCGAGGGTACGATTCATCACCCCGCGCGCGGCGAGCAGTGCGAATACTGCGTGGTGATCGCGATTACCAACGAAAAGGGTGAAAAAATTACGCGCCAGGTCGTCGGGGTCGGCGCGCTGCAGCCGGGCGAACGGCACAAGTACAGCTTTTCGGTCGAGATGGTGCCGGTGCGCGCGCTACCCAAGGTTCCACCGAGAAACTAGTACCTCGGGCGTGCATGTTCTAGCGTGCATGTTCTAGGGTGATAGAAAGCTTCGAGGCACGGGAGAGCGCAGTGCCTCGAAGCTTTCTATCACCCTAGGCCTTTAACGCGGGACGCTCAAACTCTCAGTACAGGGGAACGTTCGAGCGGCTAATCGGCCGCGGGACCTCATGCCCACTCGCAGGAGGAAAAATACTTATCGCCCAACCCGCACGAAACGTCGGCGTGGTGTTATTGACCGGCTCGAGCATTCGCCAGGTAGGGTGAGAAGAATCGAGGCACTGTTTCTGCGTGCCTTGATTCTTCTCACCCTACCTGCCGAGCGCTACACCAACCGGTCAATATCACCGGGCCGAGGTACTAACGCTGGTTGGCGCCCTCAATGGCGATAAAGCGCAGGAACTCTGCGCGCGTGCTGGCGTCCGCGCGGAAGGTGCCGAGCATTTTGCTGGTGACCATGGATACACCGCGCTTGTGGACCCCGCGCGTGGTCATGCATTGGTGAACGGCGTCGATGACGACGCCCACACCGCGGGGCTTGAGCACCTCGTTGATGCAGCCCGCAATTTGCGAGGTGAGCTTTTCCTGGACCTGGAAACGGCGCGCGTAACCTTCGACGACGCGTGCCAGCTTGCTGATACCGACCACCCGATCGCTCGGCAGGTAGCCCACGTGCGCGCGGCCGATGATGGGCGCCATGTGGTGTTCGCAGAAGGATTCGAACGAGATATCGCGCAAGACCACCATTTCATCGTAGCCTTCGACCTCTTCGAAAGTGCGGCGCAGGTAGGCCCCGGGGTCGATCGAATAGCCTGAAAACCAGTCGCGATACGCGTTCACGACCCGTTTCGGCGTGTCGCGCAACCCCTCTCGGCCCGGTTCGTCGCCGGCCCAGCGCAACAGGGTTTGGACCGCTGCTTCCGCAGCCGCTCGACTCACGGCACGAGTCTTTTTCCTCGCCATTCAGATCTCGCGCGATACGCTTTAGGGACGCATACGATAGCATGAGCTACCGGGGTCCGATCCTCGCGTTCAACGGGAGAATGTCTTGAACCATCGCATTATCGTCATTGGCCTTGCCGCGATTCTCTTCGGCTTCGGTGCGCAAGCGGCCGCGCCGCCCTCGGCGGAAGGCGAGGCCGCGCGCAAGAACGCGCACGACATTTTCAAACAGCTCATTGAAATCAATACTACCGATTCGGTGGGGAGCACGACCGTGGCCGCCCAAGCCATGGCGCAGCGTTTGCTCGATGCAGGCTTTGCCAAGGCGGATGTGGTTGTGCTCGGGCCGAACGATCGCAAGGGCAACATGGTTGCTCGGTACCGCGGGAAGGCCGGATCGAAATTGAAGCCGATCCTGATCATTGGACACCTGGATGTGGTCGAAGCGAAGCGCGAAGACTGGAGCACCGACCCATTCCAATTTGTCGAGAAGGACGGCTACTTCTATGGCCGCGGCACCCAAGACATGAAGGACAGCGACGCAATCGCGGTAACCGATTTCATCCGCATGAAAAAGGAGGGATTCGTTCCCGATCGCGACATCATTCTGGCGCTTACGGCGGATGAAGAGGGCGGCAAATCCAACGGTGTCGACTGGCTGCTGAAGAATCACCGCGAGCTCATCGATGCGGAATTTGCATTGAACCCCGACGCCGGCGGCGTCAGACCGGACAAACCGCAGATTGTGGGATTTGAAGCCACCGAGAAGCTTTACGCGGACTTTCAGGTGCTCGCCACCAACCCCGGCGGCCACAGTTCGCTGCCTATACCGGACAACGCGATTTACCATGTGGCCGATGCGCTCGCCGCTCTGCAGAAGTGGACCTTTCCCTTCGAGTTGAATTCCGTCACGCGCGAATACTTTACACAGATGGCGAAGATCGAAACCGGGCAGGCGGCGGCCGATATGCGCGCGATTCTGGCCACCCCGCCCGACCCCCGAGCGGTCGAGCGCCTGTCGCAGGATACGCACTCGAACGCGGTCATGCGCACCACCTGCGTGGCGACCATGTTGAGCGGCGGGCATGCGCCGAATGCGCTGCCGGGGCGCGCGGAGGCCAACGTGAACTGCCGCATCTTTCCCGGCCATTCGCAGGAGGAAATTCGCCTGCAGCTGGTCAAGCTTTTCAACGATCCGAAACTCACGGTCCGCTACCGCGGTGACAACGGCGATTTGATGGATCACGGCTCGGACCGAAAAGCCATGGCGCCGCCGCCGCTACGCGACGACGTCATGAACTCGCTGCGCAGCGTCGCGGGGAAGTTGTGGCCGGGTTTTGTGGTGCTGCCAATCATGGAAGCGGGCGCATCGGACAGCATTTTCACCATGAACGCGGGAATTCCGAGCTACGGCATTTGCGGGGTGGCCATCGAACGCGCCGACGATAAGGCGCATGGCAGGGACGAACGGGTCAATATCGACGCCTATTACAAGGGCGTGGAGTTTTACTATCAGTTTCTAAAGGCGCTCACCACTCCTTCGGGCTGAATCACGTGCCATGACCGCGGGCGATCCCTACAATTTGCAAAGATTCGTGGATGCGCAGCGGGAGATATTCGGTCAGGTCTTGAGCGAGCTCCGGGAAGGCCGCAAGCAGAGCCACTGGATGTGGTACATATTTCCGCAGATCAAAGGGCTGGGGAGCAGTCCGATGGCGCAGCGGTATGCCATCTTGAGCCTCGATGAAGCGCGGGCGTACTGCGGTCACCTGGTATTGGGCGGCAGGCTGCGCGAATGCACTCAGCTCGTCACGGCCGCACGGGTTCAATCCATCGAGGATATTCTGGGATATCCCGACAATCTAAAATTCCATTCATCGATGACCCTGTTCGCGCATGCCACGAACCATGACGCCGTCTTCGAGGACGCGTTGAGAAGATATTTTCGTTCCGAGTATGATCATCTGACAATGGAAAGGCTCCGCTCGTCATGGCCGACGTAAAACATGTCTTCGTCCTCATGCTGGAGAATCGAATACATCCAGGCGGTCGCGGCGCGCGTTGAGCGCCTGCGGCCGCCGCGCCGCTGACGCGGCGTGTCCGAAATCCGGCGTTGGCAATCTGCCAGGCATCATGTGTACAGCGGGAGTTTCATCAGGATCAGTGCACCGCCGAGCGAAGCGTCCGCAACCTGGATCTCGCCGTGGTGGGCACGGACAATTTCTGCAACGATCGCAAGGCCGAGCCCGGCACCCGGTCGGCTGACACCTCTCCCACGCCAGAAGCGCTCAAATACTTGCTTGCGCTCCGGTTCGGGAATTCCGGGGCCACGATCCGCCACGCTGACCGTTCCGGATGGCGACACGGCGACTGTGACCTCCGTTCCCTCCCGGGTATGGAATACGGCATTTTCAATCACATTGCGAAGAGCGTCCGTGAGCGCGGGCGCGTTGCCGCGAACCCAGACCGGCGCGGATGGGGCATCGAAGCCGAGCGTGCAATGCATGGTCAGCGCCCAAGGGCTCAAATATTCGACGACTTCAGCCGCTGTCGCGCCAAGATCCGTCTTATCGGCGACATCGATTGCCACGCTGTCGAGGCGCGCGACTCGCAGCAGCTGATCTACCAGGCGGTTCATGCGGGTGGCGTCGTGCCGCAGCTTCTCGACTTCGGGCCCATAGTCAAGTGCGTCGAGTCCGGCCGTAAGGATGGCAAGCGGCGTGCGAAGCTCGTGTGCCGCGTTGGCGGTAAACTGCCGTTGCACCGCAAAGCCCTGTTCCAATCGATCGAGCGCCGCATTCACCGCCGCGACCAGGGGCAGCAATTCGGCCGGTAAATCACCCGTCGGCAGCCGCACTGTCGTGGCATTGGGTCCAATGGCCGTGGCCATTTCCGATGCGGCGAGAACGGGCTTCAGGCCGCGACGAATACTCCAAACCGCAACGGCCAGCATCGCCGCCGCAAACAGGAAGATTGACCAAGCCACGTCGACTATGAACCCTTTCATGATCCCGTAGGCCAAGGCGTCCGCGTCCGAGACCGCGGCCACCGATACCCACAACGGGCCTGCTGAACTTTGCACGTGGACCGTGATGCCGTTGTAGTCCTGGCTCGCCGCACCGAAATCCTCGAGCCGGAAGGCACGCCGCTCGCCGGCCGGTGCCGGCCACCCGGCCAGTTCCGCTGCAAATTCAGAATCCGTCGACGCAACCACCCTGCCATCGGCGGCGCGCGCCGCCAAAAGCCGCGTGCGCGCCGGCGATTCGTAAAGCATGCGCTGTCGCGGCGGCAGTTCGAGGTGCCAAAGGCCATCCGCACCACGCGAAATGAATCGGGTCAACTGAATTGCGCGCTCTTGCAATTCGTCATCGCCGAGGGTTTTCGCCGCCTGCCTTCCTTCGTAGACCACGGTGCACACGGCGAGCACGGTGGCCAGGGAAAACACCGCGGCAAGTTTCAGTGCGAGCTGCGCCTGCAGCGAATGCGCGCGCAGTCTCATATCGATTTTTCGATCAACAGGTAACCGATGCCGCGCACCGTGTGGATCACCGGTGTTGCACCCGCATCCGCCAGCTTGCGGCGGAGGTGATGAACGTGAACGGGAATCGCGTTCGATTCCAATTCCTGCTCCATGCCGTAGATTTTTTCCTCGAGCACGGCGCGCGGTACCACTCGGCCCAGGCGGCGCATCAAGTGTTCGAGGATGGCCAGTTCATGGCGTGGCATCGCGAGCGGCGTCTTGCCGACGCGAACATCGCGGCCGATTGTGTCGAACACGAGGTTGCCCGCCTCCAGCAGGGTCCCCAGCGCAAATCCGGGCCGACGCAGCAGGGCCTTGATTCGCGATACCAGCTCGCTCACGGCAAACGGTTTGACCACGTAGTCGTCCGCTCCCGCATCAAGCCCCTCGACGCGGTCTTCAATGGAATCGCGCGCCGTCAAGATGAGCACCGGCACCCGATTGCCGGCGCTGCGGATCCTGGTCAGCAGGCGTGAGCCATCGCCGTCGGGCAGGCCGAGATCGAGTATGGCGGCATCGTAGCCGATTGACGCGAGCGCCTTCTCGCCGGCGGCCGCGGCGCCGACGGCGTCGACGGCAAATCCCGCGCGCTCAAACGCCGACTTGAGCAATTCGACGATTCGAGCCTCATCTTCAATGAGCAACAGTCTCATCAATTCCCCGATCCGCCCACAGCGGTTTGACTCAGGACAGCACGCCATGGTTAAGGCAGTATTAACCGCTGGCCGTCACAGTCGAGAAAAAAAGCGCTCGCGCCTTAATACTGTCTTAAATGAGACTTGCGATGATGTCCTTGCGATGAGACGGCGGCACCAAATTGTACCGGATGGCACTACTTTTGAAGCGAGAACTCAACTGCAACCGCAACACGTACACACCGCGTCTTCGTTGCATCATCGGCTGGCCGCTTGCAGTCGCTTTTGCGTGCTCGGCGGCAAATGCCGAAGACAGCCCGCCCGCTCCCCCGGTCGGCGATGTGCAAGGCATCGTCGTCACATCCAAGAAACTGTCCGTCGAAACGCTCATCGATCGAAAAGTCTACAGCGTGACGGAGGACGCACAGAGCACCTTCGGCACCTTGAGCGATATCCTGAGTGTCATCCCGTCGGTTGACGTGGATCCGGACGGCATCGTCTCGCTGCGCGGGGATTCCAAGGTGTTGATCCTGATCGACGGCAAGCCTTCCGCTCAATTTGCGGGCTCCTCGGCGGGAGACAACCTGCAATCAATCCCAGCCGAGGACATAGAGCGCATCGAGATTTTGACGACGCCGCCGGCGCAGTTCAAAGCGGACGGCGCCGCCGGGGTTATCAACATCATCACGCGCAGAAAGCATCCGGGCGGCACGGCCGGCACGCTGCAGGCGAGCGGCGGCAGCGGCGGACGCTACGTCATGGGGGCGAACGGCAGCTATAACTCAGGCCCGCTCAACGCATCCCTAACCGGCGGCTATCGCCAGGACTACCGGGAAAGGCGCGTTGAATCGTCCGTGGTCGCGCCTGATCCGACGACCGCAGAAATCATCAACAGCGCTAATAACATCAACGAGCGGATTCGCCGCGAGGTGCCTAACGCCAAACTGACTGCGGAATACGCCTTCAACGACAGACAGTCCGTCAGCGGCTCGGCGAGTTGGGCTGATCGCGGCGGTTTGCGCACCTACACCCAGTTGGACGATAGCAGCGCACCTGATGCAACGCTGCTCAGCTCGACGCGGCGCCTGAGTTCCGGCCATGATCCGGAAACCGACCTTGACGAGAGGTTGGCATTCGCGCAGAAGCTCGGCGCGGCCGGTGAAACATTGGACGTTTCGTTGCACCGATCGACATCTCACCAGCACGAACACTACGACTACATCAATGACTCGTTCATCCCGCCGTTGCCCACGTCCTTCAGCAACTTGAGCTTTCAGGAGAATCACGGGACCAGTGAATTTGACGCCGACTACGCAAAGCCGCTGTCGAAGAATGGTTCCCTAAAGTTTGGCTATGCCTTCGAGCAGGACGACTTCAGCTTCGCCAATGTCGGCGGCAGTGTGGATCCGGTGACGGGAACCCAAGTCATCGATCCGAGCCTCACCAACGACTTCAAGTTCCGCCAAGTGATTCATGCGATCTATGCAAGCTATCTGACCAACGCCGGCGCTTGGACCTGGCTGGGAGGCTTGAGGGCGGAAGAGACGCACACCGATGCGCAGCAGCTGACCAACGGCATCACGACGACCAGCAGCTACTTTCAGGTCTACCCGAGCCTGCACGCAGAGCGCAGCCTGTCCGACCATTCGACCCTCTCATTCGGCGCCAGCCGCCGGGTTGTTCGTCCGGATCCCTCGAACTTGAATCCCTACGTCGATTACGAGTACACGCCGAATCTGCAGGCGGGCAATCCTGGTCTTAAGCCGCAATACACGCAGTCTTATGAAGCAGGTTATGGGTACCAAAGCGGCGCGCAGAGCTACGGTGCGACTGCGTACTATCGCCTCAATCGCGATACCGTCACGGACGTGAGCGAATATCTGGGTAATGGTCTGACGCTCACCACCAAGACGAATTTGCCCAGGGACAAATCGGCCGGCGTGGAATTCACGGCCAACGGCCGGATTGGGCCGCAGCTCTCGTACAACATCAGCGGCAATCTGTTCTACAGCCAAATCGATGCGACGGCGCTTGGCATCTCAGGATTACAGTCCACGACCGGACTCAACGCGAAAGCCAAACTCGACTATCGGCCGACAGACGCCAACGCTGCGCAAATCACGGTGACGCGGACGGACAAGCGGCTGACTCCACAGGGGTACATCGGCGCCATCAACATTGTGAATCTCGGCTATAGGTATCAGCTGAGCTCAACCTTGAGGGCCGTGGCGACGGTGTCTGACCTTTTCAACGGTCAGCGCCTGCATCGGTTTTTCTCCTCGCCGACATTCACCGAAGATTACGAGCGCAAGACCCTTGGCCGGATTTTTTATGTTGGTCTGGTCTACTCATTTGGTTTCTCTAACAAGGAGAAGCAGCCCGGCTTCGACTACGATACTCAGGCCAACTAGGCGTGGATGCCTTCTTTGAAGGCGTCGTCCGCTTCACGGCCTGACACGCGGCACGGCATGCCCGCTGACACCGCTGCGGGAAAATTCGAACTGCACCAACCATTCCCTCGCGTTCACATTGTCGGCCGGCGCAAACTTCCATTTCTTGGCGGCGTCTGTCGCAAGGCGCGCAAAATATCGGCTCGAACCCCGGACTTCCAGGCTCTCAGCAACAACATTTCCCGCTCGATCGACGGTCACACGAACCGTCACCTTGATTTGCCCGCGGATCGACTCGCGCGCGCGGCCCGAGACGGCGGGAATCTCTTCGTGCAACACGGGGGAAGCCGCGGCCGGGGTTCCTGCGGAGGACTGTGTCGCCGGAGGCGACGCGGCTTGTTGCGAAGCGGTCTGATCTGCAGTTGATCTCGCAGTGTCGGAGTGGGTGCGCAACACGCGACTGCCGGCCCAGAGCGCGACCAATACAAGCCCGACTGCCACGGCTGGGACAAGCCACGGCGCTTGCCGCTTCGGGATTGCTGCCTGACGGCGAGGCGCGGCAGGCGGGCCCGGTGCAGGCGTTGGCGCACGCGATGGTGTGGGGGCCGGAGACGCAGACGCCTCAGGCACCGGCGCCGGACGCGCAGTGGCCGGAGGCACGGTGGCCGGAGGCACGGTGGCTGGAGGCACGTTGGCCGGGGACTCCGCCGCCGCCGGAGGTGCGGGCGCTTGGGGTGGCGGCAGGTCGGGGACGCGCGCGACCGCGGGATCGATTTGGTTTCGCAATTCGGTCACGGTCGGACGGTCGCCCGGTTCCGGGCTCAGGCACCGCCGCACGGCATCCGCGAAGCCCGGAGGCAGTGTGGCCGGCAATGAGGGAGTTTCCGCAAGGGTTTCCGCAGGGCGGATCGTGGTCAGGGCCTCCACAATTGTGGCCCCGAGTTCCAGCACGTCTCCAGCGGCATCGACTCCTGCAGTTTCACCGGCTGTCCGAATCGTATCGCTCGCGAGTTTCAGCTGATCATTGACGACAAGAAAGTTCGGCGGCTTCAGCCGGCCGTGCACCAAGTTCTGACGATGCAGAAAAGCCAGGGCATCGAGCGTGGGAATCAGCATTTCCCTTACCTCGTCGGCAGTCAGAGCCCGGTGCGGAAGAATTTGCGCGAGGTTCTGCTCGGCATACTCCGTGACGACGAAGAGAAAAGGGTGCCCCCCAAGTTTGCAGCGGCCGGCGTCGAGGAGACGGATCAGGTGGGGATGGGACAGGGCCGCCGCCATTCGCCAGCGCGACAATTGTGTTTCCGCCCGCGCCGCATCGGCCGGAATGATCTTGATTGCCGCGCTGGACAGCTTTTGTGCTTTGCAATCGGTGAGGAACACAACGCTGTGGTTCGATCTGCCCAAAAAGCGGCGCAGCGGAAAGACGCCGTTGACAACCTGGCTCTCCCACTTCGACCAGATCTCGGTCTCGGTCATCACCTGCCTCCAGACCCAGGAACACGCTCCCGATGGCCATACGAACATATCATCAAGGGTTGCTCAAGGAACGGCGGTCCATGTCAGCGTTTAACGACACAATCGAGCCATCTGACCCTGCCGGGGTTGGCCGAACCCAGCGGCCCACAGGTTCTCAAATGCCATAATGCTCGGAGCAAAGACTTCGTGAGAGGGGCCCATGCCTATCCTACAGTGTGTGAATGCGCGGCAACGAGATCTCGGCGGCTTTGTCGTGCGCCGGGTGCTGCCTGCCGAGGGGCGTCAAATGGTCGGCCCGTTCATTTTCTTCGATCATCTGGGCCCGACTCAATTCGCATCGGGACAGGGAATTGACGTGCGGCCGCATCCCCACATCGCACTCGCGACGGTCACGTATCTATTCGCCGGATCGCTCGAGCACCGCGATAGTCTCGGCAACGTGCGCGAGATCCGTCCCGGCGATGTTAACTGGATGAGCGCCGGGCAGGGCATCGCCCATTCGGAACGGACGCCCCACGTCGCGCGCGCGGCGGGCGAAAAAATTCACGGAATCCAAAGCTGGGTGGCACTGCCGGATGGCCACGAAGATGGCGAGCCGGATTTCACCCATTACCCCGGCAGCGTGATTCCGCAGCGCGCGCTGGGCGGGGTGACGCTGTCGGTGGTGGCAGGTGAGGCCTTCGGGTTGCGCTCTCCTGTCGTCACCTTGTGGCCGACGCTGTATGTGGACGCCCAATTTGCGCCGGAGGCGGTGCTGGACGTGCCGCCCGAGCACGATGAACGTGCCGTATACGTCGTACGCGGCGAGCTCGCCATCGACGATGGCAAGGCAGTCGAGGGTCAACTCGCGGTGCTCACGCCGGGAAGGAAAATCCGCCTGCGTGCCAACGGCGAGACGCAGGCGATGTTGTTGGGGGGCAGTCGCTTTCCCACGCCGCGCCTGATCTGGTGGAATTTTGTGGCCTCCTCGCAAGAGCGCATCGAGCGCGCCAAGGAGCGCTGGACTAAGCGTCAATTCCCGCCGATACCGGGCGAAACGGAATTCATCCCGTTGCCTCGGGAATGAGCCGCTGGCCGTTAAACATTGGCTGTTATCAAACTTTGGCGATTACCTAAGGAGGCTGTATGAGCGACAAAACGGCGACGGTGCACTGGGAAGGCCGAGGCAAGCAGGGTGTGGGCAGGATCAGCACCCAGACCGAAGCGCTGAAGTCCTATCCGTACGGCTATGCCAGCCGCTTCGAGGATGACAAGCGCGGCACCAATCCTGAGGAGTTGCTGGCGGCTGCGCACGCGGCATGCTTTACCATGGCATTCTCCTTTGCTTGCGACGCGGCGGGATTCTCGACGACTGCGATCGATACGCAGGCTGCGGTGCGATTGATGATGAAGGGCGGGGGTTTCTTGATCGAGCACATCGGCCTTAGGCTCGAAGCCAGCGTACCGGGAATCGACGAGGCCACGTTTCAAAAGATTGCCGCCAAGGCGAAACAGGATTGCCCTCTGTCCAAGGCGCTGGCCAGCGTTCCGGAAATTACGCTGACGGCTGTTCTGCGCTAGCAGCCCGGATTCAGGTGATTGTGGGTCGGCGAAAGGCGCGCAGCAGCGCGATGATCCAGCCGACCGCAATGCCTGAGAACACGAACAAGCCGCCCATGAACATGGGATTGGAAAGCTGCGGCGGCGCGCTGCGATGCGCACCCAATTCCAGCCAGTGCACGTAGCAAACCATGGCAACCATGAGACAGCCGAACCACACGCCGTGCGCCGCCAGCATCGACCGCGTTTGCGCGATGCGTTCCGGAGCCAGCCAGTAGTCCCGGTTCGGCAATTTCATGTCGCTGGCCTTCGAGTAGATCAGGGTGAGCAGCGCCACCATCGCAAGCGGGAAGCCAATGCCCATCGCGAAAATGAATTTGGTATAGAACTCGCGGGTCATGTGGGCGTTGGGATGGCCCGCGGCGTCAAAGTGCGATGCCACCAAGGGCGGCAGACTGGATACGGTAGTGGAGAAGTAAAAAATCGCGAACAGCAACGCCGATCCAAACACGATCCAGGGAATTCTTCTCATGGCGGCGAGGACCATAGCACAGGGAAAAGAGGGTGATTCATCGGTACACCGGGAGGCAGCTCAGCGGCCAGCCCGGGGAATTCCGGCGATGTTTTCCAGCGGCGCGGCGCGTGCCGTATGTCGTCGCCGATAAATCGCACGGAAAACACCCGGCGACGCTGTGCGCCGGTGACACCGCGAGCGCCGTGCAGCATCAACATGTGAAAGCAGACGGCATCGCCCGGCTGCAAATCCCAGCCGAGAATGTGAAAGTTCTCGCGCGCGGCGTCGATATTCGGCAAGTCGGCCAGCGACCCTTCCGGAAACCACTTCGCCTCGGCATCCATGAAGGTGCGGGGCATGAGCCAGGGCCCCGCGTGCGATCCTGCCACGAGTTCCAGAGTGGACTCTCGATTCACCGGATCCACGGGGATCCAGAAGCTCACGTTCTGCCGCCCGTCGATGTTGTAGTAGGGCTGATCCTGGTGCCAAGGCGTCGCCTGCCGGGTCCGCGGTTCCTTGGTGAGCATATGATCGTGGTACAACCGCGCGGTCGAGCTGCGCATCAACCGGCCGGCGGTTTCAGCCAGAGCGGAATCGAAGATAAAGCGGCGGTAGTGCGCGTTGTGCTGCCAGTTGCAGAAGTCTTCAACGAAGCGGCCGGGATCATCCCGGCCGCTGGCCACGATGGCGCGGGGACTCAACTCCGCCAGATTCAAGTCGATACCCGCACGCAGGTTATCGATTTCGTCCTGCCGAAACAGCTGTCGAACGCACACCGCGCCGTCACGCTGAAATTGTTCGACGAGGTTCTCGTCAATCATACGGGCAGCGCCCGCAGTATTTCCTCGATCAGCGCGGCGCCTCGATAGGCGAAGCCCGTGTAAATCTGCAATAGATTGGCGCCCGCGCGCAAGGTCTCGCGCGCATGTTCCGCACTGACGATCCCGCCGACACCGATGATGGGGAAGTCGGCACCCAGTTCGGCGCGCAGCTGCGAGATTATTTTCACCGACGCGGGATGCAGCGGGGCGCCGCTCAAGCCGCCGCGCTTTTCCGCTGTAGGCGGCGGCTGAAGTACGCTCAAATCCGTCGACGTGTTGGTGGCGATCACGCCGTCGAGTTGCACCGAGCGCACTTCTTGCGCCAGTGTCGAGAGCTGCTCCGGGCTCAAGTCCGGGGCGACCTTGATCAACAGGGGTACGCGCCTCGTAAAGCGTTGCTGCAAGGCGAGCCGCTCTTCGAGCAAGGTGCCAAGAAGACGCTGCAGCCCATCGCGAGCCTGCAATTCGCGCAAGCGCTCGGTGTTTGGCGAGGAGACATTGACCGCCACGTAGTCCGCATGCGCATAAACCTTGCGCAGGCAGGCTACGTAGTCGTCGCGCGCATTTTCGATGGGGGTGTCATAGTTTTTCCCGATACTGACGCCGCGAATTCCGCGGTAGCTGCAGCGCGCGAGCCTTGCAACCAGGTGATCGACCCCCTTGTTGTTGAACCCCATACGGTTGATCAACGCACAGCTGTCCGCAATCCTGAACATGCGAGGCTTGGGATTGCCCGGCTGCGGCCGCGGCGTCACCGTGCCGAGCTCAATGTGGCTGAATCCGAGCGCACCGAGCGCATCCAAATAGTCGCCGTTCTTGTCGAAGCCCGCCGCCAGTCCCAAGGGATGAGAAAACTGCAGTCCAAAGCTGCGCACGCCTAAGGCCGCTGGAATGGCCGGCGTCGGCCAAAATGGTCGCACCCAATTCAATGCCGTCAGCCCAAAATCATGAGCCGCCTCGGGATCGAGATGCCTCAGCAGCGGCAGCCCCGCGCGCGCGAGCACTATTGCGGGGCTCAAACGTATCTCCAGGTCGCCAAGGCGCCCAAATAGAAACTGGCCTCCGTGAGCAGCTGCGTCAGATCGAGCGTGTCGCTCGAACCGCTGATTTTCCTGTGCCTGAGAAAGGCGATCAGCCCCAAGCCCACAACCACGGCGGCCGCCAACCCGGTGAGGCCCGGGATGCCGAGCAGCAGAGCGGGAGCAAATCCAACCAGCAACGCAAAAATCAGCGCGCCGTGCCCAACCTTGGGCGCCGTCTTTTCAGGGCGCGTCGCCATGACGGACACAAGCAACGCGAAACTGGCGGCATAGCCTGCGATCATGATCAATGCCAGCGGAACGTTGGCGGGAACCGCAAAGGGTAGCTTGGCCGCGGACAGGGCCATCAGTGCGTTGTACTTGATGAGCAGGCACAGCACGCGGCTCAGCAGATCAAGTCGCGCTGCCGGCATCGCTCGGAATTCGGTGGTCAGCACGGCGGTAAGCGCCATCGACAAGATCAGCGCCACGCTGGAAGGCCAAATTTCTACCGCCAGCCAATAAACCGCGCCGCCCAATGCACCAATCAGTATGCCAAGCAGCGGCGCGAATTGACCGGTCACGCGCACGGGGAGCCTGTCCGAGTATTCCCCGTGGCCGCGCCCCCGGCGTTCATGCCCGTTTGCGCTCGAAACTGCTCGGTGCCGCCAGCGTGGCGCGCAAATAATGACCTGTGTAGGAAGCCTTGTTGGCCGCCACCTGTTCAGGCGTGCCCACCGCAATGATGCGGCCGCCTTTGTCGCCGCCCTCCGGACCCAAATCCACCACCCAGTCCGCGGTCTTGATGACGTCGAGATTGTGCTCGATCACGATGATCGTATTGCCCTCGTCGCGCAGCCGCTGCAGTACCACGAGCAGCTGGGCAATGTCGGCGAAGTGCAGCCCTGTCGTCGGCTCATCGAGAATATACAGCGTGCGCCCGGTGGCGCGTTTCGAGAGTTCTTTTGACAGCTTGACGCGTTGCGCCTCGCCTCCCGACAAGGTCGTAGCGCTTTGGCCCAAGCGAACGTAGGACAAACCTACATCGAGCAGCGTTTTGAGCTTCGGCTGCACAGTGGGCACCGCCGAGAAGAACGGCAACGCATCCTCGACCGTCATCTCGAGCACTTCTTGAATATTCTTGCCCTTGAAACGGATTTCCAGCGTTTCCCGGTTGTAGCGTTTCCCCTTGCACACATCGCAAGGTACATACATGTCCGCAAGAAAGTGCATTTCGACTTTAATGACACCGTCGCCCTGGCATGCCTCGCAGCGCCCGCCCTTGACGTTGAAACTGAAGCGGCCCGCTTCATAACCGCGGGCACGCGCCTCGGGAACGGCCGCGAAAATCTCGCGGATCGGTGCGAATAGACCTGTGTACGTGGCCGGGTTGGAACGCGGTGTTCGGCCAATCGGGCTCTGATCGATCTCGATCACCCGGTCGATATGCTCCAGACCCTCGATGCGATCAAAGTGCGCTGAACCCGCCGATGCATGGTTCAACTGCGTGGCGACCGCGCGAAACAACGTGTCATTGATCAGGGTTGACTTGCCGGAACCCGACACGCCCGTGACGCAAGTCATCAGCCCCAGGGGAAACTCGGCCGTGACTTTTTTCAGGTTATTGGCGGTGGCACCGATCACGCGCAGCATGCGCTTCGGATCGGGAACGTGCCTGAGACCCGGTATCTCGATGCGTCGGCGGCCGCTTAAATATTGGCCCGTGATCGAATCGGGGTGTGCGGCCACCTCGGCTGCAGTTCCCTGTGCCACGATCTTGCCGCCATGCACCCCCGCGCCCGGCCCCAGATCCACCACGTAGTCGGCCTGGCGGATGGCGTCTTCGTCGTGTTCCACCACGATGACGGTATTGCCGAGATCGCGCAGATTGGCCAGCGTGTCGAGCAGGCGTTGATTGTCGCGTTGATGCAATCCAATCGATGGTTCGTCCAGGATGTACATCACGCCGACCAAACCCGAACCGATTTGGCTCGCGAGACGAATGCGCTGCGCTTCGCCGCCCGACAAGGTATCCGCGCTGCGGTTCAACGTCAGGTATCCGAGCCCGACGTTGCCCAGGAAGCCCAAACGGTCGTTGATCTCCTTGACGATCTTGACCGCGATTTCGCCGCGCCAGCCGGTGAGCTTGAGCTTGCCGAAGAATTCCAACGCATGCTCCACCGACAGCGCTGAGAAGTCGGGGACGCTTTGGCCGTCGACAAACACATTTCTCGCGGCACGGTTCAGCCGCGTTCCCAGGCAATCGGGGCAGGGCCGGGAGGAACGGTACTTGGCCAGTTCCTCGCGGACCGCCACGGATTCCGTTTCGTTGTAGCGCCGTTCGAGATTGCGGACGATACCTTCGAAAGTGTGCCTGCGGGAAACCGTGCCGCCCTTGCCGTCCAAATACTTGAATTCGATCTGATCGGCGCTGCCGAACAGCACCAGATCCTTGATTTTTTGCGGCAAGGTTTCGAACGGCGCCTCGATGTCGAACTTCGAGTAACGGGCGAGCGATTGGATCAATTGAAAGTAGTACGCATTGCGGCGGTCCCAGCCGCGCACGGCGCCGCCGGCCAGCGACAAATGCGGGTTCGCGACAATCTTGGCAGGATCGAAGAATTCCTGGGTACCGAGTCCGTCGCAGGTTGGGCAGGCGCCGATCGGACTGTTGAATGAGAACAGCCGCGGCTCGAGCTCACTCAGCGAATAATTGCAAATGGGGCACGCGAATTTGTCGGAGAACACCAGTTCGGCGCGCTCCGGTTCGTCCATGTAGGCGATGCGTGCGACTCCTGCACCTACGCGCAGGGCTGTTTCAAAGGACTCGGCCAGCCGTTGCCCCAAGTCGGGCCGCACTTTGAATCGATCGACGATGGCCTCCACGGTGTGCTTGCGGCGCACGTCGAGTTTCGGCGCCTGATCCAGCTCGACCACCTTGCCGTCAATGCGCGCGCGCACAAAGCCGCCGGCCTGCAACTCGTCGATGAGTTCGGCATGTTCGCCCTTGCGTTCCGCAATTGCGGGCGCGAGCAGCATCAAGGCGGTCCCTTCCGGGTGTGCCAGCACCGTGTCCACCATTTGGCTCACGGTCTGCGCGGCAAGATCGATATGGTGGTCGGGGCAGCGCGGCGTTCCGGCGCGCGCAAATAACAGGCGCAGATAGTCGTGTATCTCCGTAACCGTGCCGACCGTCGAACGCGGATTGTGCGACGTCGACTTCTGCTCGATGGAAATCGCCGGCGAGAGTCCCTCCAGGCTGTCGATGTCCGGCTTCTCCATCATCGACAGGAATTGGCGCGCGTAGGTGGATAGCGATTCCACATAACGCCGCTGGCCTTCGGCGTAGATGGTGTCGAACGCCAGGGACGACTTACCCGACCCCGACAGCCCGGTAAATACAATCAATCGATCGCGCGGTAGGTCGAGATCGATATTCTTCAGGTTGTGGGTCCGGGCACCCCGGATTCGGATATTTTGCATCTAACCGATTACTATACGCGCCGCGTCAAGCTCGGGTAAAACACCCCTCGGGGCCCGCTCGTGCCGGCGTATATCTGCACTATCGCGCGCCTCAAGGGCGATATGGGGCTTAGGTTCGCCGTGTACAATGTGCGGCACTGAATCGGGCTTCTAGGGGAAGGGCATGGCGCGCGGCGTAAACAAAGTCATTCTGGTCGGAAACCTGGGTGCCGACCCTGAAACCCGTTCGATGCCGAGCGGCATGACGGTGACCAACATTCGGATCGCTACTAGCGAGTCTTGGAAAGACAAGGCCTCCGGTGCCCAGCAAGAGCGCACCGAATGGCACAGCATTGCCCTATTCGGCCGTTTGGGCGAAATCGCTGCCGAATACCTACGCAAGGGTTCGCAGGTGTTCGTCGAGGGCAAGCTGCGAACCCGCAAATGGCAGGACAAGCAGGGCAACGACCGATTTACCACGGAAATCATCGCCGATAATATGCAGATGCTGGGAGGCCGCGGAGGCGGTGCCGGTGCCGCCGGTGGTGGTGAGCGTGGCGCTGCCGCGGGCGCGCCGCCGCGCGATGATTACGATCAGTCGCCGGCGCCGGCCGGCGGCAAAGAGGAATTCGACGACGACATTCCGTTCTAGCTTTGGGGGACGAATTGGGCGCGAAAGCGGTGCGGATACCGGTGGCTGATCCGGGTGGCGGTAAAACCACGCTCTGCTCCTGGGTCAAAGCGATCTGCCGGGCCCTTGATGCCGCCGGCTGCGACAGCGCAGCTCTGCTCGCTGAAGCGGGCTTGGACGCGAAGGCGCTCGACTGCCCCACGGCCCGCTGCCCGGTAGCCTACACCCTGCGGCTCTGGAAGATCGCGCTCGCCGCGACCGGCGATCCGGGATTTGGACTCAAGGTGGCGAGCTATATCAGGCCCACCAGCTTCCACGCCATGAGCTACGGCATGACGGCGAGTTCAACCTTGAAGGAGGCTCTCCAGCGGGCGCAGCGCTACTGCCACATCGTCAGCGATGCCGTGGACTATCAGTTCTTTCTGCGCGGGTCCGAGTACCACTTCATCATTTCTCCCTCGACCGAGTTGGGCGATGCGCCCATCGACGCGGTGGTGGGTCTTTACTTGCGAATGTGCCGATCGCTGATCGGGCGCGAGTATTCACCGGTGCGCATCGAATTTCGGCGCTCACCGCCGGCGAAGCTCGATGACTTCGTGAATTTGCTGCGCACGCCCTTGGTGTTCGATGCGCCCCAGACGCGCCTGGTGTTCGATCGCGAGAGCGTCGAGCGCCCTCTGGATGGCGGCAACCCGGAACTGGCGCGGCATAATGATGCGATCGCCCTTCAATACCTGTCGCAACTCGAGCGCGACAACATCGAGGTGCGCGTGCGCGAGGTCTTGACTCAGCGCTTGGCGCATGGCGAGCCCTCTCAAGAGGACATCGCGGAGATTCTCAACATGAGCGCCCGCACCCTGCAACGTAAATTGGGTGAATGTGGCACAACCTATAAAGAGATCCTCGACGATACGCGCTACGCATTGGCGCTGGCTTACCTGAGTGCGCCGAGACATAGCGTCAGCGACGTCACGTATTTGCTTGGATTCTCCACGGGGAGCTGCTTCACGCGGGCTTTTCGACGCTGGACCGGACAATCGCCTTCCGACTGGCGAGCGGGGTCGAAGGACCTGCGCGTCGCCCAGTAGGTCACGCCGGAGTTTGCTCGGGCCCCGGCCGCGATTGCTGCCGTAGAAACTCCACGAGCAAGGTACTGACCTGGTCAGGCTGTTCTTGCTGCACCCAGTGGCCCGCGCCACTGATCAAGTGAAAACCCGTCATGCGTGTACAGGCGCTGTCTCGCATTTTTTCCACGGCCCCAGGGGTTTGGTAGACCCCCCAATCGCTCTTGCCGGCAATAAAGCATGAGGGCACATCGATGGTCCGATCCGAAAACAGCCGAAGCTCTGCGATCTGCCTGGAGTCATAGATGCAGCGGTAGGCTTGCAGGCCTCCCTGGAATCCGGTCCGGGCGTATTCGACGCTGTATACGCGGAGTTCGTCGTCGGTGAGCCATTGGCATGCCGCGACCTCGGCAGCGGAAGGCATTTCTCGAGCCACCGTTTCCGCCATACCCAATCCCAAGTCCATCACGTAATAGGTCGGCATCTTTGCGAGTTCATCGGCAGTGCGTGCCTTGAGCGGAAACGGTTTATTCAATTTCCAATCGGCGCTTTTGTAGTGATAGTAGGCGCGCAGGAACGCTTGCAGGCCCTGCGGGGCGCTCAGCATGTTCGTGTTGGCTTCGCGCGTGCAGAAATACCGCATGTAGTATTTGCGCGGACGCTTGAGCGCAGCCAACTGAACATCGATATCGGTACCGGGCGGCGTTTCAGTTGCGCCCGGTCGCGCCTGCTCCGCCGTATTGAACGGCAGCGCCGGCGGTCCTGCAAAGGGTGCGCTCATCATGACCACGGAACGGAAAACGTCGGGCCGCAGCAATGAACACCAAGCCGCCACCGGGGAACCGGCGTCATGGCCCACGACTGCCGCGACGCTCCTGAGTCCAAACGCAAATACCAGCGCCAAGGCATCCCGCGCCATGTTGAGGGTGCTGAACGAATCCAAGTCACCATCGTAACGGTCGTCCCAGCCCGTGGTGCGGCCGAAGCCGCGCCGATCCGGGGCGATGACGTGAAAGCCGGCGGCCGCCAACGGCAGCATGATTTTGCGCCAGCTGTAAGCCAGTTCCGGGAATCCGTGCAGCAGCAGCACGGCCGGACGACCCGGCACTTCATATCCAGATTCCAAAACGTGCACGGTCAATCCGTTGACATTGCTGACCGTGCGCGCGCGAATACCGGCGGCAAGCATGCCGTTCCCGTATGGCGGAAGGCCCGCAATGTGGGTTCCGGCGGCGGCTCGATTCGACTGTGCCGCTGCGACTCCAGCCGCAGGCATTCCGGTCGCCGCAACACAGAGGAGGAAACGGCGACGCGACAATTCCGGTGTTTGGTTCGCCATGTCGGTGATGCTAGCCATTGGCGATCTAACTCAAGGTGCCGAGCGAGGTTTCCAAATCGTTGGCCAGCGCGATGAGCTTTGGGCGAACCTTCTCCAGCAGGAAGTCTTTCGAAACCATGTAGGCGGGCGCGCCGCAATTGATCGGCATGGGCGGCAGCCCGCCGCCCGGCCGCACCGGAACGGCAATGCCGTTGACATCCTTCTGCCATTCGCCGAACGAGCAGCACACTCCGAGTTCGCGGATGTCGCTCATCGCCCGATCAATGCCCGCCTTGATTTCTAGCCAGCGATCATCAGGAACCAGCTCGCGCACCCGCTCCATGATCTCGTTTCTTTCTGTTTCCGATACCGCGGTGATGTACGCGCGACCCATCGCCGAGGTCGCGATTTGGATCCGCGCACCCATGTCCAGGCTCAACGTGACCGCGCCCGAGCCGCGCACGACATCGATGTACAACATGGACAAGCGATCGCGCGTCCCCAAGCTCACCATGCATTGACCGAACTCCGCCAGCTCCTGCATGCGCGGATGGGCCAGCTTGCGGATGTCCAGGCGCGCCAGCATGGCGCTGCCCAAGCTCAGGGTGGCAATCCCTAAGCTGTACTTGGCGCTGTCCTCGACGTACACCAGGTAGCCGAGCTTGGTAAGTGTGTTGGTGAGCCGCGAGACGGTCGATTTCGGCAGGCCGCAGGCGCGCGCGAGATCTTGATTGCCGAGCATGCGATCGCCGTGGCGGAAGCAGGCCAGTACTTCGAGTCCTCTGCCCAGCGCATTGACGAAGTGACGATCGCCTTTGGCCGCTGCCGCAACCGCGGAAATGTTCGGCTTCTTCGTCAGCATCATTGACAACCCCTCATCCTGCTCCCCATAATTTTGCACCATTTCAGAATTAAATTCTGTTCTGCAGAACAGAACTTATACGGAAACCTCCCATGCGTCTAGAATTTACCGAAGAGGAACAGGCCTTCCGCGAGGAGGTACGCGCCTTTCTTCGGGACAAGCTACCTGCTCAGATCCGCGAAAAGGTCTTGAACGGCTACGAATTGAGCCGGGAGGACCATGTTCTGTGGCAGCGCACCCTGCATGAACGTGGCTGGGGTGGCGTCGGTTGGCCCGAGCAATTTGGCGGCCCGGGCTGGAATTCGGTGCAGCAATATATCTTCGAGGAGGAAACCGCGCAGGCGGGCGCCCCGCGGCTCATTCCCTTCGGCACCAAGATGGTGGCGCCGGTGATCATGGCCTTCGGCAATGCGGCCCAGCAGCGCCGATTTCTGCCGCCGATCAGTTCCGGGGCCGAGTGGTGGTGCCAGGGCTACTCCGAACCCGGCGCCGGCTCGGACCTTGCGTCGCTCAAGACTCGGGCAGTTCTGCAAGGTGATCACTACATCGTCAATGGTCAGAAAACCTGGAACACCCTGGGGCAATACGCCGATTGGATATTTTGTCTCGTCCGCACCGACACGGCGGCCAAGCAGCAGTCCGGCATCAGTTTTCTACTGATCGACATGAAGAGCCCGGGAATCACGGTCCGGCCGATCACGCTGTTGGACGGTGGTCACGAGGTGAATGAAATCTGGTTTGAAGATGTAAAGGTGCCGGTTGAAAATCGCATCGGCGACGAAAACAAAGGCTGGACCTATGCCAAGTTCCTGCTCGGACACGAACGCACCAATATCGCCGGCATCGGCGGTGCCAAGCGCGAGCTCTCGCGCCTGAAGCGCATCGCGGCCACGGAACGCAAGAATGGCCGGCCGCTCATCGAGGACCCGCTGTTCGCCGCCAACATCGCGCAAGTCGAGATTGATCTCTGGGCGCTGGAAATCACCAATCTGCGCGTCCTGTCCGGTGAGCGCGGTTCCAAGGCGCCGGGGCCGGAAGCCTCCATTCTCAAGATTCGGGGCACCGAGATCGCGCAGCGTATTTCTGAACTGCTGATGCGGGCGGTGGGCCCTTATGCCTTGCCATACCGCCGCGAAGCCATGGCCGCCGGCTGGCAATCGGATCCGACGCGCGAGGCGCCGGGTCCGCGCTACGCCTCGACCTTGGCAGCGGCGTACATGAATCAACGTAAGCTGTCTATTTTCGGCGGCACCAACGAAATTCAAAAGAACATTATTTCCAAGATGATCGTTGGTCTGTAGCGAGCCTCAACCATGAACTTCGAATTCAGCGACGAGCAGCAACAGCTGCACGATACGGTCGATCGTTATCTCACCGACCAATACACGTTCGAGAAATTTCGCGCGATCAACGCCTCGGCTGCGGGTTGGGACAAAGGGGCCTGGGCGGGATTGGGAGAACTCGGCGTCCTGGCCCTCAATGTGCCCGCGGCACAAGGCGGCCTTGGGTTTGGCGCCCTGGAGACGTTGAGTGTCATGGGCGCCTGCGGCAAAAGCCTGCTGCTCGAGCCCTTTTTGAGCAGCGCCGTGATCGCAACCGCGCTGCTCAGAGCCTTCGTGCAGGACGCGCCGGCCGCAGATTTGCTCACCCGCATGGCGAGCGGTACCGCGATCGCCGCGCTCGCCCACTACGAGCCCGACTCGCGCTTCGAATCGCAGTGGGTGAGCACTCGTGCGCGCAAATCCGGCGACAACTACACGCTCGACGGCCACAAGGCGGTGGTCATGCACGCCGGCGCGGCTGACACGTTGCTCGTATCGGCGCGCATCTCCGGTGAGCCCAAGGACGCAAACGGCGTTTCCTTATTTCGGATTTCTCGCGATGCCAAAGGGCTGGTATTGGACCCGTATCCGACCATCGACGGCCAGCGTGCGGCGGACGTGTATCTGCAGGGAGTTCAAGCGCCGGCGAGCGCTCGGCTCGGCCTCGACGGCGGCGCGTTGCCGAGCATCGAAGCAGCCCTCGACATCGGTCTTGCGGCCCTGTGCGCCGAGGCCGTCGGCGTCATGCAGGCGCTCGTCGATGCCACGGTCACCTACGTGCAGTCACGCCAACAATTCGGCGTGGCCATCGGTCGGTTCCAGGCGTTGCAGCATCGCATTGCCGACATGCTGATTCATCTGGAGCAAGCTCGCTCGATGAGCTACCTGGCGGCGCTGCGCTGCACGGACGAGAACGTACCCGAACGGCGCCGGGCTCTGTCGGCTGCCAAGGCGGTCGTCGGGCAGTCCGCCCGCTTCGTCGGGCAGCAAGCGGTGCAGTTGCACGGCGGCATGGGCATGACCGATGAACTCATCGTGAGCCATTGGTTCAAACGATTGACCGCGGCGGAACTCATGTTCGGCGACAGCGATACCCACTTGCAGCGCTACGCTGCGCTCACCCGCGAATAGGAAACACTCAATGGCTCAATTGGCGAAAGCAGTTCTGGCGCGCGAAGTCGGCAAGCCGGTCCTGGTGGAAGAAATCGAAGTCGCAGCGCCGCAGCATGGCGAGGTGACAGTGCGCATTGCAGCTTGCGGCGTTTGCCACAGCGACCTGTCGGCGACCAACGGCACCATCAACTATCCGCTGCCGCTCGTACTGGGTCACGAAGGCGCCGGCGTCATCGTTGCCGTCGGCGATGGCGTCGACAATTACGCCGTCGGTGATCACGTGGTCAGCTCGTTCGTGAGCATGTGCGGTCATTGCCACTATTGCCAAACAGGCCGGCCGCAACTCTGCGTTCAGTCGCTCAAGTCGCTGTTCACTCTGCCTGACGGCACCGTTCGCACCCGCGATTCGCAGGGTCGGGATCTCAACGTGTTTTGCGGCTGCGGCGTCATGGCCGAATATGCCACCGTGCACATGGGCAATGTCGTCAAGATCGACCAAAACATGCCGCTCGATCGCGCCGCGTTGATTGCCTGCGGCGTGATGACCGGTGTCGGTGCCGCCGTCAATACAGCCAAGGTCGAGGCGGGTTCGATCGCGGTGATTTTCGGTTGCGGCGGTGTCGGATTGAACGCGATTCAGGGCTGCGCTATCGCCGGCGCAGGCATGATCGTCGCCGTCGACACCAGCAACGAGAAACTCGAGATGGCGAAGCAGTTCGGCGCGACCCACGGCTACAACATCACCGGTCAGGCAAATGCCGGCAAGGACTTGTACAAGCTGTGCGGCGGCGGAGCGGATTATGCATTTGATTGCGTGGGCACGGGCAGGAGTTCGGAAATGGCGTGGGGCGTATTGCGGCGCGGTGGCATGGCTGTGATCGTCGGCATCGCGGGCCCCAATGAGCAGATCGTCTTGGGCGCGCAACAGGTCGCGACCACCGAAAAGACCCTGACGGGAAGCATGTACGGATCGGCGCGGCCGCAGCTGGATTTTCCGCGGCTAATCGGTCTGTATCGCAGCGGACGCCTGAAGCTCGATGAACTGATCACGCGCACTTATTCCATCGATGAAGCACCGCGGGCGTTTGCGGATTTGAACGCGGGGAAGCAAGGGCGCGGCGTCATTATTTTCGATGCCGCTTGAAGCTCCTCGGCACTGTGGATTTGAGCGGCTCGCATGACCTAAGGGGATGGGAAACTTCCAGGCACGGAAGAACAGTGCCTGGAACCTTCCCATGCCCCAAGGCCTTGCACGCAGGACGCTCAATTTCACTGTGCTGGAGGACGAGTTTCGCCGGCATGTGATATTGATCGGCTCGAGTTCTCGTCAGGCAGGGTAAGAAGAGTCAAGGCACTGCTGCCTTCGTGCCTTGAGTCTTCTTACCCTCCCTGCCGAGCGCTTTATCCGGTCAACTTCCCATTGCCGAGGTACTACTCGTCGACCAGAGTTTCCCCGGGGAACAGCGCTTCGTTGAAGCCGAATTGGCGCAAATCGCGGATGCGGCGCGGATAGAGAATTCCATCCAGGTGATCGACTTCATGCTGTACCACTCGGGCATGAAAGTCCCTGACCGTGCGATCGATCGGCGTCCCCGCCGCATCGAAGCCGGTATAGCGCAACTCGCGGTAGCGAGGCACCAAGCCGCGCATGCCGGGAACCGACAGGCAACCTTCCCAGTCCTCGTCTTGTTGCTCGCCGATCGGGGTGAGCTCTGGGTTGATGAGCACCGTGTAGGGCACCGGATCCGTGTCCGGATAGCGTGGATTCTCCTCAAAACCAAATATCACCACGCGCAGGCCGACGCCGATTTGCGGGGCGGCGAGCCCGGCGCCATTGAGATTTCGCATGGTCTCCCGCATATCGGTCAGCAGGTTTTCAAGGTCGGGTGTGCCAAATTCACCCACCGGCTGCGCTACCGCCAGCAACCGGGGATCGCCCATTTTGAGAACTTCGCGTATTGCCATGGTTCCTAGTATCTTAGCGGCCTTTTCCTTGTGAGCCCATGTTCTCGATGCCCGGTCTTTTATACATAAAAACGTTCGGCTGCCAGATGAACGAATACGATTCCGGCAAGATGCGGGATGTGCTCGAGGCCGCGCATGGCATGCAGAGCACCGATAACCCGGCCGAAGCCGACATCTTGCTGGTCAATACCTGCTCGGTGCGCGAAAAAGCGCAGGAAAAGGTGTTCTCGCTGTTGGGCGAATGGCGACTCCTCAAAGAGCAGCGCCCGCACGTCGTAATCGGCGTCGGCGGCTGCGTCGCCAGCCAGGAAGGCGAGGGCATCACCGCGCGTGCGCCGTACGTAGATCTGGTGTTTGGGCCTCAGACCTTGCACCGCCTGCCCGCCTTGATCCAAGGGCTCAAGGATTCCGGCCGTTCGCAAATCGACATCAGTTTTCCGGAGATAGAGAAATTCGATCGCCTGCCGGAGGCGCGCTCCAGCGGCGCCACCGCGTTCGTTTCCATCATGGAAGGCTGCAGCAAGTACTGCACATTCTGTGTCGTGCCCTATACCCGCGGCGAGGAAATCAGCCGCCCGTTCGATCAGGTGCTCGCGGAGGTCGAACACCTGGCGCGCCAGGGCGTGCGCGAGATCACGCTGCTCGGCCAAAACGTCAATGCCTACGCAGGGCCGATGTCGGACGGCACACCCGCCGACCTATCGACGCTGATCCATTTCGTCGCGGCCGTCGGCGGCATCGAGCGCATTCGCTTTACCACCTCGCACCCGTTGGAATTCAATGACAGCCTGATCGAGGCGTACGCCAACGTTCCGCAGCTCAACAATTACCTGCATCTGCCGGTGCAAAGCGGCTCCGACCGCATTCTTGCCGCCATGAAGCGCGGGCACACGGTGCTCGAATACAAGCAGAAACTGCGCAAGCTGCGCGCGGTGCGGCCGGACATTTGTATCTCGACCGACTTGATCGTCGGCTTCCCGGGTGAAACGGATGAGGACTTTTTGGCGACCATGAATTTGGTGGCGGAGGTCGGTTTCGATCAATCCTTCAGTTTCTTGTACAGCCGCAGACCCGGCACCCCGGCCGCGGCCCTCCCCGACGAGGTGCCGCACGAGGTCAAGCAACAGCGGCTCGAGCTGCTGCAGCAGCGGCTCAATGGCCAGGCGCGCGCGATTTCGCAGCGCATGGTGGGCAGCCGTCAGCGCGTGCTGGTCGAACGCCCCGCCAAACGAAATCCGGCGCAATTGGCCGGGCGCACCGATAACAATCGTTGGGTCAATTTTGACGGTCCGGGCGATAATCCCGGTGCGCTCATGAACAGCTTCACCGACGTCATCATTACCGAGGCCATGCCCAACTCCCTTCGCGGGCGTCTTGCCGCGGTTGGTTCAACGTGAATTCGGTACCCGTGACCCGCGACGTTTTGCTGGCGCCGGCGGACAACGTCCGGCTGGTCGAGCTGTGCGGTCCCTTGGATGAGCATCTGCGTCTGATCGAGTCGAGATTGGGCGTGGAGGTGAGGCGGCGCGGCAATCGCTTTCAATTGGTCGGTCTGGCGCCGGCCATCGAACGTGCGGAATCGGTGTTGCAGGACCTCTACGCGCGGGCGCAGCGCGAACCGGTGGACTCGGAGCGCGTGCATATCGCGTTGCAAGAGTTGGACATGGACGGCAGTGACGCCGAAACCAAGGCTGAATCGGACGAGTTGAAAGTCCGCACGGCACGCGGTGCAATTCGTGCGCGCGGTGCGAATCAGACCGAATATCTCAACAATGTCCGTACGCACGACCTGACTTTCGGCATCGGTCCCGCCGGTACCGGCAAGACTTATCTCGCCGTGGCCTGCGCGGTAGAGTCCTTGCAGTCGGAAAAGGTGCGGCGCATCGTGCTGGTTCGGCCGGCGGTCGAGGCAGGCGAGCGACTGGGGTTTCTTCCCGGCGACCTGTCGCAAAAGGTCGATCCGTATCTGCGGCCGATGTATGACGCGCTCTACGAAATGCTGGGCTTCGAACGTGTGGCGAAGCTGATCGAGCGCAATGTGATCGAGGTCGCGCCGCTGGCGTTCATGCGCGGCCGCTCATTGAACGATTCTTTCGTGATCTTGGATGAAGCGCAGAACACCACCAATGAACAGATGAAGATGTTCTTGACCCGCATCGGCTTCGGTTCCAAGGCCGTGGTCACCGGCGACATCACGCAGGTCGACTTGCCGAACTCGAAGCAATCGGGCTTGCGTACCGTGATCGACATTTTGCGCGGTGTACGCGGCATCGCCTTCACGATGTTTACCTCGCGCGATGTGGTGCGCCACCCGCTGGTGCAGCGAATCGTGCAGGCGTACGAGGCGAGCGCTCCCAACGACGGCGGCTAGGAGCCTGGATGGCGCGGCGGCTTGAACTCGATGTGAGCTACGCGTCGCGAAGCCCGTGGGTGCCGAATTCGCAGCGCTTGCGCGAGTGGGCTGAAGCGGCGCTCAGCCCGGCCGCCAAACGCTCGGTGTTGTCGGTGCGCATCGTCGGCAAGGCGCGCAGCCGCAGCCTGAACCTGCGCTATCGGCACAAGGACAAGCCTACCAATGTGCTGTCATTTGTGGGTGCCGGCCCGGCGCCCGATGGTCGGTCCTTCTTGGGCGAGCTGGTGATTTGCGCGCCGCTCGTCGCGCTCGAGGCGCGCGCGCAGGATAAATCGTTAAGCGCGCATTGGGCGCATTTGACGATTCACGGGGTCCTGCACCTGTTGGGTTTCGATCACGAGCGGGCGTCCGAAGCCAGGAAAATGGCCGCCCGTGAGATTCAAATCCTTGATCGGCTTGGGTTTTCGGACCCGTATCGCTGATCCGGTATGCTCTGTGCCCATGTCCGAACAGCCTCAGGGCAGCTCTACAGGCCGCTGGTTAAAGCGCATCACGCAGTCCATGTCCGGCGAACCGCGCGATCTTGCCGAGCTGGTCGAGAATCTGCGCGAGGCGAGTGAGCGCGGACTATTCGACGGCGATGCGCTGGTCATGCTCGAGGGCGTGCTGGCCGTTGCGGACATGCAAGTGCGGGACATCATGGTGCCGCGCTCGCAAATGGTGTTCGTCGAGCGCGACGAGTCGCCCGAGAAATTGGTCGAGCTGGTGGTCGAGTCCGGACATTCGCGCTTTCCTGTAATCGGCGAGGATCGCGATCAGATTCTGGGAATCCTGCTCGCGAAGGACCTGCTGCGGCTGCAGGGTGCGGCGGATGAGGATTTCGAAATACGCGAATATATGCGCCCGGTGGTTTTCGTGCCGGAGAGCAAGCGCCTCAACGTGCTGCTCAAGGAATTTCGCCGCAGCCATAACCACATTGCCATGGTGGTCGACGAATATGGCGGTGTGTGCGGGCTGGTCACCATCGAGGATGTCATCGAACAGATCGTCGGCGAGATCGACGATGAGCATGACGTTGAGGATGATCAGACAATCCGCAAGGAACGCCCGCGCGAATTCACGGTGCGGGCGTTGACGCCCATCGCCAATTTCAATGAATTTTTTTCCACCTCCTTTTCCGACGAAGAATACGACACCATCGGCGGCCTGCTCATGCAGGAGTTCGGACGGCTGCCGCGCCGCGGTGAGACCGTCAGGATCGGCGCTCTTGAGTTTCGAATCCTGCGGGCCGATCGCCGCCGCATCGACCTTTTGCGCGTGACCGTTCCCTTCGACATCGAGCCGCCCGTCGCCAACGAGTCGACCGCTTGATCGTCACCGTGCGCGGCCCAGAGACCGCGCAGTGGAAACCGGTGTTGGCGCGCCTGACCGCCGCATTTGCCGCCGGCGCGAGTTTTAATCTCGGCTTCGCGCCGTTCGGCTGGTGGCCGCTTGCCTTGGCCGCGCCCGCGGCGCTGTTCGCGTTGATTCGAGGCTTGCCGCCGCGCCGCGCGGGCTGGACGGGCGCATCATTCGGTGTCGGATTGTTCGCCTTCGGCACCTACTGGCTCTATACCTGTCTGCACGTGTTCGGTCTCGTGCCGGTGTGGCTCACGCTGGTGTTGCAGACCATCTTGGTTGCGGCGATGTCCGTTTATGTGGCGGCACTCTGCTACCTGTCGAACCGATTCTGGCTCAAACCCGGCGTGACGCGCGACTGGCTGGTGTTGCCGGCGCTGTGGGTGCTGCTTGAATGGCTTCGAGGCTGGCTTTTGAGCGGTTTCCCATGGCTGTCCTTAGGCTACGCCATGATCGACTCGCCGTTGGACGGCTGGGCACCGGTGTTGGGCATGTATGCCGTGACATGGGCTGCGGTGCTGGTTTCCGCCTCGGTCAATGTCGCCTCCTTGCCCGGCCTGCCGTTGTGGCGGCGCTCATTGGCGGCCGGCGTCGCTGCGATGTTGTTTGCGGTGCCGGCCTTGCTGGCGCGCGTGCAATGGACCCACCCTGAAGGGCCGCCCGTCCCGATTGCCGCTGTGCAAGGGGCGGTACCTCAGGATCAGAAGTGGCAGGCGAAGAATCGCGATCTCACCATGCAGCGCTACCTGAGGCTCACGGGCGACGCCTGGGGCTCGCGGCTGATCGTCTGGCCGGAGGCTTCGCTGCCGGTGCTGTCGACCGAAATCCCGGATTACCTGCATCGGCTCGAGGAGCAGGGGCGCGCGCACGACGCTGATTTCGCGATCGGTCTGGTCGACTACCGGCCTGCAACCAAACAGTACTTCAACGGCATCTTGGTGCTCGCAGCGGCCGGCGATGCCTGGTACTACAAGCGGCATCTGGTGCCCTTCGGCGAATACTTTCCGGTGCCGGCGTTCGTGCGAACGTGGTTGCGGCTGATGAGCCTTCCCTACGACGACTTCACCGCAGGTCACTCGCGCCAGCCAACATTACGCGCCGCCGGACAAGCGCTGGGACTGACGATTTGCTACGAGGACGCCTTCGGCAGCCAGCAGTTGCAGATATTGCGGCAAGCGACCTTGCTCATCAACGTGACCAATAACGCCTGGTATGGCGACTCAACCGCACCCCATCAGCATCTGCAAATCGCGCGCATGCGTGCGCTCGAGGCCGGTCGATTTCTCGTCCGCGCGGCGAACGACGGCATCACGGCGGCGATCAATCCGCAGGGCAAAATCATCGCGCGCTTGCCGCAGTTTCAAGAGGGCGTGCTGCGCGCGACGGTGCAACCCATGACGGGCCTCACGCCGTATGCGCGCCTCGGAAACTATCCGGTTGTCCTCGGCGCCCTCGTGGTGCTGGCGATCGCGGCATGGCGGCGGCGCCGCGGCTATGCACGGGCATAGTGACTATTCGAACAGAGGCTGAATTCCGGGGTCGCGCGCGATACCACCGTATAGATTGAAGCCCCGCTCCAGCCAATCGCGCAAGGAGTCGTCGCGTTCGAGCAGGGGCAGCGTACCGGCACTGGCTGCCCAATAAAACCCGCCAAGGGCGATGTAGTCGGCGAAGTTCGGCGCACTGCCGCCAAGAAAGGGCGACTTCAGCAGGTACGTGCGCAAAGGCGTCAGGGACGCACGTATGGCAGGCAAATAGGTTGCACGATCTGCCGTGAAGCTTTCCAGGGTTTTGCCCTTCATGTTCTTTTCGCGGCTCTCGCGAAAGTAGGCCCGATCCTGCGGGCGCGCGGCGTCATGCACATCTTTGACATAGACCCGGAACATTTTGCGCAATACGTCATTCATGAACCAGGTATCCATGAAACGCACCAAAGAATGTTCGGCGGGCGTGTTGAATAACAGCGGGTGCTTCGGGAACGCTCGGTCCAAGTACTCGGCAATGTCCCAACTCTCAGCCAGCGCGGTATCCGCATGTTCCAGAATCGGCACGGTCTTGAACTTGCCGCCGAACACCGTCGGGATTTCTGTGAATCCCAAGTACACGGTCTCGAAGGGAATACCCTTGTGCGCCAACGCATAGCGGATGCGCCACACGAACGGACTGGCCGAGCGGCCGTTCTCCAGTGCGAGTTCGTACAAGCGGACTTTGCTGCCGACGGATGTGCTCATGCTATTTCCTCAACTGCCCAGCCAGCGCTTCATCCATGTCTCCACGGTCGCGTACCATTGGACCGAATTCTGCGGCTTGAGCACCCAGTGATTTTCATCGGGAAAATACAGCAGCTCACTCGGAACGTGGCGCAGCTGCGCCGCGCCATAGGCGCCCATTCCTTGATCCAACGGCACGCGGTCATCGCGGCCGCCGTGCACCACCAGCATGGGCACGCTCCAGTCGGCCACGTGATCGATGGGATTGAAGCGTTCAACGTTCTCGGGCTTAACCCAGGTGGGCGCGTCATTTTGCGACTGCTGAAAGCCTGGAACGTCAGTCGAGTAGGACATCAATCGGATGTCGAACACGCCGTCGTGATTCACCAGGCATTTCCAGGGTTTGGTCCAATTCCCGGCGATCCACGCGACCATGTAGCCGCCGTAGGACCCGCCCAGAGCGCAGGCCCGTTCGCCGTCCAAATAGCTGTAGCGTCCCAGCGCGTAGCTCCAGCCCTTCTGTAGATCCGTGAGCGGCCGATCGCCCCAATGGCCGATGATGGATTTGCCAAACGCCTCGCCGTAGCCGCTCGAGCCGTGAAAATCCACCATCACCACCGCATATCCCATGCCGGCCCAGACCTGGGGATTCCAGCGATAGCTCCAAGCATTGCCGAACGATCCGTGCGGTCCGCCGTGAATGAGAAAGGCCACGGGATATTTTTCATTGGGATGATAGTTGGCGGGCTGCACGATATAGCCGTGCACCGTCTCGTCGTTCCAACCGGGGAAGCTGAATGCCTCGAAGGACGACAGAGGAGTCTGCGCCAGCGTGTCTTGACCCGCGTGCGTCAAGGCGCGCGGAGTGCCGCCAATTTTCAGCTCATACACTTGGGCCGGTGAGTCAAGCGCGTCTCGGCTGTAGATGATCCAGTTCTTTGCCACTTCGAAGCTGCCCACATGCCCATCGCCCGTGATGGGTTTCACCGCGCCCGTTGCCAGGGTGATGGCGAAAATACGGTTCTGACCGGTGTCTTCCGCGCCGGCAAACAAGATCTTCGAATCTTCCGACCACACCATCGATTGGACAGAGCGGTCGAAAGATTCTGCGAGCGCACGCGTGGCTCCGGTCTTCAGGTCGCGAATCATGATCTGCGCACGCGGCGCGGTGAATATGGATCCCTTTTGTGAGATATACGCCAGTCTCGTGCCGTCGGGCGCCACGGTCGGTGCGCTATCCGACGTGGTGGAGGCCGGGTCGAGCCGTTGCGCCGGCTTGCTGCCGTCCAATGGCACGAAGTAAAGACTGCTCGGGTCTCCCATGCCTTGAGCAGATCCTGAGGGTCGGGCGGAAAAGATGACCGTGCCGTCGGTTGTCGTGACGAACGAGGAGTCGTCCCCGTCGGGCCGGCCGACAATGTCCGCTTGATAGCCTCGCGTCAACGGGATGCCGTCAGTGGCGGCATTCTCGCCCAAGCGTACGGTAAACAACCCGATATAGCGGCCGTCAAGATAAGTGTCCCAAAAGCGCGGCGTGGCGGTGTCGTAGACGGTCCCGGACGTCTTTTCTTTCGCCTTTGCATCGTCCTTGGCCTTGCTGCACGCCAAGCTGTCGCAGTCGGCATGCACATTGACCGCAGCCACCAATGCATGACCGTCGGCGCCGAGGCGGTACTGGGCTACGTCGAGCGGCAGCTTCGTCACCTGTGTGCTTTCGCCGCCCTGCGCGGGCGTGCGCCACACTTGGATCGAGCCGGAGCGCGACGAGAGGAAGTAAAGCCACCGTCCGTCGGCCGACCAGCGCGGCGACAGGGAGGATTTTTCCTCGTCCCGCACCAACCGCGGCGCGAAGTTCGGCGCGCTGCGGTCGAGCACCCACAACGCGTTAAATCCGCGATTGCCATCCCAGTCGGTCGAGCGCACGTTGTAGGCCACGAAGCGGGCATCGGGCGAGACGCGAGGATCCGAGATCCGATCGAGAAGCGCGAGGTCCCTGGCCGTGAAAGGGCGTGCCTGCGCCGTCCCTGCGGCGATGATCACGAGAACGATGCAAGCGGCGATTGTCTTGCGCATCCTAAGCTTCCCCCGGGTGGTGCAGCGGGCAAGCCTGCTACGATCCGCAAATAATGTCCACTCGACCGTTCCTTGGCTTCGCGTCGGATGAGGAAATTGCGGCGATTGGCCGCGCTGTTCTCGACCTGTCCTTACCCAAGCCGCGCTGGACGCATGCCGCGCATTTTGCGGTGGCCCTCTGGCTGATCGCCTGCCGCCAAGATCTGGATGCATCGCGCGACATGCCGGGATTTATTCGTGCGTACAACGAGGCAACCGGCGTCGCCAACACCGACACGGAGGGCTATCACGAAACCATCACGCAGGCGTCGCTGCGCGCCGCCCGCAGCTTTTTGCTGCAGAACCCCGGATGCAGCCTGTTCGCGACCTGCAATGCGTTGCTGGCCTCGCCGCTCGGCAGGTCCGATTGGCCGTTGGCGTACTGGACACGCGCGCGCTTGTTTTCCGTCGAAGCCCGCCGCAACTGGATGGATCCCGACCTGAGACCGCTGCCGTTCTAGGAGACTGTCTGGCTCCTAGGAGAAGGCCGGCAGCTCGGCACCCGACGAGCCGATTTTTGCTTCCGCAAAACGGACCGGCAGAGAGGTCAGCATTTTGGATCGCAAGGTGTCGCGGCCTGCCGCGTCCGTGGCCTTGAAGCGCAGCTCCAATGTGATCGCGGCGGCATCGATTTTGGTCAGGAAGCAGCCAACCACCGCGGCTTGACCGGCGATTTCCGCGGCCACGCTGAGGGCCAAATGGCGCGCTGCTTCGATATCCGCGTCGCGGCTCAGGCGAATGGTGATGGTGATCGGCCAGGGTGCATAAGTCGTGTTCAAATTGATCGTGACCTGGCTGGCTGCGATGGCATTGGGGAGCACGATCATGTGACCGTCCGGCGCGCGCAGAGTGGTGTATCCCAGGGAAATGAGTTCCACCACGCCGATATCCGTGCCGGTGGGTGCGGTGACCTGCAACGTATCGCCCAGGCGAAATGGCCGATAGATTGCGATTGAGATGCCCGCCACCAAATTTCCCAGCGTGCTTTGCGCTGCCAGACCGATGACCACGGACACCACACCCGCTCCCGCCAGCAAGGCGGTGCCCATCGACCTCAAAACCGGTATCAGGTGCGCATACAAGATCAGCACGATCACCCAGATCAACACCGAGCCGAATTGCTGCAAAAAGCTGATGGTCGTGCGGTCGATGTGACCTTTGCGGGTCATCGAGCCATGCACTGCGGCGCGGAAGACGCGCGACACGAGCGACGCCAGTAGCACAAAAATGACCAGGTAAATGAGTGCGCCCCACAGCGAATCGGGCTTTAGAAACGACAAGATATCGTGTTCGCCGACTTCGACATCTTTGATCACACCGGCTTCGCTCATCGGGCCTCTCGGCCGGACGGCGGCATCCATTTCTCGCAATCCTCCAAGCGCATGCAGCGGCATTGGAAGCTGTCGTTGAGAATGGCCTTCATCTGCGCCAGACGCTCCATTTGCGCATCCAACTCGGTGAGCTTCTTAGCGGCCAGGGCTCGCCACCGTTCGGCCGGTGTGGTGGTGAGCGGATAGCCGTTCAAGAATGTCCGCGTCTCCTTCACGGTGAAGCCGGCATCCAGGGCCAGCAGGATGACTCGGATCCGGCCAAGCACCCTTGCATCGTAGATGCGCCGTTTCGAGACCCGGGCGGGCGGCGGCAACAGTCCAACCCTTTCATAGTAACGCAGCGCTGAAGTTGAAAGTCCGGCGCGCCGCGCGACCTCGCCAATGAGTAGTCCCACGCGTGTCTCCAAGAACTTAGGTAGGCGCTTGACTTGAACTGCACTTTAACTCGTACGCTTCAAGCCCGCCAATGGAGGACCTGTCATGATCAATTCAGTTCCGTATCTTGCCGCATTGATGTTTGCAGCGTTTTGCATACCGCTGTCGGCGGATGCTGACACGCAGATTCCGGCGGAGATAGCCCGCGCGCTCCAGGATCCGCGGCGGCCCCCCGAGCAGGTCAAGCTGGATTCCGCGCGCAAGCCTGCCGAGTTGTTGGCGCTTGCCGAAATCAAGCGCGGTGCTCGCGTCGCGGATTTCATGCCGGGAAATGCCTATTTCACACGAATCATGAGTGATGTCGTGGGCGCCCGCGGCCATGTGTACGCGTTTTTGCCGGCCGAGCAATTGGCGAATTGCTCTCCGCGGGAAGTGGCCGGTACCGAGGCGCTCGAGCACGACCCAGCGTATGCCAATGTGTCGATATTGCGCGACTCCACCGCAAATTTTCACGTTCCGCAAAAACTCGACATCGTTTGGACCGCGCAGAATTATCACGATCTGCACGATGCATTCATGGGACCGGCGGACGTGGGCGCTCTCAACAAAAGATTTTTCGACGCCCTAAAGCCCGGCGGCGTCTATTTGGTCATTGACCATGTTGCGGCAAGCGGGTCGGGGTTGCGGGACACCGAATCGCGGCACCGGATTGACCCTCTTCGCCTGCGGCGCGAAATAGAAGCCGCAGGGTTCGTGCTCGATGCAGAGAGCAATGCACTGCGCAATTCACAGGACGATCACACGTTGCCGGTATTTGATCCCAGCATCCGCGGCCACACGGACCAAGTCGTCTACAAGTTCCGCAAACCGCAAACCTAGAGAAGGGCCGCGCGACTTGGCACGAAATCTGCTCAGTTGATCCTGTCTATGCTGAATTTGAATGATCAAACGAGCTTCAGATCGTTTGCCGTCCGGCAGGGCGGCAAAGTTGCGCCGCGGCCGACGGGCCACGGCAATTTGTTGCCGCAGAACCCAAGATTCATCATTTTAGAGGATCGCTTATGTCGTCACTTCCAATTCCCTCGGCCGTCACGGCCACCCTTCCTGCAGTGAATATTCACCCTCACGGCCACGGCCATCGGAAAGGCTCCCCGTTGGACCCTACCGCTGATTCTTCGAGCACGCCGGCCGCTCAAGCTCCGGCGGGATCCACGCAGAATCTGCTCGGCAGCTTGTTCAACTCGCTTCTGCAGGTCATCGGCGCGCGAGCGGTACCCGCGGCGGCGAAGCCGCTGACGGCAAGCACCAACGCGGCCGCTGGCAACGCGGCGGCTGGCAACGCGGCGACCGGCACTGCGGCGGCAGCGGGCGCCAAGATAAACGTCATGGCTTGATCCGCAAGTCGCGCTTTTTGCGTCGCAGCGCGACAAGCGCGCCGCCCAACAATACCAGCGTTGCGGCCAAACACAGGTGGGCGAACAGGTTGCCAACGGCCACGTATACCGTGCGGCCTCCGGCCATTTTCGGTGCCATGACCAATGCGCCATCGGCACCGCGCGGATGTCGGTAAGGATCGTCGGCGTAGGTCTTTTGGACGACGCGGCCGTTGGGATCAATCAGTGCGGATACGCCCGAATTTACCGCGCGCACCATGCTGACGCGGAGTTCGATGCTGGCAAACACGGCAAGCGCCAGATGCTCCCAAGGTTCGGTGTCCGCGCCGAACCATGAATCGCTGGTCAAGTTGACCAGCAGGTTTGGGCGCAGCTGCCCGACACCGCGCAAGAATCCCTGCAAAATATCCTCATAGCAGATTACCGGGCCCAACCGCCACGTATCGCCATTTGGCCCCTGCAGGGAAACCACACCGGGCCCAACGCCTGCGGTAAATCTACCGGCGCCGGCCGGCAGAAATTTTCGCAGCCATGGAAATGTTTCGATGCCGGGGACGTACTCGCCAAAAGCCAGCAGGCGCACCTTGTCGTAACGGCCCCCCACCTTGCCGTTGCGATCCAGCAGGATCGCCGAGTTGAACGCATCCTCGCGGGCTGCGTCGTACATTTCTGCCCCAATCAGCGTGGGTACGCTGAAGCCGCGACGAATCATCGCCGGCGAATCCGCGGAGAAATCGGCGCTGAAATCCCGCGGCACGGCGACCGGAAAACTTCCTTCACTCCATACCAGCAGCTGCGCACCTTCCTTCTCCAGGCGTCGAGATTGCTCCTGCAAGGCGGTCAACTGGCGCAGTGCTTCGTCGCGGGAGAATTCGCCATCGATCGTGTAGGCAAAATTCGGTTGAATCAGGCCCACCGCGAGGTGCGGAGCCCGCGCGGCAATCTCGTCGACTTGACGCATGCGCACCGCACCGAAGATGAGCGCCGCCGCCAGCAAAGCGGCAGCCGCAACCGCCGGATAGCGCGCAGCGCGCGGATTCAAGGCAAGATCGTAGAGCGCGCCGTTGATCATCATCAGCAGCGCGGTGACGCCCAAGGGCCCGGTCAGTTCACTCACCTGGATCACCAGCGGATTCCACGCTTGACTGATCCATTGACCGCAAGGAAACAACTGCGGCACGAGCAGTGCGCAGCTCACCATGGCGAGGGGCCCAAGCAGGGTCATGGGCACGCCGATGCGTTTTCGGATGGCGAGTACGACGGCGGTAAACAGCAAGAAAATGATTGCGCGGGTTGCGCAGAAGAGCAGAAACACCGCGGCTGCTCCGATCCAGGGGAAATCCGCGAATCGGCGCATGACGTCTATCAGCCAGTAAAAGCCGCCGGCGGTCTCGACGAGTCCGGCCCACCAGCCCAGGAATAGCGCGCCGCGAACGCTGCCGGCCCGCTCGATCGCCATGAACATGGGGACTGCGGCAAACCAGGCCAGGGCGGAGAGGTCAAACGGCGTAACGGCTAAAAACCACAGGCAGCCGCTCAAGGTGCTCAAGGCCAGTGCGCCGTAAAAATTCAAATTTCGCATTCGACCTTTGGTTAACAGCAGTTCGCGGCCTTGAGGCATCTCGGGTATTCTGAGGCCCAATCATGCAAGAAAGATACGAACCCGCCGCTATCGAAGCGGAGGCACAGCATTACTGGGACCAACAGCATAGCTTCGAGGCCAAGGAAGACGACAGCCGCGCGAAGTATTATTGCTTGTGCATGTTCCCCTATCCAAGCGGCCGCTTGCATATGGGACATGTGCGCAATTACACCATAGGCGACGCATTGACGCGATTCATGCGCATGCACGGGCGCAACGTGCTGCAGCCCATGGGTTGGGACGCTTTCGGCTTGCCGGCTGAGAATGCCGCCATGGCGAACGGCGTACCGCCGGCGAAATGGACTTTCGACAACATCGCCCACATGAAGGCGCAGCTCAAATCCTTGGGGTATGGGCTGGATTGGAAGCGGGAACTCACTACCTGCAGCCCCGAATACTACCGGTGGAATCAATGGCTGTTCCTACGCATGCTGGAAAAGGGCATCGCGTATCAGAAAACCGGTGTCGTCAATTGGGATCCGGTCGACAAAACCGTGTTGGCCAACGAGCAGGTGATCGACGGCCGGGGCTGGCGCACGGGTGCAATCGTCGAAAAGCGCGAAATTCCCATGTACTACCTAAAGATCACGGCTTACGCCGAGGATCTGCTCGATGAATTGACGAACATGCAGGAATGGCCGGAACGAGTGCGCGTCATGCAGGCCAACTGGATTGGCCGCAGTGAAGGTGTGCGCCTCGGTTTTCCGCACCAGATCGGCGATGGCGGGGTGCTGTATGTGTTCACCACGCGCGCCGATACCCTCATGGGCGCGACTTTTTGCGCCGTGGCGGCGGAGCATCCGCTGGCCGCGCTTGCCGCGCAGGACAATCCGAAGTTGGCGGCATTTATCGAAGAATGCAGGCGCGGCCCGGCGCTCGAAGCTGAGCTTGCCACTCAAGAAAAAAAGGGCATGCCGACCGGTTTGAACGTGCAGCACCCCATCAGCGGCGAGCCCGTCCCGGTGTGGGTCGGCAACTACGTGCTGATGAGTTATGGCGACGGTGCCGTCATGGGCGTGCCGGCACATGACGAACGGGATTTCGCCTTCGCGAAAAAATATCGGCTGCCGATCAAACCGGTCATCGATGTTCAAGGCCGCCCGTATTCCTTGGCGGCCTGGCAGCCTTGGTATTCGGAGCACGGGCGCTGCGTGAATTCCGGCGCGTATGACGGATTCGAGTATCAAGCGGCTGTCGATGCCGTCGCGCGAGACTTGCAGGCCAAAGGGTTGGGCGAGAAACGGATCACGTGGAGGCTGCGCGACTGGGGAATCTCGCGCCAGCGCTACTGGGGCTGCCCGATTCCGATCATTCATTGCAGAGGCTGCGGTGCGGTGCCGGTGCCGGATGAGCAATTGCCGGTAATCCTGCCCACCCACCTGGTGCCGGACGGCAGCGGCAACCCGCTTTTGAAGGACGAGGCGTTCCTGAACGTCAAATGTCCGAAGTGCGGCGCGGATGCGCGGCGCGAGACGGATACGATGGATACCTTCGTGGATTCGTCCTGGTATTTCCTGCGCTTCGCCTGCGTCGACAACGATCACGCCATGCTGGATTACCGGGTTCAGTACTGGCTGCCGGTGGATCAGTACATCGGCGGCATCGAGCATGCCATCCTGCATTTGCTGTACGCGCGTTTCTGGACTCGCTTCCTGAGAGAAATCGGCGCGGTTTCATTCAAGGAACCATTTGCGCGCCTGTTCACCCAAGGCATGGTGCTGAACGAGGTATTCTTCCGCAAGACGAGCTCGGGCCACGTGCAATATTTCAATCCGACCGACGTGACGGTCACCACGGACAAAGCCACGGAACGCCGCATTGCCGTGCTGCGCGCCGACGGCAAGGAGGTCGAATCGGGCGGCGTCGTGACCATGTCGAAGTCCAAGAACAACGGCGTGGATCCGCAATTGTTGGTGAACGAATTCGGCGCCGACACCGCGCGGCTGTTCATCATGTTTGCGGCCCCGCCCGAACAGACCCTGGAATGGTCGGACGAAGGCGTGCAGGGCGCATTTCGCTTCATCAAGCGTCTTTGGAAGGCGGTGTATGACCACGTATCGTCCGGTACGGCAGCCCCGCTCGACAAGTCGGCGCTGAACGAGCCGCAAACCGCCCTTCGCAGGCATTCTCACGAGACGCTGGCAAAGGTCACCGATGACATCGGCCGCCGCCGCACTTTCAATACGGCGATTGCCGCGGTCATGGAGCTCTTGAATGCGGTCGCCAAGTTTCCGCAGACCTCGGCGCAGGATCGGAGCGTGGCGCACGAGGCGCTGGAAATCGCCGTGCTGGCGCTCTCCCCCATCATCCCGCATGTCACGCATGCGTTGTGGCGGGAGCTGGGTCATCGAACTGCGCTGATTGACGAACCCTGGCGGGAAGTCGATCCCGCGGCATTGCAATCAGCTACCGTGCAGATGGTTGTGCAAGTGAACGGCAAGCTGCGTGCGCATATCACGGTTGCGGTGAGCGCCGACGAGGCCGCGGTGCGTGCCGCGGCGCTGGCCGATCCCAATGTGCAGAAGTTCATGGGAACCTCGGCCGTTCGCAAGGCGATCATCGTGCCGGGCAAGCTCGTGAACATTGTGGTGTAGCGCTTCGTGACCAGCTCCAGATATTTGGTGTTGATTGCCGCGGGTTCGTTGACCGCGTGCGGCTTCCGGTTGGCAGGAAGCGATCCGCTGCCCGCCGTCATGGCGCGACCTTACTTGTCGCTGAAGGACCCGTACACGGACTTCTCGCGCGAATTCGAACATCAGCTCAAGTCCTCCGGAGCGTCGCTGCAGTTGAAGCGGGAAGGCGCAACGGCCGACGTGGACGTCACCAAAGACTTGGTCGTGCAACGCACCCTCGCGGTGTCGGCAAAAAATATTCCCACCGAATACGAACTCACCTACACGGTGACATTCAGCGTGCACGGCGGCGGCAAGGAATTGCTCGCGCCGCAGACCATCAGTCTTTCCAGGGATTTCAGCTTCGATGAGAACCTGCAGCTGGCCAAGGAGCATGAAGCCGACATCCTGCGCCAACAAATGGCACGGGATCTGGTTTCCATCACCATGCGCCGGCTGACGAGCTTAAAATAACGCTGGCGTGAGGCCCTCCGGTGCTCCTGGTCAACGGCATTGATCGCGTTTCGCTGCAATTGCTCTTGCACCGGTATGGCCTGGTTCTACAGCTGGTGGCGCCGGACCAGGTCATTCCCGGCTCTTACTGGGGTGAACGCGAGGCGGGGCTCGTGGGCTGCACGATATTCTCGCGTCTCGATACGCCGCTGCATTCAGTGCTGCACGAAAGCGCTCATTTTGTCTGCATGACGCCGGAACGGCGCGCAGGTTTGGATACCGACGCGGGCGGCGATCATGCGGAAGAAAACGCCGTCTGTTACCTACAGATCATCCTGGCCGATTCGCTGCCCAATGTCGGGCGGCAGAGAATGTGCCGCGACATGGACGCCTGGGGTTATACCTTCAGGCTGGGAAGCGCGGCTGAATGGTTTGAGCACGATGCGGAAGATACGCGCGACTGGCTGATCCAACACGGCTTGCTCGACGTTGCCGGCTGCCCGACCTATGCCTGTCGATAGCGCGGATCGCGTGTCGCGCCGAACCGCGCTTGCCGGGATGTGGGCACTCTTCTTGGAAGGATGCTCGCGGCTGGGCTTTCTTGCAGTCAATGTGCCGGCAGTCTTTGGTGCCTACCAGCGGCAGGCAAACATCGCGTTTGGGCCGGATCCACAGCAACGTCTCGATGTGTATGTGCCGGAAACCGGCGTGGGTCCGCGGCCGGTGGTCGTTTTCTGGCACGGTGGGCGTTGGCGCTACGGGGACAAGACCGATTATCGGTTTGTCGGTGCGGCGCTTGCGCAGTCGGGTTATGTGGTCGTGGTGCCGAATTATCGGCACTATCCGCAGGTCAAAATGCCGGGATTCATGCGAGATGCGGCGCTGGCCGTGCTCTGGGCCGCCGCGCACGCCACGGAGTTCGGCGGCTCGCAAGAGCGTCTTTATTTGATGGGGCATTCGGCCGGCGCTCACTTGGCGGCGCTGGTGACGCTGGACCCGCGATATTTCGCGGCCGCAGGCGGACCCGCACCGCGCATCGCCGGCGTCATCGGCCTGTCGGGACCCTACGATTTCCTGCCCTTGTTGGAGTCCGACGTTCAGGACATGTTTGGTCCGCCGTCGATCTATCCGGAGTCGCAGCCCATCAATTTCGTGCGGGCCGATGCGCCGCCCATGCTGCTGATACATGGCTTGGAGGACGACACGGTGCGGCCGAAGAACTCGCGCAATCTTGCCGGCGCGCTCAGTGCGCTCGGAGTGCCGGTCACCATGAAGCTGTATCCCAAGGTCTCGCATGCCGACACCGTGGCGGCATTGACTTCACTGCTACGGGGCAGGGCGCCCACGCTGGCTGACATCAAGGCGTTCGTCAGCCAGAACGCAATGGCTTAAGCCGCATGCGCGGCGGCGGACGCGGCCATGGCGTACACCTTGCCGAAGCGATTGGCGAGAAAGGCCTTCAGGCCGATCTCTTCCTGGCGAATCAGCCCCGCCTGAGGAAGCTCGCCCGCGCTCAGCATGTCGAGTACCGCGCAAATCCCGCCGGCCGTGGTGATCTGAATGGCGCTGCGAACCCTGCCACCCAATGGAGCCGCGTAGATCTTGTTGGCGTAAGTCTCCTGCATGAGTTGACCTCCGCGCATGCCGCTGACGGTGGCGAATACAATAACCACATCCTGCAGCGTAATGGGCACGGCGTTCTCGAGGATGTCCTTGAGAAGCTCGCGGCGATCGCGCAACCGCAGGTCATTCAATAGCGCCTTCATGATGGCGGCGTGGCCGGGATAGCGGATGGTGCGATAGTTCAGATTGCGCACTTTGCCGGCCAACGTTTCGCACAGCGTGCCGAGTCCGCCCGAGGTATTGAATGCCTCGTACAAAATTCCATCGAGCGAGAACTCCTCGAGTTCCTCGAGCGGCTGTGTCTCCTTGAGCTGGCCGTTGACGATGGCTTCGCACGGTTCGCAGTACTCGTTGATGACGCCGTCCGTGCTCCAGGTCAAATTGTAGTTGAGCGCGTTGGAGGGAAATTCCGGCAACGCGCCGACTCGCATGCGTACGTCGTTGAGTTCATCGAATCGCGACGCCAAATCGGCCGCGACGATGGTGATGAATCCCGGCGCCAATCCGCATTGAGGAATAAAGGCGGTGCGCGCGCCCACGCTAAGCTGCTTGACCGCGCGCGTGCTGGCGACATCCTCGGTCAGGTCCAGGTAATGCGCGCCGCCGGCCTTGGCGGCCTCGGCGATGAGCCGAGTCGCGTGATAAGGTGCCGCGGACAGCACCGCAAATTTCCCCGCGAGCAATTTACGCAAGCCATCGCCCTGGGTAATGTCCATCGCCGCTTTCTTGACCGGTGCGGAGGTCTCGAGTCGATCCAATTGCGATTGGGAGCGATCGACCACGGTCACGGCGTAATCGCCTGAACCACCCAGAAACTCCGCAATCATGGAGCCGATTTTTCCTGCGCCGACGATAACAATGTCTTTCATGGTGCCTCCGAAGGGAGCCCATTTTTGTCCGGCGGCACTGCAAATGGTAGGGTAGTTTCAGACGTTTTTCAGGTATATTCACTACAATACGCAGGGGAAAAACGGCGAAGTGCCATGGATTCCATTGACGAGAAGCTTTTGTCGGCGCTGCGCGAGAACGGCCGAGCCTCGACCGCCAAGCTGGCGAGGCTCGTCGGACGCTCGCGCACCAGCGTGCAGAGTCGAATCGAGCGGCTGGAGAAGCAGGGCATCATCGCGGGCTACGGGGTACGCCTGGCGCCCGAGCTTGGGACGGGCGCCGTGCGGGCCCACGTCATGATCAAAGTGGGACCGAAGGAGACGCGTGCGGTCACGGCGGCGCTGCGCGAAATTTCACATGTGCGCCTGCTGCATTCGGTCAGCGGCGAGGTGGACTTGATCGCGGTTGCGGTGACTGAGTCGGTCGCCGCAATGGATCAGGTCATCGATCGAATTGGTGCGCTCGACGGCGTGGAGCGCACCACCTCGTCGATTATCCTGTCGACGAAGTTCGAACGGTGAAGAAATTCGAACGGTGAACGATAGGCGGAAACGGTCTAGTATTAGGCCGACCACACGGACAACGGGGATCTGATGGATTTGCACCCACCGGGCGGACCGGTTCGCTCAGTCAAAGATTTCTTCGTGCACATCGGCGTTGTCACCTTGGGCATTTTGATCGCCCTCGGGTTGGAGCAGCTCGTGGAGGCGCATCATCGCGCCAGTCTTGCCAAGATCGCGGTGGCCGGATTTCGCAAGGAACTGGCATACAACGAGAACCAGGTTAAGGACGTGCTGGCAAGAATGCCGGAGCTGCAGGGGATGATCGACAAGGCAATTTCAAGATTGACCGCCGCGCCGACTCCGGGCACAGCGGAGGAGCCGATCAAGTATCCCGGCATTTCACTGGATCTCGTGTCCACCGCCAGTTGGGACACGGCAATCGCCACCCAAGCGCTCAATGAGTTGCCCTTCGACTCGGTGTCGCGCTATGCCCAAGCCTTTGGAACATTGCGGCTGTTCGCGGAGACGGAACGTGACGGCCTGTCCGTCTGGCAGGGTATGCATCGATTCGGCACCGATCCCGCGGCACTGACCAAAGATCAACGCTTGTCCATGATTGAAGAGCTGCGCCGCTACGGCAATGTCATGACCGTCATCGAATTTACCGGCCGAGGCGCCCTCGCGGCCTGCGACGCGGCGCTGACCGCATCCAAGTGACAACGCTGCGAATGCGGCCATGCGCGCATGCAGTCCGTTTGCGATCTGGCGCCGGAACGCTGGCAACGCCGCTTGCTTGATGGAATTCAAGGCGCGGTGTTATTCGCGTTGGGTTCCTGTGGCGGCAAATCGTGCATGTGATCGAACAGGTCGCCGCGCGCGGGAATTTTTCCGATGCCGCACATGGGAAACGGAATCATGCCGGCCATCACAATAAAGCAGCGATCGTTGATCCATAGAATCGTTCCGCCGCCCTCGAGCGCCTCCAGCCGATGGGTGTGGGCATGATCCCAGCCAAATTCGGGCGTATAGCCCGGTTCGGGCCCTAGTCCGCCATCGAGGTCGGTGCCGGCTCCATGTTTATCGAGCGCGCGAGGTTGCGGTGCCGTGGCCGATTGTGCTCGTTGTCTGGCTGTCAGTACCGCTTCAGCGTTCCAATCGATTTTGGCGGGCGGCTGCTCCGGCGGCGGCGGTTCTACTGGGGTTGGAACGGGGATGGTGACGAGCTGCGTGTCGTGTGCGGGCGCCGGCTTCTTGTGCGGCTGGTCGGGCGGCGGCGGTGCCGTGTCCTCGGCGGCCTGCGCATGGCTCGGCAACGGCAGAAATATCAACGAGTCCTCACTGCGCAGGTCGAGCCGCGTCTGCCATTGCAACGCAACCAGCAAGAGCGCCGCGTGCAGCACGGCGACTATAGCCAATATCGTGGGCCGGAGCAGGCGCGCGGCCAGTCTGTCGGGTCGATCGTCGATGCGCATGAAAAAAGCGGCCGTGATCGCTACTCAGTGCATCGAGTTCATGCCGCTGCAGCCGGCGCGCCCGCCATGGGCGGAAGGACCAAGCAGAAATTCGTCAATGCGCCGACAAAGCACGTGGCCGCGATACCGACACAGGGCCAGAACGATGTTTCGCGACGGTGTGCGGCATCCCTGACATGAGCGACGAATTCGCTTGCATGGCCATATCATCCCTATACCTCGATGAACGAGGTATTAGTGTGATAGCAGAGAAGCGCGTTTAGTTCCAGTCAAGGACGCGATCGATGTCGGAAGGGAAGTCTCGAGAGAAAAAACGGCGTGGATTTTGAGGCCCACGCCGCTGGGATATCGCACCAGCGGGGGAGTTGGCTGGCTTGCCGGCGCGAGGTTCTCCGAAACTCGAGAAGCATCCTGCCAAAACCGCACGGGATAGAAAGGTACACTTTGTACCCAATAGTTAGATTCTAATCATTTGTCAGAAATTAAGGATTGTGCTAACGGCGCGCAAGATATTGAAATGTTTCAAATAACTTATGCGTCAGCCGCAGCTATGAGGTGAACAGCCTTTCCGATTACCGGGAATCAGCAGCTAAGGCACCGAAGTTCTAACCGCCGAGTATCAGGTCACCGCTGAAGCAGCGGTGCGGGGTTGCCGCACTCTGCGCACGATCCAATAGGCAATGACGCTGACAATCAGTGTCAGACAGCTCACTTGGAAGTCCTGCTTCTGACTGGGCGTATAAGCCATCGCGATCAGCACCCCGGCCATGCAACCGATGGCCACGTAGCTCAGGTACGGGAACAGCCACATCTTGATCATGGGTTGGGATTCGCCACTGCGCTCACGCCGCCGGCGTAAGGCAATTTGTGCGGCTGCGGTGATCATGTAAACAAAAACGCTGATGGCGCCGAAAGAGCTGACGAGAAAATCGAACACCTTCTGCGGTGCTTCGGTCGCCGCAATGATCCCCGAGAAACCCGCCGCCGCGCCAATCAGCACCGAGATCACCGGCACGCGGCGCTTGTTCAGCCTGATGAGGGACTGCGGTGCATCCCCGTGTCCCGCGAGGATAAACAACACCCGCGAGCTGACGTAGAACGCCGAGTTCAAGCAAGACAGCACGGCAGTGAGGATGATGGCGCTCATGATCGTTCCCGCCCACGGTACATGCATGACATTGAGCGCCAACGTGAACGGCGATTCTCCGGAGCGCACACTGTTCCACGGGATTACCGAAACAATCAGGAACACCGCGACGACGTAGAAAACCAAAATGCGCCATATCACCGTCGTGGTCATTTTGGCGATCGCGCGGCCGGGCTGCGCGGACTCCGCCGCCGCCACCGTGGTGATCTCCGCGCCGGTCATGGCGAAGAACACCGTCGGGACCGCGGCCAGCACCGCAATCCACCCATGCGGCGTGAAGCCACCGTTATTGACCAGATTGCCGAAGGTCGTCCCCGCGGGTGCCGTCCAGCCGAATGCATAGGAAGCGGCGATAACGACGAATACGATGATGGCCGCGACCTTGATGGACGCGAACCAGAACTCGAATTCTGCGTACGACCGCGCGGACAGAAGATTGACGCCGGTCATGATGGACATCAGACCCAAACCGATCTGCAGTTGCGAGAAGGCGGGCATCCAGTGCTGCAGAATTTTCGCGCCTGCGATGGCCTCCACCGGGACGACCATCACCCAGAAATACCAGTACAGCCATCCGACGACAAACCCGGCTCCGTCGCCCAATCCCGCACGCGCGAATTCCGTAAAGGAGCGCACATTGGGCAGCGCCGTCGCCATTTCTCCCAGCATGCGCATCACCAACAGAATGAGAATTCCGGTGATGGCGTAGCTGAAGAATACCGCGGGTCCCGCCGCAATGATCGCGGTACTGCTGCCGACAAACAGCCCGGCGCCGATGATGCCGCCGATCGAGATCATCGCGAGGTGACGGCCTTGCAGCGAGCGGCTGAGGCGCTGTGTCGGGTCGGACTGATCAGGAATGCTCGACTGGGTCATTTAGCGCCCCTCTGGGAAACCATCATTGTAATTGGCATCTTGGCACAACCGCGCCAGCCCATGAGCCGGGTGACTACAGGCCGCGCAGAAACTCGATCATCGCCTGGTTGACTTCGCGCGCGCGCTCCTGCTGCGTCCAATGCCCGCAGCCCGGCAGCATGATGGTGCCCCGCAGTTGCGGGATGTAGCGCGCGAGATCCGCGATGACCTCCTTCATGCGCGGAAAGGAAACCACCAGATCGAGATCGCCCGCCATGTACAGCGCCGGCACGGTCACCGATGCGCCCGCGTACGGGGCCATCAGTTCCCAATTGCGGTCGATGTTGCGATACCAGTTGAGTCCGCCGCGAAATCCCGAATGCATGAACTGCTGCACATAGAAATCAAGGTCCGGTCCGCTCAGCCACGCCGGGAGAGTGTCCGGGTTCGGCATGCGCGTGAGAAAGCCGCCGGCCCGCGGCACCATGCCGACGCCCGCGCTCGGCGCACCCGGATTGCGGCGCGGCACATCCCCCGACCCCGAATACAGGATCTTGCGAAGCGCGGTCCGGGCGTCCGCCTCGAGTTCCGCCTCCGCCACCCCGGGTGCTTGAAAATACAGCTGATAGAAACTTGCTTCGGCATTCTGCGGCATGACCGTCGTCGGCGCGACGCTGCCCCGCGGCCGATACGGAACACTGAGTCCCACGACGGCACGGAATCGATCCGGGCGCAGCAGCGCGGCGTGCCAGGCAACGGGCGCCCCCCAATCGTGTCCGGCAATCACGGCAGTCTTTTCGCCCAGCGCATCGAGCACGCCGACCATGTCCCCGACCAGGTGAAACAGCGTATAGCGCTCGATTTCGGCAGGGTGATCCGTCATGCCGTAGCCGCGCATATCGGGCGCGACCGCGCGAAACCCCGCTGCCGACAATGCGGTCAACTGATGCCGCCACGAATACCAGGATTCCGGAAATCCATGACACAGCAGCACGAGCGGCCCGTCGCCCTGTTCGGCGAGATGAATGCGGATGCCGTTGGCCTCGACAGTCCGGTGCTTCGGTTCGTTCATTGCGATAGCGTAGCAGGCTTAGGGTGCATGGTCCTTCATGGCGGCGAGCTTTGTCTCCAATTCAGCGCCAAAGTAGGCCTGCGGTCTGGAGGGATCGACGCGTTCGCGGCGCTCGCGCATGGCGATCGCCGACTTGGCCTTTTCGAATGCGTCCCGCAGCGAGCGCGCTTCCGGCAATGCATCGCGGTAAAACGCCTCGCCAAAATAAGTCAGATCGGCATCATTCGAACAACCAAAAGAGGTGCGGTCGGCCGCGGCGGCCGTGATCACGATCGTCCGGGGATCCTTCAACGAATTTATGAATCCTCCGGCGTAGCACGCCGAAATGATGATCACCCGCCACTTGATGCCCGAGTCGTTCAAAGCATCGGCCAGATCTTCATCGCTCAGGTCATTGAGCGGCAGCTCCGAGTTCGAAACAGCGATCGCCGGATCCTGCGCGCCGTGCGAGGAAATGGCCAGGAACAACACGTCGCGATCCAGATTCATGCGGGCGGCGAGGCCCCGAAGCGCGTACTTGAGTCCCGACACGCTGGCCAGCGGCGCGTGCTCCAGGTCGCGTTCATCGTTGATCAGCGACAGGATCCGGCCGTCCATGTCATAACGTTCGGACAGCACCCGCGATGCCAGGCCGATTTCCTGCGCGAATACCTTCTGTTCACCAACGCCTGCAAATCCCAGAAAAAATGTCTTCGGTGTTGCCGACGCATCCGGGCGGATGGCGGCGAGCGCCTGATCGATGCGCATGGACTGTGCAAACAGCAGCGTTTCCGGGTCCGCATGAAAATCGGAGTCCGCCGCGGCCTCCTCAACCTCCGGTGCTGCCCAGAGATCCGGAATGACGTCCAACGAGTCGGTGAGCCAGATGAATCCAACCAGTAAAGCGCTGCCGGCCACTGCGGCCGTGCGTTGCGATTCGCCGCTGAAGGCGCGCAACCCGCGGGCGAGGTAAAAGAACGAGTAAATCAGCACCATGAGGGCGGCGGCGCCGAGCCCAAGCGGCGTCAAGAAAGGCGCCGCCAATGCAGCCAGCAACAACGGCAACGGTACGAGGCCGAGACACAGCAGCAGCGATGCTTCGAACGCCGGCTTCGGATTGGATTGCCAGCGCAGGAATGCCGCCAACCCCAAGATTGCCAGTGCGTACCACGCCAACAACGGCACGCCGGCAAGGAGGAATTGCGGATCGGGCAGCGCCTCCCACCAGTCGATCGCCACCCACAACAATAGCCAGATCAGGCTCAGGCAGATCAGGTAGACAGACGGAGGCGGATCCGGCTTGATCTCCTTCAGGGCCCACAGCCGAAGCAACGACGTCAACAAGCGCGGTTTCGCATCCATGGTCCGCGATCATAGCTGCCACGCAGGGTGTTGCGCACGACCGCCGCTCGGCATGATGATGCGTGCACTGAAAGGAGGCTGATATGAAGGTTGACGGCCGGTGTCGGCGCGAGTGCAGCGAGCGCGCATGAGTGTCTACATGTTGGGAGAGCATTCGCCGCAATTGGCGGCGAGCGCGTACGTGGCGCCGAATGCCGCGGTGATCGGCAAGGTCATTCTTGCCGAACATGCCACGGTTTGGTTCGGCGCCACCATCAGAGGAGACAACGAAACCATCAACATCGGCGCCGGCAGCAACGTGCAGGATTCGGCGGTGATGCACACGGACCCCGGTTTTCCACTGACGGTGGGCGCGCACGTGTCGATCGGACATCAGGCGATGATGCACGGCTGCAGCGTGGGCGAGGGCAGCTTGATCGGCATCCAAGCCATCGTGCTGAATGGCGCGATCATCGGCAAGGGCTGCCTCGTCGGTGCGGGGGCACTCATCACCGAGCGCAAGGTTTTTGCCGACGGCACCCTCATTATCGGCGCCCCTGCCAAGGCCGTGCGTGAACTCACCGCGGAGGAGCGGGAGAATTTGCTGAAGGTCGCTGCCAACTACGCCGAGCGCGGCGCCTATTACAGGACTCACCTACACGCGTTGTAGCCGGTAGCCTGCCTGAGTATTTCGCGTGGGTGGTGCTAGTATTCCCCTCCCACTTAAAATCGCTCACCGGGAGAGAAAGCGAATGAGCAGCGACCGAGATCTTGAATTCAGCAGGCGTGATTTTGTGCAGGGCGCGGTCTCAAGCGTCGCCTTGGCGTCGGTGCCGATGGGCATATTGGCCGCTGCACCGACAAAGGATGCCGACAAGGCTGCGGTACTGGCGCAGATTCCGAAAATGCACGCGGCGAACATCAAGCGCCTGCAGGAATGGATTGCGCTGCCTTCGATCGCCGCCGAGAACCGCAATTTTCCGCAGGGTCCTGAGCATATGGCAAAGCTCGCGCAAGAAGCGGGTTTCACCGGGGTGAAGTTGATACCGACGGCGGGGAAGCCCGGCGTGTTCGGCAAAATCGATGCCGGCGCGAGCACGACCATGGCCATCTATTTCATGTATGACGTGAAGCAATTCGTGCCTGAGGAATGGAGTTCCCCGCCGCTCGAGGCCCGGCTGGTGCAGAAGGAGGGCCTGGGCACTGTTTGCATGGGACGCGGCGCAGTCAATCAGAAAGGTCCGGAAAATTCGTTCCTCAGCGCTCTGATCGCGTTCAAAACCGCGGGAATAAAATTGCCCGTCAATTTGGTGCTGGTCTGTGAGGGAGAGGAAGAGATTGCCTCGCCGCATTTTCAGGAAGTCGTCAGAAATCCCGAGGTCATGGCCGAGCTGAAGAAGTGCGCCGGCGTTTTCATGCCCGAGGCCGGCCAGGATCGCGACGGCGGAGTCCAGGTTTCCCTGGGCGCGAAAGGCGTGGTCGAGCTGGAGTTGATTTCGAGCGGTGAAAAGTGGGGTCGCGGCCCCGCGCACGATGTGCACTCGAGTCTCGAGGCACAGGTGGATTCTCCCACTTGGCATCTGGTCCAGGCACTGAATACGCTGGTCGAAAAGGACGGACATACGCCCGCGGTGGAGGGTTTCTTCGAGAAGGCGAAGCCGCTGACCGCGGCGCAAGAGCAGATGATCAAGGAGCACGCCGCCAAGACCGCCGAGAGCACCGTGAAGAAGGCGCTGGGCGTGCAGCACTGGGTGCACGACAAGAGCTGGGTGGATTCTCTGATGCTGCTGGAGTCGAAGCCGACCATCAATATCGAGGGGCTGGTGGGCGGCTATACGGGTCCCGGCGGCAAGACGGTGCTGCCGCACAAAGCCGTGGCGAAGATTGATATGCGCCTGGTGCCGGATATGACGGCCGCGGATACGCTCGCCAAGCTCAAAGCGCACCTGGCGAAACACGGTTTCGGCGACATCGAAGTCAACATGAGCGGCGGGTACAACCCCACGCAGACCGATCCTGATAGCAAGTTGATCAAGACCCAGCTCGCAACGTATCGAAAACTGGGCCTCGACCCCCAGTTATGGCCGCGCTCGGCCGGATCGTGGCCGGGCTACGTATTCACCGATGCGCCATTGAGCCTGCCCGCGGGTCATTTTGGGCTGGGTCACGGCACGGGTGCGCATGCACCGGATGAATATTATTTGATCGAGTCGACCAATCCAAAAATTCAAGGCCTGGACGGCGCGGTGGCATCGTTCGTCGAGTACTTGTACGCGCTAAGCTGAAGGTGCCGCGTTGCGCCGCCTACCCGCGGCGCAACGCTCCCGTGTGCAGCAGCACACCGAAGCCGATCAGCATCGAGACCGCCCAGCCTCCCGGCGAAATGATCAGCGCGTCGTAGGACGGCGCGTGCTCGGCGACCGAGCGCACCACGGCGGCGGTGGTTTGCAGTACCGACGGCATGATCCATGCCGCGAAACTCGCCACGACGACGACCATGGCAAAGCGCTGCCTGCTGCGCAGGCGCCGCGCCTGTTGCATTCTCGCCAGCAAGGACTGCATGAATTCCAGGTCCGGCAGCAGCTCGTGCGCCTGGGCAAAGCGCGCCTGAAGCTTTTCATCGATCTCATTGGACATGCGCGTCACCGTAGTCGTGCAGCAGCTCTCGCAGTCGCGCGGAGCCGCGTGCGATATGTGATTTTACCGTGCCCAGCGGCATCGAGGTCAACCGGCTGATCTCGCCATGACTCATGCCTTCGCTGTAAGCCAGCACAATGCACAGGCGCACGTCGCGGGAAAGCTGCGCCAGTGCCGCGTCGAGGTCCAGCTGTCGGGAGATCGCCGGCGTGGCGTGCTCGACGCGCAGGTCCTGCTCCAGCGGCAACTCTTGCGGCGAGCTGCGCGCATGCTGCAGCCAGAAATTTACCGCGAGCTTGCGCAACCAGCCGGCAAACGCGCTGGGGGACTTCAGGCCCCGAATCGATTGCCAGCCCTGCACAAATGTCTGCTGCGCCAGATCATCGGCCAGCGCTGCATCGCGGGTCAGACGCCGCAGTAGATTTCTAATGGCATTCTGCCTGCGGCGTACCAACTCGCCGTAGGCCGCGTCATCGCCGTTCATTGCCAGCAACACCATCGAGATTTCGCTTGCCGCGGCCCATGTATCGGCCGACGCCGCGGTCACCGGGCGGACTTAGCTATGCGCTCACGCTCGCGAGCATCGGCCAACACCTTGGCGCCAATGAGTAGACCAGCGCCGACGCAAAGCATCACGATGGCGCCTGCCATGATCGGATACAGAGCCACGGGCGCGATTCGGGCGATGAAGAAGGACATCGCAAATACGCCCACCCCGGCGGCGGTGGTAATGATTCCACCCAGTTTGATATAGATGGGATTGGAACGCTCATCGAGATCGCCGGGCGATATCAGTTTTGCCACTACGGCCGGATCGAGTGCCTGGCCCTTCTCGACGAGGGCGCGCAGCAGGTCGACGTTCAAGCGCCGCTTCTGGTAGTCGGCAATGATTCCCGCGACAGCGACCATCCCAATGAACAACCAGAACGCCACGCCGACCAAATATGATCCAAAGGTGAAATTACCCATGCTGTGCTCCTGTGATCCCTGCCTAGAAGATGCAGGTCTGCGGTCGTTTGGATGCAGCGGCAGCAGAGAATTTATCGGGCGGGAGGCTTATCCGGTGCGGGAGGCTTGTCCGCTGCGGGCGGCTTATCGGCAGCAGGAGGCTTTTTTTGACCGTTGATCGCGGCCTTCGTCTTTTCGGCACCCCGTTTGGCGGTCGCCGCGACTTCGTGGGCGCCTTCCTTGGAAGCGGCCGCTACTTCATGCGCCACGGCCTTGGCCGTCTCAGCCACGTGTTTCGCGCCGTCCTTGGCGGCGCCTGCGACGACTTTGGCGTCGTGCTTCACGGCCTCGCTCACTGACTTGGCCTGATCCCTTGCCAGCGACGAATCGGCCGGCGGGTCCTCTGCAGCCTGCACAGTCAATAACGGCGATAGTGCCAAACTCCAGGCGAGAAGATGGATTTTCATGGTCATGACCTTATTCAAAAACATGCCCATATTTTTCACGCAGCAGCGCCTTCTGTACCTTGCCGGTGCCGCCCAGCGGAAGCGATTCCAAGAATATAACGTCCTCAGGAACCCACCACTTCGCCACGCGCTGCGCAAGAAAGCCAAGGATGTCCGCGGGTTCGAGGCTGTGCCCGGGCTTGCGCACGATGAAGAGCAGGGGGCGCTCCTGCCACTTCGGATGCTTGACGCCGATAACGGCGGCTGCCGCCACCGACGGGTGCGCTATAGCGGTATTCTCCAGATCGATCGAACTGATCCATTCACCGCCGGTCTTGATCAGATCCTTGGCGCGATCGCGAATCTGCAGCACGCCGTGCGGATCAATGGTCGCGATATCGCCGGTGGGAAACCATCCATCGCGCAGCGGCGACGCATCGCTTTTGTAGTAGCCGCTCACGATCCATTGCCCGCGCACCATCAGTTCTCCCTGCGAGGTGCCGTCTCGAGGCAGTGTCGTGCCGTCCTCAGCGACCACTTTGATATCGATGCCGAAGACGGTCTTGCCGCAATTGGCTGCTGCTGCGTGACGCTGCGCCGCCGGCCCCTGCAGTTGCTCCCTGTTCAAACAGCTGATCGTTGCGGCGGCGGTGGTCTCCGTCATTCCCCAGCCCTGCCGCAGTTCGATGCCGAAAAGCTCATCAAATTTGGCGATCATGGCGAGGGGCACCGCCGATCCGCCCGATAGAATTCGCCGCAGACTCGAGAACTTCAGATTGTGCTGCTCGGCGTATTGCAGCAGCGCGAGCCACACCGTGGGCACCCCCGCACTCACGGTCACCTGCTCGTTTTCCATCAGTTCGTACAAACCGGGACCGTCGAGGCGCGGTCCGGGCAGCACCAGCTTCGCGCCGCCGATGAGGCACCCATACGGGGCGCACCACCCATTGATATGAAACATCGGCACCACCGGCAGCATCGCATCGCGGAGAGACAGGCCCAGCATCCCCGGCATGCAGATGGTCATGGCATTCAGAACGATTGCCCGGTGAGAATACAACGCTCCCTTGGGATTGCCCGTCGTGCCGGAGGTGTAGCAGATGGCGGCGCTGGCGCGTTCATCGAACAGCGGCCACTCGAACTGCTCATCCTGATCCGCTATCAGGTCCTCGTAGCAATAGACATTCGCTACGCCCTCAAGTGCGGGCACGTTTTCCGCATCGGTCATGCAGATCCATGCCTCGATGTTCGGGCAATGACCGGCAAGCTTCTGAATCAGGGGCGCGAAAGTGGAATCGAAGAAAAACACCCGATCTTCAGCGTGGTTGATGATGAAAATCAGCTGCTCGAGATGCAGCCGTGGATTGCAGGTGTGGATGATGAGCCCGCTGCCCGACACTGCATAATAAATCTCGACATGGCGGTGATTGTTCCAGGCGAGCGAGCCTACGACGGTGCCTGCCGGCAATCCCAGATCCGCCAGGGCGTTAGCCAGTCTTTTCACGCGTGCCGCGCATTGTGCGAAGGTATAGCGAAACACCGGCCCGTGGGTCTCGCGCGAAACAATTTCCGATTGGCAGTGTTGCGCCTCGGCGTGCTCGAGGATTGTGGAGATCAGCAGCGGCTGATCCATCATGAGGCCGGGCTGCAGCATGATCATTTGTGCGCGGCAGCGCTCTCCTGCGCGCGGTACGCGATCCAACTCTGCTCGATCAGATAGGCATGGACGTTGTCGGCATCCTTGTCGCTCAAAATATCGTTGAAGCGTTCCATGCCGGCCGGGGCCAGCGCGCCCCGCAGCAAAATATCCTTGAATGCCACATGCAGTCCGTCGTTGAGCTTGCGAAGATCGGGGGTGCTGCTGGGCCCCAGTTGGTGACAGCGGGTGCACTGCTCGATGAAGACCACTTCACCCGCGTCGATCTGCGCCTGGGTCGCCTTTTGCTCCGGCGGCTTCGGAAACGGCGCTTCGGTTCGCGCCGGCGGCATGGGCACCGCACCGCCGCCGAGTTTGAAGGCGATAATTCGATTGGTATTTTGATATTTGAGCGCGGCACTGCTCGGTGGGATTGGTCCCACCGTGATTGGTGTACCGCCGTAACCCACTTGAACGGCTACGAACTGCTCACCGTCGATCGCATAGGTCATCGGCGCCGCCATGATATGGCTGCCGGTTCGCAGGACTTTGAGCACTTTGCCGGTGTCGGCCGCATAGACCCATAACTCACCGCTGCCGCGGCCCTGAAATACCAGGTTTCCCGCGGTCGACATCACTCCGCCGTCGTATCCGCGGATGCCGGAGGACGTCTCGTGTTCCCACACGACCTTCTCAGCCACCGGGTCCCAGGCCCGAATCAGTTCTCGCACGGGTTTGACATGACGCGCGGCCTTGACGGCTTGCTCATCCGGCACCGGTCCGAACAGGCGGGTTGCATCCTTCGCATCGTAAGTATCGTCGGGAACAATGCCTTGCACCGTGAAAAAGCCTTCAACGTACTTCACCTTGCTGCCGTTATGCAGAAGGTCGACCCAAATCGTGGGAACGTCGATCACCGGAATGTACGCCAGGCGCGTGCGCGGGCTGTAAGACATCGGATTCCAGGTGTGGGCGCCGAACCAGGATGGATAGGTGAGCTTGGCGGTGTCGTACCAATCGGATTGCTTGGTTGTCACGGGCCGGCCCGTCGTCATATCCACATGGGTAGCCCAATTCATGAATGCGAAGTTTTTGGCCGACAGCAATTTTCCGGTCTTGCGGTCGAGCACATAGAAGAAGGCGTTTTTGGAGGCCTGCATGATCACGGCGCGTGGCACGCCGTCGATCGTCATGTCCGCCAGCACCATCTTCTGGACCGCATCGTAATCCCAACTGTCGTGAGGTGTTTCCTGGTAATACCACGCCATGCGTCCGGTGGTTGCATCGAGCGCAATGATGCAGGTGGCGTAAAGACCGTCGAGTTGCTGCGTCCCCAACTGGCGAAGATCATAAGGGGCCGCATTCGCGGTGCCGAAATAAAGCAGGTTCAACTTCGCATCGTAGGCAAAACCATCCCACGCAGTCGCACCGCCGTTGAACTCGGGTTTGCGATGCGGATCCCAGGTTTTGTCGGCCGCAGCCAACTCGGGATTTTCATAGGGCTGCCCTACCGCCGGGGGGACCGTGAAGAAACGCCATTTGAGGGTGCCGCTCGCCAAATCGTAGGCCGATATGTAGCCGCGCACGGCACCGTGCCCCATATCCGCGCCGCTGTTGCCGATGACGACCACGCTGCCGGCAATTTGCGGCGCACCGGTGCTCGAATACGGCAGCTTGCGATCGATGATGGTATCGGCTTCCCAGAGCTTCTTGCCGGTCGCCGCATCGAGTGCGTGCAGGCGTCCGTCCACGGATGCCACGAACACCTTGCCTTTCCAGACGGCGACGCCGCGGTTGACGAGATCGCAGCACGGATTCCGTCCCATGAAGAAGTCGGCTTTGGGGTCGTACCGCCACAGCTCCTTCCCGGTGGCTGCGTTGACCGCATAGACATAACCCCAGGTACCCGAGGTGTACATGACCCCGTCGATCACCAGTGGCGTCGCCTCCTGGCCGCGTTGCGGTTCGCCCAGGTCGTAGCTCCAGGCAAATCCCAGCCGTTTGACATTGTTCGCATCGATTGACGTCAAGGGCGAGAAGTAGGTGCCATCCTTGTCGCGTCCGCCGGTGAACCAGTTTTGCGGTTCGGAGTCCGCGGCCTCGAGACGCGCCGCATCCACATTTCCCGCACCGCCGGCCGCTGCAAGCCCTGGCGCCGGGGCGAGCAGCCAGGCCAGCGCGGCGCCGCGCCAAAATATTCTTGTTAGCAAGGTCGATCTCCTGATGGCCACCCGCAGCTTAGCTAACATCGGCTTGGATGGGTACTTTCCCCGGTCGCGCGTAGGCTCGCACCGACACAGCCTCGCAGCAGCGGGGAATTGCCGTGTGGTTGGCGCGGCCACAGCATGTGGCGCTCCACCCTGAACGAGGAAAACGACATGCGCCAGCACTCTTGGAAAATGCTTACGTTTTTTACGGCTCTCGCGATGACGGGACTCGCGCCGGCGCTGGTGAGCGCCCAGGAACGCCCGGATGAGCACCGCACGGACGAGCGCCGCCCCGATGAGCATCAAGTCATGCGTGCAGACGATCATCGGGATGAGCACAACCGCGACGCGGGGCGGGGTGATGACCAGGTTCAACGTTACCGGCATGATCATCCACGCTCCTCGGCGCGCTGCCATGACGGGTTTTTTACCTCCACACGAGATCGGAACCGCGCCTGCACCAAGCATGGCGGCATCGACGTCTGGCTTTCACTATGACTTGAAGGCGCCGATTTCGGGCGCGAGCGTCGAAGTTCTACGGCCCGGATGAGGCGAAACCCGGGCCGTGCCTTATTTGCTGTCCCGCCGTACGCGACCGTACACTCGCCAATATGACAATAATCTTGAGCGTCGACGATTTGCGCCGGCTCGCCAGGCGCAAAATCCCGAGAGCGATTTTCGATTATGCCGACGGCGGCTCCTATGACGAGCGCACTATCCGGCGCAACGCGGCGGATCTCGACGCGATGAGCTTTCGGCAGCGCGTGATGGTCGATGTGTCGAAGATATCGCTGGCCACGACGCTCCTGGGAGCGCCCGTCTCCATGCCCTTAGGGATAGGTCCCACGGGTCTCGCCGGATTGTTTCATGCCGATGGCGAAATACTGGGAGCACGGGCGGCCGCCGCCTGCGGCATCCCATTCTGTCTGAGCACCATGTCGATCTGTTCGATCGAGGATGTTCGGGAAGCCACCCAGGCGCCATTCTGGTTTCAGCAATACCTCATGAAAGACCGCGGCTTCAATCAAGAGTTGATCGATCGCGCGGCGGCGGCACGCTGCTCGGCGCTGATGCTCACTCTCGATTTGCAGGTCATCGGCGAACGTCGCCGCGATCCGCGCAACGGGTTGACCATTCCGCCAAAACTGACGCTGCGAAATGCCTGGGATGTCGCCACCAAGCCGACATGGGCGATGCAAGTATTGCTCGGCAAGCGGCGCACGTTCGGCAATTTGATTGGCCGCATCGGCGGCTCGAGCGGCATCAATACATTGGCCGAATGGATCGCCACGCAATTCGACGCATCGGCCAATTGGCGCGATGTCGAATGGGTGCGTAGCCGCTGGCCCGGGAAGCTCATCATGAAAGGCATCCTCGATGCCGAGGACGCGCGCCTGGCGGTCGCCGCGGGGGCCGACGCTATCGTTGTCTCCAATCACGGCGGCCGCCAACTCGACGGCGCGCCGTCGTCGATCTCGGTGCTTGCCGAGATTGTCGAAGCGGTCGGCGGCCGATGCGAGGTCTTGTTCGATGGAGGAGTTCGTTCCGGTCAAGACATCGCCAAGGCGCTGGCGCTCGGGGCTCGCGGAGCGCTGATCGGCAAATCCTTCCTCTACGCCCTATCCGCGGCCGGCGAGACCGGCGTCACCAAGGCGGTCGAAATCATGCGCAACGAGCTGCGCGTGACATTGGCACTGACCGGGACCTCCAGCATCGATGCGGTGGGACCTCACATCTTGCGCTAGTTCCTCGGCACGGTGAAATTGACCGGCTCGAGCACTCGCTCCCTGCCGAACGCTACACCAACCGGTCAAAATCACGGGGCCGAGGTACTAGATCATCGGTAGCGCGCGCGGGGCTCTCCCCAGAGGAAATGCCGCGTCGATTTTGGCCAAGTCGGCGTCGCTCAGCACCACCGCGTTCGCGCCGGCGTTTTCGGTGACGTGCGCGACATTAGACGCTTTGGGAATCACGAAGATCTCTGGGTGGCGCAACAGAAAGCGCAGGGCCACTTGTCGAGGTGTGGCGCCATGCGCGTCGGCAATCTCTCGCAACACGCGCGCCGGCTTGGATGTGCCGTCGTAGACGGCAGGCGACTGCCCGAAGGGCGTATAGGCGACCACGGCGCAGCCGTGCTCGCGGCACCAGGGCAGCACGGCATGTTCGATGGCGCGTTCGCGCAAATGGTACAGGACTTGATTGCACGCCGGATGGCCGGGTCCGGCGATCGCGGCCACCTCGGCCAAATCCTGCGCGTCGAAATTGCTCACGCCCCAGGACAGGATCTTGCCCTGGTGCACCAACGTTTCGAATGCGGCAATGGTCTCTTCCAACGGTACGCCGCCTCGCCAGTGAAGCAAGTAGCAGTCGAGCCGGTCGGTGCGCAGATGCGCCAGCGACTTTTCGCAGGCCGCCGCGACGCCGGTGCGGGAGGCATGGTTGGGCAGCACCTTGGAGACCAGGAACACTTCGTCGCGCCGGCCGCTGATGGCCTTGCCGATAATTCTTTCCGACGCGCCCGAGCCGTACATCTCAGCGGTGTCGATGTGGGTCAGGCCAAGGTCGAGTCCGCGGCGCAATGCCGTGATGGCGGTCTCCGCGGCAGAGTCGTCGATTTTCCACGTGCCCTGGCCGATACAGGCGACATGGCGCCGGGTCGTGCCAAACAAACGCGTACTGCTTTTGGCGGTCATGGATGTCTTGGAGTATTGCCGGAAACTGGCGCACAATCATCTTACAACAAGGAGGTCTAAAACGTGCCGACGCCGACCGCGCCCGACGCAGACCGGCCACCAGGGCTTACTTGGGATTTCACGCGCGACGGATTGGCCAAAGGTGCCCGATCTCTCGGCGTCTTTGCCTTGCTCTACTTGCTGCTGGTGTTGCTGGGCCTGAAGCTGCATGAGAACGTCGAGGCGTTGACGATCATCTGGCCCGCGGCGGGGCTGCTGTTCATGGCGCTGTGGCTCTCGCCGCGCCGCAATTGGATTTGGATACTCGCCATCCAGCTGACGATCGAGCTGTCGGCCGGCGCCGTTGTTGCCGACCACTTCCGTCTCGCCACTTACGTGCCCTATGCGATCGCCAATTCGGTCGACGGCATGGTGGGCGCATTCATTGCTTCGCGGCTGATTCCGACGCCCAGAGTTCCGCGGATGCGCAATGTGTTGCTGTTCATCGCCTCGGTTGCTGTCGGTGCCGCAGCCAGCGCGGTCGTTGGCGCGTTTGGTACGACGCGTGTGTTCGGCGGACCTGAGTATGTGCGCGAATGGCAGCTCTGGTGGGCCGGAAACTGGCTGGGGTCCCTGTGCATCGCGCCCATCGTGATGGGTTGGGCGGTGCGCTTGCGCGCACGCCAGCATTCCGCGCCCGCTGGACCGGCTGTCGAAATGATGCTCATCGGATTCGCGATGCTGGCCATGACAAGTTGGATATTCTCCGCGCCACCCGGCGGCGTCACCACGATCCTCGACATGCCCTTCGTACTGCTGGCGCTCGTCGTGATCGCGGCGTTTCGCATGCCGCCACGCTGGTCGACGGGACTGGTGGCCGCAAGCGTCATTTTGGCCGCCTACTTCGCGAGCCGCGGTCTGGGTCCGTTCGCGGGCGATCCGAGTCCATTCGTGCGAGTGGGCGCCGCGCAGCTGTATCTCGCGACCCTGGCAGTGATCAATTTCCTGCTCACAGTCGTGCTGCTCGAAAAAAGAAATGCGTACCAACTGTTGCGCACCAGCGATGAACGCTACCGCAATTTCATCGAACACAGTTCCGAAGCCGTATGGCGCGTCGAGTTGTCCTCACCGATGGATCCGCATCTGTCCGTGAGCGATCAAATCGCGTGGCTGAAGTCGCACGCGTACGTCGCCGAGTGCAATCTGTCCTATTTGCGTCTGAACCGCGACATGGGATTGTCCGAGAGCGACGCGCGCCAGTGGCGCACCGACATGCCCTGGTTCGCGACGTTCATCGATCATCTGAGCGCGGCATCGCATCAGGGTTACTCGATGGACGGATTGCAGTTCTCGGTTTCGGTCAATTCGCATCAGCGCACTTACATTGCGGGATTTCGCGGCGTGATCGAGCAGGGTTATTTGGTGCGAGTGTGGGGAGTCGCCCGTGATGTCACCGAGTTGGTCGACCTCAACGAGCGCCTGCGCCAGAATCAAGATCGCCTAAAGCTCTATGCACGCGAATTGGTCGGCGCCGAGGAGCGCGCCAGGCGGGCGACAGCGGTGGACCTGCACGACGGCATCGGCCAGCAGTTGGTCGGCCTGTCGATGACGCTGGATACGCTGGTGGCGCGTTCGCCGCCCGAGATACGGCTATTGCTCAGCGAGGCGACCAACACCGTCCGCGAAGTTCAGGCAATCGCGCAGCGAGTCATCGCCGACTTGAGTCCGCCGGGACTGTACGAATTGGGATTGGAACCGGCGCTCAAGTGGCTCAGCGTCTACATGCGCAGCAAGGACAATCTGCAGGTCGATCTGAACGTAACGGCAAAGGACGAGACGCTCGATATCGACCTGCGAGTACTCGTGTTCAAGGTCATTCGCGAATTGCTGCGCAATGTTGTCAAACATTCGGGCGTGCAAGCCGCAACCGTCACGGTGACGCGGAATTCCGAGGAACTGCGGGTCGTTGTCGAAGACCGAGGCTCCGGTTTTGAATGGCAGTTGAGCCTGTTCGAGCCGCGCGCGCACGGGTTCGGTCTGTGGAGCGTTGCCGACCGCGTGCGCGACGCCGCGGGCGAAATGACGGTCGATACCGGCCCCGGCCGCGGCTGCCGCGTCACGGTGGTTTTTCCGTTGGGCAGGTCGAAGCGGGCGGCCCAATCGATCGATCGGGACGGCGATCTCAAGGACGGTGCGGTGCGCTCAGCGTCCTAGGAGCTTGTCTCAACAGGCTCCTAAGTCTTTGCCAGGTGCCGCGACATGCGCAGCGCCGCCTCCCGGCCCTGATAGTAGCCTTGGACGACACCCAATTGATCAAAGCCCAAGCGGCCGTAAAACAGTCGCGCCGGCTCGTTGTGCGTGCGCAATTCCAGATTGATGCGAAATACACCGGCCTCCATCGCGGTCCTGGTCAACCAATCCATGAGCTGCGATCCCAAGCCCTGGCGACGATGCTCCGGCGCGACCGCGAGCAGATTCAGATGCGCAACGTCGTCGCCGAAATGCATGATGGCGAATGCGGCGATACGCTGCTCGCGGCGTGCAACGACGACGGAGGATTCAGGACCTGAAATAAAATGCTGCACGCGCGCCGGAGTCCACGACCAGGTCAATCCTTGTTCGATGAGATCGCGGGACATCTCTGCGATTTCGCGCGCGTCGGTCGCGCGCGCCAAGCCGATGTAAGCCAGTTCAGACACTAATTTCCCCTAACGGCTGCGGTATCGATCGGTCGCAAGCACAAGTTCGTGAGTATTGCCCGGTTCGAATGCGGAGTGTCCCGCATCCGGCACAATCCGCAGATCCGCTTCCGGCCAGGCGCGATGCAGATCCCACGCACTGGTCGCCGGGCAGACAACGTCGTAGCGGCCCTGCACGATGGTCGTCTGTATATTGCGAATGCGCGGCACATCATCGATCAGCTGGCTTTCGCTGCGCAAGAAGCCGCGATTCACGAAGTAGTGGCATTCGATTCTCGCGACCGACAGGGCGAATTGGTCCTCGCCCCATTTCTTGATGTTGTCGACGTTGCTGTGCAGAAAGCTGCAGGCCGCCTCCCACACCGACCAGGCGCGCGCCGCATTCAATGCGACGCGCTGATCCGTGCCGGTCAGCCGCTTGTGATAGGCGCTCAAGAAGTCGTCGCGCTCATCGAGCGGAATCGCGTCGCGGTAGGCTTCCCAGGCATCCGGAAAAATCTCGGACGCACCGTGCTGATAGAACCAGCGTATTTCCGCGTAGCGCAGCAGAAAAATACCGCGCAACACCAGCTCGCTGACGCGCTCCGGGTGCGCTTCGGCATAGGCCAGCGCCAGCGTGCTGCCCCAGGATCCGCCGAACACCAGCCAGCGCTCGATGTTCAAGTGTTTGCGCAAGCGCTCGATGTCGGCGACCAGGTGCCATGTCGTATTTTCGACGAGGCTCGCGCTCGGGCGGCTGCGTCCGCAGCCGCGCTGATCGAATACCACGATGCGGTAGTGGCGCGGGTCGAAGAATTGCCTGGCGCGTTTGTCGGATCCGGCGCCCGGCCCGCCATGCAAAAAGACCGCCGCCTTGCCGGCGGGATTGCCGCTTTCCTCGTAGTAAATCTCGTGTACGTCCGAGACGCGCAAGTAGCCGTGCCGATACGGTTCGAGCGCCGGGTACAATTCGCGCCGCGGCACGCTGCGGGGACTCGGGCGCGATATCTCTCGCGCTTTGACGGCGCGGGTGGACTTGGCGGCGCTCACCGACGGCTTTTTGACCGATGCCTGCGGGGCGCGTGATTTGGCCCGCGCGGCCTTTTTCTTCTTCATCGCTGATCCTCTCTCTCTTTAAGCTCGCGCCACCATCGGCCCGAGAGGCCGCCCGCCCAAAAGGTGCACATGCAAGTGATACACCTCCTGGCCGCCGTGTGCATTGCAATTAATGATCAGCCGATAGCCGCTTTCAGCGATGCCTTGCTGTCGTGCAAGATCGCGCGCCACCATGAACATGTGGCCAATCAGCGATTCATCCTCGTCGGCAATATCATTGGCTGTGGGAATGGGCTTGTTCGGGACAATTAGTATATGCACCGGCGCCGCAGGGCGAATGTCCAAAAAGGCGATCACTCGCGGGTCACGGTAGAGCACTGTTGCCGGTAGGTCTCCAGCGATGATTTTCTCAAAAAGCGTAGGCATTTCATACGCCTCCGATGATTCTCAGGATATCTAGACTATCAGGAACCGCCGCGTTTATCGGCTGGGAATGTGACTCCGTAATAGTAATGGGAACGATTCTCATGTAGAATTGCGTTCACGATGGCCACCCACCCTGAATCCCGCCTGTCTCCGGCCGATGCCGACATCCCGCTAGCGGAGCTGGCGCCGGGCGCGTCGGCACGCGTGGTCTCCGTCGGCGGGGCCAATTCGAAGGCGCCCGCGGAAGTGGGCCGGCGCTTGGCTGAGCTGGGATTTCTGCCGGGCGAGGCGGTGCGCATCGTGGCCCGCGGACTGCTTGCACGCGCGCCGATCGCCGTGCGCATTGGAACAGGCACTTTTGCCCTGCGACTCTTCGAGGCTGCCTGTATCCGCGTATGTCCGGAGCAGCCGCAGCTCCCCTAGGGACAGGCTGATTCCCCCCATGGACGTCGCGCGCAGCGCTCCGAGTCCTCTGATCGCGCTGGTTGGCAATCCCAACTGCGGCAAGACAGCGCTATTCAATATTCTGACCGGTAGCCGCCAAAAGGTCGCCAACTACGCGGGCGTCACGGTCGAACGCAAGGAAGGCGCGCTGATCACCCCGTCGGGCCTGAGGATTCGCATTCTGGATCTGCCGGGTGCGTATAGCCTGGATCCCTTGACACCGGATGAACAGGTGACGGCCGACGTGCTGCTTGGCCGTCGGGCCGGCGAGACCGCGCCTGACTTTGTCGTCTGCGTCACCGACGCCACGAATCTTCGCCAGAATCTGCGCTTGGTCTTGAGCTTGAAACGCTTGGGACTCCCCATGGTGGTGGCGCTCAACATGACGGACATTGCGCGCCGCAAAGGCATCGTCATCGATGCGGCTCGCTTGAGTGTCGAACTGGGTGTGCCGGTGGTGGAGACGGTCGGCGTCAAAACGGCCGGCGTCAAATCCTTGATCAAGATGCTCGATTCGACCGCCATGCCCGAACGCGCCGTACATGCGGCCGCCTGGCAACCCTTGAGCAGAACCGATATCGAGCACGATCAGGCCGAGGTCCGCAGGATCTTAGGGGTGGTCGGCGGCGATCGGCTCGACGGCGTGACCTTGAGCGATCGGGTCGATGCGTTAGTGCTGCATCCGCTGTTCGGGCCCGTGATTTTGGCAGTCATCCTGTTCCTGGTTTTTCAAGCGGTATTTGCCTGGGCGCAGGTGCCCATGGACGAAATCAAGCTTGGCGTCGCGGTATTCGGCAATTGGCTGGGATCGGTACTGCCGAGCAGTCTCATAAAGGATCTGCTCATCAACGGCGTTCTGGCCGGTGTCGGCAGCGTGCTGGTTTTTCTGCCGCAAATCATCATCCTGTTCTTTTTCATCCTGGTGCTCGAGGATTCAGGCTATCTGCCGCGAGCTGCCTTTCTGCTCGATCGCATCATGGGCAGCGTTGGCTTGTCGGGCCGCGCCTTCATCCCGCTGCTGTCGAGCTTTGCCTGCGCAATTCCGGGAATCATGGCGACGCGTACCATCCAGAATCCCCGCGATCGCCTGGCCACCATCATGATTGCGCCGCTGATGACGTGTTCGGCGCGCCTGCCTGTATACGCGCTCATCATCGGCGCTTTCATTCCGCGGCGCGCCGTCTGGGGCGGCTTGGAGTTGCAGGGCCTGGTGTTGTTTGCGCTGTACGTTGTCGGAGTCGTGAGCGCGATGGCCGTGGCATTCGTGCTCAAATACACGGGGACGCGCAGCGGCTTTCAAGCGCTCATGCTCGAGCTACCGGCATACCACTGGCCGAATCTCCGTAATTTGATCATCGGCCTGTGGCAGCGCGTTGAGATATTCATGACCCGCGTCGGCACCATCATTCTCGCGCTAATGGTCATCCTCTGGGCCCTGAGTTCCTTCCCCGCGCCGCCGCCGGGCGCGACCGGACCCGCCATTCAATACAGCATTGCGGGACATTTGGGCGCCTGGCTCGCCGTGCTGTTCAAGCCCCTCGGATTCAACTGGCAAATATCGATTGCGTTGGTGCCGGGGCTGGCGGCGCGCGAAGTTGCCGTCGGCGCCCTGGGAACCGTCTATGCGCTGTCGGCGACGGGCAATGATGTCAGCAGCGCCTTGACGCCGTTGATCGCGCAGTCGTGGAGTTTGCCGACGGCCCTGTCGTTGCTCGCCTGGTACGTGTTCGCGCCGCAATGCCTCTCGACGCTCGCGACGGTCAAGCGCGAGACCAATTCCTGGCGCTATCCCATCATGATGGCGGCGTATCTATTTGCGATGGCGTACTTGGGGTCGTGGATCACGTTCCGCGTGGCCACCGCGCTGTCATGAACGCCGTACTCGATAATCTTCTCGTAGCTGCAGTGTTGCTTGCGAGCGTAGGCTACGCGGCCGTCAAGCTCGGCCCGCGAACCTTGCGCAAGCGGATCTTGGGCGCACTTCAGCGGGTGCTCGAGTCCGCGCCGGCATTCTTGAAGCTGGGGAACGTGGCACAACGCGTTGCTGCGGCGTCCGGCAAGGCTCAAGCGGCGTGCGGCGGTTGCGACAACTGCGGCACGGAGCCGACATCCCCGCCGCAGTCATCATCTGAAATCAACGTTCCCGTGTCGACGATCCGCCGTCGGGTTTGACGCCGGCGGAAACGTCGGGCGGAAACGTACGGCGGAAACGTCGGGTCGAAACGGTCGTGTCGTCTATTTCGCTCCGCCGGGCGCCAACGCGCCTTTGAGGCTGACAGCGCCGCTGACCGTTTTAGGATCGACCGTGATGTCCTTGAGCTTGGCCGCCACATCCGCGGGCACGTCTTTCTGATTGCGGCCGCCCAGGTACTGCGCAAAGAACTCTTCCATCGCCGTCACGTAGGCCAGGGTATTGATGGGCCGTGCAAAGCCGTGGCCTTCATCCGGCGCCACGATGTACTTGACCGGTTTGCCGTTGTCGCGCACCGCCGCGACGATTTGATCGCTCTCCCGCACGTTGACTCGCGGATCGTTCCTGCCCTGAACTACCAGCAACGGCGTCACGATCGCTTTGGCCTGGGTCAGCGGCGATTCCGCCACCAGCAGCGCCTTGCCCTGGGCCGTCGTCGGATCGCCCATGCGGGTGTACATCTGTTTGCGGCCTGCTTCCCAATAAGGCGGTATGGCATCGAGCAGGGTGATCAAATTGGACGGCGCCACGTAGGCGACGGCGGCCGCGTAAACCGTCGGCGTAAAGGCAACCCCGGCAAGCGTGGCGTAGCCGCCGTATGAGCCGCCCGAAATGCCGACCCGTTTCGGATCGACCACGCCTGCGGCGACGAGCGACTTGACGCCCCAGGTGATGTCGTCCTGCATTTTTCTGCCCCATTCGCCGTTGCCGGCGTTGAGGAATTTTTTGCCGTAGCCGGTGGAGGCGCGGAAGTTCGGCTGCAACACCGCGTAGCCGCGATTGGCGAGAAATTGCGCGTTGGTGTCGTAGCCGGAGGAGTCCCGGGCCCAAGGTCCGCCATGTGGATACACCACGAGCGGCAGGTTTTTCGCGGGCAGCCCTTTCGGCAGCGTCAAGTACGCCGGAATGTCGAGACCGTCGGAAGACTTGTAATGGTAGGGCTTGCGCTGCGCCAGGGCATCGCGCGGGATCTCCTCGCGCAGGTGATACTGCAACGCCAGGGTCTTGGCCTTGCGGTTCCACACATAGACGGCACCCGGTTCGACGTCGCTGTGGGCATTGACGATCCAGATGTTCTCATCGTTCGATCGCGCGCCGAAATCGACTTCCAGCGCCGGCAGCTTGGATTGCAGCCAACGGTAGTCGGTCTCGAAAGCCTTGTCCTTGAAATAGCGCCGGAACGTGTCGTCTTCATATTCGGTAAATAGAATTCGCTGGTCGAGACGCGAGATCTCCACGTTGTAAAGGTCCACGCGCTTGTCGGGATCGCCCTCGACCTTGGTGGTCGCGCCCGTGGCGACGTCCATCATTTCCAGCTCGGTAAGATCCAACGCGCCCTTGTTGGTCGCGAAATAAACGCTCTTGCCGGCGGCGTCGAAATCGAAGGCGCCGCAATTTTCCAGCACGCTGCAGCTGTAGAGGGGTTTGAACCCATCGGCGTCGACGCGCAGGATTTCGGTGTCGCCGGCTTTGGTGGTCCTTACCGCGAGACGCAAATTGCCCGCATCGTCGAACTGCCAGGCCGCAATTTCGTCGGTATTCTTGCGCAGCAGTTGTTTCTCGCCGCTCGAGATGCTGAGCTCGTATAAATCGTGCCACTTCGGATCGCGGTCGTTCAACCCGATGTACAAGATGTCGGGCTTCGCCTTGGGAATGGCAAAGACTTGGGTACGCACGCCCTTTAGATTGGTGAGGGCGCGAGTCGGCGGTACGCCGGTCTTCGTGTCCGCCGGCAACTTGGGATCAATCGCATACACGTTGAAGTTTTCATCGCCGCCCGAGTCCTGCACATAGAGGATGTACTTGGAGTCGTGGCTCCAGAAATAGCTGCGGATCGGTCGCGTGGCTTCCGCGCTCACGGGCCGCGCGGCGCTGAAGGGCTCATCCGCTCCCTTGACCCAAATATTGCGGGTTCCCTTGTAAGGCTTGAGGAACGAGAGATAGTGCCCGTCCGGCGAGATTTGTGCGCCGGCGATGGTTACCTCGCCGTAAAACAGATTGCGGTCGATGAGCGGCGGCTGATCGCCAAGGGCCGCCAAGGGCCAAGTGGCCGCAGCCAGTACCAAGGTCAGTGCTATGTGTTTCAATTCTTTTGTCCTTTACGCCATGTTGTCCGCGGGAGTAGGCCATAATGCCAGACCCCGAATATCGAGTAGCCGCTGAAGCCCTAAATTAATGCCCATCCCTGAGATTTTGCGCGATCGCCTGCGCTTGCCCGTCATTGGCGCTCCCATGTTCATCGTTTCCACGCCCAAATTGGTCCTGGCGCAATGCAAGGCCGGCATCGTGGGTTCATTTCCGGCGCTCAATGCGCGGCCGGCCTCGCAGCTCGATGATTGGCTGGCGGAAATTACCGAGGAGCTTGCGGCTTTCCAACGCCTGAACCCGCAGCGGAAGGTGGCTCCCTACGCCGTGAATCAGATCGTGCACAGCAGCAACAACCGTTTGGAGGAGGATGTCGGGTTATGTGTCAAACATAAAGTGCCCATCATCATAACCAGCCTGCGGCCGCCCGCCGAAGTCGTGGCCGCCGTGCACGGCTATGGCGGCGTTGTCTTTCATGATGTCATCAATCTGCGCCACGCAGAGAAGGCAGCGGCGCAGGGCGTCGATGGAATCATTGCGGTATGCGCGGGCGCCGGCGGCCATGCCGGGTTGTTGAGCCCGTTTGCCCTGGTCAAGCAAATTCGCGATGTCTACCCGGGCGCGATCATTCTGTCCGGCGCGATGAGCAGCGGTGCCGACGTGCTGGCGACGCGGGCACTGGGCGCGGATCTGGCCTATCTCGGGACACGTTTCATTGCGACGGACGAGGGCAACGCTCCGCCGGAATACAAGCAAATGCTCATCGACAGCGCCGCCGAGGACATTGTGTACACATCGCTGTTCAGCGGCGTGAACGGCAATTACCTGCGCGGCAGTGTTGCGCGCGCGGGTCTTGATCCGGATCATCTGCCGGAAGCCGACAAGGCCAAGATGAATTTCGGAACCGGGGGCAACACGGCGGCCAAGGCTTGGCGCGATATCTGGAGCGCGGGCCAAAGCGTCAGCGGCATTCACGAGGTCAAGAACGTGGAGGCGCTGATAGCGCGGATGGAGGTCGAATATGCAGAGGCGCGTGCAAGTTTTGAGTTCTGACCGTCGGCGCGCGGGTCTGATTGTCGGCGGGCGCGCGGCACGGCCGGGCTGATCCAATTGCGTTTACGCGCCGAACAATTGCCCGCGGCACTGGCCCAAGGTTTGGCCGGGATCTACTTGGTCTCCGGCGATGAACCCCTGCTGGTCGGCGAGGCGGCGGACGCCATTCGGGCCGGCGCACGCAGCGCGGGTTGCGCGGACCGGCAGGTGTTCTTCATCGATCGCAGCTTCAGTTGGGATGATCTGCGTCTTGCCGGTCAATCCCTGTCATTGTTCGCGGAACGGCGCCTGTTTGAATTACGGATGCCGAGCGGCAAACCCGACAAGGGCGCGGCCTTGCTTGCCGACCTCGCCGCCCGGCAGCAATCCGATCTGACCTACCTGGTCATTACCGACAAGCTCGACCGGAAGGCGAGCGATACCCCCTGGGTACAGGCGATCGAAAAGCACGGCGCATGGGTGCAGATTCAGCCTGTCGAGCCGGCGGCGCTGCCTGCATGGCTGCGCGCCAGGGCAAAAATGTTGCGCCTGGAGATCGAACCCGAGGCGTCGCAGTTGATCGTCGATCGAGTCGAAGGGAACTTGTTGGCCGCGCAGCAGGAACTGGAAAAGCTCGGTTTGCTGGCAAACGGCACGCCGATCAGTGTCGACTTGGTGCTGCGGTCGGTGGGCGACAGTGCGCGTTACGACGTCTTCCAGCTTGGGGAGGCCGCCGCCGCCGGCGACGCCGCGCGGGCGCTACGGGTATTGCTCGGCCTGAAAAGCGAGGGAGTGGAACCGACGCTGATCTTGTGGGCGCTGGTGCGAGAGCTGCGCGGAATGTGGCAGGCCCGCGAGCGCAACCGATTGCGCTCACAAGCGCGCGGCAGCGGCTGGAACCTGGCGGCGAATCCGTCGCCGCGCGCGCTGGCGCGCTTGAAGAAACTGCCCCTGGCGCCGTTGCTGCTGCAAGCCAGCCATGCCGACCGCGTCATCAAGGGAATATTGCCGGGCGATGCGTGGAACGCGCTCACCGGCCTTACCGGGGCGTTTGCCGGTGCTTTGCAAGCCGGTGGGATTTAAGGCAGGGTAAGCCGATGAACCCAATGGGCATTTTTGGCGGCACATTCGATCCGATTCACTACGCTCATCTGCGGACGGCATTCGAATTGCAGCAGGCCCTGCGCCTGAAGGAAATCCGCTTTCTCCCCGCGGGGAATCCGCCGCACCGCGATCAACCCATCGCGGATGCAAAGTTGCGGCTGGAGATGGTGCAGCTGGCAACCGCCGGCCAGCCCGGATTTGTCGTCGATGATCGCGAAGTGCGCAAGGCGGGCCCGTCCTATTCGGTGGAAACCCTGGGGGAATTGCGTCATGAGTATCCGGATCGCAGCCTCTGCCTGATCGTCGGCATGGATGCATTCTTGAGCCTGCCAAAGTGGCATCAATGGCAGGAACTGCTGCAATTGGCGCACTTGGTCGTGGCCCACCGCCCAGGCTGGCGTGCGCCGGGCATGGGGCCTCTCGGGGAACTGTTGGTGGATCGGGGCACCGGCCGCATCAATGATTTGCACGAAACGAGGGCAGGTTGCATCTTCATCCACGCCGTGACCCAGTTGGAGATTTCCTCCACCGAGGTCAGGCAGCTCATTGGGATGGGCCGCGATCCGCGCTTCCTCATGCCCGATCCAGTGCGTAAACTGATCTTAGACACCCATTGTTATTCCAGGAACCGGACTTAGTGCCAGCAAAGCAAAAGACTTCGACCCGCAAGATACGAGACGGCAAAAAAGCCGTCGCCACTCCCAAAACGGCGCGCACACCAAAAGCACCTTCCCTCAAGACCGTGATACTCGATGCCCTCGACGACATGAAGGCGCTGGAAGTGAAGTTTCTGGATGTTCGAGGCCTCACCGACATAGCCGATTTCATGGTGATCGCAAGCGGTACCTCCGACCGCCACGTGCGTTCGGTTGCGCAGCGCGTGGTCGAGAAAGCCAAGGAATCGGGGTTTCGACCGCACGGCGTCGAGGGCCAACAAGACGGTGATTGGGTTCTCATCGATCTGAATGAAATGATCGTGCACGTCATGTTGCCGCGCGTACGCGAGTTCTACGGGCTGGAGAAGTTGTGGGACATGACCGCCACGAAACGCGCCGCACGCGCGTGATCCCATTATGAAATGCCGGTTGATCGCTGCCGGTACCCGTCTCCCCGACTGGGTCAACAGCGGTTTCCTCGAATATCAGAAGCGGCTGCGCACTCCTCTGGTGATGGAGCTGCACGAGATCTCCGTTGCGACCCGCAGCGCCGGCGACAACCCGCAACGGGCCGTGCAACGCGAGGGCGCAGACATGCTGGCGGCCATCGGCCGGGATGACTATGTCGTTGCGCTGGAGATTACGGGCAAGCCCATGAGCACCGAGACCTTAAGCGCGTGGCTGGCGGAACGCTTGCGCGATGCGCGGCCACTGGCACTGCTCATCGGCGGTCCCGACGGGCTGGCTCCGGCAGCCCTGCAAAGGGCCGATCAGTCCTGGTCCTTATCGCCGTTGACGCTGCCGCATGCGCTGGTGAGGGTCGTGGTTGCCGAACAAATCTACCGAGCCATGAGCATGCTCGCCGGGCATCCCTACCACCGCGCGTGAAATCCGTAAGCTTCATCTACCTGGCCTCAGGCTCGCCGCGACGGCGCGAATTGCTGCGGCAAATCGGCGTGTCCTTTCGGGTGATCGGCGCCGAATTGGACGAGACTGCACGGAGCGGCGAGTCCGCCCAGGCCTATGTCTCGAGACTGGCCGAGGCCAAGGCTGCCGCGGGGTGGGAGAGCAGCCGGGATCTTTGCGCCGCCCCGGTGCTCGCGGCCGATACCGCCGTGGTGCTCGATGGAGAAATTCTCGGAAAACCTGCCGACATGAAAGCTGCCATCGCCATGCTGCTGAAGCTCTCCGGCCGCACACATGAGGTATTGACGGCCGTTGCCTTGCGCACCGCCGCGGCACTTGAACTCAAAGTCAGCCGCAGCCGGGTCAGCTTTCGAAGCATCGATCCCGGCGAAGCGCGCGCCTACTGGGATACGGAAGAACCGCGCGACAAGGCCGGCGCCTACGCCATTCAGGGATATGCGGCCATTTTCATCGCGGATCTTGCGGGCAGTTATTCCGGCGTGATGGGATTGCCGCTGTTTGAAACCGCGGAGCTGCTGAAGGCGGCCGACGTAGCGTGCTGGCAGCGCCATGAGCACTGATATTCTCATCAATGCCAGCACGCACGAGGCCCGGGCCGCGGTCGTGGAAAATGGCGTTCTGCAGGAAGTGTTTCTGGAGCGCGCCAGCCGCCGCGGACTGATCAGCAACATTTACAAGGGCCGCGTATCGCGCGTATTGCCGGGGATGCAAGCGGCATTCATCGACATCGGCATGGAGCGCACGGCTTTCCTGCATGCGTCCGATATTTTTGATCCGCGGCATGCGGACACGGGCATCGACCCGCCGCCGCACAACGAAAACATCCGCTCGCTGGTCGCGGAAGGCAATGAAATCCTGGTGCAGGTGGTGAAGGACCCCTTGGGCACGAAGGGCGCTCGCTTGACCACCTACATTACCTTGCCGTCCCGGTATCTGGTTTACATGCCGAAAGGCAGCGGCGTGGGCGTATCCGCGCGCATCGAGGACGAATCCGAGCGCGAGCGGTTGCGAGCCGCGGTGGAAGCCGGCTTCGAGCCGCAGGAGAACGCCGGCTTCATCGTGCGCACCGCCGCAGAGGACTCGGCGGCGGAAGCATTGCGCGCCGACATGATTTACTTGCGAAAACTATGGGAATTCGTCCGCCAGAAGGGATTGCGGACCCAGCCGGGCAACCTGGTGCACGCCGATCTGCCGCTGCACCTGCGCGTGCTTCGCGACTTGATGCGCCCGGATGTCGACAAGGTGCTGATCGATCAGGCCAGTGCGCATCGCGAGATGCAGGAGTTCGCCGCGGCCTTCATGCCCGAGGCTCTGCCGCGCATCGACCTGTATTCCGAGCCGCGGCCGCTGTTCGAGCTGCATCATGTCGAGGAGGAAATCCAAAAGGCCCTGGAGCGCAAGGTGTCGCTGAAATCCGGGGGCCACCTGATCATCGATCAAACGGAGGCGATGACGACCATCGATGTCAACACGGGGGCCTTCGTGGGCCACCGAAATCTGGAGGAAACCATATTCCGCACCAATCTCGAGGCGGCAGTTACCATCGCGCGGCAGCTGCGCCTGCGCAACCTGGGCGGCATCATCATCATCGATTTTATCGACATGGAGGAGCCCGAACACCGCCGGCAGGTCATCCAAGCCTTGGAACGCGCGTTGAATGAGGATCACGTCAAGACCAACATTTCCTCGGTGTCGCCGTTGGGATTGGTGGAAATGACGCGCAAGCGCACGCGCGAGAGCCTGGAACATCTCTTGTGCCATCCTTGTCCTACATGTGAGGGCCGCGGCTTTGTCAAAACGGCGGAAACGGTTTGCTACGAGATATTTCGCGAGATTGTCCGTCAGGCGCGCCAGTTCGAGTGCCAGCAATTGATGGTACTGGCGCATCAGGACGTCATCGAGCGGCTTCTCGATGAAGAGTCTTCCGCCTTAGGCGAACTCGAACTGGTCACGGGCAAGCCCATACGCCTGCAGACCGAAGCGCTCTACACAGTGGATCAATACGACGTCGTGCTGATGTAAATGATCATTCGCAAGCTGGGCCGGCTCTTGGCGATCGGTTTCGGGGGACTCCTGCTCCTCGTGCTGCTCGCCATGCTCGGCCTCAAGATCGCACTGGATCGGGCGCCCCGCTACCAGGCGGAAATCAAGGAATGGCTGCACGCGCAAACCGGCTACCACATTGCATTCGCGCATGTTTCGCCCGCGTTTCGCTGGTATGGCCCGGAACTCTATTTTGACCGGCTGGAACTGCGCTCAAAGGACGATCAGCGGGTGCTGGCGCGCGCGGCCGGGGGGCGAGTCGCTGCGGATATCTGGCAGCTGATTCGTAGCGGCAAATTGCTGGCCGGCCGAATCGAGGTGGAAGCGCCGCACATCACCGTGGTGCGGTTGGGGCCGACGCGCTTTGCCGTCGCGTCGGAAATCGAACTGGGCGGCGAGAACTCGTCGTTGAGATCGCTCAGCTTGAGCGACCTGCCCGCGGGCACGCTGGTCATCAGGCACGCCGTGCTCAGCATGGAAAATTGGAATACCGCGCTGCCCCAGTTGACCCTGCAGGGGGTCGATGTGGACGTGCGGCGCGATGCGCGCGAAGCGGCGCTCAAGTTGAGCGCACAATTGCCGCCCGCGCTCGGCGGCACCGTGAGCTTCGAGGTGCATGCGCGAGGCATCGGCGACGTGCGCAACCTTGCCTGGGACCTGCTCGCGCGCGGGCGTTTCATTTCGTTTCCCGGTTGGCGCGAGCTTCTGCCGGAATACTTGAGCAACTTGGACTCCGGTACGGGCGCTTTCGATATCGCGGCGCTTGGCCAGGGCGCGATGCTGTCGCGCGCCGATGCCGAGTTCGAGGCGACCAATGTGGTGACGCAACTGCCTGAGGGGCCGGTCGCCAAGTTCGACCAGATGAGCGGCGCCTTGAGCCTGGTACACACGGGCGATCGATGGAGCCTCAGCGGCCAGCGCGTACGCGTGGGGAGGCGCGAGCGGGAGTCCGCGTTCGAGGTCGGCTGGCAGGAGGCGCAGGCCGGCCTCTTGAACGTCCGCGCCAGCGCCACATATCTGCGCGCGGAAACCCTGCTGCCGCTCACCGGATTTTTGCCGCAGAAGGACTTGCGCAACCGGCTGCGCGAGATTGCGCCGAGCGGTGAATGGACGGACGTGTCGATCGCAGTGGAACGCGCGCAGATCGAGGACCCGTGGCGTTTGCAAGTGCAGGCCAAATTTGAGCACGCGGGGTACGCATCGGTGCAGGGTGTGCCCGGACTGCGCGGAATTGCCGGTTCGATTGCCGGCAACGAGCGTGGCGGACAAGTCATCATCGACACCCGGGCCGGCACGTTTCACTGGCCCACGCAATTTCCGCGGTCTGTTGAACTGGAGCGTCTCAGGGCGAATATCTACTGGAAGCGAACCGCTGAGGAGCTGCTGATCGCCTCTCCCGACTGGGAGATCAAGATCCACGATGGCGATATCCGCGGGCAGATGGCATGGCACCAGCCTGCCGACAACTCCTCGCCGACGCTGACCTTGGTCGGCGGCATTCAAAACGGCAACGCAGGCAATGCGCGATACTACCTGCCGAACGGTCTGATCGGACCCAATGCGCTCGCTTGGCTCAATCAAGCGTTCATTGCGGGGCATTTGCGGGCATCGCTCTTGTTCCGCGGCCCGGTGCGGAATTTTCCGTTCCGCGACGGCGGCGGCATATTTTTAGCCCGTTGTACGATCGATGGCATGACCTTGCACTACAGCGACGGATGGGCGCCGGCGGAAAATCTCGCCGTGGCCGCGGAGTTCCGCAATCAAGGCATGAGCGCGCGCCTGTTGAGCGGGCACATCGGCGACCTGCTGCTGGAATCGGGCGATGCCCGGTTCCCTGATTTCGACAGCGGCGAGCTCAAAATCCACGCCAATGCGCGCGGCGATGCGGCGGGCGCGCTCGTCTTCTTGCGCTCGACGCCGCTTGACGCCATTGCCGAACATGCCTTTTCCAACGTCGAGGCGCGCGGGGCGCTGAAGGCGAGCGTGGATTTATTTTTGCCGTTCAGGGATTTCGAGCATCGGCAGGTGCTGATACATGGCGGCCTGGACGGTGCAAGCGTCAACAAGGTGGGTTCGACGATGATGGCGACCGATGTCGCCGGGGAATTCGATATCGACGGCGGCCAAGTTGCCCGTGCCGATATCCACGGGCAACTTTTGGGCGGCGGCTTTCAAATGCAGGCGCGCGCGCCGCGCAACAGGCCGGTCACCCGGACGCAACTCGAGTTCCGCGGCACGGCAACTGCAGAGGCCCTGCGGGCCGCGCTGTCGATCCCAGGGTCCATGTCAATCAATGGCCAGACGGATTGGCGCGCCGTTCTCAAGATCACGCCCGCGCCGGCCCGCGAGCGTTCCTTGCGCATCAGCAGCACGCTGGTGGGCTTTGACATGAAGCTGCCGGCTCCGCTCGACAAGAGCGCCTCCACGCCGCTGCCTTCGTGGCTCGAGATCCAGTGGCCCGAATCGGGAGGGCCGCAGGGCAGCTTCGCGCTCGGCACCTTGGTCAGCAGCTCCTATGCGTTGGAGACCGATCGCAACGGCACGCGCCTTGCGCATGCGTCCATGACCTTCGGCGGCAGCGAGTCCGGAGGCGGCGATGCGCAAATATTGAATATCGGCGGATCGGTGCAGCGCTTGGACCTGGGAGGCTGGCTGCGCCTGAGCGCCACCGGCAAGGACGGCACCCCCGGCAAGGATGCCAAACCATTGGCCTATTACATGCGAGGCGCGAAGCTCAACGTGGCCGAATTGGACTATCTGGGCCTGGCATTTCGGGATGTGTCCCTGGAGATGGCGGTCTCCGAGCGGAGCTGGCGCATCAATGTGGGCGGCCCCAATGTCGTCGGTGTGATCACGGTTCCAAGCGTCGAGGGTTCGACCGAGCCCTGGAGTCTGCAATTCGACCGTTTGCATTTCGACGTCGCCGACGCTTCGGCCGCGGCGGCCGGCGGCGGCACTGAAAACGCTCCCCCCGATCCGGATCCACGCACCTTTCCGACCGTCAATTTCCACGCCAAGGAACTGATCTGGGGCGAGCGGCACTTTGGCGACATGACGGCAACCCTTGCCAAGCGGGAAGATGGGGTCGGATTCGAGTCGATGAATGTAACGGCGCCCACCTTCACGGTGACCGCGCAGGGTGAGTGGCGCGCCAAGGAGGCCGGCGTCAGCCGCATCAAGGGCGTGTTAACCAGCACGGACGTGCAAGGCACCCTGAAAGACCTGGGTTATGAGGATGTCATCCAGGCCAAAAGCGGCAAGATGGAATTTGACCTAACTTGGCTGGGCGCCCCCACAACCGCGGCCCTTGCCCAGGTGATCGGCCACGTCCAATTGACGCTGGAGAAGGGCCAGGTGACCGGGCTCAAACCCGGCGCGGGCCGCGTGATGGGGCTGGCCAGCATTGCCGCGCTGCCCCGCCGATTGGCGCTCGATTTCAGCGATCTGACCGACAAGGGACTGGCATTCGACAGCGTGCACGGCGACTTCGACTTGCGGGACGGCAACGCCTACACCGAAAACGTACTGCTGAAGGGGCCTGCGGCTGAAATCGGCCTGATTGGCCGGGTTGGCTTGAAAAACAAGGATTACGACCAAACTGCGGTAGTGACGGGCAGCGTCGGCAATTCGCTCTCGATTCCCGTTGCCGGTGCGCTGGTGGGCGGCCCGGTGGTTGGCGCAGCGGTGCTGTTGTTCACGCAGGTGTTCAAACAGCCGCTGAAAGGCCTGGCGCGAGGGTATTATCGCATTACCGGCAGTTGGGATAATCCCACAGTCGAACGCATCAAGAGCGCAGACGCCGCGGCGGCTGCCGAGGTACCGAAATAGATGGGCAGAGTCGCCGCAATACAAATGACCTCGAGCCATCTCGTGGCTGAAAACCTGGCCGAGGCCGACGCACTGTTGCGCGAGGCCAAGGAAGCAGGGGCGCTGGTCGCCTGTTTGCCGGAGAATTTCTCGTTCATCGGGCTCAAGGACGCCGACAAGCTGCAGGTCGCGGAGGCCGATGGCAATGGCGTGGTGCAGGCCTTCTTGAGCAACGCTGCACGGCAACTCAACATGTGGATTTTGGGCGGCACGATCGTGATCCGGACCGACGACAGCAACCGCGTGGCGAACGCTTCGCTGCTCTTCGACGCGGCCGGCAAACGGGTGGCGCGTTACGACAAGATTCACTTGTTCGACGTCACGATCCCGGGACGCAACGAGCAGTATCGAGAATCCACGCATGTGCTTCCCGGCCGCGAGCCGGTGCTGGCCGATACGCCGGTCGGCAGGCTGGGACTTTCGGTGTGCTATGACATGCGCTTTCCGGAACTCTATCGCGAGTTGGTGTCGCAAGGGGCGGAATGGCTGGCGATGCCCGCGGCCTTCACGGTACCAACCGGACGCGCACATTGGGAGACTTTGCTGCGCGCCCGAGCAATCGAGAATTTGTGCTATGTCGTTGCGCCGGCGCAGACCGGCACGCATACCAGCGGCCGTGAGACATACGGCGATTCGCTGATCGTGGACTATTGGGGTCAGGTGTTGTCGCGCTTGGCAAAGGGTACCGGAGTGATCACAGCAGACATCGATCTAGCCAGCCAAGCAGAATCGCGCAGCCGTTTTCCCGCATTGGACAATCGCCAGCTGGGCAAAAGCCTCGCCGCTGCGGTTTCGACATGAACGCACGCAGCGCCGAGCTTGTTCAGCCTACCTTCGCCGTGGCCGAGAAAATGATCTTGGCGCCCTCGGGGCTCGATGAGCGTCGCTTGAGCCAAGTGCTCGACACGCTCATGAGCCGCGGCGTGGACTACGCGGACCTGTATTTTGAGCTGTCGCGCGAGGAGTCGTGGTCGCTCGAGGACGGCATCGTCAAAGAGGGCGCGCACAGCATCGAACAGGGTGTCGGCGTCCGTGCCATCAGCGGTGAAAAGACCGGTTTTGCCTACACCGACGAGGTTTTGTTGCCCGCTTTGCTCGAGGCTTCCGATGCGGCGCGGGCGATCGCGCGCAGCGGCGGCAGGAATGCGGTGAAGACCTGGCAGCGTCCCTTGACGCATCGGCTTTATCTACCGATCGATCCGCTCGACGCCATCAAGGACGAGGACAAGGTGGCGTGGTTGATGCGGATCGACGCCGACACGCGCCGCCTCGATCCTCGCGTCAAGCAGGTCATGGCCTCGCTGGCCGCCGTGCACGAGGTCGTGCTGATCGCCTCGAGCGACGGTACGCTGACCGCGGACGTCCGTCCGTTGGTGCGAGTCAACGTATCGGTCATCGTGGAGCACAACGGCCGGCGCGAGCAAGGCTACAGCGGCGGCGGCGGCCGCTTCGGTTTCGACGAGCTGTTGCAGGGCGAGGGCCCGTTCGAGCACGGCCGCGAAGCCGTGCGCCAGGCACTCGTGAATCTGGACGCGGTGGCCGCGCCTGCCGGTTCCATGACGGTCGTGCTGGGCCCAGGCTGGCCGGGAATTTTGCTGCACGAGGCGATCGGCCATGGATTGGAAGGCGACTTCAATCGCAAGGGCACATCGGCGTTCTCGAATCGCATCGGCCAGAAGGTTGGTGCCGACGATGTCACCGTGGTGGACGACGGCACTCTCAATCGCCGGCGCGGGTCTTTGAACGTCGACGATGAGGGCACGCCGACGCAATGCACGACGCTCATCGAGAACGGCATCTTGCGCGGCTACATTCAAGACAAAATGAACGCGAAGCTCATGGGCATGTCGCCCACCGGCAACGGCCGGCGTGAATCATTCGCGCACATGACCCTGCCGCGCATGACCAATACCTACATGCGGGCGGGTCCGCGCGCGCCTGAAGAGATCATCGCCTCGGTGGACAAGGGCCTGTACGCGGTCAATTTTGGCGGCGGCCAGGTCGACATTACGTCGGGCAAATTTGTATTCTCCGCGAGCGAGGCGTACTTGATCGAGAATGGCAAGGTCGGACCGCCGGTCAAAGGCGCAACGCTGATCGGCAACGGACCGGATGTGCTGACACGGGTCAGCATGGTGGGCAACGATCTGAAGCTCGACAGCGGCGTCGGCACCTGCGGCAAGGAAGGGCAATCGGTTCCAGTCGGAGTCGGCCAACCCACTCTGCGCATCGATGCGCTCACGGTCGGCGGCACGGGCTAGCAGCCTGTCCACGCTCGCGGCCGCGCAGAAGCAGCGGGCGGACTCCTGCGTCGCCGCCGCTGCGCGCGATTTCTGCATAATCCCGCCGAGATCGCGCGTTCCTCGCGATGCGTCCGGCGTGAAAGAATCAGCGCGCGGTACTCCAGGGAGGAAACCCTTAAGTTTCAAACTGCAGGATGCTGACATACCGCGGCGCGGGCGGGGCGTTTGACGCGAGGGCGCCTTGCCCGCGCCTTAAGTCACGCGACTTGGGCTTCCTCCTCCGCCAGTCGAAGCGCTCGGATCGATTTTCTCCGCGGCGTTGCAATACTCGCCGTTCTGGTGCTGCATTTCTCGCTCACGTACGACCTGGTGAAGAGTCCGCTCTCGCGGATTCTCCCGGCCAGGTGGATCCATTCCGCGGTGATCAATGGAAATTACGGCGTCACCATATTCTTCGTGATTTCCGGCTTCTTGATCACTTCCAACAATCTGCGGCGATATGGGCGCCTGGCGGATGTGCAATTGCGGCAGTTCTATGCGTTTCGCTTCTCGAGAATCGTGCCGCCGCTGGTATTGGCATTGTGCACTATTTTGCCGTTGGGGCTGCTCGGCGTGCCCTCGTTCACGAACAGCCAACATGGGCACGAGCTGCCGGCGGCATTTTTCCTGGTCGCAATCTTCTCGGTGCTGACGTTCTGGCACAACGTGCTGATGCAGATCGTCGGGTATTTCAATTATTGCCTGAATATCTACTGGTCGCTGTCCGTCGAAGAAGTGTTTTATTTGACCTTTCCGATGGCTTGCATCCTGCTGAAGCGCGATCGGTTGATCATCGCGCTGTGTCTCGCCGCGATCGTCCTGGGTCCGGTGTACCGCAGCGTTCACCGCGACAATGAGATCCTTTTCCTGTATGCCTACCCTGCCTGCTTTGATGCCATCGCCTGCGGCTGCCTGGCGGCAATGCTGCAGGCAAAATTCCCGATCGGCCGGCGCGTGGGGAACCTGATCCGATGGGCCGGCGGCATCGGTCTCGCGATCGGCTATTTCGCAGGCATCGACGGCCACGAGACTTTCGGCTTCTCCCTGATCGCACTGTGTACGGTCGGCATGCTGGCCAACGCCTTCGATGGCGCAACGCCCGGGCCCGGGTTCATCCCCGGCCGAATCCTCTGTTGGTTCGGGCGGCATAGCTACGAGCTCTATCTGTTTCACATCATCCTGCTCGCTGGCATTCGCGACCTGATTCCGAAGGCCGCGCTTGCGTATGGCTTGAAGCTGCCGCTTTTCTTCCTGTACATAGCAGCGTCGGGGTTGATTGCAGGAATGGCGGCACGTTACTTTGCCGACCCGGTCAACGCCCGGCTTAGAAGGGGCTTGGCGAGCGATGCGCCGGATATGCCATGATCGAGCCGTAAATTTTTGCCTGGGAGCTTAAAGACAATGAAATTCCAACGACCGGCGGCGCTCATCCTTGCTTTGAGCGCGGCAATGTTGAGCGCGCGGGCGGCGGAAGATATTGGGCCGCAGCTCAAGCTTCCGGCCACGGTCATTGCGTCGATGCACAGTATCGATGCGCATCGCATCGCCGAGCACGTGCGATTCCTGGCCAACGATCTGCTGGAGGGCCGCGCCCCGGGCACGCGCGGCGGGGATATCGCCGCGAATTACATCGCAGCGCAATTCGCGTTGTACGGCCTGAAGCCCGCCGGCGACCACGGCTCCTTCCTGCAAAAGGTGGACTTTGTCGGGGCGAAGACCTTGCCGGGCACCGCGGCGTCCCTGGTGCCGGCGCAGGGCGCGCCGATGGCCTTGCGGCTTGGCGAGGACTACGTTGCCGGCAACCAAACCCAGACCGACAGCGTCGAGGTCGATGCGCCCGTTGTCTTCGTCGGCTACGGCATTGAGGCGCCCGAACACAAATGGGACGACTTCAAGGGCGTGGACGTCAAGGGCAAGGTCGTTCTGGTGATCGTGAATGAGCCGCCGTCGAACGATCCGAAGTTCTTCAATGGCGAGGCCCTGACTTATTACGGCCGCTGGACCTACAAGTTCGAGGAGGCCGCACGCAAGGGAGCCGTGGGCGCGCTGATCATCCACCGCACTGATCTGGCGAGTTACGGCTGGGACGTGGTGCGCAACTCCTGGAGCGCGGAACAAGTCGCGCTCGGCAACGACAAGGATCCAAAGCTCCAGGCGGCGGCGTGGATTCAACTCGACGTCGCGAGAAAATTGCTGAGCACGGCAAAACTCGATCTGGATGCAATGATCGCGGCGGCCGGCACGCGCCAGTTTCAAGCGAAAGAATTGCCGGTGCGCTTCAAGGCGCACATCGAGAGCAAAGTGCGAAAATTCGAGTCGTACAACGTGCTGGGATTGTTGCCGGGCAAGGAAGGCGGCGGTCAGGCGGTGGTCTATTCCGCGCACTACGACCATCTCGGGATCGATCCGACATTAAGCGGCGACAATATCTACAACGGTGCGGTCGACAACGGCACGGGTTGCGGGATTCTGCTCGAACTGGCGCATGCCTTCACCACCTCGGCGGCACACCCACCCTCACCGGTCCTGTTTGCCGCGGTTACCGCCGAGGAGAAGGGGTTGCTGGGATCGGACTACCTCGGCAAGCATCTGCCCATGGCGGCGGCCAAGATCGCGCTGGACTTGAATTACGACGCGATTCTGCCGGCCGGCAGGCCGCAATCCGTCAATGTGACGGGTGCCGAGCGCACGTCTTTTTATCCCACGGTGGAAAAGACCGCGGCTGCTTTTGGATTCGAGATTCAAGCGGATGCCGAACCGGGCGCCGGACACTATTACCGCTCCGATCACTTCAGCATGGCGCGAGCCGGCGTGCCCGCGTTCTCGATCAATACGGGCGTCAAATTTGCCGGTCATTCCATCGAATGGGGCAAGGCCCTGCACGAGGAATACACGGCAAAGCGCTACCACCGGCCAGCCGACGAATTCAGCCCGACAATGGATTTCACCAGCGACGCGGCAGTGGCTGAATTCGGCTTTGCGCTGGGTTGGCAAGCGATGCTGGCGAAGGGCACGGTGAATTGGCTGCCGGGAGATGAGTTCGAAACGACTCGTCTGCACGGGATCGCGCACTAGATGCCGTCAAGAGAATTCGACGTTGTGCTGCGTTGAGAGCGCCGCGGCGCTGACATAATCCTCTGTCATAAGCTGGGAAGCGATGAATGCGTCGCTGCTCCGCGACGCGACCACGCGGTCGCGCCGGTGAATCCAGCGGAGCGTGCGCCAGGTCTCATCAGGTACGACAGTGGAATCGGTAGTCTCGCTTCCGTTATCACACGACGGAGTTTCCATGGCCGACAATTCAATGACGGGCACGTTTCAGATTCCCAAGGATCTGTTGTCCGAAGCAAAGCGCACCCAGCCGAAGAACGATCGATTGCACGTCGAGGGCTGGCGCAATTCCTGGCTGTCGCGCCTCGCGGAAATGCTCGTCGGAAAGGACTAGAGACTGCGTGGGATCAGCAGCTTAGGGGCAAGGAGCCCGTGTGGGAATACTCCGACAGGCTGCCAGGACGCGGCCTGAAAGTAAGCGCTTAAGTCAAATAGGATAGCTGCCCGCCGGCCATCCGGATTATCATGGCGCAAGGGGAGGGTTAAACCCATGCGCTTGGCTCGTCCGGTCTATGAAAGCCTGCCGTTGATTTATATGTTGATCGGCGCGCTCGCGATCTTTCTTTTTTACTTCAATCCACTGGGCTTTGCCGGCAAGGCGGCCTTCCTCATCGGCGTATTTGCCGAGACCGCGGCGCTCACGCTGTTTCTGCGGCGGCGGGACTGCCGCGAACTGAGCCGGGAATACACCGGCGAGACAATCGAACTGCCGTCCAACCTCAACAGCTAGCAGCCCGCTGCTCACGCGGATATCCGGACAGGCTGCTAACCGATTTTGGGATGCTCGACGACGCCCGCGTGCACGCCGGTATCGACGGGATCGATCGAACTCCTGACTCGCGGCGTGCGCTCATCGATGTACATGATTTCGTGCTGACCCACCTGCACGACGTCACCGTCATTCAAGTTGTGGCGCCGCACGCGTTTCGACTGGACGAAGATGCCGTTGGTACTGTTGAGATCCTCGATCACGCATGAGTCCTGCTGCGTCACGATTTGGCAGTGATGCCGGCTGATGAACTTGCTGTCGATCTGCAAATCATTGTCCGGCGTACGCCCGATCACCAGGCGCCCGGGTTTCAGTTCGCGCTCCACGACGGTCTTGCCCTCGCTGGCGAGCAAGACACGGCCGACCACATGCGAGGAATCGACATGCGGCGGCAGCGTATGCTCCAGATTCGGCGCCTTCATCCGATTGGTGCCGGACGCGAACTCGACCCATTGCAATTCACGCACGGCAGCGTCGAGATCGTCCATGGAGACCGTGTCTTTGTCCTTGCCGAATGCCGCCATCAAACACGTGTCGCACAGCGTGTTGATCAAGCGCGGCACGCCGCCGGTGTATTTGTAAATGGTGCCGTAGGTATCCTCGGCGAAAATGCGCCGCCCCTGCGAGCCGGCGACCTCGAGACGATGGTCGATGTAGGCGCTGGTCTCGGCCTTGCTGAGCGCCGTCAGGTGAAAACGCAGCCGCACGCGTTGCGAGAGCTGAATCAGCTCCTGCGAGTTCAGCTTGTCGTTCAATTCGGGCTGTCCGGCGAGAATGATGCGCAGCGCCTTCTCTTTGGTGGTCTCCACACCCGACAGCATGCGCACTTCCTCGAGCACACGGCTGGTCAGGTTCTGCGCTTCATCGACGATCAGCAGCACCTTGCGGCCGCTGCTGTGCTGTTCCATCAAGAACTGATTCAACGTCGACAGCACTTCAGGCTTCTTCATGTTGAACGGCGAGAAGCCGAACTGAACGAGCACGGTCTGCAGAAATGCGGTGGGCGACAATTGCGTTTGGTTGATTTGCGCCACGATCGCGTCGCTTTGCAGCTCACGCAAGAACGTTTCGATCAACGTGGTTTTGCCCGCGCCGATTTCCCCGGTGATCACGACGAAGCCGTCGGTGAACCAGATGGTCGACTCCATGTAGGCCTTGGCGCGCGCGTGCTGTTTGCTCAAATACAGGAATTGCGGGTCCGGGCTCAGGCGGAACGGCAATTCATGCAATTTGAAGAGTTCTAGATACATGGCGATCGGCACTCAAAGGCAGCGTCTGCCCGAAACTACGCAGTTTAGGCCCATTTAATCAATTTTAGTGCATTCGAGAGCGCCTTACTGCGCTCCTTGGGCAGGCGCTTGAGGATGGTGCAATGGCCCAATTTGCGGCCCGGGCGCGGTGTTTTCCCATAGTCGTGATAGGCCAGGCCGTCGATGGCGAGCAGGCGTTCGCGATCCGGCATCACACCCAAGAAGTTGATCATCGCCGTGTGACCGAGTGCACGCGTGCTGCCGAGCGGCATATCGCAGACGGCACGCAGGTGGTTCTCAAACTGACTGGTGACGCAACCCTCGATGGTCCAGTGCCCGGAGTTGTGCACGCGAGGAGCCATTTCATTGGCGATGAGCCGTCCCTGCACCACGAAGAACTCGATGGTCAGCACGCCGATGTAGTCGAGGGCGTTCATGACCCGTTGCAAATAACCGCGCGCACTGTGCTCGAGCCGCGCGTTCGCAAAAGGGGCGATGCTGTACCTCAAGATTCCATCGGCATGTGTGTTGCACGACAGGGGATAGAACACCGCTTGACCGCCCGCGGAGCGCGCGCCGACGAGCGAGAGTTCACGGGAAAATTCCTGGAATTTTTCGTAAATCAAGCCGGTGCCGCCAATGGCCTGCCACGCGGCATCGATGTCGGCTGCCTTTCGCAATACGTATTGCCCTTTGCCGTCGTAACCCAAGCGCCGTGTTTTCAACACGCCCGGAAGCCCGATTTTTTTGGTTGCTTGGATCAGCTCCTCGCGGCTGTCGATCGCGCGATGAGCCGCCACCGGGATTTTGAGGCGGGTAAACAAAGCCTTTTCCGCGAGGCGATCCTGCGACACTTCCAGTGCCGCGCGGGGCGGGCGAACCCGCGTGATGTGCTCGAGCGGTTTGAGCGCCCCGCCGCGGATGTTCTCCCAGTCGAATGTGACTACATCGCTGCGCGAGGCCAATTCCGCGAGCAGCGCGGGGTCCTCGAGATCTCCGACGAGGCTGGGCGCTACTTGCGCGCCCGGTGTGTCGGCGCCGCGGTCGAGAAACAGGCACCGCACACCGAGCGGATACCCGGCCAGCGCCAGCATGCGCCCCAACTGGCCGGCTCCGACGATACCGACACGCGTCAATTTCAAGGGTTGCGAGGATCCGGTTTGGCGATGACCGCCGCGGTTTGCGCTTCGCGAAACGCGTCCAGCGCCGCGCGGATGCCGGCATCTTCATTCGCGAGCATCGCCGCTGCGAACAATGCGGCATTGGTCGCCCCGGCGGCGCCGATCGCAAAGGTCGCGACAGGAACGCCGCTCGGCATCTGCGCAATCGACAGGAACGAATCGATGCCGCTCAAGGCCTTGGATTGGATGGGAACGCCGAGCACCGGAATGGAAGTTTTCGCCGCCGTCATCCCCGGTAAATGAGCTGCGCCGCCGGCCCCGGCAATGATGGCTTTCAAGCCGCGTCCGCGCGCCGCGGCGGCGTACTCGAACAGCAGATCCGGTGTGCGATGCGCCGAGATCACACGAACCTCATGCGCGATATTCAAACGGGTGAGGGTATCGGCCGCAGCCTGCATCGTTTCCCAGTCGGACGACGATCCCATAATGACTCCGACCAAGGCTTTCATCGGCGCAAGTCTACCAATTTATCCCCAGCAACTGGCGCAGAAAAGCAAAAAGTTCCCGTGCGCCGACCGGCGAGCGCTGTTCCAGGCGCTCTTTTTCGGCCTTGTCGAGCAACCTCGTCAAGGCGGCGCGGTCGGCGTTCGGATATTCCTCGAGCAAGTCGCGCATTGCAGCCGCAGGCTCGGACAGCAATCGATCCCGCCAGCGCTCAATCTCTTGGAAATGGCGAATTTCCACATCATGGCGCTGCTTGCGCTCGGCCATCTTCGCGAGCACCGGTTCCGGATCGATGTTGCGCATCAGCTTGCCGATGTACTGCCGCTGCCGCACCTGCGCGCCATGCGACGGCAGGCGGCGCAAGTCGCGCAACGCGATAAACAGATTTTCCGGTAAATCCAAGGCCTTGATCTCTTGATCGGGCAGGGCGGACAATTTCACGCCCAGTTCCTGCAATGCCGCCGCTTCCCGCTTGCGGGCGCTTTTGCTCAGCCGCTGCTCCTCGGATTCGCCGGAATCCTGACTCTCATTCTCGCTATTCATATTCCCCATGCTATCACTCGGGCCGGTAGAATCACCGCTCGGATTTCCCCGGAAGCCTCAAGGTCGGAGTAGCGATGGCCGTGACCAATACCGCAGTGCGACTTACCCAAGTAGACCTCGAGTCCATTATCGAGCGGGCGCTCGAGGAAGCCCGGGCGCGCGGGGCCACCCAGGCGGAAGCGGCCGTCAGCCAGGATACGGGCCTGTCGGTCGGCGTGCGCTTGGGCGAGGTGGAGACCCTGGAACACCAACGCGACCGCAGCCTGGGGCTGACGGTGTACTTCGGGAAGCGCAAAGGTTCGGCCAGCACCGCCGATTTTTCGATGGACGCGGTTCGCGCTACCGTCGCCAAGGCATGCAGCATTGCCCGATTTACCGCGGAGGACGAGAGTGCGGGTCTGGCCGATGCTGCGCTCATGGCCCGCTCGCCGCCAGACCTCGATTTATCGCATCCTTGGAATGTGAGCGCGGACCGCGCCATCGAGATCGCCAAATCCTGCGAGGCCGCGGCGCTGGCATTCGACTCGCGCATCAATAACTCGGAGGGCGCTTCGGTCAGCACGCACCAAGGATTGCATGTCTATGGAAACACGCATGGCTTCGTCGGCGGCTATCCAACCACATCGCACACCTTGAGCTGCGTAGTCCTCGCCGGGAAGGGCGAAGACATGCAGCGCGACTACTGGTACACCAGTTCGCGCGATTGGCACGAGCTTCAGGACGCGGAATCCGTCGGGCGGGAAAGCGCGCGGCGCACCATTGCGCGGCTGGGACCGCGTAAAATAACCACGCGCCGCGCACCGGTCCTGTTCGTGCCTGAACTGGCGCGCGGCCTCGTCGGGCATTTCATCGCGGCAATCCGCGGCAGCAGCCAATACCGGCAGGCTTCGTTTCTGTTGAATTCCGTTGGACAGCGGGTATTTCCCGCCGGGTTTTCCGTCGCGGAGCGGCCGCACATCCCGAAGGCAATGGCCAGCGCGCCGTTTGACGACGAGGGAGTGGCGACGCATGACCGCGAACTGATCGCCGATGGCGTGCTCACAGGCTATATATTGTCGAGCTATTCGGCGCGCAAGCTGGGACTGCAGACCACCGGCAACGCCGGCGGTGCGCACAATCTCCTGGTGAAGCCGACCTTGACCGGCGGCGTCCCGGCATTGCTATCGCGTCTGGGAACGGGGTTGTTGCTGACCGAATTGATGGGCCAGGGCGTGAATACCGTGACGGGTGACTACTCGCGCGGCGCCGCAGGGTTCTGGGTCGAGAATGGCGCAATTCAGTATCCAGTGGCGGAGATCACCATCGCCGGTAATTTGAGGTCGATGTTCGAAGGGATTGCAGCGGCGGGCGACGATATCGACATGCGCGGCGGCGTACGCGTCGGCTCGATCCTGGTGCAGGAAATGACCATCGCGGGCGAGTGACGCAGACAGGCTCCGGGCTCCACGCTCCTAGGAGTTTGTTTCAATGAAAGCCTTGAGCGACAGGCCCTTCAGGGGCTGCTGCATCGAACTCTCCACTTGGTTGAGAAGCGCGACCGCCGGATCGACGCTGTGGATGGCGATGGCCAAGCGGCCGCTGTGCAGCGTCCTCACGACTTCAAAGATCTCCGCAAGCTGGATCGCCGCAATGTCGCGGCCGGGCACGAACCGCTCGCGCTCAGTGGCCAGGATGAGCCCGTTTTCCTCCAGACAATGCAGCAGGGGTGCCAGAACGATGCTGGGAATGTCGAGTTCCTCGGCCAGCGAATGCGCCGACCACGAGGCCTCGCCGGCTGAATAATCGCGTCCGATGAGGTACATGATCGAAAGCCCCACCTGTTCGCGATCCCTGCCGGTGAGCTCGAAGGATTCCTGGCCGTGACGCAGATACTGCGGAAATTGCAGGTAGAACGCCAGCTGCGCACCGATGAGCAAGATGAGCCAGCTGAGGTAAACCCAAATGAGGGTGGTCAGCACAATGGCAAAGCCCGTGTATATCGCCACCAGCGACGAGGCATACACGATGTAGGCCGTGAACACTTTGCCGACCAGCGCCCAAACCACTCCTGCGGTAATGCCGCCGATGAGCGCGGCCCTGAATTGCACCTTGGTGTTGGGAATAAACGCGTACATGATGGTGAAGATGGCGGTCACGATCAGGTACGGCAGAATCTTGCCGACCGCGCTCAACGTCCAGGCCAACGGCGTGATTGCATTGATCCAGAGCGCAAAAGGACTGCGTTCGGCGCTCGCGAGAAGGCCGAGCGCCACGGCCAGCAGGATGGGGCCCAAAATCATCAGGGCCAGATATTCGCTAAAGCGCCGCAGAAAACTGCGGGGGCGATCCACGCGCCACAGGTAGTTAAAGCTCTTTTCCACCTTCTGAATCGTGGTGACGACGGTGTAAACCAAAAATATCAGGCCGATCGTTCCCAGCAGATCGCCGCGCATATTGCGGACGAACTGCAAAACGCTCTCCGTCAACTGGTCGGACGCGCCGCCGAGCGGCGCGAAGAACTGCCTAACAATGAATTTCAAATCGCCGCGGGCACCGAGACCCTTCAGGATGGAAAAGGCAAAAACCAGCAGCGGCACGATCGACAGCAGCGTCGTGTAGGCGAGGCTCATGGCGCGTACGCTGATCTCGCCGCTCAGCCAGTCGCGTGTGAGAGCCGCCGGATAGCGCACCGCGCGCAGCACGGGACCCCACGGCGGAGGCATGCTGCGCGACCCGGTGAAGAGGCGGTCTTCGAGCGTCTCGAACCACTTGAACATGCATTGAACCTTACACGACGCAAGGGGTAAGGCAAGATTGCAGCAGCGGCTTACGCCGTCAGCAGCTTGAGCGCCTCACGGTAGTTGTCGCTGGTGCGCGCCAATATCTCCGGCGGCAGATGCGGCGCAGGCGGCTTCTTGTTCCAGTGCAGGGACTCCAGGTAGTCGCGCACGAATTGCTTGTCGAAGCTCGGTGGACTGATTCCCGGTTTGTACGATGCCATCGGCCAGAAGCGCGAGGAATCCGGCGTCAGCGCCTCATCGATGAGAAACAGCCTGCCCGCCTTGTCCACGCCGAATTCGAACTTGGTGTCCGCAATGATGATATCGCGCGCGCGCGCATGATCGGCGGCGAATCGATAAACGTCGAGCGCAATGCGTCGGATCTCCGACGCGCATTCCCTGCCGACCAGCTTGACGATGGCGTCGAAATCGATATTTTCATCGTGGGCGCCGGCCGGCGCTTTTGAGGCGGGCGTGAACAGCGGCTCCGGCAAGCGCGCGGCCATGGCGAGCCCCGCAGGGAGGGGAATCCCGCAGATCGAGCCGTGCAGCTTGTAGTCCTTGAACCCCGAACCGATGAGATACCCGCGCACCACGGCTTCGAGCGGCAGGGCCTCGAGCTTTTTCACCACCATTGATCGACCCGCGAGCTGAGCGCGCTCCTGCGCATCGCTGACGACATCCTCGACGGAGAGATCCGAGAGATGGTTGGGCGTGATGTGAGCTGTCTTGCCAAACCAGAACAGCGAGATCTGGGTCAGTACCTGGCCCTTGAAGGGAATCGGGTCGGGCAGCACCACGTCGAACGCCGACAGGCGATCGGTCGCGACGATGAGCAGGTGCTCAGCGTCAACGTCGTAAATATCACGCACCTTTCCCTGGTGAATTTTTTTGAGACTGCGCAAACGCGTCTCAAAAAGCGGTGCCGATTGCGAATACTGTTCCATGTGAAAGCGCTCGCGACTGCTACCATTGAAGGTCGGCGATTGTGGCGGGACGGGGCGTGCAGGTCAACGCGAATGAGCTGGAATGGCATACTTTTTGGGGCTTTGATCGGCCTTCTGATCACCCGGAGCGTCTGGGGAGCAGTGGTGGGCGCCGTCATCGGCTACATGCTCGGCCCCAAGGCGGGGGTGCGCATTGCCACTCCGAACGGTGCCGCCTCGATCTCCAGTGAGTTTTTTCGCACCACCTTCGAGATCATGGGTTACGTCGCCAAATCGGATGGCCGCGTGTCGGAAGCCGAAATCGACGCAGCGCGCCGGCTCATGCAGGAGCTGAATCTCGGATCGGAGGATATCAGCGCGGCGATCGCCTACTTCCGGACGGGCAAATCCGCGGGTTACGACGCGGAGCTCAGCATCGAGCGGCTGCGCGAGTCCTGCGGTTTGCGTTATGACCTGCTGCGCGCCTTCGTGGATGTGCAATTGCGTGCGGCGCTGGCCGGCAACGGTATTTCGCCCCCGGCGCGCAGAATACTCGCCGGCATAGCAGGGCGGCTCGGCTTATCGGCACTCGAGTTTGCGCACATGGAGGCGTCGGTGCGCTCGCGGCACAATGCGTCCGGAAAATCCGATAACTTGGCAGAATGCTATGCTGAGCTCGAGGTGGACGCCGGCATCAGCGATGCGGAACTCGTCAAGGCGTATCGGCGTCAGATGAGCCGGCATCACCCGGACAAGCTCGTGGCGAATGGCCTGCCGGAGTCAATGGCGCAAATGGCGAAAGAAAAAACTCAACGGATCCAGGAAGCCTACGAAGGCATACGCGCGGCGCGGGGCATGCGCTGAGCATGGGCATCATCATTGCGCCATCGATTCTATCCGCCGACTTCGCGCGCCTGGGCGAGGAGGTCAATTCCGTGCTTGCGGCGGGGGCGGACTGGATTCACTTCGACGTCATGGACAATCACTACGTGCCGAATCTCACCGTCGGCCCTGTCGTATGCCAGGCTTTGCGCAAGGCCGGCGTGCAGGCGCCGATCGATGTGCATCTCATGGTGTCGCCGGTCGACCCGCTGGTGGTGGACTTCGCGAAAGCCGGCGCGACGAACATCAGCTTTCATCCCGAAGCGACTCAGCACGTGGATCGCACCATTCAACTCATCCGTCATTCCGGCTGCAAGCCGGGCTTGGTGTTCAACCCGGCCACCTCGTTAAATTGGCTGGATTACGTGATCGACAAGATCGATGTCATTTTGCTGATGTCGGTGAATCCCGGATTCGGCGGCCAGGAATTCATTCCCGAAGTGCTGCCCAAACTTGGCGAAGCGCGCGCGCGCATCAAGGCCGCGGGGCGCGACATTCGACTGGAAATCGATGGCGGCGTCAAAGTGGAAAATGCCGCGAGCATCGCCAAGGCGGGCGCCGACACCTTCGTTGCAGGTTCTGCGATTTTCGGCAGCGCCGATTACGCCCGCACCATCAAGGCGATGCGCGCGCAAATCGAATTGGGCGGGAAATAAGCCTTAACGTCGGTGGCGCTTATTCGTCGTCGTCCTCGTCATCCTCGTCGTCTTCATCATCCGGCTGCGCGGCATGGGTATTCTTGGCACCGCCTGCATTCGCGCCCGCTTTGACCGGGACGATCAGCGGCCGCGTCTTCACCTTGGGCCGCGCGTTGAACACCACGATGGTTTTACCCGTGGCGCGCAGCAATCCCTGCTCCTCCAGGACTTTGAGGACGCGTCCCGCCATTTCGCGGGAACAACCCACCAGGCGTGAGAGCTCTTGCCGGCTTACTTTGATTTGCATGCCTTCCGGATGCGTCATCGCATCGGGTTCGCCGCACAAATCCATGATGGCGTGTGCCACGCGGCCGGTGACATCGACAAAGGCGAGGTCGCCGAGCTTGCGGTTGGTGCGATCGAGACGCGTCGCGAGCTGCGTCGCCAATTCAAAAATCAATCCCGGACTTTCAGCGGCGATCTGGCGAAAGCGCGGATAGGTCATTTCGGCGAGTTCGGACTGCTGCCGCGTGCGGACCCAGGCGCTGCGTGTCGGCTGCTCGTAGAACAATCCCATCTCGCCGAAGAATTGGCCTTTGTTCAAGTAGGCGAGCACCATTTCGTTGCCGTCCTCGTCTTCGATCATGACCTCGACGGAGCCCGAAATGATGTAGTACAGGATATCCGGCAGATCGCCGGCGTGAATGATCACGGTCTTGGAAGGGACTGTCCGGATGCGGCAGTAGCTCAAGAAACGATTGATCGCTGGGATATCGCTTAAGGCTTTTGCCCCTTCTTCCATGTTCACTCCCGCTGTTTCTTCGTCGGTTAAACGCCCACGCTGGCGCACGTTTTATTACATAAGTCCCGGAATCGCAAGCACTAAAGGGTCTGACCTAGATCCAATACGAGCCGCGGGTCATCAGCCGGGATGTCGCGCGCATCGCCCATGTTATTGGAAACGGCAGCGGTTTACCTCCCATCGAGGCGGCTTTCGCACCGTGCTGTATCTCATCGTGCTTCATCTGCGTCAGGATCGCGCGGCTGCGCAAATCCCTCGGACTCAAACGTTCCAGGTGATCGCGTAAATGCGATTCGACCTGTTTTTCAGTTTCCGCAATGAAGCCGAGACTCGCTTTGTCTCCCAGAGTTCCGGCAAAGGCACCGAGCGCAAAGGAGCCCAAATACCAAACGGGATTCAACAGGCTGCGGCTGCCGTTGAGTTCCTTCAGCCGCAGCTCACACCAGGCCAAATGATCGATTTCCTCGGCGGCGGCCGCATGCATCGCGGATTTGACCAGGCGGTCGCGCGCGGTGAGCGCTTGACCCTGATACAGGGCCTGGGCGGCGACCTCCCCGGAGTGGTTTACGCGCATGAGGCGCACCGATTCCGCGCGTTCGGCTTCCTGGAGCGGCTCTCCCCCGACCGCTTCGGGAACCTGTCGAGAGGCTCGCGGCGGCAGAGTTAAGGTCTTGATTATCTTATCTATTCCGCCTATGAAGCGGTCCAAGGGATCGAACCTGCGGGTCTGCATCGATACATTATATTATAGGTGCCCTGGCCTCTGGATTCTAAGGCTGGCGTCTACCCGCGCTGTTCTGTACACTTTCGCGCCTTTCGTCAAGACCTACTTTGTTGAGCACTGCATGTATACCGTATTTTCCAAGCCTGAAGAAACCCGCGGCGACTGGTTCCTAGTCGACGCGGCGGGCAAAACCCTGGGCCGCTTGGCCTCCGAAATCGCGCGCCGCCTGAAAGGCAAGCACAAGCCTAATTATGCGCCGCATCAAGACCTTGGCGATCACATCGTCGTGGTCAACGCCGGTGAAATCCGCGTTACGGGCGCCAAGCTCACCGACAAGTTCTACCACCAGCATACCGGCTACGTCGGCAACCTGAAGAGCATCGCGCTCGGCAAGCTGCTGCAGGAGCACCCGGAGCGCGCGATTCAGTTCGCCGTGAAGGGCATGCTGCCGAAGGGCCCGCTGGGCCGTCGCATGTATAAGAAGCTGCATGTGTTCGGCGGCAAAGATCATCCCCATCAAGCACAGCAGCCCAAGGCGCTGGAAATTTAAAATCTTAGGACAATCAATGGCAAATACAGCCGCCAATTCCTTCTACGGCACCGGCCGCCGCAAGACCTCGAGTGCGCGGGTTTACCTGCGTCAGGGGACCGGCAAGGTATCGATCAACGGCCGAACCTTGGATGAATTTTTCGGCCGCGAAACCGGCCGCATGATCGTGCAGCAACCCTTCGGCGCGGTGCAACTCGATGGCAAATTCGATGTCGAAGCCCATGTCGAAGGCGGCGGAATCACGGGCCAGGCCGGTGCGATTCGGCACGGGATTACTCGCGCACTCATGGCGTATGACGAGACACTGCGTTCGCCATTGCGCAAAGCAGGTTTTGTCACACGTGATGCGCGTGAAGTCGAGCGCAAGAAGGTCGGCCGCCGCAAAGCGCGCCGCGGCACGCAGTTCTCCAAACGATAATCAAGAGAGCGCATTCGCCTCCTTAGCTAAACGATCGATCGATTTTGGGGGATCGTCTAGTGGTAGGACAACGGTCTCTGACACCGTTTACCTAGGTTCGAATCCTAGTCCCCCAGCCAAACAGGGCCCACCGTTGTGGGCCCTTTTCTTAACGGTGCTGAGAATTTAAGGGCGTTAAGGATTCAGATGTCGGGCGAGCACAATTCGAGTCAACGGCTTGCGCCCATGGCGCTTGCGGCGCTCGGCGTTGTCTTCGGCGATATCGGCACCAGCCCGTTATATGCCGTCTCCGCCTGTTTCGTCGGTCCGGGGATTGCCGTAACCCCGGACCATATCCTGGGTGTGCTGTCGCTGATCTTTTGGTCGCTGGTCCTCGTCATCCTGCTGAAGTACGTCCTGGTGGTGCTCAACGCGGACAACAAAGGCGAGGGCGGCGTATTGGCGCTGACCGCCCTGGTGGTCAACACCGCACGCGCCAGCCCGCGCAGAAAACTCTACGGGACGCTGGGCATTCTCGGCGCTTCGTTATTCTTCGCCGATGGTGCCATCACGCCGGCTATCTCCGTATTGAGCGCGGTCGAAGGGCTGCATGTGGCGGCGCCCGAAGCGCAGATTCCGGTGCTGCCGATCACGCTTGTGGTTTTGATCGCGCTGTTCATCATCCAGAAAAAAGGAACCGGGTCGGTCGGAAAAGTTTTCGGCCCGGTGATGCTCTTTTGGTTCGCAGTCCTGACGGTAATGGGCGTTTCTTGGATCGTGCGCGAGCCCGGAGTGTTGATGGCGATCGATCCCTCGCACGCGATCGGTTTATTGGGCCAGCATCAGATCGGGTCGCTGGCCGTGCTCGCGGGCGTATTTTTGTGCGTGACCGGCGGCGAAGCTCTCTACGCCGACATGGGTCACTTCGGCAAGGCGCCGATTCGCCTGGGCTGGATGTGCATCGTCATGCCGGCGCTGGTCTGCAATTATTTTGGACAGGGCGCGATGCTGATCGAAAATCCGGCGGCCATCCGCAATCCCTTCTATTTGATGGCCCCCGCGTGGTCGCTGTTGCCGCTCGTAGTTCTGGCCACCGCGGCCACGGTCATCGCCTCCCAGGCGGTCATCTCCGGCGTTTTTTCGGTGACCACGCAAGCGGTCAGCTTGGGCCTCCTGCCGCGCCTGCGCGTGGAGCACTCCTCCGCGGACGTTGCCGGTCAAATTTATGTGCCGACCATGAATTGGATTCTCATGATCGCGGCGCTGGCACTGGTGGTGGGGTTCGGCAGTTCCGCGGCGTTGGGCGGAGCCTATGGGTTGGCCGTCTCGGGCGCCATGACCATCGTGACGCCGCTGACCTTGAGCCTGATCAAGTCGCGCACCGGCAAGGACAGCCGCTGGATGCGCACCGGACTCTCGCTGTTGTTCGTCGTGGACATCGCATTCCTGCTGGCCAATCTGACCAAGATCGAGGATGGCGGTTGGGTACCGCTGGTGTCCGGTTTGATCATCTTCTGGCTGATGCAGACCTGGCAGAGCGGCCGCGCCTCGCTCATGGCCCGGCTGCTGCGCGAACAGAAGCCGGTGCGCGATTTTATCGAAGATTTGAAATTGGAACCGCCGGTGCGCGTGGCGGGTACGTCGATTTTCCTGGACCAGAAGGCCTCGGGAATTCCGCGCGCATTGCTCAACAACATCAAGTTCAACCGCGTCATGCATGAGCAGGTCGTGCTCTTGACCGTCGTGACCCGCGAGGTGCCGCGCGTTCCCGCCGCCAAGCGCTTGACCGTCACGCCGGTCTGCGAAGGCATCATCCGGGTCGTGGCTCAGATTGGATTCATGGAGAAGCCGAACATCACCGCGATTTTGCGGGAGGCGGAGAGTCACGGAGTACCCTACGATCCGGAGACCACCACGTATTTCTTGAGCCGCGAGGAATTGCTTCCCGGCCGCCGTTCGGATCTGCCGCCGCTGCGCCGCAGAGCATTCATGCAAATGGCGCGCAGCGCTCAAGTCATCGGCGACTACTACGGATTGCCGCCCAACCGGGTCGTCGAAATAGGTACCCGCCTGGAGATTTAGCAGCCTGAGTATTCAGCGCGGCTCGCGGCTGAATCTCAGACAGGCTCCAAGGTTCTTACGCCGCTGTCGCCCGCCACGATCAGCACATCGGCGCGGCGCCAGGCGAACAAACCCACGGTGACGACACCCGCAATTTGATTAATCGCCGATTCCAAGCTCCCTGGGTCGCTGATCTTGAGGTTGTGCACGTCCAAGATCGGATTGCCGTTGTCGGTGACGATCCCTTCGCGCCATACCGGCTGTCCGCCCAGCTTCACCAGCTGCCGCGCCACATAGGAGCGAGCCATGGGTATGACTTCGACGGGAAGCGGGAAGGCGCCCAGCACCGCTACCAGCTTGGCGTCGTCGATGATGCAGACGAAGCGCTTCGAGGCCGCGGCGATCACTTTTTCGCGCGTGAGTGCGGCGCCGCCGCCCTTGATGAGCACGCCCGCCGCGGTGGCCTCATCGGCACCGTCGATATAAAGATTAAGATCGCCGGAGGTGTTCAAGTCGAGCTCATCGAACCCCGCGGCCCTTAATTTTTCGGATGTCTGGCGGGAACTCGAGACCGTGCCGGAAAGCTGGATTTTACGCTCTTTCAGCACTTCTATGAGTTGGTTTACGGTGGAACCGGTGCCTACGCCCAGCACCATGCCGCTTTCGATGTAGCGGACCGCGGCTTCGGCGGCGCGGCGCTTTTTCTCCGTTGATTTATCCGATGGCATGCGAAATTTCCTGCCTTCAGAAACAACTGTGCCCGCTTACGCGGGCACAGTTGATTACTTTCGAAGGCTTACTTTTTCTTAGCGGCCTTTTTCTTAGCTACCTTCTTCTTCGCCTTCTTTG